>Ga0190275_10000169_pt1 | contig 70799 bp, 61 predicted proteins | sample Popmic550T_FD_133745 | JGI IMG/M metagenome (GOLD analysis project Ga0190275, IMG submission 133745) | Populus adjacent soil microbial communities from riparian zone of Yellowstone River, Montana, USA - 550 T | ecosystem: Environmental > Terrestrial > Soil > Riparian zone > Trees stand | place...
CATGACCCGCAGGATCGACATCGAAGCGCTGTGCGCGGAGAAGGGGCTGCGCATCACCGAGCAGCGGCGGATCATCGCCCGCGTCCTTTCCGAAGCCGAAGATCATCCCGACGTCGAGGCGCTTCACGCGCGCGCGTCGGCGATCGACTCGGGCATCTCCATCGCCACCGTCTACCGGACCGTCCGCCTGTTCGAGGAAGCGGGGATTTTGGAGCGCCACGATTTCGGCGACGGCCGCGCCCGGTACGAGGCCGCCGACGCCACCCATCACGATCACCTGATCGACGTCGAGACCGGCAAGGTCATCGAGTTCGTCGACGAGGAGCTCGAAATGCTTCAGCGGCGAATCGCGGAGAAGCTGGGCTTCCGTCTCGTCGACCATCGGATGGAGCTCTACGGAGTGGCGCTTGGGCGGAAGGAATAGCGCGGCCTGCGGGGATCGGCTCGATATATCCATTTCGGATGTAAGTTGCGCCGGAACGGCGTCCATCGCCGCGATTGGCCCCGCCGCCGCCTTGCTCTAGACCGGTTGTCCCGATGCTTCGCCTCACCCTCCGAATCCTGGCGATGGCCGCGGCCCTGACGGTCTGCCTGCCGCTCCATTATCTGTGGAAGCTGCTGCGCCGGCCGTCTCCCTGGCCGCGCCGGTTCCTCGGCTGGGTCGCGCGCTCGGCCGGAATGCGGGTTCGGGTGGTCGGAACGCCGCTCGAGCGCGACGTCCTGTTCCTTGCCAATCATTCGAGCTGGCTCGACATCCTCGTCCTCGCCGGGGCGAGCGGGACGGCCTTCGTCTCCAAGGCGGAGGTCGCACAGGTGCCGGTGGTGGGCTGGCTGGCGGGGCTCAACAACACCGTCTTCGTGGCCCGTTCGGAGCGGGCGGGAGTCCGCGGACAGGCCGACGCGCTTCGCCGGGCGCTGGCCAGCGGGCAGCCGGTGGCGCTGTTTCCAGAGGGGACGACCGACGGAGGCCCGGAAATCCTGCCGTTCCGAGCCAGCCTTCTCGCCTCGCTGTTCCCGCCGCTGCCGGGAGTCCTGGTCCAGCCGGTCGCGCTCGATTACGGCCCGGCGGCGCACGATCTCGCCTGGGTCGGCGAAGAGCCGGGGCTCGACAATGTCAGGAAAGTCCTGGCGCGGCGGGGAACGGTGGAAGTGGTCCTCCGCTTCCTCGCCCCGGTCGATCCCGCGAGCGGCGACCGCAAGGCGCTGGCCCGGGCCGCCCGCGATGAAATCGCCGAAGCCCTCGGCCCTTCCGGCCGCGCCGCGGATCGCCTATAGGGCCGGCGCGATGACCAGACACGTCCCCAAATCCTTCCATATCAAGTCGTTCGGCTGCCAGATGAACGTCTATGACGGGGAACGGATGGCCGGGCTCCTCGAAGGGGAAGGCATGGCGATTGCGGGCTCTTCCATCGAGGCCGACCTCGTCATCCTCAACACCTGCCACATTCGCGAGAAAGCGGCCGAGAAGGTCTATTCGGAAATCGGCCGGCTGAAGCGCGAGGACGGCTCGCGGCCGATGATCGCGGTCGCCGGCTGCGTCGCCCAGGCGGAAGGGGCCGAGATCCCGCGGCGGGCGCCCAGCGTCGACATCGTCGTCGGGCCCCAGGCCTATCACCGGCTTCCGGAGCTGGTCGCCGAAGCGGGCCGGGGCGGTCGCGGGATCGATACCGAAATGCCCCTTCTCTCCAAGTTCGGGGCGCTCCCGGCACGGCGCCGGCCCGGGCCGAGCGCCTTCCTGACCGTCCAGGAGGGCTGCGACAAATTCTGCACCTATTGCGTCGTCCCCTATACGAGGGGCGCCGAAATCTCGCGGCCCTGGGGCCCGGTAATGGACGAGGCGCGCGGCCTGATCGATGGCGGCGCTCGGGAGATCGTCCTGCTCGGCCAGAACGTCAACGCCTGGACGGGCGAGGACGAGACGGGCCGGATGCAGGGGCTCGACGGCCTCATCCGAGCGCTCGACCGGCTGCCGGGGCTGGAGCGGATCCGCTACACGACCAGCCATCCCAACGACATGACCGAGGGCCTGATGCGGGCCCATGCCGAGGTCGGGACGCTCATGCCGTTCCTTCACCTGCCGGTGCAGTCGGGCAGCGACCGGGTGCTGAAGGCGATGAACCGGAGCCACGATGCCGCCAGCTATCTGGCGGTGATCGAGCGGGCCCGGTCGGCGCGGCCGGACATCGCCGTCTCCGGCGATTTCATCGTCGGCTTCCCGGGAGAGACCGAAGCGGAATTCGAAGCGACCCTCGAAATCGTGCGCGCGGTGAACTACGCTATGGCCTATTCGTTCAAATATTCGCCGCGCCCGGGCACTCCGGCCGCCGTCATGGAGGATCAACTGCCCCGTTCGGTGATGGATGAAAGGCTGCAGCGGCTTCAGGCGCTGCTCAATGTGCAGCAGATGGCGTTCAACCGCGCGAGCGTAGGGCGGCGGACGGTCGTCCTGCTGGAGCGGCCGGGCAAGAAGCCGGGCCAGATGATCGGCAAGACGCCATGGCTGCAATCGGTGCACGTCCAGACGGGGGCGGGCATCGGGAACCTGATCGAGGTGGAGATAGTGTCGGGAGGGCCGAACAGCCTTCAGGGTATCGTCGCCCCAGCGAAGGCTGGGGCCCCAGCGGGTGATGAGCCCCTGCGTCTTTCACCCGCTGGGGCCCCAGCCTTCGCTGGGGCGACGCTGTAATGCCTTCGAAAAGACCCCAGACGGAAGCCGCCGCCGCCCCTCGCGCCCGGCTCGAGCTCGAGTTCGAGCAGCCGCATCTGCTCGGGCCCCTGTTCGGCGAGTTCGACCGGAATCTCGTCGCCATCGAGGACCGGCTCGGAGTCTATATCGCGGCGCGCGGCGCCAAGGTTCAGATCGAGGGCGAGCCCGAGAATGCGGCTCGGGCGCGCGACGTCCTGCTCGGCCTCTACAACCGGCTCGACGAAGGACAGGACATCGACGCCGGAATGGTCGACGCGATCATCGCCATGTCGGGCCAGCCGACGCTCGACGGCATCATCACGAAGGAGGTGGCCGAGCCGCCCAAGGTGATGATCCGGACCCGCAAGAAGACGATCGTCCCGCGCTCCAAGATGCAGGCCGTCTACATGGAGGCGCTCGGCCGCGACGAGATGATCTTCGCGCTCGGCCCCGCCGGCACCGGCAAGACCTATCTGGCCGTCGCCCAGGCCGTGCAGCAGCTGATTGGCGGCTCGGTCGACCGGCTCATCCTGTCGCGCCCCGCGGTCGAGGCGGGCGAACGCCTGGGCTTCCTTCCCGGCGACATGAAGGAGAAGGTCGATCCCTATCTCCGCCCGCTCTACGATGCGCTCTACGACATGCTTCCGGCCGAGCAGGTCGAGCGACGGATCGCGTCCGGGGAGATTGAGATAGCGCCCATCGCCTTCATGCGCGGTCGCACCCTGAGCGACGCCTTCATCATTCTCGACGAGGCCCAGAACACGACCCCGGCGCAGATGAAGATGTTCCTCACCCGCTTCGGGATGCGGAGCCGGATGGTCATCTGCGGCGATCCGCTTCAGGTCGACCTGCCCGATCCGGGCAAATCGGGCCTGGCCGACGCGGTCGGCAAGGTCGAGGGCATTCCCAAGATCGCCACCATCCGATTCGGAGTCGCCGACGTGGTTCGCCATCCGCTCGTCGGGAAGATCGTCGAGGCTTACGAGGGGAAGGCGGCGTGAGCGACGCTTGCCCCCAACGTCACCCTGAACTTGTTTCAGGGTCCAGCTGGTCGCCCGCCCAGGAGGCGGAGGACTGGATGCTGAAACAAGTTCAGCATGACGGCTGTGGCCGAGGTGACGGGTCATGATCCTCGTCGAAGCCGACGTCTCGGAGGAATGGGACAGTAGCGTCGACTGGGCTCGGCTCGCCGAGGCGTCGGTCCGCGCCGCCGTGGCGCAGGGCGACGTGCCCGGCTTGCTGGAGAGCGGTATCGCCGTCGAGGTCTCCGTCCGGTTCACCTCCGACGAGGAGGTGAAGGCCTTGAACGCTGCCTGGCGGGGCAAGGACAAGGCGACCAACGTCCTGTCTTTCCCGATGGTCGAGCCGGAGCGGCTCGGCCCGCTTGCCCGAACCGGGGAAGGCGAGGCCCTGCTCGGCGACATCGTTCTCGCGCACGGCGTCTGCGCCTCCGAAGCGGAGGCCAAGGGTCTCGCAATCCGCACCCACGCCGCCCATCTGCTGGTCCACGGCGCCCTCCATCTGCTGGGCTTCGACCATGAGCGGGGGGACGAGGATGCCGAGACGATGGAAGAGGCCGAGCGCCGCTCGCTGGCCCGGCTCGGCATCGCCGACCCTTACGAGATCCACCACTGATGGCTGACGAACAGACCGGAGAGCGCAGCATCTGGCGCGGCATCAGGGCGATGCTGTTCGGCGACGAGGGCGAGGCGACCCTTCGCGAAGAGATCGAGGAGGCGATCGAGAGCCACGAGGGCGAAGCGCCGATCGTCGGGGACCTGTCCCCGATCGAGCGCCAGATGCTCCGCAACCTGCTCCATTTCGGGGAAAGCACGGTCGCCGACATCGCGGTGCCGCGCGGCGACATCATCGCCGTGCCCCTGTCGATCACCTTCGAAGGCTTGGTGGCGGCGTTCGCGGAAGCGGGCCACAGCCGCCTGCCCGTCTACGAGGAGAGCCTCGACAGCGTCGTCGGCATGGCCCACATCAAGGACGTCTTCACCGTCGAGGTGTCGGGCGCCGAGCCGCCCGAGGACATCGCCGGGCTGCTTCGAAAGCCGCTCTACGTTCCCGAATCGATGGGCGTCCTCGACCTGCTCGCCCGGATGCGTGCGGAACGGGTCCATCTCGCCATCGTCGTCGACGAGTTCGGCGGCACCGAGGGGCTCGTCACCATCGAGGACGTGGTCGAGGAGATCGTCGGCGAGATCGAGGACGAGCATGACGAGGAAGTGCCCGGAATGCTGATCCCGCTCGAGGGCGGCGTCTGGGACGCCGACGCCCGCGCCGAACTGGACGACGTCGCCGAGACGATCGACGCGCGCCTCGGCGCGGTCGAGGAGGATGTGGATACGTTGGGCGGCCTGGCGACGGTGCTCGCGGGCCACGTTCCGCAGGCCGGCGAGATCGTATTGCATCCGTCGGGCTGGCGGTTGGAAGTAACGGAGAGCGATACTCGGCGGGTCACCCGGCTGAGACTGCATGCGCCGGAAGAAGGGGCGTTGAGCGAATGATTTGCCTCCCTGTCCGCGAAGCGGACGGGAGGGGGACCATGCGAAGCATGGTGCAGGGGTAATTGGCGCTGCGGTTAAAGGCTTGCGCGCAACCTCCCGTTACTGCGCCATTTACCCCTCCACCACCTTCGGTGGTCCCCCTCCCCATGTTGCGCATGGGGAGGCAGAGATTGCGCCGCCTCTTATGGGATGCTGTAAGCGGGCATGACCTTTGAACATATCCGGCTCGAGCAGAGCCCCGACGCCGTCGCGACGATCACCATTGCCCGGCCCGACCGGCTCAACGCCTTGTCCGGCCAGACGGTCGACGAACTGCGCGCGGCCGTCGAGGAAACCGGGCGTTCCGGAGCGCGCTGCCTGCTCCTGACCGGAGAGGGCCGGGGGTTTTCGAGCGGGGCCGATCTTGCCGGCGGCGGTGGGCTGCCGGACGATGTCGGCGCGTCGCTCGAGAAGCATTTCAACCCGCTGGTCGAGGCCGTCTTCGCGCTTCCGATTCCGGTCGTGGCGGCGGTGAACGGACCCTGCGCGGGCGCCGGCTGCTCGCTCGCGCTCGCCGCCGACCTCGTCGTCGCGGCGCGCTCGGCTTATTTCCTTCAGGCCTTCGTCAATATCGGCCTGATCCCCGACGCCGGAGCGACCTGGCTTCTGCCGCGGCTGGCGGGAAGGGCGCGGGCGATGGAGATGATGATGCTCGGCGAGCGGATTCCGGCCGGCAAGGCGCTGGAATGGGGGCTGATCTCACGGGTCGTGGAGGACGATGCGCTGGAATCGGAGGCCTTCGCCCTGGCGACGCGCCTGGCGAACGGGCCGACCGTGGCGCTTGGGCTGATCCGCAAGCTGGCGCGGGAGGCGGGGGACCTTCCTTTGAGCGCGGCGCTGGCGGCGGAGCGCGTCGCCCAGCGCAAGGCGGGGGAGACGAAGGATTTCCGCGGGGCGGTAATGGCGTTCCTGCAGAAGCAGGAGCCGAAGTTCGAGGGGCGTTGACCGTCATCCTGAACTTGTTTCAGGATCCAGCGACGAACCGCTTCGCGGGTGGAGAACTGGACCCTGAAACAAGTTCAGGGTGACGAATGCAGCTCGCCGGCCTAAGAAATCCCTCTCGGCCAACAGATAACGGAACCTCCATGGCGACGACGATCGAGGAGCTCGAAGCAAGGCGCGAGCGCGCCCAGCAGGGCGGGGGCGAGGCCCGCATTGCTGCGCAGCATAAGAAGGGGCGGCTCACCGCGCGGGAGCGGCTTACCGTCCTCCTCGATCGGGACAGCTTCGAAGAATATGACATGTTCGTCGAGCATAATTGCGCCGACTTCGGAATGGAGACCCAGAAATTCCCGGGCGACGGGGTCGTCACCGGTTCGGGCACGATCAACGGCCGCCTGGTCTTCGTCTTCGCCCAGGACTTCACCGTCTTCGGGGGTTCGCTGAGCGAGCGCCATGCGCAGAAGATCTGCAAGGTGATGGACATGGCGATGAAGGTCGGTGCGCCCGTCATCGGCCTCAACGACAGCGGCGGCGCCCGGATCCAGGAAGGCGTCGCCAGCCTCGCCGGCTATGCCGAGGTTTTCCAGCGCAACGTGCTGGCGTCGGGGGTGGTGCCGCAGGTCAGCCTGATCATGGGCCCCTGTGCGGGCGGGGCGGTCTATTCGCCGGCGATGACCGACTTCATCTTCATGGTGAAGGATTCGAGCTATATGTTCGTCACCGGCCCGGACGTGGTGAAGACCGTGACGAACGAGGTCGTGACCCAGGAGGAACTGGGCGGTGCCGTCACCCACACGACCCGGTCGGGAGTCGCCGACGTCGCCTTCGAGAACGACATCGAGGCCCTGCTCGCGACCCGCGACTTCTTCGACTTCCTGCCGCTCTCCAACCGCCATGACGGGCCCGAGCGGCCGACCGCCGATCCGTGGGACCGAAGCGAACCGAGCCTCGACACGCTCATCCCCGACAGCGCCGCCAAGCCCTACGACATGCACGAGCTGATCCGCAAAGTGCTGGACGAAGGCGATTTCTTCGAGATCCAACCCAATCACGCCGCCAACATCCTCGTCGGCTTCGGGCGGGTCGAGGGCCGGACCGTCGGGGTCGTCGCCAACCAGCCGATGGTGCTGGCCGGCGTGCTCGACATCGCTTCATCCAAGAAGGCGGCCCGCTTCGTCCGCTTCTGCGACGCTTTCGGAATCCCGATCCTGACCTTCGTCGACGTTCCCGGTTTCCTCCCCGGAGTGGCGCAGGAGCATGGCGGGATCATCAAGAACGGCGCCAAATTGCTCTTCGCTTATGCCGAAGCGACGGTGCCCAAGATCACGGTCATCACCCGCAAGGCCTATGGCGGCGCCTACGACGTCATGGCGTCGAAGCACCTGCGCGGCGACCTCAACTACGCCTGGCCGACCGCCGAAATCGCGGTAATGGGCGCCAAGGGCGCGGTCGAGATCATCTTCCGCAAGGACATTGGCGACCCCGAGAAGATCGCGGAGCGCACCCGCGACTACGAGGCCCGCTTCGCCAATCCGTTCGTGGCGGCGTCCAAGGGCTTCATCGACGAGGTGATCATGCCGCATTCGACGCGGCGGCGGATCGCGTTGGGCTTACGGAAGCTTCGCGACAAGCAGCTGGAGAACCCGTGGAAGAAGCATGATAATATTCCGCTTTAACCCCGTCATCCCGGCGGCAGCCGCGACCTCGGGGAGACCCTCCGAGACTATCCGACCCGAGGTCGCGGCTTTCGCCGGGATGACGGAATGAGCAGCCGCTACGACGCGCTCGAGCGGCTTCAGCGGCTTCGGGAGAGCGGGGCGCTGACCGACGAGGAGTTTCAGGTCGAGAAGGGGCGCTTGCTCGGGCACCAGAGCATCCCGGCGGCCGAGGCGGCGGGCGCGCCGGAGCCGCAGACGCCTTCGCGGCGGCGGATCTGGATCGTGCTCGGGGTCGCGGCCCTGGTCGTCGCAATCCTTGCCGGGCTGTACTTCGGACGGACTTCGGGGGGCGACGATGGGATCATCGATCTTCCCATGCCCACGGAGAACGAGGCGGCGGATTCGAACCTGGTCGAGGCCAAGGCGCTTCCCGACGTTCGGGCGCTCCCTCCCGCGGAGCAGCTCGCCCGAGCCTTCGAGGCGGCGTTCGGGAGCCGGGGGGAGGCGATGCTGTCGGTGCCGGGCGACGGCGCCGACGAGGCGGTGCGCTACGCTCCTGGTCGGCTGATCTGGCCGGCCTTCGGGCCGGTGCTGGTCAGCGAGGGCAGGGTACAGGATCCGGCCCATGCCAGCGCCGGCAAGATCGCGATCCATTATCTGAAGCCGGCCGGCGACCGGTTCGAGGTGGTGCGCGCCTTTCCCGCCGCCGTTTCGACCGGATCTTCCGGGCAGGTCGCCGAGTGGAGCCTCAACGCGCGCTTCTCCAACTTTCCGGTGGTCGCCGCGGAGGGCGGCGGAACCTGGCAGGGCCGTACCTGCTCCTGGCTGATCCTGACCGAGCTCCGGCCGGACGGGCCGGCCAAGCTTGCCGACGTTCCGCTGGTCTATGACGACACCGGCGCGAAGACCGACGGGTCGGGACGGACGATCGAGGGGAAGATCCTCAACATCGCCAAGAACCAGTCGTTCGACATCGTCTATTCGGGCGCGCGCGCGTTCAGCGAGCATTATGTGCGCGATGCGGGCGGCTATACGGTGGCCGGCGGCAAGTCGACGATGGAGACCTGCTGATGGGGCGGAGCGAGGATCTGCTGGTCGGGGCGATCGCTCTCGCCTTGCTGCCGTTGATCGCCTTGCGGATCGGGCGGGGGCTGAGGGAGGGGCGGCTGCCGCTCTACCGGACCTATGTCGGACGGGACGAGGCGGGGAGCAAGTTCGGACTGCTGCTCGCGCTTCACGCGCTGAGCTTCGTTTTGGTCGCTCTCGCCGCGGCGGATCTGCTGTTTCAGCTCGGCCTGAAGGAGGCATTATGAAGCTCGGTCGGCTCAACCATGTCGGCGTGGCGACTCCGTCGATCGAGACGTCGATCGCGCATTATCGCGACGTGATGGGCGCGACGAAGATCCACGCGCCGTTCGACCTGCCGGCCCAAGGCGTGAAGGTCTGCTTCGTCGACACGCCCAACACCCAGATCGAGCTGATCGAGCCGCTCGGCGAGTCGAGCCCGATCCACGGCTTCCTGGCGAAGAACCCGGCGGGGGGCCAGCATCACCTTTGCTATGAGGTGCCGGACATCCACGAGGCGAAGGCCTGGTTCGAAGGCAAGGGCGCCAGGGTGCTCGGCGAGCCGCGCATCGGGGCGCACGGGACGCCGATCTTCTTCGTGCACCCCAAGGACATGGGCGGCGTTCTGACGGAAATCATGGAGAGCCCGAGGGCGGCGGAATAAGCGGATTTGGGTTTGCGTGCCGGCGGGAGTAGACTGGCGCGATGAGCGAGAAAGTGACGCTATGAGCACGCCGAACACGTCCCTGCCTCTCGAGATTGCCGCTGCCGACCTTGCCGACCTTGAGGAATGGGCTAGGAACAGCGAGCGCAGTGTCGATGACCTGCTGCAGGAAGCCGTGCAACAGTATCTCCGCTACGTCCGTGCCGATATCGCGGACTTGCGAGAGCGAATGAAGGGTCCTTTCTATCCCTTGGAGGAGGTTGAAGCCCGGCTCGCCGAGCGCCGGCGTCGTTACCGGTCTGAAGCGGCAGAATAGTGCACTTTCATCTTTCGGTTGAGGCCGAAGCGGATTTCGAACGGATCTATATCTTTAACATCGGGCGAAGCCTCGACTGGGCAGAGTGAGTCGAGCATCGCTTGGTCACCCGCATCCGAGCCCTCGCGCGGACACCTTATATCGGGCGTCCCTATCGGGAAGAAGGAACCCGCCGCCTTTCGATTGCTGACATCCAGTATGTGATCGACTACCGGATAATGCCCGGCGCGATCGAAATATTGCGCGTTCAAAGCAGCCGCGAAATCAGATGACCGACAAGCCCACCCGTTCCGAATGGCAGGCCGCCGCCTCGAAGGAGGTGAAGGGCAAGGATATCGTCTGGCACACGCCGGAGGGCATCGACGTGCGGCCGCTCTACACCGGCGAGGACGCCGAAGGGATCGACCCGGGCCTGCCCGGCTTCGCGCCTTACACGCGCGGGCCCTATGCCTCGATGTATACCGGGCGGCCTTGGACGATCCGGCAATATGCGGGCTTCTCGACGGCGGAGGATTCCAACGCCTTCTACCGGCGCAACCTGGCGGCCGGGCAGAAGGGGCTGAGCGTGGCCTTCGATCTCGCAACGCACCGCGGCTACGACAGCGACCATCCGCGGGTCGCCGGCGACGTCGGCAAGGCGGGCGTGGCGATCGACACGCTCGAGGACATGAAGATATTGTTCGACGGCATCCCGCTCGACACGATGTCGGTCTCGATGACGATGAACGGGGCGGTGCTCCCGGTCATGGCCTTCTACATCGTCGCTGCGGAGGCGCAGGGCGTTTCGCAGGCCCAGCTCTCGGGAACGATCCAGAACGACATCCTCAAGGAGTTCGCGGTCCGCAACACCTACATCTACCCGCCGGAGCCCTCGATGCGGATCGTGGCGGACATCATCGCCTACACGTCCGAGCATATGCCGAGGTTCAACTCGATCTCGATCAGCGGCTATCACATGCTCGAGGCCGGGGCGACGGCGGTTCAGGAGCTGGCCTACACGCTCGCCGACGGCATGGAATATGTCCGGGTCGCCAAGGCCAAGGGCCTCGACGTCGACGCCTTCGCGCCCCGGCTCAGCTTCTTCTTCGGCATAGGCATGAACTTCTTCATGGAGATCGCCAAGCTGCGCGCGGCGCGGACGCTCTGGCATCGGATCATGGAGGAGTTCGGCGCCAAGAGCCCCAAGTCGCTGATGCTTCGAACGCATTGCCAGACCTCGGGCGTGTCGCTGACCGAGCAGGACCCCTATAACAACATCGTCCGGACGACGATCGAGGCGATGGCCGCGGTGCTCGGCGGGACCCAGTCGCTCCATACCAACAGCTTCGACGAGGCGATCGCGCTTCCGACCGATTTCTCGGCCCGGATCGCCCGCAACACCCAGCTCATCCTCGCCGAGGAGAGCGGCATCACCAACGTCGCCGACCCGCTCGGCGGGTCCTATTTCATCGAGAGCCTGACCAAGGAGCTGGCCGACAAGGCCTGGGCCCTCATCGAGGAGGTCGAGGCGATCGGCGGGATGACCGCGGCCGTCGCCGAAGGCCTGCCCAAGCGGCGGATCGAGGAGGCGGCGGCGGCCCGCGCCGCCCGCGCCGATCGCGGCGAGGACGTGATCGTCGGGGTCAATCGCTACCGCCTGGACGACGAGGCGCATCTCGATATCCTCCAGATCGACAACGACAAGGTCCGGGCGGGCCAGGTGGCCCGGCTGGAGAAGGTGCGTTCGGAGCGGGACGAGGCTGAATGCCGAGCGGCGCTGGAGGCCCTTCGCGAAGGCGCCAGAAACCCCGTTCGCCCTGAGCCTGTCGAAGGGCTTTCCTTGTCCGATGATCCGGAAGTGGAAGGGACGGGGCTTCGACAGGCTCAGCCCGAACGGAGCGGACGGGGAGGTGAGACGAATCTCCTTGCCCTGGCCGTCGAGGCGGCCCGGGCGAGGGCGACCCTGGGCGAGATCAGCCAGGCGCTCGAAGACGCTTTCGGCCGCTACGGAACGACTCCGGTGCCGGTGAAGGGGATTTACGGCGGGGCCTATCAAGGCGACCCACGCTGGGATCGGGCCGGGGCGGGCGTGGCGGCGATCGAGCGGCGGCTCGGGCGCAGGCCGCGGATGCTGGTCGCGAAGATGGGTCAGGACGGGCACGACCGCGGCGCCAACCTCGTCGCCTCCGCCTTCGCCGATCTCGGCTTCGAGGTTGTTCCCGGGCCGCTCTTCCAGACGCCCGAGGAAAGTGCGCGGCTCGCGGTGGAGAAAGAGGTCGACGTGGTCGGCGCCTCGACCCTCGCGGCCGGTCACAAGAGCCTGGTGCCGGAGCTGATCGGGCATTTGCGCGACCTCGGCCGGCCGGATATCAAGGTGGTGGTCGGCGGGGTCATCCCGGCTCAGGACTACGACATGCTCCGCGAGGCGGGGGTGCAGGCGATCTTCGGCCCCGGCACCAATCTGGTCGACGCGGCGGGCGAGGTGCTCAAGCTGCTGGGTCACAACATGCCGCCGCTGGAGGAGGCCGCGGAATGATCGACGATGAAGATCGGGTCAGGCCCGGGCCGGGCGGCGATTCCGCGGCCTATGGCGAGAGCCTGCTCTACGATTTCTCGAAATTCCTGACGACCCTCGCAATCCTCGCTCTGGGCGGCGTTCTGACCCTGACCCAGACGGCCGACCGGAGCGACATCAAGACGACGAACATCATCATCGCCGTGGTCGCCATAGCCTTGGCCGGCACTCTGGCGCTCACCACCGCCAATTCGATCGCTTACGCCCGCGCTTCCGCCCAGGCCCTCCCGCGCAACCTGCACCGCTACATGCTCGCCGCCATGGGACTGCTTGGCACGGGCGTGGGCAGCTTTCTTTACATGTGGATGGATACGCTCAATTGAGGAGGGGCCGCCGCCACGATGGAACCCTCCTCGTCATGCCGGACTTGATCCGGCATCCATGAACACCTGCCTTGCCGAACCTGGCTGGACCGTGTTCATGGGCCCCGGATCAAGTCCGGGGTGACGGATTTGCAGATGAAGGCGCCGCATGTTCTCTAAGATATTGATCGCGAACCGGGGCGAGATCGCCTGCCGGGTCATCCGGACCGCTCGGAAGATGGGCATCGCCACCGTCGCCGTCTATTCGGACGCCGACGCGCGGGCGCCGCACGTCAGGCTGGCGGACGAATCCGTCAGGCTGGGGCCGCCGCCGGCCGGCGAATCCTATCTCGTTGCCGAGCTGATCATCGAAGCCTGCCGGGCGACCGGCGCCGAGGCGGTTCATCCCGGTTACGGCTTTCTGTCCGAGCGCGAAAGCTTCGCCCGAGCGCTGGAAGCGGCGGGGATCGCCTTCATCGGGCCGCCGCCGGGGGCAATCGCGGCGATGGGAGACAAGATCGAATCCAAGAAGCTGGCGCTCGAGGCGGGAGTCAGCGTCGTCCCCGGCTTCGTCGGCGAGATCGACGATACCGAGCATGCGGTGAGGATCGCCGGCGAGATCGGCTATCCGGTGATGATGAAGGCCTCGGCCGGCGGCGGCGGCAAGGGGATGCGGCTCGCCTATAGCGAGACGGACGTTCGCGAAGGCTTCGAGGCGACCAAGCGCGAGGGGCTTGCGAGCTTCGGCGACGACCGCGTGTTCATCGAGAAGTTCGTCGAGAATCCGCGCCACATCGAGATCCAGCTGATCGGCGACAAGGCCGGCAACCTCCTCTATCTCGGCGAGCGCGAATGCTCGGTTCAGAGGCGCCACCAGAAGGTGGTCGAGGAAGCGCCCTCGCCCTTCGTCACGCCCGAGATGCGCAAAGCGATGGGCGAGCAGGCCGTCGCCTTGGCACGCGCGGTCGGCTATTTCAGCGCCGGCACCGTCGAGTTCATCGCCGGCGGCGACCGCAGCTTCTACTTCCTCGAGATGAACACCCGCCTCCAGGTCGAGCATCCGGTGACCGAGGAAGTGACCGGACTCGATCTCGTCGAGCTGATGATCAGGATCGCGGCGGGCGAGCCGCTGCCGTTCAGCCAGCAGGACGTCAAGCTGAACGGCTGGTCGATCGAGAACCGGGTCTATGCCGAGGACCCCTATCGCGGCTTCCTGCCTTCGACCGGGCGGCTGGTGCGGTATCGGGCGCCGGCGGTGAGCCCCTCCCCTTCAGGGGAGGGGTTGGGGTGGGGCCTGTCATCCGACCCAGCGGGGCCTCCGACATCCCCCACCCCCAGCCCCTCCCCTAAAGGGGAGGGGAGCAAGGTGCGCATAGACGACGGCGTCGAAGAGGGCGGCGAAGTCTCCATGTTCTACGATCCGATGATCGCCAAGCTGATCACCTGGGCGCCGACCCGGGAAGAGGCCATCGACCGTCAGGTCGAGGCGCTCGACTCCTTCGTCATCGAGGGGATCGGCCACAATGTCGACTTCCTCTCCGCGCTGATGCAGCATCCGCGCTTCCGCGAGGGGCGGCTCACCACCGGCTTCATCGCCGAAGAATATCCCGAAGGCTTCGAGGGCGCTCCGGCCGACGATTGCCTGATCGAGGATCTGGCGGCGATCGGCGCGATGCTGGCGATGGAGACCGAGGCTCATGCCTGCTCGGTGAGCGGCCAGCTCGGCGCTCCGGTGACTCCGCCGGAGGAGCGGGTGGTCCGGCTCGGCGGGCACAGCTTCGCCATCAGGTTCGACGGCTTCGAGGGCGGCCTTCTCGCTTATCTGGACGAAGGCGAGGGGCGCGAGATGATCGGGCGCTGGGAGCCCGGGCAGAGGCTGTTCAAGGGGGTGATCGACGGCCGCAGCCGAATCGTCCAGGTCGTGCGCCGCGGCCGGCAATGGCGGCTGACGACGCGCGGGGCTTCCCATCTCGTCGAAGTGCTGCCGGCGCATGTCGCCGAGCTCAGCCGCTTCATGATCGAGAAGGTGCCGCCGGACCTGTCCAGGTTCCTCCTGTGCCCGATGCCCGGCCTGCTCACCGTTCTCAACGTCGGCGAGGGCGACAAGGTCGAGGCGGGTCAGCCGCTCGCCGTGGTCGAGGCGATGAAGATGGAGAACATCCTGCGCGCCGAGAAAATCGGGATCGTGAAGTCGGTCTCGGCCAGGCCGGGGGACAGCCTTGCGGTGGACGCGGTGATCCTGGAGTTCGAGTAACCCGCGTCATCCCGGCGAAAGCCGGGACCTCAGGCCGAAAAAGGCTCTGCGGGCCTCCCTGAGATCCCGGCTTTGGCCGGGATGACGGTTTAGGCTCACGACACCCCAGCGGCCTTGGTCACCAGGTTGCCGACCGCCGCCACCACGCCCGAGACCGCGGTGATGCGTTCGGCCAGAGCCTTGCCCTGGGCGTAGGCCTTGTCGATCGCCGCGGTCGCAAACAGCGCCGCCTGGTAGCAGGCTTCGATATCGGGCCCGGTGGCGTCGAGCGACGTCCGGGCGGCGTCCAGATAGCTGCCCTCGAGCGCATCGACATTGTCCATGATCGCCTGAACCTGATCCGAAGTCGTGGCCTCCTTCAGATCGGCGGCCCGGCGGGCAAAGGCAGATTTGTAGGCGTTGTAGATGACGGTGAGCCGGTCGTTCGCGGTGCTGGGCATGATCTAATTCCCCTGCTGCGGCGGCGGTGGTGGCGGTGGCGGTGGCGGTGCAGGCGGCGGCTGCGTGGCATATTTTTCGAGAGAGGCGTTGAGCTGGTCGATGATCCGCTCGACGTCGCCGACGGTGACGCTCTTCTTCGTCTCGAGCGCGCGGTGCTGGCGAAGCAAAGCGTCGAGGCCGGCGATACCGGCGCGGTAGCGGCCCTGGGCCTCGAGCACCTCGATCCTCGAATTGGCCATCATCGTTGCCCTGAGCGCGGTCAGCAGCGCCGGCGAGTTGTCGATCATGCTCTCGGCACCGGGGACCAGGGTCACGTCGAGCTGCTCGGCCAGCGGAGTCATGATCGTCATCGGCGAAGTCAGCTTGGCGTCGTAAAAGACCAGTCGGGCGGCGGCGCGCTTGCCGACCAGATAATCGTCGAGGGTCAGGAACACCTCCAGCTCGTTCTGCATGCCGTTGCGGAGCTGAAGGACGGCCTGGGCGATCTCGCGATTGGCGCGAAGGAGCCGCGCGCGTTGAAGCCGGTCGCCGAGCGCTCCGAAGCCGAAGTCGAGAAGCGCCCCGACCTCGCCGGGGACGGCGGGGATGAAGCGCTTGCCCTGGTTCAGCGCGGCCGCCGCCTGGCCGAAGCTGTTGGCCGAATCGATCGCCGACTGGGTCGCGCCCTGAAGGTCGGTGCTCTGATCGTATGAAGCCTCCTGCTTGAGCGCCGCATAGGCGCCGCCGAGCTGGTCGATCGCCTTGGCCCGAAGATCGACGACGTCGGCCAGGCCGTTACGCTGGATCGAAAGGCGTTCCGGGCTGACGGACGGGACACACACGCCGGGCGCCGGGCTCTGGCACAGCTCCCAGGTTCGGGTGAAGCTGTCCGCGGCGTCGGCCTCGCGAAGCTGGGTCGCAACGTTCCTGACCTCGGCGCTGAAGCTGCCGGTGGCCTTGAGCCCGGCATCGGCGAGCGTCGCCGCCGGCGCCAGCGGCGCCGCGGCGCATCCGCCGAGCGCGGCCATGGCGGCCAGCGCGAGGCAAAGGAATGGACGAACGGACATTTGCTACGAATACCCCCTGATTCGACGGGTGAGTATCCGCCGGGACTGGTCGTAAGTCGAGGCCGAAGCGCCTCGTCGCCCCAGCGAAGGCTGGGGCCCCGGCGGGTGAAAGGCGCCGGCGCTCTTCACCCGCTGGGATCCCAGCCTTCGCTGGGATGACGGGCTAGGCTGCCGGCAGGCAGAGCTCGAACTCGGCGCCCCTGTCGCTGGCCGGCGCCGAGATGGTGCCGCCGCAGGCGGCCAGGAGCGAGCGGGCGATGGACAGGCCGAGGCCCGATCCGCCCTCGCCCCGGCGGCTGGTGTGGAAGGGCTCGAAGATCCGCTCCCGGTCCGCCTCGGCGATGCCCTGACCGTCGTCGGCGACCGTGACCCGGACCTTCGACCGCTCGACCCGGCCGGCGACGGTCACCCGCGTCGCTCCCGCCTGGCGGCTATTCTCGACCAGGGTCTCGAGCACCGCCTCGAGCAGCTCCGCCGGCGCCGCGACGGCCGGAAGGCCGGCCAGGCGTATTTCGACCGCGAAGTCGGAGCGGCGATGGGCGTCGGCGACCTTCAGGGCGGCTTCTTCGGGGAAGGTCGCCGCATCCTCCGGAGCGACCGCCATGTCGGCTCGGGCGAGGTCGAGCAACCGGCTAAGCAGATGCGACAGCCGGTCGGCATCGGCGCCGGCGTTGGAAAGGAAGCGACGCCGCTCCTCGTCGCTCATCTCCGGATGCTCGGCCAGCAGTTCGAGCACGCCCTTGATGCCCGTGATCGGGGTCTTCAGCTCATGGCTGACCGCGGCGGCGAAGTCCTTGAGGTAGCGCGAGCGCCGCTCGATCCGGTCCGCCATCAGGGCGAAATTGACGTAGAGGTTGCGGATCTCGATCGCCGCGGTCGGCGGCGGCTCCGGAACCGCGACGGCGCCTCGGGCGACGTTCTGGGTCGCCTCGCTCAAGGCCTCGATCGGCTGCGAGATGCCGCGGGACAGCAATCCGGCCAGGACCAACAGGGTCAGGAAGATGAGGGCGGCCCCGAGCGCGATCTTGCCCCGATCCTGATAGATTCCGAGGAACAGCCCGCGCGGGCTCCGGCTCAGCATGAGCAGTCCGACGACTTCGCCGCCCGCCACGACGGGCCGGACGTAGTGGACCCGGATGTCGGAAGCCCGACTCAGCCATTCGAGCGCGTAGCGCGGCCGGTAGTCGCCGCGTTCGCGAAGCGCGGTCCGGGTCTGCCCGGTCGCGGCGGCGGCGACTTCGGGCAGATGCCGGTAGCTTCGGCCGATATCGTCCCGGCCGAGCACGACAACGCCGTTCGAATCCATCAGCCGGATTGCCGCCAGGGTCGTTCGGGCGGTGTCGATCACGACCGGCTTCAGCGCCGATGCGGCGCGCGCGGCGCGGGGATCCGCAGGCCGGCGCGAGCTCCGGGCCTCCGGCTGGGCGGTCAGCACGGGCATCGAGCGGAGGTCGATCGTGGGGCGTTCGGGGTTGAGCGGGCCCGGCGGCGGGTCGGTGAACGGCTCCGGCCAGGCGGCGCGATAGGCGCCGGCGAGCACGGCGCCCTGGGCGATCAGCTCGGCCTCGGTCTGCTGGACGAGCGTATTCTCATAGACCCGGAGGAAGACGGCGCCGACTCCGGGCAAAGCGGCGACGAACAGCAAGGTCAGGAACAGGAGGGTGCGGAGCCTGAGCGCCGGCCAGTGGCGCTTGGCATAATCCTTCAGCGGTCGGATCAAGCCGGATCCTGACCCAGGCAGCGGCCGATCCGGTAGCCGATGCCGGCGCGGGTCTCGATCAGATCGTCGCCGCCCAGGGCCGCGAACTTGGCGCGCAGGTTGCGGATGTGGCTGTCGATGGTGCGGTCGGTGATGGCGAAGCCGGGGCCGTGGAGCCGGTCGATGATGGAGTCGCGGGTGAAGACCTTGGACGGCAGGCTGGCGAGCAGCTGGAGGAGCTGGAACTCGGTGACGGTGACGGGCACCTGGAGTTCGTCCCAATGCGCTTCCCAGGCCTCCGGATCGAGGCGCAGGCGGTTGCGGACCAGCGCCGCCTTCGGCCCCGCCTCGGCCAACGCCCGGCCGCCGCGCTTGAGGATGGCGCTGACCCGGGCGACCACTTCGCGGGGGGAGAAGGGCTTGACGACGTAATCGTCGCCGCCGAGCTCTAGCCCCAATACGCGGTCGATCTCGTCGTCTCGCGAGGACAGGAAGAGGATCGGCAGGTCGCCCTCGGCTCGAAGCCGGCGGCAGACCTCGAGCCCGTCCATCCGCGGCATGTTGATGTCGAGGACGACGAGGTCGGGCCGCTCGCGCTCGACCGCCTTCAAGGCCGCCTCGCCGTCCTCGGCCTCGATCGTCTTCATCCCGGCCTTGCCGAGCGCGAAGGCGAGCAGCTGGCGGATATGGCCGTCGTCGTCGACGAGTAGGATCTTGTGGCTCATCGCGTACATGTCACATCCCCTGGCGGCGCGTGTCAAAGGCTGGAGTGACGATCCGCCGTCCGTCGCAGCCGCGGATGTCGGCGGAGACGCGCGGAAGCCGGCGTTCGGCGACCAGGCGTTTCGCCTCCACCGAGCGGCGGGCGTTGCGGAAGGTCCAGCCGTGCCAATCCCCCTGGGAGGTGGCGAGCCGGTCCATGATCACATTGCGGGTCCAGGCCACCCGCTCGCGGAAACGCGGGCCGATCGGACGGCTCTCCAGCTCGATGAGCGGCAGCAGCGCGGAGGGGCCGAGCGCGTTGAGGTAGCAAAGGTCGAGCCGGACCCCGGCACCGCCGGCCTCGCGGGCGTGGCGCACGTTCCAGCGCGCGGCCGCCGCGCCGAGGTCGACGACCGAGCAGGCGGTGAGGGCGATAAGGGCTGCGGCGAGGTTGGCGTTGATCAGCCAGGGCCCGCTCTTCCGGCGCCAGAGGCGGATGCAGATGAGGACCAGCCCGATGGCGACGAGCGCCATCCAGATCAGGGCGGCGATCCTCAGCCGGGTGAGCGAATAAGCCTCGATATAGTCCATGGTTCGAAGCATCGTGGAAGCGACGAGGACGACGTTCTGAGCGATCCAGGCATAGACCAGCCGGCGGACGAGCGGGCTTTCCGCCGTGGGCGTTCCGGGGCGCAGGGTGATGAGGACGAACAGGGCCGCGAGCAGGGCGGTGGCGATCAGGGGATAGGCGCCGCGATGGGCGTAGGCGGCGAGGGTCATGTCGCCGGGCAGCGGCGCTCCGCTCCACAGGAAGGCGATGTCGAGCCCGTTCTGGAGCGCGAAGACGAGGTTGAAGGCGGCCAGCGACAGGGCGATCGAGGCGGGGCTGACCCCGGGGAGGGGGAGCTGCGCCTCACGGGCCTGCGACGGCGCCAGCGCCGCCCTGGGCGGCCGCAGGAAGCTCCAGACCAATAGGGTGACCAGAAACCAGAAGAACAGTCGGGCGATCGAAAAACCGCCGACCGCCGCCAGCAGATCGAGCCGGCCGAAGGCGTCGGCGATGACCGGGTTGGCGGCGCTGAACAAAGCGAGGAAGAGGGCCGTACCGAGGACCGGAAGCGCGAGCAGCGGCAGCATCGCCGCCCTTCGCGCGGGGCCCCGGCGGCGGCGTGCGGTGCGCAGCCTGCCCCAGTCGAGGAGCGGCCCGATCACCGAAAGGATCGAGTGAAGGAGCAGGCGCTTGGTCCAGCGCCAGCCGTCGTCGAAGGCGTTCGTGCGGGGGAGGAGAGCGGCGAGAGCGGCGGCGGTCAGGAACAGGAAGGCGGCGAGGATCGAGGGGTCGTCGCCCAGCATCGCGACGAACAGCAAGGCCGCGGTCGCGGCCGTCAGTGCCGGCCGGCTTCGGCCGATGGCGGGGGTGGCGACGAGGATCGCGATCAGCAAGGCCGCCGCGAACAGCCCGACGGTGGAGCCGGCCCGCTGGAAGAAGAACAGACGATCGGCGAGGGCGACCAAGGCTCCGGCGAGCACGAGCTTCTGAGCGAAGCTGAATCGGCGGAAGCGCAGCCGGGGGGGCGCGGCGGAGGGGGCGGTGAGTTCCATGGCACCTCGATGGGCGCGGCGTGTGGAACGGGGATGAGCGGGGTTTCGATTCGCGGCATGGAGCCAGTGCAGGTTCGGTGCAGAGCCGTCATGCCAGCGCAGGCTGGCATCCCAGGAGGTCAAAGGCACCGTGCCCTTCACCCGCTGGGGCCCCAGCCTTCGCTGGGGCGACGGTTACTTGCCCGTCAGCACTCCGTCGACGCTGTGCACCACGCCGTTGGAGGCGAGCCGCTCGGTGCCGGTGACCCGCGCCTGGCCGCCCGCTGCGTCGGTAACGACAATCGCATCGCCGTCCTTGCTGAACCTCAGGTCGCTTCCGCCGACCGTCGCGAGCTGGGCCTTGCCCTTGCCGCGCTCGATCGCCCGGCCGAGGTCCGCGGCGGTGACCATTCCCGGGACGATATGGCCGGTGAGGACGGCGACCAGCTGGCCCTTGGCTTCGGGCGCGAGCAGGCCGTTGGCGGCGCCGGCGGGCAGCTTCCCGAACGCCGCCTCGGTCGGCGCGAACAAAGTGTAGGGCTGAGCGCCCGACAGGGTCCGGGTCAGTCCGGCCGTTTCGACGGCCTTGGCGAGCGTCTTATGCTCCTGGGAGGCGCCCAGCGCCTGAAGGAGATTGGTCTTCGTCGGCCCGCTCTCGGCCCCGGTCCGTGGGGCGGCGCCGTTCGAATCGGAAGCCGAGGCGTTGCCGCCCTCCTCCTGCTGGCAGGCGGCGAGGAGCAGGGCGGCGGTGAACAGCGATTTCTTCATCGGTCCAGGGTCCTTCAGGCCAGCATCTCGACGATCGCCTGGATCATCTGGGTCTTGGCGTCGACCTGATAGATGTTTCCGTCGGCGTAACGGTAATTATAATCGTCGCCGTCCTGATATTCGTCGCGATAGTCCATCGGCAGATTGTAGGCGTCATAGCCGTCCGGAAGCGCCTGGCCGACGTTGAGATCTCCGGCGAGCAGGGCGACGATCCCTTCGATCGTCCCGGACTGCGGGTCGACCTCGTAGATGGCGTTGTCGCCGTAGCGGTAGAGCGATTCGTCGGTGTCGTAATAATCGTCGCGATACTGGGTCGGCAGATTGTAGGCGTCGTAGCCGGCGGGGAGTTGCTGGCCGATCCCGAAACCGCCGCCGAGCAAGGGAATGATGGCGCTGATCAGGTCGCTGCCGCGATCGGAACGGTAGATGTAGCCGCTATCATCATAGCTGTAATAATGGTCCGGCGTGTCCCGATAGAAGCTCTGGTAGGCGGCGGGCACTCGATACCCTTCGAACCGGTCGCGCTCGATCCGCTGGCCGCGGGCGAACAGCTTCTTCGCCTGGCCCGGCGGCAGGCAGCCATTGCCCTTCTTCGCGAGGCCCGGGGGGCAGAAGCGGTCGTAGCCGCCGAAACGCCGGGCGCCGGAATGGAAATCCGGCATCCGGCGGTCGTCGCGGCCCACTCGGCGGAAGTCGCGGCGGTCGTCGCCCGAGCGGTGGACGACTTGGTCGTGGCGGCGCTCGTCGCGGATCGCTCGGCGGTTCTCGCGGAAAGCTCGGCGCTCGGGCCGCTCGGCGCGGAAGGCCTGACGTTCGGCTTTATGGGGCCTTGCGGCGCGCGCGGCCTGACCGCCACCATGACCGCCGCCGCGTTCCATCTTCGCGGGCTTGCCGCCGCCGCCATGGCCGCTTCCGCGCTCGACCTTGCCGGGCTTGCCGCCGCCTTGGCCGTGACCACCGCCTTGGCCGCCTTTTTCGGCGCCGGCGGGCATGGCGATGGCGAGCGCGGCGGTGCCGACGAGCAGGACGAGGTTACGCATGACGAAGCTCCTTCGAATTCGAGAGAGTGAACGGCCGGGTCGCAGACCTCGTTCCGCTTGCGAAAGCACGCTTCGGCCGGCCGCAACGCTCAGGCCGTCCCGCCAAGCTGAACCTCGCCTTTCAGCGCCTGAACGCCGGGTGACCAAATCGTCATCCCGGCGAAGGCCGGGATCCATGAACACGGCGATACGGGATTTCAATTGACCGCGTTCATGGATTCCGGCCTTCGCCGGAATGACGGGCGCTTCTTGCCGATCGGCCTTCTTTGTGAGACCGTTTCGCCGGGGTTCGGGGGAGTCGCCGATGAGGAAAGCGCTGCGGTGGGCCGGAATCGGCCTTGGCGGATTGATCGCGCTGCTGATCGTCGCGGCGGCCGCGATCTTCGCCTGGTCCGAAATCATCCTGCGCCGCGACAATCCGGCCGTTCCGGAGGCATTGCCGGCCCTCTCTCCGGCCGAAAAGTCGGAGGCGCCTCGGCTGGCGCGGGTGCTGGGCTGCCTCAGCTGCCATGGCGAAGGGTTGAAGGGAAAGTTGATGTTCGACGCCCCGGGCGTCGCCAGGGTGTTCGCTCCCAACCTCACCGAGGTCGCGGCGAAGGCGAGCGACCAGCAGCTCGCCGCCGGCATCCGCCAGGGTATCGGCCATGACGGCAGAGGCCTCTTCATCATGCCCTCGCCCCAATATTCGCGGCTCACCGACCGGGAGACCGCCGCTCTGGTCGCGTGGCTACGGACCCTGCCGCGGGCACCGGGCCAGAGCCGGGGCTTCCGTGCCGGTCCGATCGGACGCCTGGCCTTGGTGATGGGCGGATTCAGGCCCGGGCCGGAGGGCGTCGCCTTGTACCGGACCCAGGCGCCGATCGCTCTGGGTCCCGAACACGAGCCTGCGCGCCATCTCGCCGCCACGGCCTGCGCCGAGTGCCACGGAGCGGCCCTGATGGGCGGCACCGCCGGCCCCGACCAGAAAGCGCCGGACCTTCGAGTCGCCGCCGGCTACGACCCCGCTCAGTTCCGGACGCTGATTCGGACCGGCCGTCCGCCCGACGGCAGGGACCTGGGTATGATGACGATGGTGTCGAAGGACGACTTCACCCACCTCACCGACTCCGAGATCGACGCCCTCCACGCCTATCTGGCGGCTCGGGCGAAGCGGCTGGGCGGCTGAGCGGGCGCTGGACGGCAGTGCTCGGAACATCGCGGCCGGACCGGCTAGCTTGAGAGGTCCCGTTCCGCCGGAGGCACCTCGCCGGACGGCGTTCCACCTTGAACCCGAACGTGCGTCATCTGGCGCAAATCCAGATTGAACGGGAGTGCCGGGTCATCGAACCTGGCTTCGCCGCAATCATCCACATCCACCCGAAGGATATTCGGGATAATCAGGCGAAGCTCGTAAAAAGAATGGCCAGGGATCTGCAAAGCCGAATCGATCTGCAGAGCAAGCGCGCTGCCCGACCAGCTCGCCGAAACGGGATAGGTAAATCCGGATGGATAATTTCCGGAGACCTTTTTCCCGATTCGTATCTGGTTCGAGCTTTGAACCGCGACCGTTTCCTCGACCGCCACGGATCCTCGGCAAGCCTGTCCCGAGCCTCTCGCCGGCAGTGAACCTTCGATACGAACCCATTTGAGCAAGGTCGGCGCGGGCGCCGAGTTGCTGATGACGATGAAGACGGAGGTTTCCGTCTCGCCGGTCCCGACCGTCATCTGCTCGATCGTGACCGGAGATGGCGGCGGCAGGGCCTCACGTGGCGGGGCCGGTTTCATCAGCGACGCCTTCCGCTGTGGCTTGGCGCCTTCCGCCTGGGCGGCAGGCGGCGCAGGTTCCGCGGCGCGCTTGCCCTTCTCGGAAAAATAGGCGTTCAGCCAGGCCGCTGCGGCACCGGCCAGGGCGAGCGCGAGCAGCAACGCCAGTGCCTTTGAGGGTTTCTGCCTGAAGCGCTTCAGAAACGTCTCCATGTCCGAGAAGGGCATGGCGCTCAGCGCGCTCGGCGTGGCAGGGGCGCCGGTCCGAAGACCGGTGCCGGCAGATGGCGGGAGAGGATCGGAGGCACGGCGGCGATGACCTCGACTGGTGGAACCCGCGCCATCTCGACGGAGGACGGCCAAGGCTGCCCGCGAAGCGGCGATCCGTCAATCGATCGACGGGCATCGCCGTTCGAAATGCTCCTCGAACGTCCGGCGATTCCCTTGTCGAGGGCTTCATCGAAGGGCGCCCGGCCCGCGCTGAAACCCCCTCGAAGGGACCATTCAAACGGTTATTCCAGGGGCGCTGGAGCGGGTGAAGGGAATCGAACCCTCGTCGTAAGCTTGGAAGGCTTCTGCTCTACCATTGAGCTACACCCGCCTGCGCCAGCCTCGCCCCTTAGGCGAACCTGGCTTCGGCGGGCAAGCCCGCCTGACCTTCGCGCCCGGCTGGCTCCCAGCCGAAGCCCGCGCGAAGCGGGAGCGAAGGCTGGTGGACAGGGCTGGATTCGAACCAGCGTACGGGAAACCCGGGCAGATTTACAGTCTGCTGCCTTTAACCACTCGGCCACCTGTCCAGGAGGCACCCAGTTAGGGAGGGCGACCCCATGGCGAAAGGGGCGGGGGCTGTCAACGCTGGCGCTCAACCGTCGCTCGGGCGTGCCGTCTCGCCGAGCGGAACTCTCCGCCCGACGTCGATCTGGCGGGTCTTCTCCACGCGTTCCACCGTCCGGTGGTGCCCGCTTCGCATTGCCGCGTCGTGGGCGCTCTGCAACAAGGCGTCGCCCGACTGCGGATCGCCGCGCTCCATGAAGATCCGGCCGATCTCGACCCGGAGCGAAATCTTGTGGAGGCTGTGGCCGTATCGAGAGGCAATGGCGAGTGCGTCGGAAGCATAACGCAGGGCGGTATCATAGTCCCCGCTCTCACGCATTTCCTTGGCAAGGCTGCTGCTCGCCTCGATGCGAACCCGATAGGCGTCGGCCAGGGCAGCGTAATCGAGCGCCCGGTGGAGCTGCTCGAGCGCCATCCGCCGGCTCGCGGCGTCACTGGCCGGGTCGCTGCGAATCTGCGCTGACCGAACGATCCGCGCGCGATGCGAGATGTCGAGCTGCTTCACCGAATCGGCTGCGGCGATCGCCAGCTCGGCCTCCTGCTTGGCCTGCTCGGGCGTCTTCAAATAGCGGCCGAGGGTCGCGTAGTGGCGCTGGAAAATGGAATAGGCCCGCATCTCCTTGAGGTGGCGGAGCATTCGGGTGCCGCGCACATAAAGCGCGTCGGCGTCGCGATGCTGACCGCGCATATGGGCGATGAGCGCCCGGTAGGACGTGGTGAGCGCCACGATCAATATCTCCTCGCGCGTGAACTCGGCTGACCCGCAAAGAAGGTTGGGTAGCTCGGCCGACGCAAACCTTTCCTGGATCGGCTGGACCCGCCGGCACGGCGTCGCGGTTTCCGGCGGCTCGCTCGAAGCGGTCTCGGAGTGGACGGGCTCGCCGCGCGGCCAGGGCCACGGCGCCTGGTCGACGCTCGCTTCGATCTCGTCGATCCTTCGTTCCGCGCGATCGAGACGGCCGCGCTCGATCAGCAGCCCGACCAGGTTGACGCTGATCCGCCGCCAATTGTGACCGCGATGGCCGCGCTCCAGATGCGTCTCGTTGGCGTCCAGGGCGAGTGTGAAGGATCTGCGCGCATCGTAGAGGTGGCCTTGGACCAGCTTCACGACTCCGCGCTCGTTGTGAAGCCAGACGAGATCGTCAGCATAGAGGGGCTCCGGACCGAGCCATTTACGAACGGCTGGAAACTGCTCCGCCTTTTTTTCCTTCAGGCGCTCCCGGAAGATCTTGCGGGCGGTGGCGATCTTGCCGAAGCTCTTCAGCATCCGGTCCAGCCGCTCGGCATGCTCGGACAAGGCGCCGCTGCGATGCTCGCCCACCAGCCCGCTGTGGCGGCCCAGGGTCAGCAGATTGCTCGTCGAATAATAGCCGCGCATGACGGCCAGCGCCGCCCGAAGGCAGGCACTGCTCCGGCGGCGGGTCAGTGCGACGAACGTCCGGTAGGCGGATTCACCGTTCTCCGGGTGGAAGACCAGCGAGCGAGCCTCTTCATGAACAAGGAAATCCTCCTTGCCGATCGGAAAATCCTCTTCGGCGTCCGTAGCGACGGAATCCTTCCAGGCGCCGGCCAGGCGATCGACCAGCTCACCCAGCTCGTCGTGAAACGTTTCCTTGGGAATATAGCTGTCCCCCGGCTGGGCAACGAACAGCGACATGTTGAACGTTGCCGACAGCTTCGCCTCCGAGATCGGCGCGCCGTGCCGCTCGCGCAGCTCATTGGCGAGGGAGCGATGGAGCCCGTAGCGGTGCCACAGCCAGCTTTCCTCCTCGCGAAACGTCCTGGGCGAAGGGGCGATCGGCAGGATCAGGCGAAGGTCGCGCAGGTCGCCCAGCACTTTTCGGAGAAAATTCTCGGGGGAAGCGCGCCCGCGACACTCATCCAGCATCGCGGCGACCTTTGGCGCATGGAGGAGCACCACGGCTTCGACGGGCGAGCCGATGAAGGCGAGCGTTCGAAGAACCTCGAACGTCGCCGGACAATTGAAGTTGAGGGACTGGAGAAGGGTGGGCGCCAGATAGGCTCCGAAAAAGGTGCGGCGGACGGCGTTGCGGTCGCTGGGTCGCGCCTCCTCGATCCGGGCGAGGGCCGCGTCGGTCAACTCAGGCCCGCGCGGCTCGCGCGGCAGCCTCTTGCGCTTGTAGGCCGACAGGGCGTCCTCGTGGCGCGCCTCGCTTCGCTCGGCGAAGCGCTTCGAGACGCAGTCGAGATAGCGCGAGTTCACGCTCAGGACGGGGAGAAGCGAGTTAGCCGCCGGCTTATCGGCAGACGGCTTGGGCGGATGATCGAGGGCTTTCAAAAGCGGGGAGAGCGAGGTCGTCGTCAAGGACAATGTCTCGAAATAAGGCCGAATTCGCTCGGTTCCGAAGATCAGCCACTGCACGTCGGCGCCCTTCCTCGGCTGGACGCAGCGCAGGAGATGGTCCAGCTCGGCGCTCAGCGGCTGACCGTCGAAGGCGAAGAAGCGATCGATGCCGTTGATGATAACGAGGGCGGGCTTGTGCAGGTAGAACAGCGTTCCGTCGGCAAAGCCCTTCTCCCGGACGAAGGGGTCAACGGAGTTTTCCGCGCGCCGGCGCAAGAATTCCGCGATGGCGCTCAGCATCGCGTCGCTGTCGTAGCTAAAGCCGGCATTGATGAGCAGTCGGTCCTCGACCTCGGTCGCTCGGACGACCCAATTTCCTACGCGAAAGTCGCTTCGCGGATCGAACTGGGCGATCCGTTCCGAGAGGCCGCCCCTCCCGGATCCCGGTTCGGACGGGCCGACCAGGAGCGGATGGTAAGTGGCGGCGGACGGCTTGTCCTCGGTCGAGTCCTTGCCATCGGCAGCGCGGCCCCTAACGGCCTTGAGGTCCGGCCTGAAGTCGTTGCGAAAGTCCCGGTTCTGCTTCCTCGCCCATCTCTGGAGATCGGGGGTTCCCCACAGCCTTACCGGCTGCGGTTCCTGGACGGGGGTTTCCTTCTTCGCCTCCGCCGCGGCATTCACGGTGCCGCCGATGCGCGGGCCGAGTGAGCGCCAGCCGTCGCCCGTGCGGCGGGCGGCGTGCTTCAGCCGATCTACGACCGGCGGCAGCTTCTTCAGGGTTTCGCGAAGGGCATCCAACCGGATCTGCCGGCGCTCCTCGGGGCCGAGCGCGTTGCGGTGCTCCAGACGCTGCCGCTCAGGCCAGTCCAAGTCGGCGCCGCCCGTCATCGGTCCGACCATATCCACGTCAAAGATGACCTGAACGCCCAGTCGCTGCAGATAGTCGAGCCGACGCGATTCGACGAATTCCTTCACTTGCTCCGGAGTCCGCGCCGCCCGGTCTTCCTCGTCGAGCGTGTCCCAGACCAGAAAGGCGGGGGCCATTCGCCGGTAGGGCGTGTTGCTGACAAAATATTGGAGGAAGTCGTTGAGCTCCTTTTCCCGCATGCCGAGGCCGACGAACAGGACCGGGTTGCCGGCGAAAAGGACCCGCATCCCGTGCTCGAACGGATTCCTGAAGAGATCGTCCCGGCGATAGCGCAAGTCGTAATCCGCGGCGGTGACGACCATCGATCTCGGCAGGTCGGCGCGGCCATGGAGGTGGAGGATCCGGCGATTGACCGGCGACGAGCCGATCGCGAACTCGATGAGCCGGTCTGGACGCTCGCGGTCGACGATGTCGCTCTCGACCGTGAAGCCGTCGCCCATCGTCCGCCGCATCCGGCCGATCCGGTCCACCTCGACCGCGCGTCCGGAATTCGAATCGCCTACGAAGTCGAGGAAGTGCGCGCTCCGGGCGCTTTCGTCGCGCCGAAGCATGAGGGCCCTCTCGAGCTCGAAATCGTAGTTGAGCGTGGCGATGCGGGTTATTCCCAGCCCCTCCAGAAGCGGGCCGATCGCCGCCGGCCGCGACTCACCCACGCGTGCGGCGAAAAGTTCTGCAACTCGGTGGCGGAATTGGTTGAGCGGCGATTTCTCGGTTGGACCGTCGGAATTGCCCTTCGGGTCCGCTCGAGCCTCGCGGGCCTGTTGCAACCGGATGGCCTCGACCCGCCGCTTCACCTCCGCAACGCGCGAGAATTGGACGAAGCATTCGCGGATGATGCCGAAGCGGACCGTCGGCTCGATCAGTCGCGGCTCGTCGCTGCACAGCGCCTCGGCATGCTTTACGATGGTGTCGAGCAGATCGAGCGCCGGCCGGCCCGTGCAATGCGGGCGAAATTGATCGGCGACATTCGCCGCGATGGCGGCATATCCGCGCTCGAGCGTCTTCCATGAAGGATAGCCGAGAGCCTCGTCGGCCATCGAGCCGGTGATGGCGATGAGCCGGTCGTCGCGTAAGGCACGGACGAATTCTACGAGCGCGCGCTCGCGAAGCTTGCGGTCATCGTAGAGGTAACGGAGTGGCAGATCCATGAGGCGCTCCCGCAAAGAGCGCGGGAGAGTGGCAGAACCGGCAGCAAGAACAAATCTGTTTCGCCTCCGAATCGGAGTCGCTCAGCGCTTCGACGTCCCGTCCGGCCGAAGCCATTCCATCAGCTCGTGGAAGGGGATGAGATTGTTGAAGGCGATCCCGGCGAGGCCCGATTGGCACCAGCGCACCACGCCGGCGATCGGCCGGAACTTCTCCATGGTGAGGACGATGTCGCGGGCGACCTCGAGCGGCTGGTCGGTCTCGATCTTCACCCCGCCCTGGCCGATGTCGCGGGTGTTGACCCCGTAAAGCCGGGCGCCGCAGCGAAGCGTCGCCAGCCGGTCGACCTCGACCCGGGGCAGGCGCGGCCGCCAGCCCGGATCAAGTGCAGAATGGCTGGACAGCATCTCTTCGACGTCGATCGGCGAATCGAAGGCGATTCCGATGTTCGACTGATCCGTCCAGATCACCTTTCCGGGTACGGGCTGGTTGCTCTTCAGCTCGATCGATACCGGCGCCCCCAAGGCGTGGTGCGAATAGACATGGGCCATCAGGCCCCCCGCCGAGATATTGCGGATGAGGCAGAGCTCGCGTCCGTCGGGACCGATCAGCGCCCCCACTCGAAGGATGGTGAGATGCCGCGACGCGCGCCTGCGCTCCGGCGGCTGCGGCGCCTGGCGCGAGAAGGAGAAGGTCGTCTCCTCATGGCATTCGTTCGACAGCATCGTTCCTCCCGGCCATCGCCGTGCGAAGCTCGCCCCACGGGCTCCGCAGACGAAAAGGCATAGCCCTCCAGAGGTTTAAGAACATCTTACAAGGGGAGGGGATTAAGCCGGAACGGATCAATTCGTCATCCCGGGAGGGAACGCCGGGACCCCGGGAAGACCCGCCGAGACTTCTTGTCCCGAGGTCCCGGCTTTCGCCGGGATGACGGAAAGGGCCGAGCGTTCACGGCTTGCTTACCATTCCCGCTTAAGCCCGAGGCGATGGACTCCGAGGCCAAGATCGTCACCCAAGCCCAGGCCGATCCGCGGCCCCGCTCCGCGGTCAGCACGGGCGTCGGCCTCGCCGGGCTCGCCGGGCTGTTCGCCTGGGTGGCGGTGGCCCGGGCCTTCGACCTGTCCGCCCAGGGCGGAGCGCTCCTGGCGCTCCTCGCCTGCGGAGTGCCGATGGTCCTGTGGTCGCTCCTGGTCGACAAGGTCCACCGCCGGCCCTCGACCGGGATCGACTGGTCCGGACCGCCACGCCCGATTTCGAAGGCGCTCGACTTCAGCCTGGTCAAGATCGCCGGCCTGTGGGCGACCTGGGCCGGGATCGGCTTCCTCTACTGCGTCGGCCGCTGGTATTGGAACGGCGTCTATCTGTTCTCGATGGAGGTGCTCGGACTCGCCGCGGCGCCCCTCCTCGTCCTGTCGGTCCCCTACGTGATCTGGCTCGACCGCCGGCTCGTCGAGCCGCGCGACGGCGCCTGGCATTTCGGCCAGCTGCTGATCGGCAAGTCGAGCCTGGTCGAGCGCGAGATGGTCTACGAGCATTTGCGCAGCTGGGCGGTCAAGGGCTTCTTCATGGCCTTCATGATCGCCATCGTGCCGGGCAATTGGACCGGAACGGTGTCGCCGCCGGGCGAAGAGATCACCGGCAATCTGGTCAGCCTGACCCGCTGGCTGATCACCGCCATGTTCATGATCGACACCGTCTTCGCGACCGTCGGCTACGCTTTGACGATGAAGCCGCTCGACGCCCATATCCGCTCCGCCAATCCCCATGCGGCGGGCTGGACCGCGGCCCTCATCTGCTATCCGCCCTTCGTCCTGATGGGCCCCGGCGGACCGCTTGACTATCATAAGGGCACGATGGGCGAGAACGGCTGGACCCACTGGCTGGACGGCTATCCGCTGCTGATGGCGTTCGTTGCCGTCCTGCTGGTGACCCTGACCGCCGTCTACGCCTGGGCGACCGTCGCCTTCGGGATCCGCTTCTCGAACCTGACCCACCGCGGCATCCTCACCCACGGGCCTTATGCCTGGACCAAGCACCCGGCCTATGTATCGAAGAACCTGTTCTGGTGGCTGGCGACCCTGCCCTTCTTCGCCACCACCGGCAACATGACCGACATGATCCGCAACAGCTTCGTCATGGCGCTCGTCGCCGGGGTCTATTACTGGCGGGCGCGGACCGAGGAGCGTCATCTGTCGGCGGATCCCGACTATCGCCTATATGCCGAGTGGATGGAGAGGAACGCTCCATTGCCGCGGCTCCGGCGGCTGATCGCCGGCCGGCCGGAGCCCGCCGCCGTCCCCGCCGAGTGAAGCCGAGCGGACCGCCGCTCCCGACCTGCGACGGCCTTCGACCCGAGACTGGCCTTGACCCGGGACTGGCCGGGACCTATTTCGCGGCCCGCACTGCCCGATCGTCTAATGGTAAGACAGCGGACTCTGACTCCGTCAATCGAGGTTCGAATCCTCGTCGGGCATCCAGCCTTTTGATGGCGCAAGCTAACTGCTGCGCATAACCAAACTAAGTCGGATCGTTAATGTGCGAGCATCCGGCGCGCACCCTGGACGCTACCGACTGGTCCCCAAATAGCAGCCAACGCCCTCGCGCCGCGAGACCATTGTCCTCCCCGGCGACGAGGGCACCGGCTGCTAAGCTAGCATCGGAACTAGGGTTCGATACGGGAGGCTGGGCCTAGGCTCAGCCTCCCGTATCTGTATTCGGGTTATTTTCCGCGACTTGGTGCTCACCTGTCAAAGGCGTCGGGCGAAGGTTCACCCATGGATTCGCCATCGCGAGTGTCTAACCCATGAAGATGCCCGCCCTTCAGGGCCTCGGCCAGCTCAACCGCATCAGGCTCCAGCGGGCGGTACCTCCAGCCTTGAGCGTTCCAAACCAGCCGATTCGCCTCGGCAGCCGGCGCAAGGTCCAAAATTCTAAAACCCAGCGGGAAAAACCCAGCTGGCCAGCGAGGCCTGATCCGTTCGAGGAGTGCGCGCCAGAGAAAAGAGATGGTCCCGTATTTCTCCTCCGGCCGGGCCAGATCCAAACTGCTGGAGGTGCAAACCCCAATCACCATGCCGCGCTTATCGAAGCACGGCCCTCCACTCATCCCCCCGAAGATCGCTATATCAGCGATGAGCCCTGGATCGGGATAAAGCGCGCCTCGCCCGCGCAGATAGACCTCTATCACCCGGCCAGTAGAGGTAATGGTGTTCAACCTAGCCGACCCCATGCTTGTCGACCGGGTCGGCGGCGCCGGCCTACCTTCCCCATCCAGCGAAACTCTGCCGAGAACGCTGACCAACTCCCCCGGAAGCGGCATCCTCGTGCCCAGGTGGAAGACCGGCAGAGTGAAATCTGTCGGGATCTTCGTGTGCAAATCCAACTCCAAAATCGCCACATCTCCACCTTCCATGGTGAGGATCCGGTGGGCCACCCATGTCATTGGATGCCCAGGAGGCATCGGTACCGCAAAAAGGGAGGTCCCTTCCCGATACAGGCTATGATTAACTCGGTATTCTTCGATCACGTGCGCAGCCGTCAGGGCCAACCCAGGCGCAACTAAAAAGGCCGACCCCAATACGGATCCCCCGGAGGCGTTCTGGCACCAGAGAGTGAGCAGAGCGCCCGCGGCCAAAGCACCTATGCTTGTCGAGGATGTGGACTCTGCTTCTTCTGGGTAGACTCCAATCCGCGCCTGCATCAGATGGAAACCACGTGGTAACTGAAACGGTTTGTGAAGAATGCGCAATCCGTCTGGTCCGTCAGCACGGCGTCTCTGACCACGAGAAAACGACCTTCGCGACACCCGGAACACTGTAAGAGCTTGTTGTCGCGCTATCCACCCAGCCGTCCCCGCTGCCTTTGCAGCCCGGCTCCTGATAATTTGAGGGCCGGAGTCCTGCGTTCGCACACTCCGGCCCCCGCCCCCGCTGGAGGAAGCCGTCCACGGCGGGGACAACCGGCCTAGCGAGGGGTGCCAGACCAGTTTCTAAGCGCGACCAAGAGGGTTAAGGCGAACATCGCCCATGACAGGGCCACCAGCCCTAATTCGGTGCGACTAGGTTGATTGGGCATGCGGCTTCCCCTGCGGCCACCGCCTCACCCAGCCCCGAGCCGGGTGGTTGGATGCGCATGGACCACAGGGGTGTGCGCCCTGCTTATTTCCCCGAGGGGTATTTTATTCGGCAGGCCACCCGGCCAAAGCCGGTGCCTGTGGTCCACGCGCCCTAAGGCGGGCGCTCCCTCACATCCACGATCGGGAACGCAGGCTCGAGATACGCCCTAGCCTGCGCCCCGGCAAGCACCTCGCCGGCACAGCGGCTGCGACTTGAGGGCTTATGTGATGCCCGCAAGGAAATGCTCTTGGCATTCCACGCCGGCGCGGCGACATGGGTCGGATGAAGATAGGCCTGGATCATCTGCCGGAAGGCAAGCAGCGAGAGCTCGCCCTGGTGGTGCGGATCCTCTTCGAAGAGTTTGAGGCGGTTCGAGGCCGTGCGAGCCAGCAATGGAAAAAGAACGGCCGGATCCTCAAAGTGGTGCTTTACGGCTCGTACGCCCGCGGAGACTGGGTGGACGATCCTGTCGGCGGCTACAAATCGGATTACGACATCCTCATCGTCGTCAGCGATGAGCGGCTTACGGACGTGGTCGACTTTTGGTCGCTCGCTGACGACAGGCTGCTGAGAGAGACATCGATAACGAAAGGCCTCAGCGCACCAGTCAACTTCATCGTTCACTCACTGACGGACGTGAACGGCCAGCTCGAGCGCGGACGACCGTTCTTCATCGACATCGTCGAGCACGGCGTCGCCCTGTACGAGGCGGAGGGATATGCTTTCGCGAGCCCGCGGAAGCTATCTCCCCAAGCCGCAAAGGCGGAAGCTCAAGTCCACTTTGACCGCTGGTTTGCCGGCGCATCGGAATTCCTGGCGACCGCGAAATTCACTCAGGGCGAAGGCTGGAAAAACCGCTCCGCCTTTCTCCTCCACCAAGCCACCGAGCAACTCTATCACTGCGTCCTTCTAGTGCTGACCCTCTACAGCCCCAAGTCGCACAAGCTGAACTTCCTGCGCTCTCAAGCCGAGCAGGTCGCTCCGGAGCTTATTGAGGCCTGGCCCAGGGACGGCAAGTTCGAGCGTCGCGCCTTCGAGCTATTGCGACAGGCCTACGTGAACGCCCGCTACTCACCGCACTACAAGATTTCCGAGAAGGAGCTTGCTTGGCTGACCGAGCGGGTTGCGACTCTGGGCCAGCTGGTAGAGCGCGCCTGCCGCGCGAGACTCCAGTAGGACGGCTGAGGCAATCGCCGAACTTGCAGACGCTCGCTGAGGCAAAGCGCTTGCGCGCGCCTCCAGGCGCTCAAATGAGCGAAGTAAGCTGACGGGGGGCAGCAGTTGATCATGGGCCACAGGGGTTAGACCCTGCTAGAGGCAGGACCACGGACCCACTGAACCAGAACCCACTTTTCCCCTGCCGTCACTGGCAGGCCTGCATGAACGGAGGCGCGATCGACCTCGCCTGAGGGCGTCAGATTTCGGAAATGCAACAAATCACCGGTGCGCCCAGAAATCTGGAGGTCGGGGGTTAGGAACGAGGTGCTGCCGCCTTCGTAGCCGTCATTGAGATAAACGATGGAGGTAGTTTCTCGGACAATCTCGCTGGGCTCTTCATCCGAATAAGTCCGATATGCATCAACATGGGCCATAAATCGGTCACCCACTTGATAACGGGCAACGGTCATAGGCTCGGCGAGATCGACCCGCCCACCAAATGCCTTCACGGTTTTCTCGAATATCGCCCTCAGTACGGAGTCCATCTCGTCGGGGCTCCACCACGTCGTCTGCGACACGTGGATCCCGCTTTCCATATGCGTCTCCGTCCGGCGGTCCCTGACCTCGGCACGACGCATGTCCGAGCGTGCAACCGCCAGTACGTAGGCGCACTCAAACGGCGAAAGAAAACCTCGCCAAAACGCGATATGCGGAATTTCGGAGACAAGCTCTGATTGTTCAGCGCGGCTGTGCTCCACTCTCCATTCGTCCACATGTTGGAGGAGATCTGCGGCGACGCGGTCCAAGACAGCCACCCCAGACAGCAGTTTAATGGCGTGGTCGCGATCGATCACGTCCTCAATGCCCGCCAAGGCTCGGGCCGCCCTCAGCCGAATAGCTTGGGGTGATTGGGCCGCCCTCGGCTGCGCCTGTGGATCATTCACCCCCGGCACAGAGTCAAACCAATGGCCACCACGGCAAGACCCACCGCTGCCTCACAGGCACACGCGCCATGCCGGATCGGAAGTGTCCGAATCAACACGCCGGGAGTCGCTGACCCTGAGACAGGCAGGGCAATCATCCTCCTGTGAACGCCCCCGACATACCGACGGGGCGCCCATCGAAACAGCTGAACCATGAGTAAAGTCGACCACGATTGCGAGAAAGCCCATGGCTTCAATAAACTATGCTGAGCGTGGCTCAAGCGAAAGACGGTCGAGGAGTTGGAACATAACGGAAAGCCTAGCTGAGCATCTCCGGCCTCCGCACTTCCGCCTCCAGGGAACGGGAGATCCGGCAAGCGGACTCATCCGTCAACGCAATGCACGCGAGGCTATCATCGGAAAGGTCAACGGTCCGCGTCAACAATCCTCGTTCGATCAGATCGTCGACCAAACGGAGAGCAATTTTGCAGGATACATTTGCCGCAATAGATAGGCGCGGCACGGACATCCTCCGCCCCTCAAGCCGTGCCGCCAGCAAAATCAACATGATATCCCAGACAGGCTCTCCGAGGAGGTCAAGAGTAAAATATTGCGTCCGCAACCGGCGCTCCCGGAGAGCCTCCCGCACTAAGACGGCTTGCGTAAGCCCGTCTGTCCTTAGGTATCCCCCCGAAGACGTGGTCGCACCCGCGGTATGAGTGCCTTGCGCGCCTCGCTCTCTCGGAAGCCCTGATCGTGGCTGGCGCATCGTACGCGGCCTCTCCAATTGCCTTAATTCGTAAATGCTGGCATTAGGTCCGAATCGGATGTAATTCTATTTGAGTCCGACCACACGCGGTATTTTTGTCGTAGAAACGGCGATCAGAAAGCGTATGCTGTCCGGGCCGTTGGAGAGAGGGAGGGGAGAATTGCACCGAGTCGCACTCTCTTTCGCCACCGCAAGGATCGCCACTAGGGCGCTCCTCCAGACAGACCCACAGTAGTCGTACAGTGGGTCGAGCTGCGGAGCCACCCAGCCACGCAACCTCTGCACAGCCGCGCACCTTGCGCCAAGCAAGTGCTTGTCCGATCTTGACGACGCGCGCCCGTGGCGCCACGGGCACACCAATTCGAAAATCGACTCGTTGAGGGGCCGCTATCAATCCTTTTAGCGGAGATTGCCGACTATGAGTTGCACAGGGAACACCCAGGGGGGGGAAATGGTTCAGGGACCCGATTGCAAAACCGAAACGAGCGTTTCAATGCACGCTGGCGAGCCGAAAAGCATCTCAGGCGTGATTTTCCGCCGTGGCGTCACCCTCCTAGGCGACGGGAGCATCGAGATTCCCCCGTTCACTGAGGAACAGGAGCGATATATCTCAGAGCGCGAGCGCCTGCTCGAGCTTGTGGATGAGTCTGAGAAAATAGGCGGCTGCAGCGAACTAGAGGCTCTGAACCCACTCTACGTCCGTTGACCTGGTCTCACGTCCGTGTTCTTGAGCGGATGCAGGAGTGTGCCCCGCCGTTCTCTTTCTATTTTCGTCTAATTGCTCCCTACTGGCGAGCGAGACCGGTAGAGTACGGTCCGCTTCATAGGCTCACCAGCCTCGCGAGAAAGCAGGGTGCGCAACGCGTCGTCATTCAAGACGCCGCTATCATCCCTAGCGTTGCGGAAGAGCTTGACGATTTAGACGCCGCATGTGGCGGCGGCGGTTCAGCCGAAGCGATCGCCTTCTCCTTCTTTTCTGAGGCATTTTCTGAGGACGATTTCGGTGAGATTCCCGACGCGTCGCTTATAGGTCGTTGCATCCTTATCAACTACCGGCGACCAGAAGACGAAGATTTCTCAAAAACCTACATCTACGAAGCGATATTCACGACCCCGCGAATCTCGGATGGTTCGCAGAGCTTGTTGAATAACTTCATCAACACCGAGGCTACCTTCAAGATTGAGATCCTTGGCCGGGAGTTTCCGGTCACAGGTATCTATTATACCCAGCAAAATGGGATCACTTCTGTTTGCGCGCACGCGTCTATTAAGATGGTTGTTCGCACTCTGCATCCAGATCAGCCCACCCCCACCAACCGGACCATCAACAAACTCATTCTACCGGACAACGTTCTCGAAGGAGTCTTGCCGTCGAAGATGGCCGCGGTCATCGAGGAACTCGCTGGCGTTTCGGTAAATGTGCTTAGTTGCGAGAAGGTTGATCCGGTATCGATCCTAGCCGCAGCGACAGAGTCGGGCGATTTGGCACTTCTCGTTTTCAAAACGGGAGTGCCCTCTCCGGTCCCTACCGGACACCGAGATGATGCACCGACCATCGGCCGGCGGGACCTGAGGCAGCGGACCATGAACCACGTGGTCGTTGTCTTCGGACACACGCGCAATTCCGATGAATGGCACCCACAGGCGATACCAGTTTACGCCGCGCTGCCGTACGCCGCCTATTGCCCGTCCAGCTCCTGGGTCGACCATTTTGTCATCCACGACGATAACTTCGGGCCCTATTTTACGTTGAGCAGCCGCGCATTAGAGAATGATCTCACCGTCCAAGCCAAGACGATCCTCGTCATTCGACGCCAGCCTTGCCACATCTCGGCCAGTTCAGCTGAATCCACAGCCTCGACGGTCCTGGCGCACATGCTCCCGACAATCGAGGCAGTTCAGTCGGATTCCTGGCTACATCTGACCATCGGCCGACCCCGCACCTTCGTCACCCGGCCGGTGCTTGTTACAAAAGAAAATTATCTGGCCCACGTCGCTAACATGGAAGCGCATGACGGCTCACGTGCAACCGAGAGTGACATTGCGGCATTGCAGGGCATCCCTGACCTTTTCTGGATGGTCGAGTTCACTCTCGCAGATCTGTTTACCGGCAATAGGTCCAAATTGGGCGAAGTTCTGATCGAGGCGCTGAGAACGGATGAACATTTGCTCGACCGCAGGAGGCGAGTGATTGGGATCCGCCTTCCGAACATACTGCTCCTTCGAGATGCGGACCAAATCAGCATGCCGGTCAGACCATTTTCCATTGCGAGCCACGTCGGAATCTATATGCATCGGCCCCACGACCATCAGTGGTAACGATCGGACAACATTGCGCACATGGCAAAATCAATTGCTGTCATAGGCGCCGGCCCCAAAGCTGCAGCTATCGCCGCGAAGGCACAAGTGCTCCGTCTTCTCGACAGGGCAGACATTCGGGTTACGATTTTTGAGAAGCACGAGCCTGGTGCAAACTGGACGGGCGAGCATGGGTACACTGACGGACATGCGCGTCTTTGCACACCTGCAGAGCGCGACCTCGGTTTTCCCTATGACGCCGGTGTTTTCGACCGCAAAGTGGCCAAGCGTATGTACGCCGAGTACTCTTGGGGCGCATACTTGGTCGGAGCTCATAAGGACGACGGCGAAGAGCGGTTTAATGACTGGATAAACCGAGGTCGTCTTCCACCGAGACATAGCGAGTTCGCAAAGTACGTTCAGTGGGCCATCACCAAGTCGACCGCAAAACTAGAACCAGGGGAAGTTACCGGGATAGAGCGCGGCCCGGGCGGGTGGGTTATCCGCCGTCGGGTTGGAAAGAGTACAAGGCGCGCGGGCGGCCCATTCGCTGGCGTCGTCCTGACGGGACCAGGACCGGCTCAAACTGAGGTTCCCAGACTGGGGAAAAGCGATCGCATTCTCAACGGGGAAACCTTCTGGAAGAACCCCTCTGACTTCCTAGCCCTGTCCGAAGGCCTAGATGACCCAGTTGTCATCGTGGGCGCTGGCGGAACTGCCGCCGCAATAGCGGCTTGGTTCGTGCGCGCGGCACCGCAAAAGGCAATCCTCATCATCGGCAATCAAGCTGCGTTGTTCACGCGATCGCATACGTTTTTCGAGGGCCAGATCTTTACGGATGAAGACGTTTGGGACCGACTCGATATCAACGTTCGCACTGAGTTCACCCGTCGCCTGAATCGGGGAGTCGTATGGGCGACCGTATCCGAGGAGCTCTCTAAGTCACGTAACGTGCGTTTCGAGCCGGGGCGGGTGGATAAAATCGTAGCTTCCGGACCCGGGCCTAAGGACGACCTGAACGTGTTTTATCACAACGGAGCCGGTGATCGGTTCTCGCCAGCCTCCCTCGTTGTGGACGCCTCGGGTTTCGAAGGGTGGTGGTTCAAAAGCATGCTGCCGGCCGATCTCCAGGCAAAAATCACGCATTCAGTCCCCGAGAAGCAGACAAAGATTCGAACGAAGCTCCTGGAGGGCATGGACAAGGACTTCACCCTGTTCGAGGACGCCACGGGACGAATCCACGCACCTATGCTGTCCCAAGCCGTTGGCCCCGGATTCTCGACGTTGATGGTCCTAGGCGCGATGAGCGATCGTATCCTAAAACGGTACTGACCGCCCTTGCAGGCACCGATAATATGTATATATGTACATATCGGATTAGAAATGTAAAGGTGCCATACCGTGAAGAAGCGTGACGAAGCGATGGTCCTGCGGACTGTCTACCTGCCACTCGCCCTGGACGAGGCTCTCAAGAAGCTCGCGTATGAGGAAGACGTGAGCAAGGGGGAGCTGATCCGCGAATCCGTCATGGCAATGGTGGAGTCTCGGACCAAAGACGATGGGGAAGATGAGGCAGACCTTGGAGTCGAAAATGGCTAAGCGTGGAGGCGAGGTAACAGGGAAAAAGGCAGCGTCGAACGCTGCCAAGGTCCTGCGCAACCCTCGATCAAGCAAGGCAGCAAAAAGCGCAGCAGGCTCAGCTCTGACCCAACGCGTCGGTAAAAAGAAATAACGCGTGCGAGATGCACGTCATCCTTTTTTCCGGGGCACCGGTTCAATGGTTGCGAGCTGCGCAGCTGAACCAAGACTACGAGGCGCCAAGCTGATCATCGGCAGCGGTGGCATCTGTAATCCTGCTTCTGACACTAGCGATGCGACGAGAGCGCGGAAGTAGGGGTACACTGCGACCCGACCAACTCGCTCTACAAACGTCTCTCCATCGTCTTGCGAGCACTCGCCTTCCACCTGATAGGTCGCTAGGTACCGGCCGCTCGCGTGAAGCACGCGTTTCCTACCGTGCCGGCAGACGAGCTCGAATTGGAGAATGCCGTAGAGCCGGCCGGAGCCGGACACGACTACCTCGCCAAGCTCGAAGTTGACTGATTTGCGCCACTCGGATGGGTCAACCGGGAGGGCTTCTGGCTTGATCTCAAACCGACTGTCCAGGAGCCTGATACCCCGGACTTCGGTGCGGGCGACAACGCTGTTGTACCTACCCGCGTCAACCGTGGCGGCATCGCGCGGCGGAATGACCTCCTTACGCGGCATTTGTCGACCGAGCCTCTAGCGCTCGCTCCGCGGATGCCCAGTCACTACCAGTGGCCGGGCGCGATGGCTCACGCGCTGGAGTGGCTCGATGCACAACCTGGGTACAAGGACCTACGTTCAGGTCTTCGACCGAGCCCGCGAACGTCCAAAACGGTGCCGGATCTGCGGCTCCGCGCGCCTGAGCTAATCGACGTTCGAACTGGGATTTCGACATGATCAGCGGCTTCTCGCCCAGCTGATGAAACACCTTCGCGATGGTCCGCACCGTAAGATTGTTCGCATCGTCGCCAAACATCTGGCTGATCCGCGCCTCGCTGACGCCCAGTCGGTTTGAGAGGTCCTTATACTTCAAGCCCTTCTCGCTCAGCAGCCGCTGCATCTCGACTTGGGCCATCAACACGAACCGCGCTTCAGCCAGACGCATTTCCCGCTCGGCTGGATCTCCCTTCATGCCCCCGCATGCATCCTTTGCCATGTCAGTCTCCCTCGTCATCCGCAGGCGCCCCAAGCTGCAGAAATCCTTGTCGATCATCTGTGTTGCGCTTCCGCCGGCCTGACGGGGCCGCCGGAGGCGGGTCCACGGCCACCTGCGTCACAAAGAAAGTCCACCCGCCGCCCGTCGGCGCCCGCCGACCGCGGAGCACGACGCCCCGTGCCTCGAATGCTCCAAGGTCGGCACTTGGTGGATCGCCAGCATCAGCGGTCAGCCAGCGCAATGAGGCCCCGGGGAGCAATTCCTCCCCGAACTCGCAAAAATGCTCGAGGACGACAGTGAGCCGCTCATTGGCCTCGGAAGGTACGGCACAAAATTCCTGCCAATCCTTGTCACACATAGCCACAGTCCAGAGCGCACCGCTGAAGCGCGCCTGGGGAATTTCCGCCGCAGCTCGCCTCGATTGACGCACTTGGGCACCTCAAACCTTAACCTACGGCTTAAGGCTCAACCGGTCTATTAAAATTTCCATCCGGATTCGGATGCTCTTGATCTGTGCAAAAATCTTAAGGTATATATTAACTCTCCCGAGTCGGGAGTGCAAGCGGCCCCATGCCGCACGAAAGGACCGCAATGCCCCCGAAGCTTGTTCCGACCGACATCGACGACCTCCCGAAGGGCCTCAGTCGCATCCGGAGCTTGCCCGATCCCGCTCTCGGCTTGCTATGGGAATCCATCGTTGTCCCGGAGGTAATGCGCGGCAAGCTGCTTAGCCAAGCGGCTCTGAATTTCACCGTTCGCGGGAAAGTCGGGCGAGAGGACCTCCCTCTTCATGGGATTATCCTTCTCACCGGATTGCCGGGCACGGGGAAGACCTCCTTGGCTAAAGGATTGGCCCATCGCGTTGCCGAGACCTTTCCCAACCAGCGCTTTCGCTTGCTCGAGGTCGAGCCGCACTCGCTGACCAGCTCGGCCATGGGGAAAACCCAGCGCGCCGTCTCCGACCTTTTTGCGCAGACCATCGCTGAAGCGGCGGCGCAAGGGCCCACTATCGTGCTTCTCGACGAGGTTGAGACGCTCGCGGTTGACCGCACTCGCCTCAGCATGGACGCCAATCCGATCGACATTCACCGCGCAACCGATGCCGTTCTCGTCCAGCTGGACCTGCTCGCCGAGCGTTACCCCCACCTCTTGTTCCTCGCGACAAGCAACTTCCCGGACGCGATCGACGACGCGTTCACTTCTCGCTGCGACCTCATCATCGAAGTTCCGCTGCCAGACGAAGCGGCTCGTGTGGCCATCCTTCGTCAGTGCCTGAAAGGCGTGGGCGACACCTTCCCCGGCATTGCAAGTCTCGCCCGAACCGATGCTGTGGAAGATTGCGCCGCGGAATGCGATGGCCTGGATGGCCGCGCCATCCGCAAAATGGTCGCGAACGCAATGGCGAGCGACCCCACCACGGCTCTCAATCCGAACAACCTCACCGCCGAACAGCTCATCAGCGCCGCCAGAGAGGCCAAGATGAGGAGAGTGAGAAAGGTTCTTACGGCATGACCACCGTCGCTGCCCGTGCTTTCGCAAGCGTGCCTGCCCGCCCAGCGGACGAAACTTGGTCGGCGATTGTGTCGCTGCTGACTCGCGGCGCCGCCGGCGCGAAGCGAGATGAATTGCTGTCGGTTACCGGCACGGCTGCCTCGCTCATCGCCGATCGCGCGCCCGAGGATGCCGCAATCGTCGTCACATGCGACGGCCCGCGGACGCGGATCCGGTGCATCTATGACGAGGACGCGATCGACGGGACTGGCGTGAATGAAGATACTTTGGGGTTTGACGCGCTCCAGGGTGACTGGCGCGTCTCTCTTCCCTGCCCGGCCGACGAGCTCGGATGGGTTCAAGCCAACCTCGCCCGAGTGTCTTCGCGTATCACCGCTCGGGATCTCGCCGAGACGACCAAGCCGGCCGAGCAAGCCTCCGCCGCCGCGACCGATGACTTTGAAATCGATGTGAAGGGATTCCTCTCGTGACGGCGGTTGCGGTAAACACCTACACCCACTCGGTCACCTATGTGGCCGACAACATCCTCAAGAGCCTGAAGGACATCATCCGGCTGTCGGACCTCGATCCTTCCGAGCTGGTGGGTAGCTGGGAATCAAATCGACGCGCGATCGCCACGTGGTTGGAGTCTCGTCACCTCGAGAAGGTCATTCTCGAGATCTTCGACCCACGGACGAACGCGCTCCTCGTGCGTTGGGACCTCGAAATCGTCTACGGTTGGACCGGGGACGGCGGCTTCTTCACAGACACCGAGCAACTCAAATACCACATCCGCAAAGCCGGTATTGCGCCTTCCCAGGCCCGCTACCGCCTTCTTCTCCGACACAAACCCGGCGCTCCCGACGTCAGCGGATGGGGGTGGGCCACCTCTCGCAGCACCGAGGGCTTCAGCCGGCAGAGTCTGGGCTCCACGGTTCAGCACAGTGGTCTCGGCGCGAGCACTGCCTATTGGAGGAAGAACTGATGCTCACCGTCGACGAGGCTTTCCGCAAGTTCAAGAGCCGGCTCGAGCTCAATGATCGAGAGCAGGGAAACGCCTCCGCGCGCCAGAACGAGGTTCGCGACTTCATCGTGACCAAATTTTCTGTCGAACGGAGCTTCCTCACCGGCTCCTATAAGCGGCACACCAAGACGAAGCCGCTTAAGGACATCGATATCTTTTTCCAGCTCGGTGACAGCGAACGGCACTATCGTGACAAGGCTCCCGACGTCGTCATCACGGCTTTCTACGACGCGCTGGTCGAGAAATACGGCAGCAGCGCGGTCCGCAAGCAGACGCGAAGCGTAAACGTCGATTTCGGCGTTGTGGTCGATTCCGACGACAATACCGACTACCGGGTGCTCAGCGTCGACGTCGTACCTGCGTTCGCAGATGGCAACGACTACGAGATTCCCGATCGCGACAAGGGCAAGTGGATCCGCACCAACCCGGAGACCCATGCGGCCAAGGCAACGGCCGCGCACCAGGCCTACTCTTCCGAGTGGAAGGGGCTCGTCCGGATGGTGAAATACTGGAACAACCACGCCGGCAGCGGCGAGAAGCCGGTGAAGCCGTCGTTCCTTATCGAGGTCATGGCCTTGCAGTGCCTCTACGGCGGCTGGGGCGGACGTTTCGATTATGAAATCCAGGCGCTCTTCGAAACGCTTGCGGACCGTATTCAGGAGGACTGGCCCGACCCCGCGGGCCTAGGGCCGCCCGTCAGCGACTGTATGGATACGCCTCAACGAGATCGGGCTCGACGCCTCCTCAAGGACGCCGCCGCTCAGGCGACCGTGGCCATCGATCATGTCCGCCACGGCCGGAACGGCGAAGCGCTCAAGACTTGGCGCCAGCTGTTCGGCCCGAAATTCCCGCTTTCATGACCGGTCGGCAATGAAGGAGAATAAGGCATGAGCGGCTGGTCGCTCGAGAAGATGCTGTCGAACCTTCACGAGGACATCCAGCGCCGCCTTCAATCGGTGCGCGAAACGATCGGCCATAACGGCACGATGGGTGACGGAAGCGAGAACGTCTGGCTGGAACTCCTGCGCAAGTATCTCCCCGCGCGCTACGCCGTCGAAAAGGCCTTCGTCGTCGACAGCCGGGACAACATGAGTGACCAAATCGACGTCGTCGTGTTCGACCGCCAGTATACTCCCTTCATATTCGTCATCGAAAATCAGAAGGTGGTACCCGCCGAGAGCGTCTATGCCGTCTTCGAGGCGAAGCAGGCCGTCAACGCCGGCATGATCGCCTATGCTCAGAAGAAGGTCGCGTCCGTGCGCGCGCTTCACCGAACGAGCCTCCCAATCCCGCATGCCGGCGGCACTTTCCCAGCCAAGCCGCCGATCGACGTCATCGGCGGTATCCTCGCTTTCGAAAGCGATTGGTCTCCTGGGATGGGCGAGACAATGCGCAAAGCGCTACAAGCCGATCTCGGGGCAGGCGCACTCGATCTCGGCTGCATTGCGGCACACGGCCATTTTGTTCGCAATGGCGCCGACTACGACTTCATCACCGAACGGAAGCCAGCAACGGCCTTCCTGTTCAAATTAATCGCTATGCTTCAGCTCAGTGGCACCGTCCCCATGATCGATATCGATGCCTACGCCCATTGGCTTGCCAAATAGCGACGCGATCCACCCGAGTCAGTGATCTTCCGATACTGTCGCACCCATTCGTGACCGGTCAGTGCATCTTCTCACGATCGAGGCCCATGCGACGACGAACAGATACCCGCGCTAGGGAAGGTGCCAGCCGGCCGTCCCCTCATCATCATCGCCAAAGAGAAAATGGCCAGGTAACGGGTCTGCCGTGGCGTGCCGACCGACTTTGTAAAAAGCTGTCGACTCCCTCAGCGCCGCAGACTCGTTTTCGGCGGTCGTATGCTCGGGGGACATGTAATTGGCATAGACCCATCGGAGACGGCTCTCTCCAGGGTTGAAGCTCGATATTTCCAAGACGTTCAACATATGCCGAAGGGTGTCAGCTGGGCTGGCTCCGCCAGTCTCGTATCCGACATGAACAACACCGGGCCGATCACCCGGCAGCTGACGACTGGCTCGCCCAACAACACCCTTGAAATGGCGAGCCTTCCGTCGCGCTGCCTCCGATGACCCGCTGAGCCAGCTGACCAAGCTAAGCTGTTGGACATTGGCCGCATGGAACGGATGCGTTTGGCTTGCAGTCCAACGGCCCTGCATATCGTGGTCCGCATAGGGGAGATAAGTCCCCGCCGCGAGCTCGATCATCCGACTTGAACCAAACAGAATGTCGTCGTGGCGAAGCACGTGGGTGAGCGGACCCCATATAACGTTCCATGCGACGCCGCGGCCGAGTTCATCGTCCCAGTCGATCGGATCACCGCGCCATTCAAGTGCGTCCAGGTGGCGAAGCAGATAGTCTTCCGGCACCTCCGCAAGCTCGACGTTGTATTCAGCTATAACAACGATGGAGCGACCGCGATCGGCCGCCATGGCATGAACCGGCGCCGCGAGACGGCGGCCCTCCTCCGCTTCGCCCGCAGCATATTCTCCACGACCAACGCGCTTGCATTCCGCAGCCCAGCGACTCCGTCCGCGGGAGACATAGAGATCGGGCGTCTGCTGCACCCCGGGTTGCTCTGGCTGGAATACCACCTTCCAGCCACGAACCGCGTAGGCCCCTGCCACGAGAAGTTCGTAGAGAGCATCGTCAGGCTGACGCCGACCAGTAGTCAGCATACGCGCGACCCGATCATCAATACCCTCGATGGTGCGCAGAAGCGGAAGCATTTGCCCGAGCCGCCGGGTTATCGGCACGATCCTGAATGCCTCAGGTTCGAACCAATCCTTGCGCCCTGCGGCATAGGCACGCGCCTGGAAGGCGTAGAAAGCTATCTTATCCACTGGATTGAAGACGGAAACACGCTCGCCAGCCGCCCAACTGTCCTTAGCGGCGAGTAACGTCGCCCTCGCCGCATCTAGTCTCCTCCGCCACGAGGAGCGATAAACGTGCTCCTCCAACCAGCCGAGGAAGTTGAGAGTATCCTCGTCTCGCCAGTCCTGATTGTCGCGGGGAGCTATCCAAAGGGGCGGCGCAGGCATCAAAAGAACCTAAGACCGGCCAGAGCCTAAGCAAGGGCTCAGCTAGGACTAATCTCGCGTGTCGTCGTCCGCCAAGCTCCGGCCCATGACAGGTGGTATGGGATGTCAGGCCGCCAATTTTCCATCGCGACGATCATTCGTTTCTGACGAACCTTCAACCCATAGCTCAGGTTCGATAATGACCCGGAACCCTCTTCCCTCGCTACCAGCAAGATCGAAGATCTTCCCCCGGCGGGAGCCGCCCAAATCGGTGAGGCTCACGGAGATCGTGATTGGCGCATCCTTGTGCTCGCCCCACCGGTTGATCCGCTCGAGATTGGCGGCTGAGAAGAACGCGCGGAAGCTCACCAGCCGCTGGCCCACTTCGGTCAAAGCCTCAATAGCCGCCTCAAGTCGCTTTGCCGCCAGCGGCTTGTCGTCATCGGGGAGAGCGACCACAAAATCGATGACGTCATCCTCATGGGATCCGCAGAGAAACGCCTCAAGCACAGCGATACACTGCTCCAAGTCCGATATGATCGAGCAGCGGGCAGCGACTACTGCCTCACCGGCCATGATCCCGAATCTGACGTCGCGCGTTTGGATGGTCGAGCCGCTCGTCCTCATGCCGGCTGGTCCGACGGTATCGGACGAACGCATGATCTCGGTCACCGTAAGCTCGCCGCTGCCGCGGATTGCGCGCCTCAATGCCTGATGGAATTTCCCGGCCTCCTTACGAAACCGCCCATAGATCCGCTGTGCCTCCCTCGCCGCCGGTAGGAGTTCGAGCGCCCTCGTATGGATCCCCATCACCTTCGGCAGGTTGGTGAGAAGGTACTCCTCCGCGCGTTCCTGGGCCTCACGCTGCTCGTATTCGACCAGAGCCGCATTCCTTGTCAGCGCGGAAGCACAGCAATGCCCAATGATTCCGACGGCCTGTAGCCTGAAGAAATAGACCAGCTTTCCCTCGTAGAACTTATTCGGCTGGCACATCGGACATGGCGCCTTATCCCCGGTCGGCCGCTTGTCGCGCGGGACCGAAATCGGGCTGAGAATCCTGAAAGGCTCGTCCCGGGCAATCGGCCCCGGATGAAGTCCTGGGAATGTCTCCGGGAGAGCAGTCTGCGCCACATGGGCCCGAACACGATCAACATACACGCGCGCCGGCATCGCCTCGAAAAGCTCGAACGATGGCGCATTCGGCACCGATAGCCGCTCCTTTTGCCGAGTCGGGATCATAACATGAACGATCTACTCCCGGAAGAGCGGCGACAAAGGAGGCACTAGCAGCGCAGGTCGCCCGTCGGGAACCGTTTCCAACGGCGACCGATTCCCGCCGATGACGACTCTCGCCCCCGCATCGGGTTCATCGAACCCATGATGGCGCCCTCGTGGATTCAGCGCCAGAGGGTCCGATTGGATTCACGAGCTCCAAATATGACGGTTGCCGCACCCAAATCGCCCTGAGCGGAGCAGCAGCTTCCTAGTAAGCAATCTCTTGCCGCCACGGTCGCATCGGTGCAATTCTGCGCTCAATACGCAGGAGCGACCATGGAATCTCAGTTGTTGATCGAGCTAACCGCTGACATTGTCGCGGCACACGTCGCCAATAATCGGGTCGGCGTAGGTGAAGTCTCAGAACTGGTCACGCGCGTCCATGGAGCGCTGGCGGCTCTGAGCACCCCGCCTGACGAACCGGCCGACGAATCCCCGAGCCCCGCCGTACCGGTTCGCTCCTCGGTTAAGCCTGACTACCTCGTTTGTCTCGCCTGCGGTCGCAAGCAGAAGACTTTGAAGCGCCACTTGGAATCTGCCCACCAACTCGACCCGCAGCAATATCGTGCTCAATATGGCCTCTCAAAGGATTACCCGATGGTCGCGCCCAACTACGCTCAGCAGCGGCGCGAGATGGCGCATGCGATCGGCTTGGGACGCAAATCCAACCCGAAGCGGCGCCGGGCGAAATCTGCTGAGAAGGCCAACGCATCCCCAAAAAGGGGCCGCCGTCCGGCCAAGTAGATTTGCGAAGCGGCGCGACACTGCTGCCAAAATTGGACTGGAGGGCCGCCCGCGAAACCTCTCGCTCTCCGCTATCCCCAAGCTCTGTCAGGTGGCTTGGAACCTCGTGAAAGCAGATACTTCCTCAAAGGTGGGTCCAAGCGCCTTCGGGTTTGCGTGCGCAGAGTAGACGTTGGCCGCCAACCAGAACTCCTCGGGGTTACGATCCCGGTCGACCACCTCACGCCACCAGACCTTGCGACCAGCGTCCCAGCGGTAGCCGCGGCCGCGCAGCAGATCCTTAACACCGAAGTCAGCGCCGACCGCGCGAATGATCCAACTCGGCTGCGCCGCCCTCTCCACTAAAGCGGAGAGAGCGGTGCGCCCGTCATCGAAGCGGTGGCGCAGCAACTGGATGACCGCATCCACGTCGGCGCCGGCACGATGTCCCTCGTGGAACCATCCTGCCTGCATCAGGAGAAAACCAAGTTTACCTCCTTCGAGACCGTTGGCCCGCCAGTCGATCTCCTCCATCGAGCAAGCCCAAGCGAGGCCTGCTGCATCGGGGAGCCGAGCCTCAATCCAGGGACGGTCGAACCGGGAATGGTGGGCTATGATCAGCGTGCCGGTGCTCAGAAGGCGTATCGCCTCATGATCATCTATCGATTGCCCCTTCACATCGGCGTCGGTGAGGCCTGTCAGCCGCGATATTTCCGGCGGAATGGCTCTCCCTGGGTCTTCAAGCCAGCTGTATGGAATATCGATGTTCGTAATGACGCCATTCCGGTCGTATCGGAACCGCCTCAGCGCGAGCTCTATGACGCGATCGGCAGAGTGAAGCAGTCCGGTCGTCTCAACATCGACCGCGATTCCGACGAACGGAGCGTCAACCTCATTGCCCTCGCCTGTCCGCCCCTCACGGACCTCGAGGCGGCGTAGGATTCGACAGTCCTGCGTGACTGATTGCGGGATAGACCCATTGGGTTTTCCATTGCTCATGGCGCAAGCTCCCTTCTCCCGCGCTCACATCACCGTCCGGGACGGGAGCGCGGGACACCTCTTCTGTGAGTTGATCTTCTGGTGAGGTGACGACCTCAGGCTTCGAGGCGGTGCTCAATTGTTACGGCGAAGTTCCTGTACGCCGGCGCAGCGCTCTCCCGCTCCACCTTCCTAAGCACTTTGGCGACGGCAGCAGGCACCAGGGCGAGGGCTATAGGCGCTGCCGGATCAAAACCGACGCGGATCTCCGCCCCGATGGCGGCGTCTGGACCGAACATTCCCTCAAGCCTGGCTCGGACCTCCTCCACGGAGGACGCCACCGAGGCATGAAACGCTTGGAGCATCGTTCCGGAAGTCGAGCGAAGCACGCTCGCAGTGTATAGCCGCACGCGCCCTCGCGCTTGCGAGGCACGGCCACCGCGGGTGGGGCGGGCAGCAAGACGAACGTCTATAGGGTCGTCCAGCAGGCCGTCGATCTCTTCCGGGTCCGCATCCAGTCCCAGCGACAGTCCGTGCAGAAGCAGCGCACGCAAGAAGTGCTCGCGTTCAAGACACGCCTCCAGCCCCGTCGAGCCGGCGAACATCCGACGTGGTGCCAGTAGCCATGCCATCGGATCGTGTGGTTCCGCCTCTCGCTGAAAGCGGGCACCCGTCTCAGTCGCAATCAGCGCCAGCCGGCACAAGGCACGGCTGGTGGTGATCACCACATCGTCATTTGGAGAATCAGCGTCCAGCGGATCGCCAGGGCCAGCCTTTGCAGCCGGTGCCGGCGTGCGGGCATTAGTCGTCCGAGAAATGGTCATCGCATCCATGGCGAACTCCAATATTGCCTGTGGTTCGAGTCCGCGTCGCTGCAACAAGGCAACACGGCTGAGCCAAACATAATTCGATCTAAATATATTTCAACGGTTCTAGAACCATAGAATATTTGTGAGTCAAAATGGGGCAAAAATCGGGTGCGGCGCATTGACGGGGATAGTAGTTCGATTATTCTGGAGAAATGGAAAAGATGACCGCTATGCAGATGATGAGCGCGCTCTCCCAAGCTACTCGCCTGAACGTCTTCACCATCTTGGCAGGCCAGCACCCGGACGGCCTCTCAGCAGGCGAGCTCGCGACCAAGACAAATACCCCAGCGAACACGATGTCAGCGCACTTGGCGATTCTCTCGAGGGCTGGCCTTGTCACTTCCTCGAAGGAAGGACGCGTAGTCACCTATACCGCCTGTCCCGGTGTAGTTCGGGACCTCTCTGCCTTCCTCGTACAGGTGTGCGGCGCTGCGGGGGTTCACGACACGAATACCCCCCGAAAGCAGGTTCAGGTGTCAAACTGACCCACCAATCGCCCGCCACGCCGTTGCCGGCACATGAAGCCTGACAGCCAGTCCGCGAGACGGCTATGAGCGGATCATGGCTAAACTTCGTGATGATGCAATCGAGGCCGAAATATCCCTCGTTGGCGGTGTTTTGGACGTCGATGCTGGCGTGCATCGCGCACCGTATCCGGCATTGCGGGCGGAAGACTTCGAACTGCTCCTTTATGCTCTCTACAAGGAGCGGAAAAAATCAGATTCCTTCTATGACAACGTGACTTTGATGATCACCGGCGCAGATCGGGGACGTGATGTATGGCTCACCTCCGCGGAACGTCCAGTCGGCCTGGTGCAATGCAAGCGGACTGCGCCCGGGTTCACCGCTCCGGCCGCCATTCGCGAGGTGATCAAGTTCCTCCTCTTCGCGGAGGCAGACCCGACGCTTTTACCTGACCCACAGTCATTCAAATACGCTCTAGCATTGGGGAGCGATCCTGCGGGGACCACCGTCGCGTTATTTGCCGCACCGAAGCAGTGGTTATCTTCTAACAACGGCAAGATCGCCGGCTATATCGTCGAGGTTATAAAGAAATACGCGAGCTTTAAAGCTATAGACCCCCTTGCCGTGCTGCCACGTGTGAAAGAGCGGCTCAACGCTCTGAGCTATGAACTCATCCGACCAGTGGATCTCGACGCCATGCTCGAGGAGGCCCCTACTGTCCGGGCCCGCTTCTTCAGGACTCGGCAGGTCATCGATCTTGTTAACGCGAGCGCGCTGCTGGAGGAAAAGTTCAAGGCAGTCGGTTTGGGTCCGCCTCGCCAGGCATTGAATGCGCTGGCACAATCTCTCATTGATTCCGAGGTGGAGAAGGACGGCGAACGCTTACGGCGCTCGCGTTTTTATACCAGCTTCAACCTGGAAGCCGAAGCGAAGCGACTGGCAGAGCGCCTGAGTGAGGGTGACTATGCCCAAGCGTCGGACGCGGTACGAGCTCGCGCCATGGCCGCCTGCGCCCGGTGGCTGAGCCGCTCAGCGGAGCCCGAATACGTATCCGCATTAATTGCAAAGGCAACCAACCTTGGCGACAGCGAGGAGGCGGTGATTGCGGACGCATTCCTGGCCGCGCGATCCAACTGGAAAGACGGGTTGGCAGCGCTCTCGCCGATCAGCGACGGTGCCCGGAGCACTGCTGCTCTCCAGATTGTCCTCAAAAATGGAGGGCCAAGCGCAGCCCTGGACTGGAGCGACACGGCGGGAATCACGCCTGAGGACCTTGACTCCGACGGTCGCTACGTACGCCTCTCCTGCCTGCTAGAGGTGCGTAGGTGGGAAGACGCATATGCCAGCGCTGTAGCACTTAGAGCAGATGACTTCGCGGCGACTCCGGCGGTACTACACCTGGCAGCAGCCGCTAGGCTCGTCCGGGTCGTGCCTTTCGACATGCGGGCGCTAATCCTAAACGGGCCTCCTTTGGACGCACGGAGCTTCCCGCTTAAGGATGATGAGCAATCTCTGGTTGAGCGGAGAGAGGCAATCCGGCTTTTTAGAGAGGCGGAAACGGCAGCGGCAAGCCTCAAGAGCGGATCGGCCAAAGACTATGGCGCCTATGCTCTGTGGCTCGAGCTGCGAGATCCAGAGAGGAAGGAACAGGCCTTAAGCGAGCTCGAAGCGCTCTTGAGCGACGGCGAACAAGCCATTCGTTACATCCACCTAGGCCTTAGCTTCGGAGTAAAGCTCGACCTAAAAGCAATTGAGCGTGTACTTGACCGCCAAGAGACACTTGACCCTAACGGAAGCGTCGAAACAGCTCTCGCCCGTTTCGCGCTGGTGACCGCGCGCGAGGATGCGAACGCAGCTGCCGAATATCTAGCTCGGCACCGAGCCCTGATGCTGCAGCATCTCAACCCTCCTGCGATTTTGGAAATGGAGGTACGAACCCTTGTTGCCGCAGGGCGCGAGGAAACTGCGAGGGGCCGGCTTGATGAAGCGGGGGATACCCTCGACGCAGCGACTAAAGAACGTCTCCTCCAGTTGATCGGGAGAGGGCCGGAAGGCCCGACCGTGGCAGACATGGAGGAAGTTTATGCGCGGGAGCCCACAACAGCTAATCTAGCGCATCTCGTCAATCGCCTGGGTGCACAGGGGTTTTCTGATCGCTTCTTCGAATTGGCCCGTAAGCTTGTCCTGGAGACGCGAACCCGCGTTGATGCGGAGGGGATCGTCAACCTCCTACTGCGGAATGATCGTTTCGATGAAATGGCCATCCTCCTGGCTGATATCCCCGAGATCGTCCGCACCTCTCCTGATCTCCGGAGTGCGAAAGCGTGGGCTTTGTACCGCGAGGGCAAGTTCAATGAGGCGGCGAAAGAAGTCGAGGCGCTCAGAGCTGAAAGGGATGAAGCTAACGACAGAGCGCTCTTAATCAATGTTCTGATTCAATCGGGCCGTTGGGCCGAACTCCCGGCCTTCGTTGAAGCCGAATGGATGGCGCACGCAAGCCGGAGCGCTGAAGAGCTTTATGGCATCGCACAGCTAGCAGGCCGAGTGAATTCGCCGCGGCTCCCGGAATTACTCCAGCTTGCCGCGGCGGCGGGTCACGACAACCCGCACATCCTGCTGGGCTGCTACATGACGGCAGTCCAGGCAGGGCGTGAAGACGATGCTCACGTACATCAATGGATGCAGCGGGCGGTCGATCTATCTGGCGAAGATGGTCCGGTGCAAATGGCGTCCCTTGAGGACATGATCGCGCAGGCGCCCGACTGGGAGCGGCACGTCGATGATGTGTGGGAAAAGCTGCGGCTGGGAGAGGTCCCCCTATCTGTCGCTGCCGAACTCCTCCGGCGCCCTTCTCTCGAACTGCAACTATCTGCGATCGTGGCTAATCGCCAGCAGCACGACCCTCGCCGCCGTTCGGTGGTGCCGGCGTTTAGCGGAAATCGAGGCGAGGTTTCGTCGAGTGCAGACTCGATCGGTCTCGACCTCAGCGCATTGGTCACGCTTGCGAGCGTCGATATTCTCGAACGTATAATTGATCGCCCAGGAGGGGTGCATATTCCCCACTCGACGCTGGGCTGGCTGTTCCATGAGCGCCAAAGGCTTAGTTTTCATCAACCCAGCCAAACCAAGGCGGCGCATGCTCTAACACGCTCGATAGCCGCAAAACGGCTGCGGCTCTTCGCCGCCTCCGCCAACCCGGATCCAGAATTGACAGCGCTCATCGGTCGACAGTTGGCATTGATGCTCAGCTCCGCACGCGCGGCGCCAAACGATAGTCAGACGCTGGTTGTTCGCTCGTCACCGGTTCACAAGGTCGGCTCGCTGCTAAATGAGACTGCGGATCTCGAGTCATACAAAGCTCATCTTTGTAGCTGCAGTGCTGTTCTCGATAAGCTCATCGCCCGCGGGCAACTGACGCAGGAAGAAGAGAGCCGCGCGCGCGCCTACTTGAGGCGAAACGAAGAACGATGGCTGATGGAGCCCGTGGTTGAGGACGGAGCCGAGCTCTACCTCGATGATTTGTCCGTATCATATCTGCGGTCTGCTGGCTTGTTGGAGAAGCTGCACGCGGCTGGGCTGACGGCTTATGTGTCGGATAGGGAGGTGCGGGAGGCACATGCGCTCATCGAGCTTGAAGCTCAGTCTGAAGCGATAGAAGCAATCATCGAGCAAATTCGGGCACCACTTTCTGATGGTATCGCTCGCGGGGCTGTCCGACCGGACAGGCTGTTCACGGACGACGAACTGAGGGGGCACCCGAACGTCGCGGTCGTACAGCTCGCTCGTAAGGTCGACGCTATCATCTGCGACGATCGATTTATGAATCAACATCGCAGCATGGACAGCGAAGAAGGGTCAGCAGCGATCTGGACCTCGCTCGATTTGCTCGCTGCCTTGAAAGCCGATGAGGTCATCACCGAGGAAGCTCTCTGGCGGTATCGAACTTCTCTTCGCCAGGGCGGGCTCATCCTGTTTCCGACGCAAGTCGAGGAATTATTGGCATATCTGCAGCGATCCACCGCCCACGAGGGCGTGTTGGTCGAAACGGGAGAACTGAGGGCGTTTCGGGAGAACCTGCTTTTGGGTCAGATGCGCGGGTGGCTGGTCCTCCCCCGAGAGGCACCTTGGCTTCACAAGCTTACGACAGATATAGTCGAAGCGATCCGAGCGCAGTGGGTTGAAGAGATCAGCGACGCTGACGCGCGGGCCCGATCGCGTTGGCTTCTGCGTTGCGCGGATATTCGCAACTGGGCTGGCACAATTACCGACAACGACGGGATGAACATGGCGCGCTATGGCTTGGCCGCTACGATTAACAGCTTGCTCATGGGCTATTTTGGATTGCCGTCAGACGAGGCGGCGGAACGATTCGCTGCGTGGCTGGAAGAAGACGTAGTCGCTGTTCTGAAACGTGACGAGCCGACTATTTACGCATGGTTGCTGGACAGCCTGCGCTTGATTTTGGCTTCACGCCTTGGCGACGATGAGGGAAGCGTCGCAGGCCTATGAAGCAGCAGGATGTCGATAGCCGGCCCGTTGAGGCCGCCACTCTCTTGGGTCTCTTTCCGCCCTTCCTCCGGCTGGAACTCGTAAACGATGATGAGTTTCGCGCGCGGATCGCTCTGAAGCTCGACGGGAGCATCTTGCTCGACGACACGGTCAGATTCTCCCGCGGCCGCTTTTTCGCCGCCGTTCGGGCCGCATATGCCGATATCGGAGCCACAACGGGCATCGAAGATGAAACGGGAAAACGGTGGGAACTGCAGGCGGAAGCGGGCCAGGAAGCACGAACCGTTATCAAAGTATCAGCCGACGAGCGCGAGTTCCTCGTCCGAGGCATCCCTGGCCTTCATCCAGATCAGCAGCAGCGAATGCGGGATTTCGGTCTGCAATTGTCCGAGGCGGGCCATCCCCCTTACGGGCTCCAAGAGTGGCGATCTATCTTAGAGGCACGACCACTAGAAAATGCAGAGGTTCGCCATTTTGATGCCGATTTGAACTGCTCGCCCGTTGCCTGTGCGGACGATCTCGATGCGGAGTTAAACGGAGCAACCGGTAACGTAGACACAATGGTTCCGCCGCAGCGGACCTACTACGAGCGCTTGTGCGGAGCGGGTGATGCCGAGGACGTGAGGGAACTTGCCCAAAGGGTCGTTCGGACGGCCATTGCCGATTACCTCGCATGGGATCAGGAGCGCGGTGCTCGTATGGCGCTCCTGCTTTCAAGCCACCCAACCTTCATCTCGGAAAGCGCCCTGGCAGACCTTCCGCCAGAGCAATTGATCAAGCTCGGCGAGTGGGCACGCGACAAGGGAGATCTCCTGTCAAAGATTGGGATGGTCGATCTCGGGCTCGCAACGCTTCCACGGGTTCCGCATCTGGCGGCCATTATCCACTCCATCGTCGAAGAGATTTGCGCACTAGACACGAGTGACACAGCTGGACGTCTCCACCTGATGATGAGCATGTTCGTGTTCGTTGATGGCGAACTGAGCCGTAGCAAGGTGCTGTCGGATTGGCCGCCATTCCGCCGGCGCTTTGCCGCCTTGGCCCAAGCCGCTCTGTTCGAACGCGTCGCTTTGGGGCGGCTCGATCCTCAGCATTTCTCGAAGTGGGCCATCGATCAACGGGCCCGTCAGTTCTATCTCCAAACCTTGGTTGATCTGCGCCTCGAGCCGCGCTGGCTCCCTGACTACGCCGGTCCCGATCAGCTGAAGCACGAGCTGATCGGTCGCATTTATAATGCCAGCAATCGATACTCCGAAAACATACCGGAGGGTCGGCTCCTAACGCTGCTCAAGAGCAAGGAGCCAGGAGGACTTCTTAATGAATTCCACTTCCCCGGTAGCCTCTACGCCGGTCCACTCGAAGGCTCCAACGCCGGTGAGAGAAATGCCATCCAGCCAGAGTTTGAAGCGATCATCGATGAGGCCTTAGACGCCGATCGGCTGCAGGCACAAAGCGTGATTGCGTTGATCAACGCTAGCGGCCTGTTCAACGTAAAGGATGACAAAATTGATAGAGCCGTGCGGCTCATTAGAGCGAGCGGCCATCGGTTTTGGGGGGAAATGGACGTCGAAAAGCGAGACACATTGCTCACTGGGCTTGCCGCGGTAGCGTGTTCATCACGCAGCGTTGCGCTGGCCGAGGACCTCCGCATCATGATGCGAAAGAACAGAATCGAGGCCGACAGCCCTCCGAGACCAGGCCGCGAATTCCTCGTCGGATTGACAGCAGCCGCTGCGTTCAGCGACCTAGAACCTTGGCTGAAGTTTGTGGGCGATTGGGCAAACGAACTCGCCTTCACCGTCGACGATAAAGACGCGGCGACGGAGCTTCAGATTGAGCTCCGGACGCTTTGCGTAATCGAGCCCGCGCTTCGGAAGTCCGCCGGTCGAGGCTTGGCCGCCCTCGAGTCATACCTCGCAATTTGACTGCCCTGGTAGATATTGCTGTCGTTCGACCTTGGTTCGAGTGGACGCATCCCCGACATTTGCGACCGCCACGACCACTTCGCTCAGGAGTCGTTCGGAGCAACGCATGGTTGGGCTAGAATGACAATTTATCGCGCAAAGCCGCCTGCGGGCGCCGCAATCAGCCCCCTATTATCCTAGGGATATTAGTAGGGGGCCAACGAGAGCTCTGATCCGTCGAAGGTTCAATCGCAAAATCCAACTTCCCTTTTCCTTGGAGGCCGCCTAGCCTGCAACCGCCCATCCAGAGATGGGTCGAGGCGTGGAAACCTCGCTATTAGAGCCGGTCATCGACCCTTGGTCGACCGGATGGCGGACGCGTATGTCCAGGCCATCCGGCTAAAGGCGTCCGCGCCTGTCTAATAGCAGGTTTCCAACATCCGGTTCCTCAAGGGCCGGCATCGCCTCGAACACGAGGAGATGCCGCCGGCTGTCTGGCTGGCGCTCAGGGGAGACTGCGCGTGGTTGGAAATAAAGGCTCGAGTTCACAAACACACGGCGTTCAGAGATCTGCCCGATCGGGAGGGCGCTTCCGATGGCTTCCGCTAATCGCTCTTTTCTGGCCCCAGCTCGCCGTCGCTGACTCGCCCGCAAGCGCTTGGGAGTCACCTTTCCAGGTCGGCATACCCGACCCCATCAGGGACAGGCTTCGCCCGGTTCCGGCGGCACGATGCGATCGCGATCCCTATAACAAGTGCACCTTCACCGCCCGGGTCGACTACGACCGAAATGGCACTGTGGACACTGTGCAAATGGTAGACGGGCCCGGACTCGGCGCCCTAGTCGTGGAGTTCGCCGGCAAGCCAAAACGGCGGCCGATGGCGATCGCCAGCTTCAAGGAACGCTGGGCAGGCAATTGCTACATCGAACCAGACCGAACCGACCGCACAGCCGTGGCTTTCATCTGTCCCGAGTCGAGTGCCGCGATCTTCAAAATGCGCAATGGCAAGCCAGCGGTCCGCTGGACCGGCGATTGAGACCGATCGTCCTCCTGCAGGAGCGAAATAGTGGCCCGCGATCCAGATCAGCAAGTCTTCAGAACCACAGGCGGTTGTGGTGCACTCCTGTTCGCAGGTGCGCTTGCCCTTATACCCGCCTTGTTGCCCGTCTACGCTTTATACATTCTGCTTAGCCTCACAGGCGTGACCACCCTGCACCCGGCGATTATAATCGCTCTTGCCGGAGTGGCAGGATGGGGCGCCTGGAGACTGGGCGGCATATTGATTCGTTCAATGCCGCCGAGCGTCGCTCGATCAGCCATCGCCGGGTACATTGGAGCTTGCTACGTTTTCGCGCTTTTTCAGCGGCCGCTAACCACAGCCCCGTCTGAAATTGATCTTCCGTGGCTCATGTTCGCCTTCGCTATCTTCACATTTATCGGCTGGAAGGTAGGCGGCGTGCTGGTTTTGAAGGCACACAGGGATCGCCTGATCCGCGCCCAGCGCAAAGAACAAAGTACGGTGTAGACGCTGCCGGAGCTGTCGCAGGCCCCGAGAGTCCGTGAGGGAAAAGTAGACTTTGCAAGCGGCGATGTGGCGGGCGTTACACGCCCTTCCAGTCGCTTAAAGCGGGGGGTGGGCGGAAGCCGCTTGAGCCTTGGAGTAATGTGGGGGCTCTCTTGGGATCTTGGCTCCCGCACCCCGAATTGTCGCTCTTGCCTGCACTCCGGAAGCGGTAGGGGGCGTTCCTCGGAGGGCGCTACGGCCCCAACTTCTTATTTACTGATCGCTCAGGCCCTCTGGTCGCGTCCGGCTGACCTCGCCGTCGATAGATTCACTTGAGGAATGAGAAGAATATTCTGCTGATGCAGAAGGTCTGCCCAGGCTGACACGAGGCCAGCGCCGCCATCTTCTTCGCGCCTCAGGTCGCTCCCCATCCGATTCCATTCTCTCCACATCATCAAGGAAGGAGGTTACCATGACCTTCAACGACGAAAATCTGTCGCTCGTGCCCCTGCACAAGCGCAGCGAGGTCCGTCGCCGGATCGCCGCTGTTAAGCGCTACATCAAAGATCCGCGGCGGGAAGTCGGCGAACGCGAAGCCGCCGAACTCGGCATCTCCATCCACTCGCTTCACAAGCTGACTCGTGCCTGGCGCGAACTTGGACGCGCTGAGGCTCTCGCGGGATCCGGCGCTCCACGGAAGCGCCGAGACCATCTGACGGTCCAGCAGCACGAAATCCTCGACCTGGCGGCGCAGCAGCTCCCCGGGGCAAGCCTGGCCCGCCTCGGGGAGCGGGCTTTGGCGATCGCTGGGGCACGGCAGGTGGCTATGCCGAGCCTAGACGCTATTCGCGCCAACCTGAAGCGAAGGCTCGAGCATCGCATCCCTGCGAATTCGTACGCCGTTGGCGCCGACTTCGTAGTCGAGCACTGCGCAGTTGGGCTTCCCGTAAATGACGGTTCCGGGCGTGCCGTCATGCCGGTCGCCACGCTCGTCATCGATGTTGGCGTGAAAGAGGTGCGGGGCGTTGTGCTGACAGTCTCCCGGGCGTCGGCCGCGTCAGTTGCGTTCGCGCTTGTCGAGACCTTCAAGAACGGCCTCCCAATTGGAAAGAGGCGTCGCCCCGTCTTGGCACTCGAGACATTCCCCGGCGAGGACTGGGAGCGGCTTGAAGCCCTCCTGTCAGAGCTGCCGTTCGACATCCGCTTGTCCCGCCGCCTCCGCCCAGGTCGATTGAACCTCGCCACGGCCTTGCTCGGTGACAGGCACAACGGCGTCTGGCTTCGGCCCCGCCTCACCACCAGACCGCCGGGGGCAAGAGTGGCTATCATCCCTAAGGGCGGCACCATGCTCACGGTCGAGGCGACCGAGCTCCACCTGCGTGAACTCTGGATGCCGCCGCCGATCGCGGGCGAGATCAAACAAGATCATGACCTCCTCGAGCGCCTCAGGGCGGCGGCGTCAGGATTTCTGTCCATCGGGCAGCCCAACGAATCGTGACGGCTGCTCCTGAAATGCCGAGCGCAGGGTCGCGCAACCTTGGCTCAGCAGCGCGACACCCTCCGTTGCGTTCGTCAGCTGCACAAATTTTTCCAGGTAGCGCTCGACCAGGTGACCGTCGTCGCCTCCATCGTTGCCGGCGAGCCCGATGAGCCGTGCTCGATTGTGCTCCCGCACAGCTTCGTTGATCAGCGCATTGGCACGGACCTGATCCATCGGAGCGAAGCTTAAGCCGGCCGTGCTCTCAGCCCAGATGGAGGAGGGGTTCGTTGCACGAGGTCGCAGCCGAAGGCGAGACAACCGGTGTCCAATCAAGGAAAGAAGCCGACTCCCGCAACGGCGGTTACCTCTGTCGATGACATCGGCGCCAACCGAACGGGCCGCGCTGGCAAGTTCCTCAACGGCCCTGTCCGGCCCATATCCAATCACCACCTCGAGCTTCGCAGATGCCGGCGCCCGCCGGCCATCTGATGTCGAACCGACAACCGACGTGGCCTGTACTGCCCTTATCTGACCTTCCAACACTGCTGTAGCGACACAAGCCGAATGGCCGAGGATGAGCCGCGAGGCTCGATCCAGCACTACCGCCACGGCCATCGGCAGAACTTTGTCCCCGTCATCATAGACGGCAATAGATACGGCGGAAACGTCCACGAGTAGAACACGGCCAAAGCGATCGCGAAGATACTTCGGGTCGGCGGACAACCGCATCCTTGCCGCACGCACCATGCCAAGCGACGCGTCCGACGAAATGCTCCCACCTGACCGCCTCACAACCTCGTCCGCCATGGCTCGGGCTGAAGCGTTCGGTGTGGAAGCGCGGATCACCTCTTCAACGAGTCCGCTGTGATCACCGGTGGACGGCCCGAGCCGGCGCGGAGCACGACCGGCGAAAGGGGTTATCGACCTAAGTGAGCGAGACCTCGACCATGCGCTCCGCAGGCGGAAGAATGCCGGACGGTCGACCCCAAGTACCGAAGCCGCGGCGCCAACCGGCTCCCCGTCTTCCACCGACAGTATCGCAGACAAGCGGCGGAGAACGAGTGCGGCACGGTCATCCGGAAGCGAGTCGAAAAGCGCCTGCTCTTCATCTGGGATACCTGAGGGCCACGCGCGTCCGAGCACAAGCCGAGCCGACTCTGGATCAATGCCCATGTTGTAATCTTAACTCCGTAACGCTTGACAGCTGCGAGCCGAGCACTAAATGCCCTTCGCGGATGATGTAACCTTATCTGCCTTAACATCGGTGTTGTCACTAGCTGATGCACCAGAACGGAGACGTCACTTGCAAGCTCAATGGCTGCCCCAGGCTCCTGTCACGACCGCGCTGCGCGCCTGCTCCGCGGTGCGCGCTTAGATGCTCTACGTCCCCGGATCCAAGTTCCCGCCTGATCGCTACCCGGCCGCTCCGTCGGCGCGCTTGGTGCGGACCAAGGATCTATGCCGGCAAGATCACGGGTCACCCGTCGCAACCATGTATGTTTCGAGCAGGGGCGGCGCGATCCGGCGGCTCATTGGATCGGCGCACCGGCATGTGATCGCAATGCGGCGCGACCCCCAAATAGGTTACGGGCAGCCGACTGAGGGCGTGGGCGAAGGTCCCGCCGTGGTAAGGTGCGCTACAGATCCAGACATACATTACTATCAGACGCAGCCCTTCCGGGTCGTCCTGCTGGTTGGTGGCAAGCTCAGGTCTTGGACCGCCGACCTCCTCTACGTCACACGAGACGGGACCGTTTGGGTGCGAGAGATCAAACGCACGCTCGCCGACCTTGCCGAACCCGAGTACCAGGCGAAGCTCGAGGCTGTCTGCTGGCTGCTGTCCGGCCTCGGTTGGAATTTCAAGCCCTGGATCCTCGAAGAGATCCTCGGTCCTGTCGCGCGTCAGGTCAACGCCGCAACTATCTACTTTGATCGGGCCGCCTCTTTAGACGCGCTGATGCCGCGCTTCGAGGCAATCGCCGCCACGACCCGAGTCACGACTTTCGGAGATCTCGTCCGAGCGCTCGACGGGCACAATACGAACCAGGCGCGAGCCGCCGTGCACCGCCTTATCATGATGGGCCGTGTCTGGGCTGACCTGGACTATCTGCTTGAGGACTGGTCGACAGTGCGCCTGCGGCCGGCGGCTCGCGTCGCCCTGGACCTGCCGTTCGCGTGAGACCGAACCCATTCATCCTTCCCGGCCTGCCGGGCGAGAAGACTCTCGCAGACAATCTCGATCAGGGGGCACTGTTCGAGAGCGAGGACGGCGTGGTCTACTGCTACCGCGGCCTGCTTCCTGACGGACGCTGGGTCCTGTATTCCCTCGGCGACGAGCCCCGGCCGCTCATGATGGCCGATGTGAAGACCGGTTTCCCCGCTCACCCGACGCACTCGCAGATCCTGGAGGCGATGGTCCACAGCAAGCTTTGGCACATCTCCAATCCGCTTGACGAGCCCGCGCGGCAGCGCGCCCGCGGAAAGGAGCGAACGAAAAAGGAGGTGCTCGCCGCCGACCCGTACGCGGACGTGCGGATGCTCGTGTGCCGCCTGTGGGACAAAGAGCGGCCCGCGAAGGACAATGACAGTCTCGAGGGCTGGGCGGAGAAGCGGATCGATTGGGACGCGATAGAACGTCGATACGGAAGACCCAGACCGCCTGCATCTACCCTGCGGTCATGGATCAACAAGCGGGGCCGTCCCGGCAATCGCTGCTGGGCCGACATGGAGAATTGCCGTGGCCAAGGCCCGCGCGCGAAGCGGGTAACCGGATATCGCCTCGCGATTGCCGTGTGGCACGCCGTCTCATACTGGACAGCCCGCCGCCACGCCACGGTCTGCAAGCTGTATAAGGACGTCGAGGCCGACACCGGTTCCTACAATGACGGCAAGCCGCTCATCATGCACCAAGGCGAGCGGGTCTGGGAGCAACCTGAGACACCGATCGCTCCGGCCGACCGTGAGTTCTTCCGCCAACTCGTCAAGCGTCTCGAAGGTCGGCATTCCTACAAGCACCGCTACTCCGCGCAGGCTGCTCAGCAGCGCTGGGAAGGTGGTGGCTGTGCCTTGGAGCCCGTTAGGTTCCTCGAGGTTGTGCAGCAGGACGAGACGGAGGCACCAAACTTCTTCTTTATCGACTCGATCAACCGCATTCCGCTCGGCGTTGCCACATGGGTCATCGCGGTCGACATTTGCACCGGCTGCGTCCTGTCGTGGGACCTATCGTTCGACGCGCCGTCCGTCGTCAGCTGGATGCGCAATGTTCTAAACGCCTCCAAATACAAGCCACTTCCCAAGGAATACGCCGAGCGTTTTCCGGAGCTCGCTACAATCGGTGGCCGTATCTCCTCGATCATTTACGACAATCCATCGCACCTGACCGGGCACGCGGTGGAGGACGCACACGGAGATCTCGTCCAGGACGTCATTTTCGCTGGGGAAGGGGAGCCGACCCACAAGGCCATGGTCGAGCGGACGCATGATACACTGGCAACGCTGTTCGCGGCGGAACTGCCGGGAGCCAAAATGCAGGTCGCCTTAGCGCGCGAGTTCAACATGGACGTCTCCAAGGAGACGCTGCTCACGCTGGAGGAAGGTCGCCTCGCAATGGCCAGGGCGGTCTGCAAGCTCCACACCGAAATCAAGGACCATGATGGGCTTACCCGCCTAGACAAGTGGGTTGATCAGTGGAACCGGTGGGGTCCGCAGCACGCGAAGGATCAGGAGCAGTTCGCACGGGCTATAGGCAATGTAACCCATACCCGCGCCCTCACCAACGGCGGGGTTGTCAACGAGTATCTCGAATACTCTGACCGGCTACTGACCCCTGCGCTCATGGAGGCATACGCCAGCAAGAGCCACGTTCGCCGCAAGTGCAAGCAGCCGACGTTCAATGCCAAGGTGAAGGATAATCCAACGGACATGTCCTATGTGTCCGTGTTTCATCCAGTCATAGAGAGATATCGGCGCCTACCAGCCAAAAAGAAGCGCTACACAGCGGGTCTTACGCTGGCGATGCACAAGCTCGTCATGCGGTACCGCGGCGCTAAGGCGCTTCTGGCACATCCCGACGGCGAGGAACGCCTTCTCGAGATCCGACGGTTGGCAGAACTCGAGATCAAGCGGATCTCGCCTAAAATGGAAGTCGCGGAGAAGCGGGCGCGCGCCGCCATCACGCAGCAGCCGGTCATACGTGACATGATGGGGGCGGACATCCACCTGATCGAGGTCGCACCCTCGGCGACCGGAATGGAAGTCCAGCACGACCTTGGCTTCAATAGAAAAGACATGTTCGAGAAGCCTCCTCGCGCGAAGCGGGGGTCAGCGAGCAACAATGCCCACGATGATGACACCGGCGCGAACGAGGTCAAGTTTGCGGCGTCCGAAGAGGTCGTAGACGCCGAGACCTTGAACAACGGCCAGGCCCAATCGGAGATCGCCCCAGCAGCCGCTCCATCGTCCGTCTCCGCCAGCGACGAGGACGACGATGATGTCCTCGGCTCCTTCCACCGCTACTAACTCAAGAAGGTACCACCAGATGACGATTACCGCCGCTACTCTCGATCGCTCCCAAGATGATTACGATCACACGGCGCGGGTTGCCCGACATCGTGCCGCTTTCAAAAACATCGAAACCATACGGCTGCCGGTGATGAACAACTTCGTAAAGGAGATGGACATTCTGCGCCAAGCTTGCCTGCTCCAGGCGCCCGGATCGCCACGCGATGGCATGTGCGTGCGGTTGCCCTCTGGCGTTGGGAAGACGACGGCTGCTCGCACGCTGTTGCAGTCCGTCGCCGAGCGTGCCGGCGTGCCCGTAGAGCAAAGCCCAGTCCTTTTGGTCACACTGGACGTCGAAGACACGATATCTGTCTGGAGCGCGATCCTGCGCGCCCTTGGCGACCCTTACTGGGACCTCGGGTATCCGAAACAACTGATAAAGCGTGCGCTTAAGATCCTGGCAAAGCGGCGGATCGAGATGATCATTATTGACGAGTTCAACCACTCCGTCGATCGGGGACAAGCCCGCCTCCTGATGAACACCGTCAAGGAGCTCCTCAACGCCGGCGTCGCCCCCGTGGTTGTGATGGGTACGGACGAGGAAATCGAGAAGCTACCCAAGAACCAGGCGTTCGAACGCCGGATGGTCCATGCGCCAAGGCTAGGCCCGCTGAGGTGGGAGGATGAGGCCGGCAAGCTAAACTGGCGCGGGTTTCTGCAGGGCCTGGATCAGGGCATTGTGAAGGCTGAGATTCTGCCCGCAAGGTCTGGATTGGGGGGCAAGAAGCTCGCCGAGGCGCTTTGCGACGACTGCGACGGCATCATCGGCTATGCCCACTGGGTCGTACAGGATGCGCTGAACGACGTTCTGAAACGCAATGGATCTTCCATCGAGCGGCTTGATATCGCCGTCTCCGTCGACCGGCTCTACGTGAAGTTCGAGATTTTTGACCGAGTGAACTCGGTGCAGGCGCTGTCGTGAGGCCCAGCCGTCTCTTCTATGGCTTCGAAGCCCAGGAAGTCCTTGACCCCCAAGAGTGGATCAAGCGGGAATCGCTCTTGAGCTGGATCGCGCGCACTGCGGTGGAAAATGACCTTCCGCATGTCACGACTATCACCCGGGACGTCGGGCAAGCCCATCGACATCGCCTCGTAGATGTCATCCGCCAAGGGATAGACGTCGAGGGTTTAGCTGTGATCCTAGGAGGACACTTGCCGACCGTTGAGAGCCTGAGAGGGGGGGAGATCGGCAACGGGATGGTACGCTATCTTGGCGCAAAGATCAGGACGAGTGACTTGCATACGGAGGAGCGTAGGTTCGCACCTGCCTCCCTCGCCGACGACAACGTACCGTTCTATCGAGACTCGTGGCTCATTCGCACCTTCCCAGTATGTACCGAAACCTGGCAAACCCTACGTACCGTCTGCGATTGCGGTACTGTGCAAACATGGGCGACGGTCAGTTCCTTAGTCCTGTGTGAGGGGTGCGGCGAAGATCTGCGCGACCTGTCCAGCGACTTCATTCCACCGGAAAGGCGAGCAGGGCTTCAATTTCTCGCTGACATCCTTTTCGGTGAGGATGAGACGCGCGACTCGGCAATGGCTCGCCTTCCGGAGAAGCTCCGCGTTCTGGATCCCGGCGATGTGTTCGAGCTAGCAATCCTGATGTCGCGTATCGTTGATCCGGCGATGGGCAACCCTCGCCACAAAGTATGGCGCAATAAGCCTCTGCGTTTCGCGATGGCGCTATCCAGAGCCGGAGAATTCCTTCCCCTATGGCCGGAAACACCGTGGCTAGCGCTCGATGCCGCGGGTGACGCGAAGGCGATGAACGGCCGCTCTAGAGCCCTGTTCGTGCTGTCTCACGTCCTCTGCGGCAAGCTCTCGCGCAACGTCTCGAAGCCGATCGCAGCGTTGATCGACGAGATACGGGATGAGATCACCATCGACGATGATGCCAACAGCCACCTCGTGGACCTTCACGAGGCTTACAGAATATTGCGCGTGCGTAAGAAGCAGATCCGGGCCGAACGCGCTGCAGGACACCTGGGCAGCAAATTTGTGATCCGGCGCGGCGAAGTGCTTCCCGGCTTCGAGCGGACGATGCTGGAGAGCCTGGCCGCCGCGGCTGACTGGCCATGCGCAGCCGTGGCGGGGAAGCGGCTTGGCCTCGCATCCTATGCCGTCGAGCAACTATGCGCATTGGGTGAGCTGGTGTGGGCGAAGGCACCGGAAGGAACCCTAAGGAAAGGCTTGCGCGTCGATCCCGACAGCGTCGCTGGCTTGGAAAGAGCTCTCAGAGGCGCAGCCTCACCGATCGACGAGTTGAGCGACGACCCCGTTTCGCTCACCCGAACTATGCGAGGGATCGGCGGACGCGAGAAGCCTTGGGGCACCGTACTGCGCTACTTGCTTGCAGGAGAATGGCGGTATGCCCTCCGCCACGAGGGATCAGTTGTGCGGGAGATCTGCGTTAGCAGGGCGGACGTGGAAGCTATCCGAGGAGCAGAGTTCAATCCATCAGATTACAAGGATTTCGCCTTCGCCGGTACTCTCGACCAGGCTGACGCTTGTGACATCCTGAATGTAGCGGTGCGGAACCGCCATCAGATCAAGGCGCATAAGATTGGCGTGAGGAACCGAGCCTGGTCGTTCGATCGAGCCGATGTTGCTCGGCTAGCAGCTGATATCGTCACAGGCGCGGAGTTGGGTTCGCGATACCTGCTCGAGAATAGAACAGCTTTGGCCGCGATTCGGCGCGCTGACCTTAAGGATCTCGAGTTCGGCTTCGAGCGGGCCAGCGCCATCCAGAAATTCGCTGCCGCGTTGAGCTAACGCGGGCTCGCCAGGTCGGAAGCCACCGGGTACCCCCCCCGCAGAGGTCCACCAGACGCATGGTGGGCCATTTTTTTGGCTGCGTCGGTTTGAGCAGCTCTTAGCTTGCCAAGCACACAGTTCTGCCCCAACTTAGCTTGGAGAACGCCCCTGTCTCCTCAGCAAGCTGGGCATATAATTAGCTTGGGTCGTCACCTTTCCCCGGCGGCAAAGCCGAAGCGGCGGTCGCCCGAGCCGGCCGCCTTGGTCGCCGCGCCTCTCGCGACGACGAGGTCCAAGCCCGTCTCCCGGCTCCAGTGCGAGAGGAACAGGAGGCGGGATGCAAACGAGATTATGGGGGCCGGAACGCCCGTGGTCCTACGCTCCGACCCCCGCCCCCGCCTCGCAGAGGAAGCCATTCTGCTCATGGGCGGGGACAAGCGAATGCTAATTCGTGCCTCCGGACCACATCCGGAAACCCGCGACGAGCGTGACGACGAGGAGCAGCCAAGCCGCCGCGACGAGCAGGATTTCCGCCCGTGTGGGTTTGGCGCTGTCTGTTTCGATATTGGGCTCTTCAGCCTCGTCCTGCATACGGCTTCCCCTGCGTCACGTCACCGCTGCGCCCGACAAGCCGGGCGGTTGATCGCGCGTGAACACAGGGAACCGCGCCCTGCGTGTTCCCCGAAGGTCTTATATTCCGCAGGCCACCCGACCGAAGCCGGTGCCTGTGTTCACCGCGAGTGCGGGCGCTCATCACGATCAAGATTAGAGCGCGAAACGGGACTACGCCGATGCTTGCCGCTCGGCAAGGCCGCTGACTCGACTTACTGCTCCGCCTAGCAATTAGCGTAGGCCGGCAGAGGAGATGGCAAACTGGCAGCGTCTTACTGGTCGTCGTTTGGTTTGCACGACAGTGACGGCGCGAATCACACCTCGAGCAGGCGGCTAAGCCTTTGGAGCGACCCGGTCAGAGCTTCCCGTGAAGATCACAGCAACTGCCAAACCGAAATATTATCGCTCATTATTCCCATTCCGAGCACAATTATCCTCAAAACCGATGCCCGGAGGAGCATTGTTTTCCGCATTGCGGTGGTTTCGATGAGTGCCGGTACGACGGAGCCCTGGGGTGATACGTCAGTGCCAAATGCTGGGTCAGCGTAAGTTCAAGCTCGGCTCTCCCATGCAGAGACTGGATAGGCAGGAGGGATCCGGCGATCGGAACCAGGCGGGCAATGGGCTCCGGCAAAAATTTCCCATGGCGCGTTTTTCTCCAGACGGACCGCGATTCGGCCCGTTCGGAGAATAGAACAGAAAAAGAACAAAAAGGGAATATGCATTTTTGGGTTTTACCGGGACGCGCCGTCCGGCCTGGGAGGAGGCGCGGGCGGCCGGGCCACTCCCGCTTTTTTTCGCGGGAGAGGTGGGGCCACGCCGAAGGCTTGGGAGGGGAGGGTTTTTTCTGAATCGGGAGTACAGACCCTCACCTCCCACCGCTTCGCGGCGGGCCCCTCCTCTCCCGTAAGGACGGGAGAGGGGAACGGGTTATGCCAGGCCTTCGCGTTCGCCGGCGAGGGTGGCGACCATCATCGCCGCGGCGAGGCCGATCAGGGCGAGGCCGCCGAGGCCCGTGGCAAGGGGAGCGAGGAGGGCCGCGGCCTGCTCGCCGACCTGGCCGAGCTGGTGGGCGGCGAAGAGCAGGGCCCCGCCGCCGCCAATCTCCACCACCAGTTGCTCGCGCCGGCTCCGCTCCGACTCACGGGCGAGGTCGGCTGCGCTGCGTGCCAGCCGGATCCGGGCGACGAAGGCTTCGTCCGGGCCCCGCTCGGGCAGGGCGAGTCGCCGGGAGAGACTCGCCAGTCGCTCAGGGGTCAGCGGATCAGGTGTCGGGATCATCGTCGTCTCCCAGCAGCTCGAGGAGCTTCGCGCTGCCCCTGGCGACCCGGGTCTTCAGGGTTCCCAGCGGCATTTCGAGTATCTGCGCCGCCTCGCCGTGCGGATGGCCGAGGACCAGGCAGAGGATGACGGCGGCACGATCTTCCGGCTTGAGCCGGCCGAGCGCGTCCTCGACGATGAGGTCGCGCTCGGCGTCGCTTCGATCGGCCTGCTCGAGCGGCTCGCCCGTCCCTTCATGTTCGGGGAGGCGCCGGCCGCGGCCGCGCGCGTCCATCAGGAAGGTGCGCCAGGCGACCCGCATCAGCCAGCCCTTGTAGCGGCCCTCGCCGGAGAAGGCGGATGCCCGGGTCCAGGCGGTGAGAAAGGTCTCCTGGGCGAGGTCGTCGGCCCGGTTCGCTCCGGCGAGCCGGGTGAGGAAGCCCCTCACGACTCGCTCGTGACGGCGAACGAGGATCTCGAACGCGGCGCCCTCGCCGAGCGCGGCGGCGGCGGCGAGGGCCTCGTCCGCCTGGAGGGCGAGCTCAGCCACCCGGCCTTTTCAGGAGCGAGCGCCAATAGATGACGATCCCGATCAGCGCCGGGAACAGGGCCGCCGAGCCGGCGCTCCTTATATTCTGCTCGCCGCCCTGGATGAGGCCCGAGCCCATGATCGCGACCGCGATCGCGACCAGGACGATCCCCGTGGTCTGGCTTCGCCGGCGCGGCCGATCGCGAAGCTGCTCGAACAGATCCGCGGCGATCGGGGAATCGGCCCTGATCGCCTCCTGGAGCGTCTTCTGGTCCTGGTTGTCGTGGCGAAGCCGCATGAAATGGAAGGCGGCGATGAACAGGCCCGCCGCCATGAAAGCCAGTAACAATTCCTGGTCCACTTGCCGTCTCTCCCCGCGCTTCGCCGCCGGCATGGGTAAGGATGCCGGCCGGATGCAGTTTGGATGAGGCGGGGCGCGCGGGACAGTAAAATTTCTGAAACGCCCCTCTCCCGTCCTTCACGGGAGAGGAGGGGCCCGCCGCGAAGCGGTGGGAGGTGAGGGTCTTGCTGAGTCCGGAGTACAGACCCTCACCTCCCAAGCTGCGCTTGGGCCCCTCCTCTCCC
>Ga0190275_10000170_pt1 | contig 70192 bp, 66 predicted proteins | sample Popmic550T_FD_133745 | JGI IMG/M metagenome (GOLD analysis project Ga0190275, IMG submission 133745) | Populus adjacent soil microbial communities from riparian zone of Yellowstone River, Montana, USA - 550 T | ecosystem: Environmental > Terrestrial > Soil > Riparian zone > Trees stand | place...
AAGGTCGTGCTGGCCACGGTCGCCAGCCATCACCCGCAAGGCTATTTCGACGACTATCGCGAGGCCTTCGCCGATCTCGGCCTGGGCAATCTGGTCGAGCTCTATGTCGAGGACCGCGGGCAGGCGAGCGACGCCGGGAAGCTCGAAGTGCTCGACGACGCGGCCGCGATCTTCTTCACTGGCGGCGATCAATTGCGGATCACCAGCCAGATCGCCGACAGCGGCATCGAGGCGAAGATGCGCGCGTTCCATGCCCGGGGCGGCCTGATCGCGGGCACTTCGGCGGGCGCTTCGGTGATGAGCGAAACCATGCTGGTCGGCGGGGCCAGCTCCAGCACCCATCGTATCGGCGATCTGCATATGGCGCCGGGGCTCGGGCTCGTCCCCGACGTGATCATCGACCAGCATTTCGCCGAGCGCGGTCGCTTTGGGCGGCTGATCGGCGCGGTGGCACACAATCCGCGCCTGCTCGGCATCGGCATCGACGAGGATACCGCGGCGATCGTCGAAAATGGCGCGTTCCAGGTGATCGGCAACGGCGCCGTCTATGTGGTCGATGGCGCTGGGGTCAGCTATTGCAACCTCTCCGAGGCCGAGCCCGAGCGCGTTCTGGCGATGCATGACATGGTCGTCCACGTCCTTGGCGCCGGCGACCGCTTCGATCTCGCGAGCCGCCGGCCGTCCCCCAAAAGAGATTAACCTATCATAGTTTAGCCTCGGATCGGGAACCGAAAGGGGCGCTGCGGCGCTTCACAACCATCCCCGCACTAAATGAGTCTTGCCCCCATGGCCCTGTTCGATCCGGTTCCTTCCTCCACGGATATTCAATATCTTCAGGATGACTTTCAGCAGGATCTCGCCCGCTGGAACCATGACCGGCTCGCCCCCGGCCTGCCGGGCGCGGACTGGCTGGCGCGGCTCGAGCGCGACGCGCAATGGCTGCGGATCGAGGCGAGTTTCCTCGAAATGCTCCGCGCCGAGGTGGCCGCCGAGGCCGCGGCCGCGCCGACCGACCCGGACGGCTTCGTCGCCTGGTTCGAGGCGCTGAACGAAGTCGGGCCCGGCCAGGACGATCCGCTCTTCCCCTGGCTGGCCGAGGAGGCCGATTTTGATCAGATGCGCTGGTTCCTCACCCAGGAAGCGGCGGGCGAGGCCGGCTTCGAGGATCTGGTCGCTTATGCCCAGGTGAAGCTGCCGACTCGCGCCAAGCTCGAACTCGCCCGCAATTATTGGGACGAGATGGGCCGGGGCAATGAAAAGGGCATGCACGGCCCGATGCTCGACGCGCTCGTCGACTATCTCGAGCTCAAGCCGTCGATCGAAACCACCGCCTGGGAAAGCCTCGCGCTCGCCAATGCGATGACCGCGATGGCGACCGGGCGCCGCTACGCCTGGCACGCGGTCGGCGCGCTTGGCGTGATCGAGTTGACCGCGCCCGCCCGCTCGGCCGCGACCGCGGCGGGGCTTCGCCGGCTCGGCCTCAGCGGCAAGCAGCGCCATTATTTCGATCTTCACGCGGTGCTCGACGTCAAGCATAGCGAGGCATGGAACCGGGAAGCGGTGGGGCCGATGGTCGCCGAGGATCCGCGCCGGGCGACGGCGATGGCCGAGGGCGCGCTGATCCGCCTGAAGTGCGGGGCGCGCTGCTTCGAGCGTTACCGGCAGGATCTGTGGTAGCCGACGACGCGCTCGTCGCGTTGTTGCGCCGGCTCGATCGATCGGGCTATGATTTCGTCACGCCGACCCCGCTGACCCATGAGCGGGTCGTAAATGCGCGGCAGGAGCCGGCGCATTCGCTTCGCGATATCTTCGGCTGGAGCCTGCCTTTTTCCGCCGCCGCGATCGAGCCCGAGCTGCTTGAGCTGCTGCGAAGCGCCGAGGCGGTGGCCGCGTCCGGCGACGAACTGCGCTCACGCTATCGCGTGTCGCGGGTGGGCGGGCATCTGTTCCTGCATTCGGCCTATCCGACCGACCAGGCCGATTCCATCTTCCTCGGCCCCGACACCTATCGCTTCGTCCGCCTCGTGGCGCAGCAGGGGCCGATCGCGGCGTCGCGGCTGATCGACATGGGTTCGGGCAGCGGCGCGGGCGGCATTTGCGCTGCGGCGGTGGTGCCGAATGCGTCCGTGGTGCTCGTCGATTCCAATCCGGAGGCGCTGCGCCTGTCGCGGATCAACGCGGCGGCGGCCGGAGTCGCGGTGGAGACGGTCGAGGCGGCTTCGCTCGACGCGGTCGAGGGCGACTTCGAGCTGGTCATCGCCAACCCACCCTATCTCGCCGACCCGGCCGGGCGCGCCTATCGCGACGGCGGCGGCGCGCTGGGCGGGCAATGCTCGCTGGACTGGGCCTTGTCGGCCGCCGCGCGGCTCGCGCCCGGCGGACGGGTCCTTCTCTACAGCGGCAGCGCGATCGTCGCCGGCGAGGACGCACTTCGAACCGGTCTCGAACAAGCCCTGCCGGCGCTCGGCTGCACGCTTCGCTACGAAGAGATCGATCCCGACATCTTCGGCGAGGAACTGGAGCAGCCGGCCTATCGCGGCGCCGACCGCATCGCCGCGATCGGGGCGGTCATCGAGCGGAGCTAGCCCCGCCGATCAGCTGCCTGGCCCTTGATCGCCGGCCTCAGGCCAGCCACAGCCCCGCGCCGGGGAGCGCAACAGTGCACACGGGCAAGGCATCGATCATCGGCGAGCGGGCTCCGATCTTCTGGGGCGCCTGTGCCGCGATCGCGATCGGGGTGCTGCTCCATCTGCCGATGCTCGCCATGGCGCACGACATGGGCAATCACATCGTCGGCATGCCGATGGATCCGTGGATGTGGCTGGGCATGGCGCTGATCCTGCTCGGCGTTCCGGCGGCGGTCTACGGGGCGCTCCCGGCTAGGCGAATCCGCCACGATGCGCACGCCGGCACGCTCTACGAAGCGGGTGAGGCCACCCCGCTCGGCCGTTGGCACGCGGCGATCCTGGCGGTGCTGATCGTCGGTCTGGTGATCGATGTGATGAAGCCGGCCACCTTGGGCTTCGTCCTTCCGGGGCTCGCCAGCGAATATGGCATCCCTCGCTCGACCGCCGCCTGGCTGCCCTTCGTCGCCTTGACCGGGACTACGATCGGCTCCTTCTTCTGGGGCTGGCTGGCGGACCGCTACGGCCGCCGGGTCTCGATCCTGCTTTCCACCATCCTGTTCATCTCGACCTCGATCTGCGGGGCGATGCCGGCGTTCGAGCTGAACCTTCTGATGTGCTTCCTGATGGGCTGCTCGGCCGGCGGAATGCTGCCGGTCGTCTACACTTTGCTCGCCGAGGTCATGCCGCCCCGGCACCGCAGCTGGATCCTGGTTCTGGTCGGCGGCACGGGCCTGGTCGGCGGCTATCTCGCGGCGAGCGCGGCGGCGCATCTGTTCGAGCCGCAATATGGCTGGCGCAGCCTCTGGCTGCAGGGCTTCCCGACCGGCATGCTGCTGCTCGCTTTGGCCCGCTTCATCCCCGAATCGCCGCGCTTCCTCGCCGAGCAGGGGCGCGAGGCGGAGCTGGCGACGATGACGCGCAGGCTCGGCATCGTGCGGCGCACGGCCTCGCCCACGCCCCCCGATGCGGACGTCGCCCGGGCGCGACACGGCCGGCTGACGGTCGCGCTGACCATCGCCGCTCTGGCCTGGAGCTTCGTCAATTTCGGGCTGCTCCTGTGGCTCCCCACCGATCTGCAGGCGCGCGGCTACAGCGCCGAACTGGCCAGCGGGATCATCGCCAGTTCGGCCTTGCTGGCGCTGCCGACGATCATGCTCGCCGCTTATTTCTACAGCCGCTGGAGCAGCAAATGGACCCTGGTGGGGACGATGCTGCTCACCCTCGCCGGGCTCGCCGGCGCCTTGCTTCCGGCGGCCTCGCTCGCCTCGCCGGTGGTCGTGGTGGCGGTGATCGCCTTGCTGATCGTCGGCACCAACGGGATGATAGCGGTGCTGCTGCCTTATTGCGCGGAAAATTACCCGCTCGGCATCCGCGGCCGCGCGACCGGCCTCGTCGCGGGGAGCAGCAAGGTCGGCGGAGTCGCCGTCCAGGCTTTCGCGCTGGCCGGCCTGATCCCGACGCTCGGCGGCGCGGCGCTGGCCCTGCTGCCGATCATGGCGCTCTCCGCGCTGCTCATCGGCTATGCCGGGCGGGAGACGCGGGGGCGCAGCCTGCACGAGCTCGAGGCGGGGCTCTAGCAAGCGCTCGAAGCGGCGCTATGCTGAGCCGATGAAGTTCGCTCCCCTGCTCATCGCTTTGCTCGTCCTCTCCGGCTGCGCCACGTCCGCCATCCAAAATGCCGGCACGCGCTATCAAAACCCGGTGCTCGACAGCGACTTCCCCGATCCGGCCGTGCTGCGCACCCGCGAGGGCACCTACTACGCTTATGCCACCCAAGGCCGGCACGAGGGCCGGATGCTGAACATTCAGGTGTCGCGCTCGCGCGATCTGGTGCGCTGGGAGCGGGTCGGCGATGCGCTTCCGGTCAAGCCCGCCTGGGCGAGCCAAACCCAGGATTTTTGGGCACCGCACGTCGCCGAGCATGACGGCCGCTTCTACCTCTATTATTCCGCCAAGCCCGACGCGGCGCTGACCGACACGACGCGGGGCCTGTGCCTCGCGGTCGCGACCGCGGACCGGCCGGAGGGTCCGTTCACCGACATCGGCGCGCCGCTCCAGTGCGGCGAGGGCTTCGTCAATATCGATCCGATGTCCTATGACGATCCGGCGACCGGCCAGCGCCTGCTCTATTGGGGCTCCGGTTTCGGCCCAATCAAGGTCCAGGAATTGGCGCCGGACCGGATCTCCTTCGCGGCGGGAAGCCGGCCGATCGATCTCGTCCCCGTCGTGCGGACCGAGGATCCGGCCAATTATCAGCGGCTGATCGAAGGCGTCTGGGTGGTCCGCCGCGAGGGCTATTATTACCTCTTTTATTCGGGCGACAATTGCTGCGGGCCCAACGCCCATTATGCGATGATGGTCGCCCGTTCGCGCAGTGCCACCGGCCCGTTCGAAACTCTGGAAGCGGCGACCGGCGCGCCGTCCAGCGTCATCCTGGCGATGCGCGACACCTGGATCGCTCCGGGCCACAACAGCGTGATCGAGGACGGGCGCGGCGATCATTGGGTGCTCTACCACGCCGTCGATGCGCGCCGCCCCCGCAGCCAGCCGAGCGACGACGTCAATTCGCGTCGGGTGATGCTGCTGGATCGGCTCGAATGGCGCGACGGCTGGCCGCGGGTCGCGGGTGACGGCCCGTCGAGCGCGCCGCAGCCGGCGCCGCGCTGATCAGCCGACCTCGACCCCGTCCGCGCCGAAGCGAAGGTGGGCGGTGAGCAGCGCCCTGAACGCGTTGTAGCCGCCCGTATTCGGGAAGAAAGCGTGGAAGAAGAGCTGCGGCGTCCCGTCTGGCCCTTCGGCGACCGAGGCATGGCCGGGCGCCCACCAGCTTCCGCTGGATTTGAGCAACGGCTCGGTCTGCTTCACATAGGGACCAAGCGGATGATCGGCGACCGCGACCCCGATCCCGTAAGCGGGCGTGCCGAAATCGTTGCCGGCATAGAACAGCCAGTAGCGTCCGTTCTGCCGGGTCACCCAGGGGCCCTCGATCAGATGGCCTTCCCATTCGAGATCGTTGGTCAGGACCAGCCGGTCCTCGCCGATCAGCTCGCCGCTTTCGGACATGGGTTGGGCGTGGATCGGGGTGCTCATCGCGTCGAGGATGGCCTCAGCCTCGGGATAGTCGGCGAGAACCGTCTTCACGTGCGCCCAGGAATCCAGCACCGCCTCGATCAACGGCTGCATCAGGAAGAAGCGCTCCATCGGCCGGCGCCGGTTCGCCCAGGGCTGGAGCGCGGCGGCGAAGGCGGCGGTGCGGCGATCCTCCTCGGCCGTGAACAGGCGCTCGATCAGCTCCGGCTTGTCGCGCATCAGCCCGGCCAGCGGGCGCGGCCACACGCCGTTGGTGTCGCGCTTCCAGAACAGATAGCGGGTGCCGTCCGCGTCGATGAAGATATGCGAATCGATCACCCCGCCGCTCAGCACGGGCAGCGCCGGATCGTCGGGCAGGCCGGTGGTGTTGACGGCATGCGCGGAGAGCAGGGGCCGGCCGAGATCGCGCCACGGCCCCGTGGGGCTGTCGCTCTTAGCGAGGCCGATGGCGAGCGCGTTATTGCGCTGGCGGGCGGTGTAGACCAGCCAATATTCGTCGCCCACCCGGGCCATTTCCGGCGCCCAATAGTCGCCGACCCGGTGGCCGTGCGCGGTCCATGCCGGCGCCTCGCCCTCGGGAAAGACGAAGCCTTCGTGGCTCCAGCTCTTCAGATCGTGCGAGCGAAGGATGGGGAAGGCGTCGGCCGCGTCGTTCGAGGTCGCGACCAGGATATAGCCCTCGTCTGTCTTGAGCACCGCCGGGTCGCCATAGCCGGCGGTCGTGCGCGGGCTCAGATTTTCGAGGATCAGCGGGCGCCAGTCGGGCTCGGGCTCGTCGGTCGGGACCGGCCCGTCATAGACGTGCGGCATGCGGGTCCCGAAATCCGTCGCCAGCGCGCGGAAGAAATCCAGATAATCCTCATGATCGCCGCGTCCGACGCAATAGGTCCGGGTCTCGCCGGCGCGGGTCACGGTCAGCCGGCTGCCGATCCCGTCGGCCGCGGCGTCCACTTCGAAAGAGCGATTCGCTGTCACCGCGCCCCGATAGACGGCTCGCCAAACGGATGAGAAGGGGTTAAATCACAATTATACGATAAATGCGGGAATGAGGGTGGCAGACGAGCTTTACGAACCGGCCCAGATCATGGGCGGCCTTTATGGGGACGGCGTCATCGGCCTCGCCGGCGCATTCGACGCGGCTTTCGCCGATCGGCTGCGCGAGGATATCGAGGGCCTGTTCGACGAGGCGCGGCAGGTCCCGGGCGGTGTCCTGCCGCGCGGGCCGGAACGTTTCTATGTCGAGGTTCAGCCCGAGCGAATCCGCGGCTTCGTCGAGATCGCCACCCACGCTTGGTTCGTCGCGGTTTGCGAGGCGGTGCTCGGTCCCGACTATCGGATCGTCGAAATCGGCTTCGACATCCCTTTTCCGGGCGCCGCCGACCAACCCTGGCATCGCGACTTCGCCGTGCCCGAGGCGACCACGACGGGGAGGCGGCTGAACTCGCTCGCCTTCAACCTGACGACGGTGGACACGCGGCTCGAGCATGGCCCGTTCGAGATCGCCCCGGGAACGCAATGGGACCGGTTCGCGGGCTGCGCCAAGGGCATGTTCCCGCCCCGCGACCTGTGGCCGCGCTATATCGAGCGGGCGGTGAAGAAGCTCCCGCAGCGCGGCGATATCTCCGCCCGCTCGGCGCTCACCATCCACCGCGGCACCGCCAACCGCTCGGACGAGGCGCGGCCGGTGCTCGTCGTCGGGGTCGATGCCCCCGACGCGACCAACGCCGCGCATCACGATCTGCAGGTGACGCGCGATTATGCCGCTTCGCTGCCGCTGCGGATTCGCGATCATCTGAGCTGCCGGATCGTCGACCGGCTCGAGCCGGTGATCCAGCATCATGTCATCGAGGGGCTGCTGGCGCCCGACTATTGACCCGAGCGGCATTGACGCGCACCGCGCCTTCGACAAAGAAGGAATAAATCATATAAAAGAGGGGTGCCTTGGCGAGTCTCGAGCTTCATGACGTCCGCAAGGCCTATGGCGACACCCCCGTCCTCGACGGCGTGACGCTCAGCATGGAGGCCTGCGAGTTCGTCGCCTTTTTGGGCCCGTCGGGAAGCGGCAAATCCACCTTGCTGCGGATCATCGCGGGGCTTGAGTCGCTCGACAGCGGCGAGGTGTGGCTCGAAGGGCGGCGGATCGACCAGCTCGCGCCGGGCGAGCGCGACGTGGCGATGGTGTTCCAGCATTATGCGCTCTACCCGCATATGAGCGTGCGCGAGAATATGGCCTTCGGCCTGCGCAACGCCCGCGTCGCCAAAGATGAGATCGCCGCGCGCGTCGCCGAGGCCGCGCGGGTGCTCGAAATCGAGGAGCATCTCGACAAGAAGCCCGCGCAGATGTCCGGCGGCCAGCGCCAGCGGGTCGCGATCGGCCGGGCGATCGTCAAGAAGCCCAAGCTGTTCCTGCTCGACGAGCCGCTCTCCAATCTCGACGCGGCGCTGCGCAACCGCACCCGGGTCGAACTCGCCCAATTGCGCCGCCGGGTCGAAGCGGCGGTGATCATGGTCACCCACGATCAGGCCGAGGCGATGACGCTGGCCGACCGGATCGTGGTGATGAACGACCGCAAGATCCAGCAGGTCGGCGCGCCGATGGAAATCTATACGCGGCCGGCCAACGCCTTCGTCGCCCGCTTCGTCGGCTCGCCGCCGATGACGCTGGCGCCGGCCGTGCTGGTCGAAGGGGAAAGCGAGTTCGCCCGGGTCAGGCTGGGCGACGGCGCCGAGGTGGAGACCCGCGTGCGGCGCGGCGGGCTGCCGGTCGGCGCGACGCTGCAACTGGGGCTGAGGCCGGAAAGCGTCTCGGTCGCAGCCGCCGGGGCGGGCACGACCGACGCCGAGGTCGAACTGGTCGAGCGGCTCGGCGACCGCACGCTCATTTACGCCAGGCTCGCCGACGGGCTCGAGGTCACCGCCGAGGACGAGGGCAATAGCCGGGTCCGGATGGGCGACCGGATCGGGCTCAGGATCGCCGGGCAGAATGCGCATCTCTTCGGCCCCGACGGCGCCGGTCACCATGCCGAGGCGCAGGCGTGAAGAGCCGCGCCCTTGCCGGCCGGCTGCAGGGCTTCGCCTTCGTCGGCCCGTTCCTCTTTTTCTACGTCCTGATCCTGATCTATCCGCTGTTCCTCGGCATCGCGCTCAGCCTCCAGCGGGTCGATCTGTTCGGCGGAGGCAAATTCGTCGGCCTCGACAATTACGCCCGGCTGCTCGCCGATCCGCTCTTCCACTCATCGCTCCTCAACACCTTTCTGGTGGCGCTGATGATCGTGCCGCCGCTGACCGTCGCCGCCTTGCTGCTCGCGCTGGCGCTCAACCGCGCCGGCAAGGGTGCGACGATCTTCCGCGGCATCTTCTTCTCATCCTCGGTGCTGTCGGTGACCATCGTCACTTTGATCTGGCGCTTCGTGCTCGCGCCCGACGCGGGCCTGTTCGGCGAGGCGGCGCAGGCGCTGGGCTTCGCGCCGATCCCCTTCCTTAGCCACCCGGACCTGACGTTGCCCGCACTCGCCATCACCACCATCTGGTGGTCGATCGGCCTGCCGATGATGCTCTTCCTCGCCGGCCTCCAGCAGATCCCGCGCGAGATTTACGAGGCCGCGTCGCTCGATCGGGCGAGCCGCTGGACGACCTTCTGGCGGGTCACTTTGCCGTCACTTCGCCGCACCGTGATTCTGGTGATCATGCTGCAGACCGCGGCGCAACTGCAGCTCTTCGGCCAGGCGCAGCTGCTCACCGCCGGCGGCCCGAGCGGCGCCTCGCGCACCATCGTCCTCTACATCTTCGAGACCGCCTTCGGGCGCTGGGAGCTGGGCTATGCGACCGCCGCCGCCGAGATCCTGTTCGTGTTGATTCTCGGCATCACATTGATCCAATATTGGGTGATCAGCCGCAACGGGGAGGCGGACGGTGGCCGCTAAAGCCCGCCACGACCGCCTGCCGCTGCCGGCGCTGATCGCGGTGGTGATCGCCGCGGCGATCATGGTCGCACCCCTGCTGTGGACGGTGCTGCTCTCGCTCAAATCGAACGCGTCGCTGGTCGGCAATAGCGGCGCGGCTTTGTCCGGCCCCTATACGCTCGAAAATTACGCCGCGATCTTCGGCAACGCCTCGACCACGCGCTGGCTGCTCAATAGCGCGATCGTCTCGCTGGGGACGACGGCGGGCGTGCTCGTCCTGTGCAGCCTTGCCGGCTACGGCTTCGCGCGGCTCGATTTCCCCTTCCGCCGCACCCTGTTCGTATTGGTCCTCGCCGGGCTTGCCATTCCGGGCGAGGCGGTGGTGCTGCCGCGGCATCAGCTGTTCGCCCTGCTCGGCCTTCACAACTCCTATCCGGGGCTGATCCTGCCCGGCCTGGTGACGCCGTTCGGGGTCTTCTTCATGACCCAATATTTCCGCGCACTCCCCAAGGAGCTCGACGAGGCGGCGATGCTCGACGGCGCCTCGCGCCTGACCATCTTCTGGAAGGTGCTGCTGCCGCTCACCATCCCCGCCCAGTCGACGCTGGCGGTGTTCACCTTCCTCGCCTCGTGGAACGATTATTGGTGGCCGCTCATCTCGGCGACGCGAAGCGACATGTACACGCTCACCGTCGGCCTCGCCGCCAGCCAGATGAACTATGCGCAGACCAGCGGCCTCGGCTTCCTGATGGCCCAGGCGGTGTTCGCCTCCATCCCGATCTTCATCGTCTACATCGTCTTTCAAAAGCAGATCGTGCGGGCGATGGCAGGGGCGGCGATGCGATGAAGCCGATGCGCATCGCGGCCCTTCTGCTCGCTGTCCTGGCCGGCTCCTGCGCGGCGCCGGAGGAGCGCTCCGACATCTATCTGCAGCGCTTCTTCGGCGAGTGCGGCGCGGTCTATGGCGCCACCACCGACATCGCCGCGGCGGAAGGCGAGTGCGGAATCATCACCGCGATGCTGAACAAGTTCAACGCGGAGAACCCCGACGTACACGTCAGCAGCAACGTCGTCGCCTGGCCCGGCTATCCGCAATTGACCGCGCAGATGGCGGCGCGCGACCCGCCGGATCTGGTGACGATGCACACCGGGGTGATTTCCGATTATGCGGCGCGCGGGCTGCTCGAGCCGGTCGAACCCTATCTGCGCGAGGCCGGCATCGATCCGGCGAGCTTCACCGAGGCGAGCCGGCTCGCGGTCACCATCGATGGCCGCGTTTACGGCTTTCCCTGGGACACCCATGGCGGGCTCTACCACCTCAACACACGCCTGTTCGAACAGGCCGGGCTGATGCGCAACGGCCGCCCGGTCCTGCCCACCTCGGCGGAAGAAATGTTGGTCCAGGCGCGCCAGTTCGTCGCGCGTACCGGCAAGCCCTATCTGATCCAAAGCCTGGTCGCGGACCCGGCCTATCAGACGCGCAACCTCTACACCTATATGATGGCGCAGGGCGTGGAGATCTTCCCCGACGCCCAGCATATCCGGCTGCGCACGCCCGAGGCGCGGCGGGTGGTCGCCTTCCTCAAGCAGCTGAGCGACGAGCGGCTGACCACGCTCGACATGGATACGCCCGCGGCGATCGCGGCCTTCATGAACGGCGAGGGCGGGATCTATCCCACCGGCACCTGGATGATCGGCCAATTCTCGCAGGAAGCGGCGACGCCGGGACGGCCGCTTCACGGCGCCTACGCCGTCTATCCCTATCCGCGCCTGTGGGGGCGCGAGGCGGTGTACGTCAGCGGCCACGCCTGGGTGGTGCCGAGGCGCGAGCGCACGCCGGCGCAGCGCGCCGCGATCGCCCGGTTGTTCCGCTTCATGGCGGCGCAGAATTTCCACTGGGTCCGCTCAGGGCACCTGCCGGCCTTCCGCGCGGTCATCGAAAGCCCCGAATTCCGGGCATTGCCGCACCGGCCGGAGATCGCGCCTTTGGCTTCGACCGGGCGTCCTTTGCCGGGATCGGTGCGGCGACAGGCGGCGATCGAGGGGATTATCGGCGAGGAGGTCGCCGCCGCCGTGAATGGGCAAAAGCCGATCGACCGCGCCCTGGCCGACGCCGAACGGCGGGTCAACGCACTGCTCGCGGACATGCCCTGAGCCGGGAAGGGCGGTTTGACCGACCGTTCGGTCGCTAAAAAAAGCGTACGTGTTCAGCTTGTTGTAAACGAATTGTGGATAAACATGGATCAATCTCTTGTGCGGCGAATCGGCGGCACGTTATGATGAGACACAAAGGAATGCCGGGGAGGGCCGTTCCATGAGCAGGTTGATCAAGGACTATCTCGAGATCGTCGACCACGCGTCGCTGGACGATCTGATCGCGCAGCTGACCGCGCTTCGCGACAGCCTGCCGCCCGCGACCGAAGCCGAGATCAAGATGCGCGGCGACGATATTTTCGGCCGCCATTTGTGCATCGCCTATATGCGCCCGCTGACCGACGATGAAGCGGCGGTCGAAGGCCGCTATGCCGAAGCCGGCAAGTCCGGAATGCAACGCGCCGCCTGAGCGCTAAGCACGTACTGTACCCCGGCGAAGGCCGGGGCCCAGGAGCCGAAGGCTTTTTTCGGAAATTTGAGGGCATCTCTAACCCGGCTTACGCCGGGCCTGGGCCCCGGCCTTCGCCGGGGAACGGCTAGCCTCCGACCTCCGTCTCCGAGGCTTCCGTCGACACCCGCTTCAACCGCCGCGCGGCGTGGCGTTTTTGCTCGCCGGGCTGGCTCAGCTCGTCGCGCATCGGGCGCACCACCGGCACCACCAGGCAATGGCTGGAGGCGGGCAGCAGCTCGCGCCAGTCGGCGATCAATTTCTTGTAGGCGAGCCCGACCGGGCGGATGTTGCGGTCGAGATCGTAGAGGCCGACCGGGTGGAGCCGGCCGTTCTGCTCGCGCAGCGCCGTGTCCCAATCGACCTGATCGGTCAGCGAATACCAGGTGAAGCCGACGGTGGGGATGCCGACGTTGCGCAGGCGCAGCACATTGGCCCATTCCTTCCACAGCCACTGCACCGCTTCCTGGCCGGTTTCGCCTTCGCGCATGTTGGTTTCGGTGTGCATCACCGGCACGCCGTAGCGCTCATAATATTGCCGGGTGATCTCGGAATAGCCGAACACCTCGCCGGCCGCTTCGGTGTGGCCGTCGGCGAAGACGCGATGCTCGTTGGTGAGGTAATAGTCGTTGCCGAGGATGCAGTGCTGTTTCAGGCGGTGGCTGAGAAACCAGTCATATTCCTCGCGGGTCATTCCGTTTTCGAGCAGATATTCGTACATGTCGCTGTTGACGCGATTGCCGTAATTGAGATCGAGCGAGAGGAAGCGGATCCGGTTCATCACCTCGGCGGAATGGATCGCCGCCGGGCTGTCGGCGTGGAAATATTCCGAGGATTCGCTCTGGATGAAGATCGCGTCGGGGCGGCGCTTCAAGATCTCGATCATCGCCATGACGTTGGCCTTGACGATATGCTTGAGTGCGGTGACGAAGCCCCGGTCGGTCTTGAGCTGCTCGTTCCACCAGCCGTAGCGCGCCGAAAAGACCGCGCAGACGAACATCTCGTTGACCGGCGTGTAGAGCTGCACCCAGGGGAAGCGCTCGGCGAAGGCGCCCGCGTAGAGCGCGAACAGCTGCGGGAAATCGGGGTTCTGGAAATCGCCGATCCAATCGGGCACGCCGAAATGGCACAGATCGACGATCGGCACGATGTCGCGGCGGCGAAGATCGCCCAGCGTCAGATCGGCGAACTCCCAATCGTGGCGGCCGGGGCCGAGATAGGTGGTGTGGAGCGGCGGGCCGTAGCGCAGATATTCGAGGCCGATTTCCTGCACGCAATCGAAATCGAGCTTCCAATGCCGATAGTGCCGGCACGCCTCCATCTGGTCGACGCGCGTGCGGCCGTTGTGGATCGTCGGGATGCTGTTTTCGATCCCGGTCGCGAACATGAAGTTGGCGATTGTCTCTCTCCTTCAGCCCGCGAACAGCGGTTCGGCGACGCCGGTGACTCCCGGCATGGTCATAAACAAGCCCCCGGCATTCGGTTGCTTTTCGAGTTCGGCGGGGGTGAGGTCGCGGCTGGCCGAACTGATGAACAGGCGGTCCAGGTCCGGGCCGCCGAATGCGCAACTGGTCGGGCGTTGCACGGGCACGGCAAGCTCGGCGATGCGCTCGCCCAAGGGCGAGAGTCGGCGCAGGCACCAGCCGTCCCAAAAGGCGATCCACAGGCAATTTTCGGCATCGACCGTCATTCCGTCCGGATAGCCGTCGCCCGCGCCGAACTGGGCGAAGACGCGCCGGTTGGACGCGGTGCCGTCGTCGGCGAGATCGAACGCATAGACGCGCTGCAGCGCCGAATCCGTGTGATACATGGTCCGCCCGTCGAGGCTGAATGCGGGGCCGTTGGTGACCCGATAGCCGCTGTCGATCCTGGTCCAGTCGAGGTGTGGATCGAGCCGGTAAAGCGATCCCGACGCCTCGCGCTCGAAGCGGTCCATTGTTCCCGCCCAGAAGCGGCCTTGCCGATCGACCTTGCCGTCGTTGAAGCGGTTGGCGGGCAGGTCCGGCTCGGGATCGCCGAGCGGGGCGAGGCTCAGCTCGTCAGCGATCTCGAGGAAGCCGTCATAGCCCGCGCCGATGAACCCGCCGCGGGCGCGCGGGGCCAGCGAGCACAGGTGCTCCGGTAGTTCAATAATCCGCGTATCTTCGTTTTCCGACCAGCGGAACAGCCGCTTCTGAGGGATATCGACCCAGTAGAGCGCCGCCTCGCGCGCCACCCAGATCGGCCCTTCGCCGAGCACGGCCTTCACGTCGGCGATGCACTCCATCTCAGCCCTTCCGCTCGGCGTCGGCGATCAGGCCCATCACTTCGGCGATCAGCGTGGTCATCGCCGCCTTCGCGGTCTCGCCGTCGCGCCGCTCGATCGCGCTCAGCACCGCATGATGCTGCGGCAGGCTGGCGGTACGGCCCTTGAAGCGATTGGTGAAGCGGATCGAGGTGCGCAGCGCCGTCGTCACGACGTCGCGAAACTGCATGTAGAAGGGGTTGGCCGAGGCCTGGAGGATGGCGATGTGGAAGGCGATATCGGCCTCGAGCGTGTCGTCGTCGCCAGCTTCGGCCGCTTCCATCCGCCGATAGCCGGCGGCGATCGTGGCGAGGCCTTCGGCGTCGGCGGCACGGGCGGCAAGCGCGGCGGCCGCCGGCTCGATCGCGATCCGCAGCTCGCTGAACTGGCGCAGCAGCTCGAGCGAGAATTTGCGCTCAAGCAGCCAGCGCAGCACATCGGCGTCGAACAGATTCCAGTAGGTGGAGGGCTGGACGGTGGTGCCCTTGCGCGGGCGGGCGGTGAGCAGGCCCTTGGCGGTGAGCATCTTCACCGCCTCGCGGGTCACCGAGCGGCTGACGCCCTGCTGGCGGGCGAGCTCGGCCTCGGTCGGGAATTGGCAATCCTCGTAGCGGCCGGTGACGATCGCGCGGCCCAGCGCGTCGAGCATCGCGTAGGTCAGGTTCCGCCCCGGGGCGCCCGAGGTCTGCAAGCCAAGCTCGTCTATCGCCACATTTCTTTCCCCACCCTCGCCTGCCGAGGGGACCTTAAGTATCAAGCCGGGTCGCGTCCATGGCATGGCCTAGACGAAGGCCTCGACCGGCTCGCGATGCCCGACCAGGAAGGCATCGGCGGCGATCCGCAAAGGCTCGCGATCGACCTCGATCGCGCGTGCCGCGACGAGCGCGGCGAAGTCCGCATAGATGGACGGATATTCGCCGCGCGCCGCGATCGCCTGCTCGGTCCCGTCGATCAGCAGCTTTGCGCCGCCGTCGCGCAGCTCGAGCTTGCAACCGTCGGCGCGCTCGATCCCGATCGTCCACTGCTCGCCTTCTTTATACCGCCAGTCCATCTCGGCGCTCAGTCCGTCGCCGAAGGAAAGACTGGCCGCGATCGGCGCCTGGCGATTGGCCGGGACGAGCAGCCGCGCCTCGCGGACGAGCAACGGCATCGGCAGAATCCGGGTCGCGATCGACAGCGCGTTGATCCCCGGATCGAGCACGCCGAAGCCGCCCGGCCTCCAGATCCACTCCTGCCCCGGGTGCCATTTGCGGACATCCTCGAACCAGCGGATTTGCAGGCCGGAGATGTCCGCGCCGGCGAGCAGCTCGCGCGACCGGGGGACGGCGGCGGCGTGCTGCGAATGCCAGGCGGTGTAGAGCGTGCGCCGGTGTGCGCGGGCGAGGGCCTCGAGTTGCTCAAGCTCCCCGAGCGTCGCCGTCGGCGGCTTTTCGAGCAGGACGTCGATCCCGGCAAGCAGGGCATCGCGGGCGATGACGAAGCGGATCGGCGGCGGGGTGCAGATCGCGATCGCGTCCACCTCGCCGGCCATGGCGGTGTAGAGTTCGGAATGGCTCGCATACCAGGGCAGGCCGATGCCCGGATCGCCGCTCGGCGTGACCAAAGCGGTCAGCGCGTATTCCGGGTTCGCCGCGATCGACGGGATATGCTGGTCGCGCGCGATCTTGCCGTAACCGATGATGGCGATCCGGATCGTCATCGCTCAGCCCCGGCCCAGCGCGGCGACGAAGGCGCGGGCCTGCGCGGTGACCTGGGCGGGACCCTGGCCGGGGCGGTAGAGCGCACCGCCAAGGCCGAAGCCGTCGGCGCCCGCCGCCCGATAGCCGGCCATCGATTCGGGGGTCACGCTGCCGACGACGACCAGCGGCACGTCGCGCGGCAGCACCGCGCGCTGCGCCTTCACCACTGCGGGCGAGGCGGCTTCGGCCGGGAACAGCTTCAGCAAATGAGCCCCGGCCGCGATCGCGGCGAAGGCCTCGCTCGGCGTGAAATAGCCGGGCGCCGAGACCAGCCCCGCGGCGACGGTCGCCTTGACCACCGCGGGATTGAAGCCCGGCGAGACGATGATCCGCCCGCCGACCCCGGCGACGGCCGCCACGTCGGCGGGAGTGAGCACGGTGCCGCCGCCGATCAGCGCGCGCTCGCCGAGCCGCGCGGCGAGCCGGCCGATGCTGTCGAGCGGCCGCGGCGAATTGAGCGGCACTTCGATGATCCGGATGCCGCCTTCGAACAAGGCCTCGCCGATCGCCTCGACCTCGTCGGGCTCGACGCCGCGGATGATCGCGATCAGCGGGCAGGCCTCGAACGCGGTTCGGAACTGGGCGACTGGGTCCATCACAGCATCTCCGTCAGCATAGTCATGCCTGCCAAAAAGGCGGCGGCGCCGTCCACCTCGATCGACTCCTGCCCGGCCTGCCCAAGCACGGCCGCATAAAGCGCGCAAAGATCGGGCCGCCCGACCAGAGCGATCTCACCGCCGCTGTGCAGGTGAAGCCCGCAACGCACGTCGCTGCCGATCAGCAGCCCGCTCGCGTAGGAGGTCGAATCGCCGCCGCTCTCCCCGAGCAGATGACGGGCGCGGATCCGGAACAGATCGGAGAGCAGAGCGTCGCGCGCGAGGCCCGCCGCCGCGCCTTCGAGAAACTCCGGATTGGCGCTCACCTCGCCCTGCAGCTGATCGGACAATATGCTGTGCTTGCTCAGCAGCGCGAACATCTCGCCGGTCATCATCGTCTGGAGCGAGACGATTCTCCCGCCCTCGAGCCGGAGCCATTTGGCGTGGGTGCCGGGGTGGCAGACCAACCCGTCCTTGGGCACCATCCCGGCCGCCGCGGCGCCGATCACCTGCACCTCCTCGCCGCGCATCACGTCGGCGCCGGCCTGGCTGACGCCCGGCACGATCCCGGTCCTGCCCGGCTCGATCCAGCGAATCGCGCGGGCGATCTCGGCGGCGCCGGCGGGGCAGGGGACGTAAGGCGCTTCGGCCCAGCCCCGGTTGGAGCCGACCATGCCGGCGAGCAGCATCGGCCGGTCGCCGAGCCGGTCGCGAAGATCCCGGGCCGCGCCCTCGAATTCGCCGCTTGCCATGGCGAGGATGCCGCATTCGTCCTCCAACTCTTGGGTGACCCGGCCGTCCGCCGCCACCGCATAAGCGCGGCGGTTCGTCGTTCCCCAATCGACCGCGATATAGCCGTCGCGCCAACTCATCGTTCATCCTCGCCATAAGGGGCGACAACGCACCCGCGACTCTCCTGGGACCGCCAATAGCCTTGCCCGCGCCGTTTTATAATATAAATGTACATCTCCTAGTCGCGGGAAAGTATGAGCTTTCATGAAGATCACCCGGATAGAAACCTTCTTCGTCCCGCCCCGCTGGCTGTTCGTGCGAGTCGAAGCCGGCGACGGCGACTTCGGCTGGGGCGAAGCGAGCCTTGAGGGCCATGCCGAGGCCGTCGCCGGCGCCTTCGAAGCCTTTCGCGACCGCTTCATCGGCCACGATCCCAGGCGAATCGAGGACATCTGGCAGGTCGCCTATCGCGGCGGCTTCTATCGCGGCGGGCCGGTTTTGATGTCGGCGCTGGCCGGGCTCGATCAGGCGCTGTGGGATCTGAAAGGGCGCCATTACGGCCTCCCGGCCTGGGAATTGCTCGGCGGCAAGGTCCGCGACAAAATCCGCGCCTATGCCTGGATCGGCGGCGACCGGCCCGACGACATCGCCGAGGCGGCGAAGGCGCGCAAGGCGCAGGGCTTTTCCGCGGTCAAGATGAACGCCACCGCCGAGCTCGACTATCTCGTCGCGCCCAAGCTGCAGGAGGTCGAGGACCGGGTCCGCGCCGCGCAGGCCGAAGGCATGGATGTCGGCCTGGATTTCCATGGCCGCGTCCACCGGCCGATGGCGAAGCAGCTGGCCAGGCTGCTCGAACCGCTCGGGCTGCTGTTCATCGAGGAGCCGATCCTCTCCGAAAATCCGGAGGCGCTGCTCCAGCTCGCCAATCTGGTCAGCACGCCCATCGCGGTCGGCGAGCGGCTCTATTCGCGCTGGGATTTCAAGCCGTTCCTTGCCTCGGGCGCGGTCGACATCATCCAGCCCGATCTCAGCCATGCCGGCGGCCTCACCGAATGCCGCAAGATCGCGGCGATGGCGGAAAGCTACGACGTCGCGGTCGCCCCGCATTGCCCGCTCGGGCCGCTGGCGCTCGGCGCCTGCCTGCAGCTCGCCGGCTGCAGCCCGAACGTCGTCATTCAGGAAATGTCGCTCGGCATCCACTATAATGCCGGCCACGATCTGCTAAGCTTTTGCACCAATCCCGAGGTGCTGACCGCCGCCGACGGGCATCTCGCCATCCCCGACGGGCCGGGGCTCGGAATCGAGATCGACGAGGCGGCGGTGCGCGAAGCCGACAAGCAGCGGCACCGCTGGCGCAACCCGGTGTGGCGGCATGGCGACGGCAGCTTCGCCGAGTGGTAATCGGGGCGAAAGACAGCCGACCCGGCTCTGTCCGATAAATCTTATAAATCACTTGTCAGGGCCCTTCCCGGACTCTTATAACGGCTCCGCCATGAGAACCGCTCAAGCGGTCGTCGGCTCTTGGGAGGCTAATCCATGCGCTTGCACATTCTCGCCCGCTGTTCGGTATCCGCAGCCGCCTTGCTCGCAGCCGTCCCGGCCATGGCGCAGGACGATCCCGCCGTGCCGGCGCAGACCCAGCCCGACGTCGCCGTCGATGTTCCGGTCGAGGAGGAGGAAGAAGCGAATATCGTCGTGATGGGCGTTCGCGAAGCGCTCCAGTCGCAACAGAATATTCGCCGCAACTCCGATCAGATCGTCGATGCGATCGTCGCCGAGGATATCGGCAAATTGCCGGACATCGCGGTGTCCGACACCGCCGCCCGCATTCCCGGCGTCCAGGTCGAGCGCGGCGGCGGCGAAGCGGGCCGGGTGCTGGTTCGCGGCCTTCCGGATTTCACCACCACCTATAACGGTCGCGAGATCTTCACCGCCGAGACCCGCTCGGTCGCGCTGCAGGATTTCCCCTCGGGCCTGATCGGCGCGATCGAAGTGTTCAAGACCTCCTCGGCCGATCTGGTCGAGCCGGGCCTCGCCGGCCTGGTCAATGTGCGCTCGCGCCGGCCCTTTGATCTGGACCCGGGATTGAACGTCGCCGGCTCGGTATGGGGCCTGTACACCCACCAGGCCGACGACATCACACCGAACGGCAATCTGACGATCAGCAACCGCTGGGACGTCGGCGATGGCGGCGAAATCGGCGCGCTGATCGGCTTTTCCTATACGCGCCTTCACTATCGTGATTCGTCCCGCTCCAATACCGACTTCGTCGCTGGCGGCGGGCCGAACGGCACCCGTTTTCCGGACGTGCAGCGGCTCACTTACGGTGAGGGTGACCGCACCCGTCCGTCGATCAACGCGGCGATTCAGTGGCGCCCGAACCCCGACGTCGAACTCTACGTCGAGGGCCTCTGGCAGGGTTTCCGCAACCGCGTTTCCGACCGCGAGACGACGGTGCCTTTGTGGGGCGGCTCGGGCTTCTCGAACGCCGAGACCCAGGACGGCCGCACCGACCTGCTGGAAAGCGCGACCGTCACCAACCCGTTCCGACCGGACGGCTTCCAGGGCGGCACCTTCAACAAGACCGACACCTATCAGGTCGCGATCGGCGGCAGCTGGGATCTCGGGCCGGTCCGGCTTTCGGCCGATATTGCCCGCACGGACAGCACCTTCACCGGCTCGACCGCGAGCGTCGATTTCGCCTTTGCCGACCGCCAGACCGTCACCTTCGATACCGACATCGAGGGCAATGACGGCGGCGCCGAGTTCAGCTTCGCCAATTTCGATCCGTCGAACCCGGCCAATTACATCTATCGCGGCTTCTACGAGGAGGCGCAGGTCGCGGAGGGCGACGACTGGCAGGCGCGGCTGGATCTCGATTGGGAGACCGGCATGGCGCTGATCCCGCAGGTCGAATTCGGCGTCCGCTACACCGATCGCGACGCGCATCGGGAATTCGGCAACCGCTATCATGACGCTCAGGGGCAGCGGCTACCGTTCAGCGCCGTGCCGCTCGATTATGAGCTGTTCGACGCCGGCTTCCGCGGCAACAATTCGCAGCAGGATTATCGCACCTGGCTGTCGCCGACCTATGACAGCATCCGGCGAAATCTCGTCCAGCTGCGCCAGTTTACGATCGATCGTGGCGGCGGCCATTTCACGTTGGACGCGCCGGCCCCCGACCCGCTGCAGACCTGGGACGCGAGCGAGCAGCATTATGCGGCTTATGCGCAGGTCCGTTACGAGATCCCTCTCGGCGGCGAAGTCGTCCTCGACGGCAATATCGGCCTGCGTTACGTCAAATCCGATCTCGCTCTCAGCGGCACGCGGCTTGTCGTGCCCCCGGGGGGCGGAGCCGCCGTGCTGACGCCGACGGACATCGACCGCAATTTCGAGGCCTGGTTGCCGAGCGTCAATGCCCGCATCCGCTTCAACAGCCGGTTCCAGGCGCGCCTGTCGTTCACCCAGACGCAGACGCGGCCCAGCTTCACCGACCTTCGGGCCTCGGGCACGCTTGGCCAACCGCCGCAGGCCAACTGCCAGAACCAAGCCTGCTTCCAGGATGCCAACGGCGGCAACCCATATCTGAATCCGCTGACCTCCGACAATTACGACGCGGCCCTCGAATATTATTTTTCGCGTAACGGCTTCGTGTCGGTCACCGTCTTCCGGCGCGACCTGGAGGGCTTCATCGAGACTCAGACGTCGTTCGGGACCTTCGGCGGCGTGCCGCTGCGCCTCAACGCGCCGGTCAATTCGGGTGCGGGGCGGATCCAGGGCTTCGAGGTTCAGGGAACGACGTTCTTCGATTTCCTCGGCGCGCCTCAGTTCGGGGTCCAGGCGAACCTGACCCATCTCAATGCCGATGCGGATTTCAATTATGATGAGGGGTTCACCCAAGCGGGCGTTCGCAGGGTGGACACCGTCAACCGCAAGCTGCTCGGAGTCTCGAACTGGTCGTACAACCTCGTCGGCATTTACGAGGCGGGGGGCGCGTCGGTGCGGCTCGCCTACAATTGGCGCAGCTCCTTCCCGCTGACCTACCAGCGCCGCGGCGACCATCTTTACACCGAGGAGGCCGACCCCGTCTCGCGTCTCGACCTGTCGGCCAGCTACGACATCCTCGAAAATCTGACGATCTTCGCGGACTGGACGAACATTCTGGGCGATCCGTTCACGTCGACGCTGACCCGCATCGATGTGCAGGGTAACCCGGCGTTGGGCGGCCCGAACGGTGCGCCGACGGGCTTTGAGGCCACCTTCCCGCGCGTCGTCCGCTACGAGGAGACGACGGTTTCGCTTGGCGCCCGCTTCCGTTTCTGACGCGGCCGCAATGAGATCGATCCGGAGCCGGAGAGCCTTGCTCTTCGGCTCCTTTCTTTTCAGGCTGCGCGGATGAGCTTGAGGGCAGAGGGACAGCGCAAGACCAGGGTCGTCATCGTCGGCGGCGGCACCGCCGGCTGGATGGCGGCGGCCGGGCTGATCCGCAGGCTTCCCCATGCCTGCACCGTGCGCCTGATCGAATCCGCGGAGATCGGCATCGTCGGCGTCGGCGAGGCGACCCTGCCGCATTTGCGCGCCTTCGTTTCGATGCTCGGTATCGACGAGGCCGAGTTCATGCGCACCACCCACGCGACCTTCAAGCTCGGCATCGAATTTCGCGACTTCGGCAAGCTTGGCGACCGCTATCTCCACCCGTTCGGCAACTTCGGCACGCCGATGAACAATGTCCCCTTCCACCATTTTTGGCTGCGCATGCGGGCGGAAGGCCGCACGGACGATCTGTCGGGCTATTCAATCGCCAATGTGATGGCCGATCGGCGCCGGTTCGCACCGCCGTCCACGGACAGCAATTCGATGCTCTCCACTTATTCCTATGCCTATCAGTTCGATGCGACGCTGTTCGCGCCTTATCTGCGCGACTATGCGGTGGCGCGCGGGGTCGAGCGCAGCGAGGGCAAGGTCGTCGATGTCGCGCTCGATCCTCAGAGCGGCGACGTCGCCGCGCTGGTCATGGAGAGCGGCGAGCGGATCGAGGGCGATCTGTTCGTCGACTGCTCGGGCTTTCGCGGCCTGCTGATCGGTGGCGCGCTCGGCTCCGACTGGGAGGATTGGTCGCGCTGGCTGCCCTGCGACCGCGCGGTGGCGATGCCCACGGCTTCGCCGGAGGGGCCGATCGAACCGTTCACCCGCGCGACCGCGATGGCGGCGGGCTGGCGCTGGCGAATCCCGCTCCAGCACCGCGTCGGCAACGGCTATGTCTACTCCTCCGCGCATCTTTCGGACGAGGCGGCGGCCGACGCGCTGGTCGCCGCGGTCGAGGGCGAAAAGATGGCCGAGCCGCGGCTGCTGCGCTTCCGCGCCGGCCGGCGGACGCGAAGCTGGGACCGCAATGTGGTCGCGATCGGCCTGGCCTCGGGCTTCCTCGAGCCGCTCGAATCGACCAGCATCTATCTCGCCCAGGGCGCGATCGAGCAGATGATCGCCCTGTTCCCGGTCGGCGGGCGGATCGCCGAAGCCGATCGCGACGAATTCAACCGCGTCGTCGACAACGAATATGACCGGATTCGCGACTTCCTGATCCTTCACTATCACGCCACCACGCGCGACGATTCGAGCTTCTGGAACCATGTCCGGACGATGAGCGTGCCGGACAGCCTCCAGGAAAAAATGGAGCTGTTCCGCGCCGCCGGCCGGATCTCCAAATATACGCAAGGCCTGTTCCTCGAGCCGAGCTGGCTGGCGGTCTATCTCGGCCAGGGGATCGTGCCCCAGGGCTGGGACCAGCGCGCCGATATGCCCGCGGCGGCGGGCCTCGACGGGGCAATGGATCGGCTTCGCGCGAAGGTTGCCGAGGCGGTCTCGGACATGCCCGATCATGGCACCTTCATCCGGCGCCGCAACGCCGCGATCGAGGTCGCCGGATGAGCGGGGAAGCGCGCGCGATCCGTTCGGTCTGCGTGGTCGGCGCCGGCATCGTCGGGCTTTCCGCGGCCCTCGCCTTCGCCCGCGCGCTGCCCGGTGTGCAGGTCACCATCCTGGAGGTCCCGGCCGATCCGGCCGCGCTCGCCGACCGGCTGCCGGGCAGCCTGCCGACGATCCACCGCTTCCACGCCGCGATCGGCCTCGACGAGCTCGATCTGGTCCGCGCCGGCATCGCCACCCATTTGCTCGGCAGCCGCTTCGAACAGTGGTCGGCGGGCGGCGAGGCATGGCACCATGTCTTCGACAGCTACGGCAAGCCGGCCGGCGACGCGCCGTTTCACGCGGTCTGGCAGCGCGTCAGGGAAAGCGGGCCGGCGCTTGCGTTCGACAGTTTTTCGGGCGCCGCTCAGCTGGCGGCCTCCGGCAAGTTCGTTCACCCGAGTCCGGACTCGCAATCGCCGCTCGGCAATTTCCTCTATGCGCTGCGCCTGCATCCGAATCGCTATCGGGCGCGGCTGCACATGGCAGCGGCGGGCCTGGAGACCGTGCAGGGTGAACTCGCGGCGATCGAGCGGCGGGCGGACGGCGGGGTAGAGGCGCTCTTGCTCGCGGACGGCCGTCGGGTCGAGGCCGACCTCTACCTGGATTGCGCAGGCCCCACGGCGCCCTTGCTCTCCACGCTCGATCCGGGGTTCGAGGATTGGAGCGAGTGGCTCCCCTGCGACCGGCTGGTGCTGAGCGAGGAGGGGGAGGAGGAGCCGAGCTCGCGCGACAGCGTCGAGACGACGGCTTCAGGCTGGCGCTGGCGCTCGCCGCTGCCCGGCCGGACGCTGGTGGGCGAGGCCTATGCCGCGGCCTTCGGCGAGGCTCGGCCCGGAGCGATGGCGTTGCGCTGCGGCCGGCGGCCCGCCCCCTGGCTGCGCAACGTGCTCGCGATCGGCGATTCTGCGGTCGCCGTCGATCCGCTGCACGCCACCAATCTGCACCTCGCCCACAACGCGATCCTGCGCGCGATCGAGCTGCTCCCGGGGCGGGATTGCCACCCGCTGGAGCTGCGCGAATATAATCGCCGCACCGCGCAGGAGACGGCCCGCGTGCGCGATTTCCTCGCGCTCCATTATCTGCGCTCGGGACGGGGCGACACGCCCTTCTGGGCCGCGATCGCCGACCGCGAGCCGCCCGACAGCCTCGCCCGGACGCTCGAGCAGTTCGAGCGTCGCGGGCGGCTGCCCTTCTTCGAGGAAGAGAGCTTCGACTCGCAGAGCTGGCTGGGCGCACTGTTCGGCCTCGGCGTGACGCCGCAAGCGTGGGACCCGATCGCCGGCGGCGTCGACCTCGATCAGGCGCGCGAAGCGATGGATCGGCTGGCGGCCCGGCTCGCGGGGATTCCGGCCGGCCTTCCGCCCTATCGCGCCGTACTGGCCCGCTTGAGGACCTAAGGCCGGGGCGGGGGCGGGGGCGGGCGCAGAGCGGCGAGGCGTTCGGCCGCCGGCGCGATCGCGGGCAGGCCGTTCTCGGGGCGGTCGAGATAGAAATAGGCGACCGCCGCGACGTCGTCGCTTCGATAAAAATTGGTGTGCCCGTCGGGGAGCGACGGATCGGACAACGGCACCGGTGGGTCGCGGCTCAGCAATTGCTGGAAATTGGTGCGCGAGCCCGGGTCGATGGTCACCGGGATCAGCGGCGCGCCGGCGCGCTGCAAATCGAGCACGACGTTCTTGCGGGCGCCGCCCATCTGCTGCAGCCGAACCTCGATCTCGCGGCCGAAGAAGATCGGATCGGGCACATGCCAGCGATAGAAGGTCCAGCGGCCGCCGCCGGCCCAATTGGCGATCGGCGCGCCTTGGAAGCGGTTGAGATAGGCGCCCTGGCCCCAGGCGGTGCCGATATAATCCTCGGTGCCGGTGCCGACCAGCGAGGCATGATCGCGGTCGCCGTCGAGGAAGATCTTGGTCTCGCCCTCGCCCCACCAGGCCTCGCCGTAAACCGGGTTGGTGAGCACGGTGACGCTCGCGCCCAGGAAGCGGCCGCGGCCCGAAACGCGCGGCAGGATCCGGAAATCGCGGCCGAGCGCGGTCGCGCGCTCCCGGCTCCACCAGGCGTGGAAGTAGAGCGCGTCGCTGGGCTGGCGGGCCAGCCGCCGGTAGTTGACGTCGTAGAAGATCAGATTGATCTGCCGGGGAGACTCGTTGACGATCACGAGCCGTGCCCGGCGCCGGAACGGCATCGGGATGTAGGAGACGAAGGAGCGCCCCTCCGGACTCGCCAGCAAATCGGTCTCCATCGGCAGCATCTCGCCGGCGCCGTGCAGGAAGAAATCGCCGAGCGGCACCGAAACCGCGGGCGTCGCCGCCCCGTCCCAGAACATCTCCAGCCGAAGCCCGCGCAATGCCTCGGGCGAACGGTCCTCGATCGTCATCCAGATCCGGTCGATCGTGCCCGCGCCCGCGATGTCGGCGAGGACATGGGTGGCGCCGATCGGGATCGTCTCGAAGGCATGGCCCTTGCCGCCACGATTCTCGCGCCCGCCGATGCCCGGCGCCCCCGAAGGATTTTCCGGGCTGATCCAGTGCGGCCGCTGGCCCTCTTGATATTGATAAAGCGGCGCGGAATCGGCCTGGGCCTCCGCCGCGGCCGGCAGCGCCAGGCCGCAGAGCAGGCCGAGCCAGCGCCATTTGTACCCCGGCGAAGGCCGGGGCCCAGGAGCCGAAGGCTTTCCTTCGTCGAGGAGCGAAGTCTGGGCAGGGTGACCTTTTTCTATTCCCATACTGAACCCGGCTCGCGCCGGGTCCTGGGCCCCGGCCTTCAGCCTTTGGCTGAAGTTCATCCTGAGCGCCTGCCTTGCAGGCAGTCGAAGGGCCGGGGAGCAGTTAGGCGATATGCGCCTCATTCGCCCGCGCTGCCCGCAGGCCTCAAGCTCACCCCGATCTGGGGCGCGCCGTCGCGCCACAGCAAAGGCGCGACATACATGTAGCGGCCGAGCGTCGTGCGGCGGCAGCCGCGGGTGGCGGCGTGGGCGTGAAAGACGATGAACTGGCGGCCGCGCGCTTCGAACAGGGCCTGGTGGCCGGGGCCGCTGAGGCAGCCGGCCTGGCGGTCGTTATAGCTGTGCAGGATCGGGTTGTTGGGCGCATCGGTGCACGGCCCCATCGGCCCGCGGCAGGTGGCATAGCCCATCGCATAAGGCGACAGGCGCTGATGCTCCTCCCAGCCGAAATGGTTGGCCGAGAAGAACAGGACATAGGCATCGCCCTGCCGCGCCATGGTCGGCGATTCGATGACGTGCGCCTCCCATGCGGCATCGTTGCGGAGCAGGGCGACCGGCTCGCCGGTCAGGCTCAGCCCGTCGGCGGAGAGGCGCTGGGCGAAGATGTCGGTCGGCCGGCGCACCGCGTTGCCGTCATTCTTGTAATAGAGATAGAGCTGGCCGTCGGCGTCGCGAAAGGCGTGCGGATCGATCGTCCCGCCGGTCTCGCGCTGGCAGACCAGAGGCTCGGTCGCCTGGCTGGTAAAGGGACCGCGCGGATCGCTCGCCTGGGCGACGCCGACGCATTGCTGGCCGCTGCGCCGCTCCTTGGCGGTGAAATAAAGCAGATAGGCGTCGCCGTTGCGGATCACTTCGGGCGCCCAGGTCCAGCCCTCCCGCGCCCAGGGCGGCAGATCGGGCATGGCATCGTGCAGCCGATCGCCGTCGCGGACCGGCTCCCAGGCGATCAGATCGGTCGAGCGCGCCATCTGGACGTTGGAGCGCCCGCCCTCCGCATTGGTCGCATAAGCGAGGAATTCGGCACCGTGCTCGAGGATGAAGGGATCGGGGAAATTCTCTTCATAGACCGGCACGAAGGGCGGCGGATCGTCCGCCGCGACGGCCGGGGCCGCGACAAGCGCGAGGGAGACGAGCAGGGCCTTGCTGAGGGGATGGGGCACGATAACTCCGTCTGGGCATAGGTTCAGGGGCATGGCGGCTTCGGTCGCGTGCCGCTATTATCATATAAATCGGCGCGCAAAGAAAGGGCAGTGATGACGGCTCAGACAGGTCGGGTGCCGTTCGGGACCCTCCCCGATGGCGAGACGGTGGACGCGATCACCCTCGCCGGCCGCGGCAGGATGCGCGCGACCATCCTGAGCTACGGCGCCTCGATCCAGTCGCTGCTCGTGCCCGACCGCCACGGCAGGTTCGCGGACGTCGCGCTCGGCCATGCGACGCTCGGGCCCTATCTCGATCAGCCGCAATATCTCGGCTCGACCGTCGGCCGCGTCGCCAACCGGATCGCGGACGGCCGCTTCACCCTGGACGGGCGGGAATATCGCGTGCCGGTCAACAACGGGCCCAATTCCTTGCACGGTGGCGCGCGGGGGTTCGACAAATGCAATTGGGAGGTGCTGGGCCGCGACGCCGGCAGCGTTACCCTCCGCCTGGTCAGCCCGGATGGCGACCAGGGCTATCCTGGCACGCTCACCGTCACCGCCACCTATTCGCTTGCCGAGGATGATTCATTGTCGGTCGACTATCGGGCGACCACCGACCGCGCGACGATCGTCAATCTGTCCAATCACGCTTACTGGACTCTGGCCGGGGAGGGCGATGAAGCGGGGGCGATGGGGCATCTGCTCACCATTCCCGCCGATCATTATCTGCCGACCGATGGGGGCGCGATCCCGACCGGCGAAATGCGCGCGGTCGACGGCGGCGCGTTCGACTTTCGCCGGCCGATCGCGATCGGCGCCCGCGTGCGCGACGCTGGCGACGAACAGCTCCGCTTCGGCCGCGGCTACGATCACAATTGGGTGATCGACCGCGCGGTCACGGCCGAGCCGCGATTGCTGGCGCGGCTCGAGGATCCGACCTCCGGGCGCGTGATGGAGGTGCTTTCGAACCAGCCCGGCCTTCAATTCTATTCCGGCAATTTTCTCGATGGCACCACGAGCGGAAAAGCGGGCCGGCTCTACCGCATGGGAGATGCGGTCGCGCTCGAGCCCCAGATGTTCCCGGACACGCCGAACCGCCCGGAGTTCGGCTCGCTCCGGCTGGAGCCGGGCGAGACCTACCGCAACATCATCGTCTGGCGATTTTCAGCATCGCGCGGCGGCTGACCCCGGCTTCATGGCGCGCCCGGCAGGATTCGAACCTGCGACCCCAAGCTTAGAAGGCTCGTGCTCTGTCCAACTGAGCTACGGGCGCGTGGGCGGCGGTCTAGCGCGCTTTGGTAAAGAGCGGAACCGCGCTATCGGTGCCATGCATGAGCGACGGGGGGATCGAGGCGGTCGAGGCGAAGGCGCTGGCGGGGCGGCCGCTGCGTCATTTCGATCTGGTGATGGCGGCCTTCGTCACCATCCTGTTGCTCTCCAACGTGATCGGCGCCGGCAAGGTCGCGGTGATCGATCTGCCGGGGCTCGGGCTGTGGCCGTTCGGCGCCGGCATCCTGTTCTTTCCGATTTCCTACGTGATCGGCGACGTGCTGACCGAGGTCTACGGCTATTCCCGCGCCCGGCGCTGCATCTGGGCGGGCTTTTGCGCGCTTCTGTTCATGGCGTTCATGGCCTGGGTGGTGGTGGCGCTGCCGCCCGCCTCAAGCTGGACCGGCCAGGCGGCCTATGAGCAGGTCTTCGGGCAGGTGCCGCGGATCGTCTTCGCCTCGATCCTGGCCTTTTGGGCGGGCGAATTCGTCAATGCCTATGTGCTCGCGCGGATGAAGCTTTGGACCAAAGGGCGCCATCTGTGGAGCCGGACGATCGGCTCGACCCTGGTCGGCCAGGGCATCGACAGCCTGATCTTCTACCCGCTCGCTTTCTACGGCCTGTGGGACAATCGCACGCTGCTGATCGTGCTCGTCACGCAATGGGCGCTGAAGGTCGGCTGGGAAGTGCTCCTCACCCCCGTCACTTATGCGATGGTGGGCTGGCTCAAGCGGCGCGAAGGCGTGGACGTCTATGACGAGGGCACCGACTTCACGCCGTTTCGGGCGAAGCTCTAGGCGCCGGCGTCGCGTAACGCGGATTGGGACCGTAGCGGTTGTCCGCTTCCTCATCGTCCCAGAAGAGGAGAATGAAGAGCGCGACCCAGCTGAGCGCGAGGGCGAGCCGGGCGCCGAGCGGAAGCGAATCGATCGGCGACAAAGCGAGCGGATCGAGGTAGCGCACATAGGCTTCCCACAGTTCGAAGCCGAGCAACGGCAGCCCGACCAGCGCCCACCAGCCGCTCCGCCCCGTGTCGTGCAGGCGGCGCACGATCAGCGCGAGGATCGGGCAGGCGGTGAGCACGAGCAAAGCACGCTGGCCCCAGATCGACACTTCGAGGACGGTGAAGAAGCCGAGCCAGCCGATCGCCATGATGAGGACGAACAGCAACGCGCAAAAGGCCAGCATCTCGAACCGAGTCGAACGGCCGCGAAACCGGGCGTAGCGCCTCAGCGGCAGGAAGGCGGTGGAAAAGCCGCTTTCCACCTCAAAGCACCTCGAACAGGCCCGCCGCCCCCATTCCGCCGCCGACGCACATCGTGACCACGACATAGCGGGCGCCGCGCCTTCTGCCCTCGATCAGGGCATGGCCGGTCAGCCGCGCGCCCGACATACCGTAAGGATGGCCGACCGAGATCGCGCCGCCATCGACGTTGAGCTTGTCGTCGGGGATGCCGAGCACGTCCTGGATGTAGAGCACCTGGACCGCGAAGGCCTCGTTCAGCTCCCACAGATCGATATCGTCCGCGGTCAGGCCGAACCGGTCGAGCAGCTTGGGGACGGCGAAGACCGGGCCGATCCCCATTTCGTCGGGCTCGGTGCCGGCGACCGCCATGCCGACATAGCGGCCGAGCGGGGACAGGCCGCGCTCCTTCGCGAGGTCCGCATCCATCACCACGCTGGCCGAGGCGCCGTCGGAAAGCTGGCTGGCATTGCCGGCGGTGATCACCGCGCCGGGGCCCATCACCGGCTGCAGGCCGGCGAGGCCCTCGAGCGTGGTATCGGCGCGATTGCCCTCGTCCTTCGTGATGGTGACCTCGCGCTTCGAGATCTCGCCGGTCTCCTTGTCCTTGACCTGCATGGTCGCGGTGACGGGCACGATCTCGTCGTCGAAGCGGCCGTCGGCCTGGGCGGCGGCGGTGCGCTGCTGAGAGCGCAAAGCATAGGCGTCCTGACGCTCGCGGCTGATCCCGTAGCGCTTGGCGACGATCTCGGCGGTGCCGATCATCGGCATGTAGACGTCCTTGTGCATCGCGATCAGCTCGGGATCGGCGCCGAGCCGCATCTCCGGCGTCTGCACCATCGAGATCGATTCCACCCCGCCGGCGACGACGATCGGCATGCGATCGACGATCACCTGCTTGGCCGCGGTCGCGATCGACATCAGCCCCGAGGCGCATTGCCGGTCGATCGACATGCCGGCGACGGTGACGGGCAGGCCCGCCCGCAGCGCCGCGGTGCGCCCGATCGTCGCCTGCACGCCCTGCTGGAGCGCGGCGCCGATGATCACGTCGTCGACCTCGGCGCCGTCGATCCCGGCCCGCTCGACCGCGGCCCGGATCGCATGGGCGGCCAAAGTAGGGGAGGGCGTGGCGTTGAACGCACCGCGATAGGCCTTGCCGATCGGCGTGCGCGCGGTGGAAACGATGACGGCTTCGCGGCTGGACATGGCTCTTTTCCTGTCGTTGCGGGCGGACGTTGACGACCTCTCTAGCGTTTCCGCGCCGCGACGCCAGCCACGCTTTGCCGCGGCTTTGCGCCTGTTTCGCCCCTCCGGGCCAGGTGCAGATGCCCGGCACCCTCGTCCGTCCAATGCTCCCGAACAGCAGTCGTTAACCTCGAGCCGCTAGTTCGCAGCTGAACTTCGATTCATCGAGCGGGGGGGCCGAATGGGTAGCTGGGGCGGCGGACTTTACGACAGCGACTATGCTCGCGATCTCAAAAGCCTGATCAAGGGCGTCTGGCGCGCGCCTTTGTCCGACGACGAGCTCCTTGCCGAGATCGGCGCTCCGACGCCATCGGGTCCCGACGATGTCGAAGCGCTCGACCACTGGCTCGTGCTCGCCGATCAGTTCGAGCGGGCCGGAATGCACCGCCGCGACGTGTTCGAGCGAGCGGCCGGAATCATCAGCGCCGGTGACGACCTGGCCGCGCTCGAGGCGCTCCACGCCGACCGGGGGACCATCGCCAGGCGGCGCAAGGCGACTGCGGAATTGCTCGAGCGGCTCCGCAACCCGCGCCCCGCCAAACAGCGTCGTCCGCTGGCGAAGCAGCAGCCGCTCCTCTTCGAGGAAGGCGAGGCGATCGCCTGGCCTACGGATCGCGGCGATTGCATCAACCCGTACGTCGCCGAGGACCAGCTTCACCTGCTCGGCGGCTTCAAGCAGGATGGGTGGGGTTTCGGGATCGTCAGTCATGTCGGGCACCATTACGGCGTCCTCGCTTTCCATGCCGTCCAGGCGCTGAAGTGGCGTCGGCACGAGCGGCCGTGCACGGAACAGGCGGCGCGCTGCGCTCGCTCCGAACCGCATTACGGCACCATGGCCCAGCTGCATTTCGATCGCTTGAAGATCGAACGCCTGGGCCTTGTCCGCCCCGAGGCCCTGGGCCCTCCGCTCGACCCGCAGACCGCGGAACGCGCGTCCCGCAAGGCCGCTCTCGAAAATGTGGGCCTGTCAGCGGCGTTCGGCTGGGACGCCTTCAATCACTCCGTCTTTCCGGGGCCCAAGTTCATGTTCTCGGCGCCGTCGCCCGTACCGCTCCAGCCCGAGGGTCCGGACCAGCGTCCCGGCCTGTACGACGAGAGCGACGAGTTCGGCCCGCTGCCGCCCGATCGCCCGGCCACGAGGGCGCATTACTATAAGCTCATGCTCGCCGAGCCGGGCCGGCAGTAATCTCTCTGCACGAGGCCCGGGGCACATATCCGGCCGCCCCTCCACCGCGCTTTGCGCGGGTCCCCTTCCCCCGCATCGAGGGGAGGTTTAGACGAAGATCATCCCGATCCAGTCGGCGATCAAGGCGGGCTTGTCTTCGCCTTCGATCTCGACCGAGACGTTGTGGACGAACTGGTAGCGACCCGGCCCCTTTTCCTCGAAGGAGGCCAGGGTGAAATGGCCGCGCACCCGCCGGCCGGCGCGGACCGGGGCGAGGAAGCGCACTTTTTCGAAGCCGTAATTGACCCCCATTTTCACATGTTCGGGGGTCAGCATCACATCATAGGCCATCCGGCTGAGCAAAGAGAGGCTGAGGAAACCGTGCGCGATGGTGCCGCCGAACGGGGTCTGCGCGGCTGCCTCCGGGTCGATATGGATGAACTGCCGGTCCTCGGTGACCTCGGCGAAGGCGTCGATCCGCGCCTGATCGACCGCGATCCAGTCGGAGACGCCGACTTGCGTGCCGATGCGGGCCTTGATCTCTTCGATATTGGCGATGGGCATAGGAGCGGTCTAAAGCCACCGCGACACGAGACTCAAGCCCCCTAAGGAACCACCCAATGGCTGACGCTACGGCAACGGCGCGCGCCGAGATCCAGCGGCTGCTCCGAGCCCCAGAACCGGAGGTGCTGGCGCCGCTGCTGCGCGATGCCGCGCTCGATGCCGAGTCGCGGGCGCGGGTCGAGGCGCGGGCCACGGCGATGCTGGCGGACTTGCGCGAGGCGCAGGGCAAGGGCTGGGTCAACCAGTTCCTCCAGGAATATCGGCTGAACACGCAGGAGGGGGTGGCGCTGCTCTCGCTCGCCGAAGCGTTTCTGCGCGTCCCCGATCCGGAGACCGCGGACAGTTTGATCGCCGACAAGCTGGGCGAGGGCGACTGGCGCAGCCACAAGGGCAAGGCCAATTCGACCCTGGTCAACACCGCCACCTGGGGGCTCGTTATCGGGCGCGCGCTGACCGCGGAGAGCGAGCAGGCGAGCGCGCTCAAGCGGCTGATCGCGCGCACCGGCGAGCCGTTCGTGCGCACCGGGGTCGGCGCGGCGATGCGGATGATGGGCGAGATTTTCGTCATGGGCCGCAACATCTCCGAAGCGATCGCGCGGATGAAGAAGCGCGAGAACAGGGATTTCACCGCCAGCTTCGACATGCTCGGCGAGGCGGCGCGCACCTTCCCCGACGCGGAGCGCTATTTTCGAAGCTATGAGGATGCGATCCGTGTCGTCGGCAAGCATGCCGCCGAGGGTCATTCGATCTCGGTCAAATTGTCGGCGCTCCACCCGCGCTACGAGGTCGCGCAATATGAGCGCTGCGTGCCGAGCCTGATCGAGCAGGTCGAGGCGCTGGCCGTACTCGCCGCGGGCTTCGGCATTCCCTTCACGATCGACGCCGAGGAAACCGAGCGGCTGGAAATGAGCCTCGACATCATCGAGGCGGTCGCGGGGCTGCCGGCGCTGAAGGGCTGGGACGGGCTCGGCATGGCGATCCAGGCCTATGGCAAGCGCGCCCGGCCGACCATCGCCTGGGCCGAGGCGCTCGGCGCCAAGACGGGGCGGCGGATCGCGGCGCGGCTGGTCAAGGGCGCCTATTGGGACACCGAGATCAAGCGCACCCAGGAGCAGGGGCTGGTCGATTATCCTTTGTTCACGCGCAAGGCGGCGACCGACGTCTCCTATCTCGCCTGCGCGAAGGACATGCTGGCGGCAAAGCATATCTACCCCGCCTTCGCGACCCACAATGCGCTGACCGTCGCCACCCTGCTCGAATGGGCGGGCGAGGCGCGCGATTTCGAGTTTCAGCGGCTGCACGGCATGGGCGAGGGGCTCTACGAAGGCCTGGTCCGCGAGCAGGGCTATCACACGCGGATCTACGCGCCAGTCGGCGGGCATCGCGATCTGCTCGCTTATCTGGTCCGGCGGCTGCTGGAGAACGGCGCGAATTCGTCCTTCGTCCACCAGCTTGCCGACGAAAGCCTGACCGACGCGGATCTGCTCGCCGATCCGGTGGCGAAGATCGCCGCGGTGGGGGGCACGCGTCACCCTTCGATCCCGCTGCCCAACGATCTGTTCAGGCCCGAGCGGCCGAACAGCTGGGGGCTCGATCTCAACCACCGGCCGGAATTGGAGCGGGTGGCCGAGGCGGTGGCGCCGAAGCTCGACTTCCGCACCGCCTCCAGCCCCGAGGCCGGCGCGTTGGTGACCCGGGCGCTGCGGGGCTTCGAGGAGTGGTCGACGCGCAGCATCGACGAGCGCGCGGCGTGCCTCGAACGGCTCGCCGATTTGCTCGAGCGCGAGCGCGACATGCTGATGCGGATCGCGGTGCAGGAGGCGAAGAAGACCATCCCCGACGCGCTCGCCGAAGTGCGCGAGGCGGTCGATTTCTGCCGTTACTACGCAGCGCGCGCGCGGGCCGATCTGCAGCCGGTCGAGCTGCCCGGGCCGACCGGCGAGCGCAATGTGATCCGGATGGAAGGGCGCGGCGCCTGGGTGTGCATCGCGCCGTGGAATTTCCCGCTCGCCATTTTCTTAGGCCAGGTCAGCGCGGCGCTCGCCGCCGGCAACAGCGTCATCGCCAAGCCGGCTTCGCAGACGCCCGAAATCGCCGCTTATGCGGTCGGCCTCGCTCATCAAGCGGGGATTCCCGAGGACGCGCTGATCCTCGCCGCCGGGCGGCGCGACATGGGCCAGAAGTTGATGGAGGACGCGCGCATCGCCGGCGTCGCCTTCACCGGCTCGACCGCGACCGCCAAGCACATCGCCCGCACCCTGCTCGACGGGCCCGACCGGCCGATCATCCCGCTGATCGCCGAGACGGGCGGGGTCAATGCGATGATCGTCGATTCGACCGCTCTGCCCGAGCAGGTGGTGCAGGATGTCGTCACCTCCGCCTTCCGCTCGGCCGGCCAGCGCTGTTCGGCGCTGCGGCTGCTGGTGCTTCAGGAGGAAGTCGCCGAACGGACGCTCGAAATGCTCGCCGGCGCGATGGACGCGCTGATCGTCGGCGATCCGGCCGATCCGCGCACCGATGTCGGCCCGGTGATCGACCAGCCGAGCTATGAGCGGCTGATGGCCCGGCGCGCGGCGATGCAGGACCGGATTCTCAAGACGATCCCGGCACCGGCAGAGGGCCTGTTCGTGCCGCCGACCCTGATCCGGATCGACGCGATCGAGGATTTGAAGGAGGAGTTTTTCGGGCCGGTGCTCCATGTCGCCACCTGGGAAGGGGGCAAGCTCGCCGAGACCGTGAAGCGGGTGAACGCCTCGGGCTTCGGCCTCACCATGGGCCTGCACAGCCGCATCGCCCGCGCCGCGGAGACGGTGGAGGCGCTCGGCACGGTCGGCAATCTCTACGTCAACCGCTCGATGATCGGCGCGATCGTCGGCTCGCAACCGTTCGGCGGCGAAGGCCAGAGCGGCACCGGCCCCAAGGCCGGCGGCCCGCACTATCTGCCGCGTTTCTGCACGGAGCGGGTGACGAGCACCGACACGACCAGCTCGGGCGGCAACGCGACGTTGCTTAGTTTGGAGGATGTCGGGTTCTAGACTCGAACTCGACGGTGTTCAGGCATGCCGTTCCCCGGCGGAGGCCGGGGCCCAGGAGCCGAAGGCTCACCCGCCGCCTTCCGAACCCGGCTCGCGCCGGGCCTGGGCCCCGGCCCTCGCCGGGGAACAGGCTACTAGCTTCCGCTCCCCAGCTTCGTCGCGCGGTTCGCGGGCTTGGTCGCCTTGCGCTCCCCTCGTTGGCGATCCGAAACTAGCGGCGCTCGCTGTTCATTCAGGGAGTAGCCAAATGTTGTTTCATGTGTCGATCGAGGCGGACGAGCCGCGCCACGTCGCCGAGGTGCTGGCCGAGATCTGGGGCGGGGCGGCGGCGCCGTTTCCGTCGGTGACGCCGGGTTCGTGGGTTGCGCTGGCCGGAGACGAGCGCGGGACGATGATCGAAATCTATCCGCGCGGCACCGAGCTCCACGCCGTCGAGGGCGATCGCGATGCGACCGGGCTGCGGGTCGAGCCGCGCCGGCACAACGCCACCCACATGGCGATCGCCACCTCGCTCAGCATGGAGGAGGTGATGGCGATCTGCGCGCGCGAAGGCTGGCCGGCCAAATATCGCCGGCGCGGCGGCGTCTTCGGGGTGATCGAGATCTTTGCCGAGGATTGCCAGATGATCGAGGTGCTGACCGAGGAGATGCAGCGCGAATATGTCGCGGCGATCACCATCCCGAACTGGCTGGAGATGCTGAAGATGCGCGAGCTCGATACCGCCTGAGCGGCTAGGCGGGCGCGTCACGCCCCTCCGGCTCGTCGGGCGGGTAAGGCATGATCAAAGTCCCGTCCGGCGCGGCGGTGAAGCTGGTCTGGGTCGGGTAGGCGAATTCGATGCCCTCGTCGTTGAAGCGCAGGAGCAAAGCGGTCAGCACCTGGTGGCGGGCGTCGAAGACCTTCTGCCAGACCTCGGATTTGACGTCGAATTCGAACTGATAGTTGAGGCTGGAATCGCCATAGGCGATCATCCCGCAGCGCAGGAAGGTGCATTTGTCGCAGGTTTCGACGACCTCCTTCACGATGGCCGGAATGCGCACGCACAGTTCGACCGGGGTTTGGTAGATGATGCCGAATTGCTGCTGGATGCGGCGGCGGTTGAGCCGCGCCATATTGTGCAGCTCCTTGTTCAGCAGATTGGTGTTCGAGACCACCACCTCCTCGCCGGTCAGGGCGCGGATGCGGGTCGATTTCAGGCCGATCTGCTCGACCGTTCCCGAAGTCTGATCGAAGCGGATCGAATCGCCGCGGCGAAACGGCTTGTCGAAGATGATCGACAAAGCGGAGAAGAGATCGTCGAAAATGCCCTTGGCGGCGAGGCCGATGGCGATGCCGCCGATGCCGAGGCCCGCGATCAGGCCGGTGACGTTCACCCCCAGATTGTCGAGCACGACGATCGCCGCGATGATGAAGATGGCGATGGTGACGAGCAGGCGGATGATGCCCATCGCGGTGCCGAGGCTGCTGCCCTCCGCGGCGGCGCCGGCGCGATGCTCGATCACGCCGAGCACGAGCTCGCGCGCCCACAAGGCGGTCTGCAAGGTGGCGGCGACGATGAACAGGACCGCGATCACCGAAGCGACGCCTTCGGGCGGCTGCATGATCCCGGTCACCAGCCGGGCGGCGAGCAGGACCATGAACCACAAACGGGTTTTCATCAGCACCCGCCCGACGACGCTGCGCCAATGGGTGTGATCGGGATCGGAGCCGCAGATCCGCATGCCGATCCACTTCACCCCGAGCAGGAGCGCGACGATCGCGGTGCCGACCGCGAGGCCGATCAGGATCTGGACGTAATGGCCGGAAAGCCAGGCGACCATATCGGTCCATAGGGTCTGAACCTGGGCGTCCATCGAGTCTGATTGATTCATCTAGGTCACGGTCTTTTTATTGCGGCGGCGCTTGCCGAGAAAGGCGATCAGGCCACGCTCGGCGCTGGTTAGATATTTCGTCGGGCGGGGGCATTGCAAGCCGAGCCCGCCTTTCGCCGTCTTGACCGCCTCGATCAACGTCGGATGGACATAGGATTTGCGGCTGATCGCGGGCGTGTTGCCGAGCGCCTCGGCGACCGGCTCCAGCATCGCGTTGAGACCGACGCCGCCCTCGTCCGCGGCGCAAAGCTGCTCGAAGGCGATCACGCTCGCCGTCCAGGTGCGGAAATGCTTGGCGGTGAAGGCGCCGCCGGTCGCCTCGCGGATATAGTCGTTGACGTCGGTCGAACTGACGGGCTGCGGCTCGCCATCGCCGTCCAGATATTGAAAGAGATTCTGCCCGGGCAGGTCCTGGCACTTGCGGACAATCCGGGCGAGGGTGGAATCGGTGAAGGCGAGCTCGCGCTCGATCCCGCTCTTCGCCTTGAAGCGCATCTTTACCGTGCGGCCGGAAACCTTGGCGTGGCGGCCGCGCAAGGTGGTGGCTCCGTAGCTCTTGTTCGTCCTCGCATAGGCTTCGTTGCCGACCCGGATTCGCCCGGTGTCGAGCAGGCGGATCACGGCTGCAACGACCGTGTCGCGGCTCAGCGACCGCTTACGCAGGTCAGCGTCGACGCGCTGGCGCACCTTGGGGAGCGCCTTGCCGAATTCGGGCATGAGGTCATATTTCGCGGCCTCGCGCTTCTCGCGGAAACCAACATGATAGCGATATTGCTTGCGGCCCTTGTCGTCATAGCCGGTCGCCTGGATATGGCCGTTCGCCTTGGGGCAGAACCAGGCGTCGCGATAAGCGGGCGGCAGGCCGACGGCGTTCAGCCGGTCGATCTCCTCGCGATCGGTGATGCGCTTGCCGTCGGGGCCGAAATATTGCCAATAGCGACCGTTGCGCCGGCGGGTGATGCCCGGCGACTGGTCGTCGACATAGCAAAGTGCTCCCGCCATCAACGGGTAAAGGTTTGTCTACGCGCTTCGTTCCGTCGGTTGCCCTCCTGCCGGCTGACCCAGCTGTCGAAGCCGATCTGGGCGCCGAGCATCAGATAGACGAAGGGCTGATAGGCGATGCCGACGAAAATCGCGCCGATCAGATAGATGAGCTGGAAATTCTGCAGCGCGGTCGCCAGCGGCGCGATCCAGGCCTCCTCGCCCTCGGCGCGGCGATAGCGGCGGCGGATCATCTCCATGCGGACCACGCCGATGCCGTGGATCAGGAGGAACAGGAGCAGGCCCGGAAAGCCCTGTTCGCCGAGCATCTCGAAATAGGCGCTGTGATAGGCGCGGCCTTCGTCCGCCTCCATCCGGGTGGAGATCAAATTCACCTCGCCCATCGCCTGCTGGTTGACGGTGGCGACCTGGATCCGGTTCTGCCGATAGGCTTCGAAGCCGCCGCCGAAGGGATGATCCTGCACATAGTCCCAGGTCCAGCCCCATACGGCGAGCCGGGTGCTCGCGCTCTGGTCGCCCTGGAAGCCCTGGATCGTCTCCATGCGCTGGGTGAAGGAGGTGGGGAGAAAGGGGATCGCGACCAGGCCGAGCAGGATCGCACCGCCGATATAGAGAATGCGCCTTTTGGCGTCGCGCAGCGCCAGCATGCCGAGCACGGCGATGCAGACCAGGCCGGTGCGCGCCTCGGTGCCGATCGGCATCAGCAGGCAGGCGAAGATGAGCGCGTAGCAGAACGATTTCACGCGCCAGTCGGGAGTGAAGATCGTCCCGAATTTGGTGAACCACAGGATGATCGGAATGAGCGCGATGGCGATCGTCGAGATCGTGCTGCTCTCGTAAAGCCCGCTATTGTTGTCGACCATCAGGTTGAGCACGCCATAGCCGCCGCCCGACATCACCGTCTTCAAGCCGCCGACGATGATGATCGCCGCGGCCGAGAGGATCAGGAAGAGCAAGGCGGCTTCGACCCTCAGCCTCGTCCGGAGCGTGAAGGGCAGGAAGATCGCGAAGGCCATCGCCTTCCACACCCACTCGAATTTGGTCCAGGCCTCGACCGGCAGATCGGCGTCGATCGTCGTCCAGGTGACGTAGGCGAGCAGGAGCAGCATCAGGCCCTGGCGCGGAGCGACGCTGAAATCCTTCTTGGAATCGAAGAAGGCCCAGCCACCGATCGCCAGTGCCGCGACCACCATCGAGATCGGAAAGGAATTGAGCAGGAAATAAGAGAGGCGCTGGGGCGAGACGGTGTCGACGTAGATATAGGCCAAAGTGAACAGGAAGGGCCGCTTCACCGCCAACAGCAGCAAAGCGGCAAGGAAACCGACGAGGGCGAGATCACGCATCCTTGGGCGTTGCCTTGCGGAACCAGCCGCGGTCCGCCTCGCGCGGGGCGGAATCGTCCTCCAGATCGGGGCGCGAAAGCAATCGCCAGGCGGCGAGCAGCATCAGGCCGTGGCTGAGGCCCAGCGCGAAATTGTCGATCATCGGCCGCTCACCTCGCCACGCATGATCATCCGCTAGCAGAGTGCGGTTGACGGGCCGTTAAGCTCATCGTGGCAAGGGATGGGCATGCGGATCCTGCACGTCCTCGATCACAGCCTGCCGCTGCACAGCGGCTACACCTTCCGCACCCGCGCGATCGTGAAGGCGCAAGTGGCGCGCGGCTGGGAAGTCGCCTGCCTGACCGGCGCCCGCCATGCCAAGGACGGGCCCGATCCCGAGATCGTGGACGGCATCACTTTCTATCGAACGCCCAAGCCCGGGCCGGCGCCGGCACCGCTGGGCGAATGGCGGGAGATCAGGGCGCTGTCGGCGCGGCTCGATGCGCTCGTGACGGAATGGGCTCCCGACCAGCTCCACGCCCATTCGCCGGTGCTGAACGCGCTCGCCGCGCTACCGGTGGCCAAGCGGCACGGCCTGCCCCTGGTCTATGAGATCCGCGCTTTCTGGGAAGACGCGTCGGTGGGCAACGGCACCGGCCGCGAGGGCTCGCCCCGCTATCGGCTGACGCGGATGCTGGAGACCTATGCGGCGCGGCAGGCCGATGCGGTCGCGGTGATCTGCGAAGGCTTGCGGAACGATCTGATCGAACGCGGGATCGCGGCAGACAAGATCATCGTCTCGCCCAACGGCGTCGACATGAATCTGTTCGGCAATCCGCCGCCCGCCGATCCCGGCTTCGCCCGCACGCTCGGTCTCGAGGATGCGGAGACCGTGGGCTTCATCGGCTCCTTCTACGATTATGAGGGGCTCGACGATCTGATCGCGGCGATGCCCGCGCTGGCCGCCCGGCGGCCCAGGGCTCAACTGCTGCTTGTCGGCGGCGGCCCGATGGAGGAAGCGCTGAAGGCGCAGGCGGCGGCTTCACCCGTCAGCGAGCGGATCCGGTTCGTCGGCCGCGTGCCCCATGAGGAGGTCGAGCTCTATTATGCGCTGATCGACATCCTCGCTTATCCGCGCAAGGCGATGCGGCTGACCGAGCTGGTCACGCCGCTCAAGCCCCTGGAGGCGATGGCGCAGCGCAAATTGGTCGCCGCATCGAACGTCGGCGGCCATCGCGAGCTGATTGAGGACGGGGTGACCGGGACCTTGTTTCCGGCCGGCGACCCGGCGGCGCTGGCGGACGCTCTCGCGACGATGTTCGAGCGGCAGGGCGAATGGGAGACGCGCCGCGACAGCGCGCGCGCCTTCGTCGAGCGCGAGCGTAACTGGTCGTCAAACATTTCGCGTTACGCTCCTCTTTACCAACGACTTACCGGCAAGGCCTCATGATCGTTCCAAATCCGCTTCAAAGCATCTTCCGCGGCACCGGCGGACGCAATGCGATCGACCTGCCGGTGGCGGGCTTCGCCGCGGCCTCGGTCGCCTTCCTCGCCTTCGCCATGCCGGCCCAGCTGATGACCGATCTGGTCGCCGCCAGCGGCCTGCCGTCGATCCTCGCCGCCGCTGAGCCGCCGCTCGGCATGAAGGCACGCGTCGGCGTCGGCCTGATCGGCGCGGTGGCGATGTTCGCCTTCGTCTTCACCCTGCTGCGTCTGCTCGACCGCACCGGTTATGATTCGCCCAAGCCCAAGGCCGCGCCCGCATATGCCCCCGCGCCGGTCGAAGAAGCGCCCCGCGCCCGCCGCCGCGATGCCCATCCCGATGCCCCCGCGCCGCGCCCGATCTGCGCCGCGCGCGAGTTCGGCGAGCCGGCACCGCCGGTCATGCCCAAGGCGCGTACCCCCATTGAGACGCCCGAGCCGATCGCCGCAACGGAACCCGAAGCGGCTCCGGCGCCCGTCGCGGAAAGGCCGGCCAGCCTGGCCGTGCTGATGGCGCGGCTCGAAGAAGGCCTGCAGCGCCGCCGCGTCGGCCCGGCGGCCACTCGCCCGGACGTCGCTCCGAGGGTTTTCCCGGAAGCCAATGACGACCGGCTGCAAAGCGCGATCGACAGCCTGCAACGGCTCACCGCCCGCCAATCCTAATCCATCTCCACGGTGAGCGCCTCCAGCGTGAGGCGAACGCGCGCATCGCTCTCGTCTCTGCGTTCCTTCACCGCGATGTCCACGACGATATGGCCGCGCAGGTCGAACTCCCGCTCCTCCAGGCCGTGGCAATAGGCATCGGCGGCGGCGCTGGCGCCCTTGCCTTCGAGGCGCAGGGTCAGGCGGGATCGCGCGCCGGTAAAGGTGATGCTCGCCCAGCTGCGGCTGGCGAGTGCCTCGACGGTGACCGTCCCGGGAAATCCGGCAAAGCCTTTCACGACGGCGCGGCGCAATTCCCGGGCGGCGGGGCTCATCGATCGCCCTCCCGCACGTCGAGCCAGGCCTGGACCCGCGAGGCCAGTTTCTCACCGACTTCGCGGCCATATCTCAGGTCCTGTACGAAGCGCGGATCGTTCACCGCCTCGCGCCCGAAGCGGGTTGGCGGGGTCCGCGTTCGTCTCAGGTAAAGTTCGATGCGCCGGCGCAGGTCCATCCCAAATCCTCCGAATCACTGTTCTCGATATGTTCACACCGTCGGAGGGAATTTCCTACTTGTCTAGGAAAAATCCTATCCGTATAGGAGGAATATGGATGGCGACGACGGACGCGCGGCGCTTGAGCGCCTGATCGAGGAGCGGGGGGAGGATTATGCCGGCCTCTCCCGGCTGATCGGCCGCAATCCGGCCTACATCCAGCAATTCATCAAGCGCGGCAGCCCCAGGCGGCTCGCCGAGCGCGACCGGCGCCTGCTCGCGCGCTATTTCGCGGTCGAGGAAAGCCGGCTTGGTGGGCCGGAGGAGGGTGTGCAGGGCGGCGGGCTGGTGCCGGTGCCGCGGCTTGCGGTCGATGCCTCGGCGGGCGCCGGCGCGTTCGACGGGGAGGAGCGCCCGCGCGCCCACATCGCCTTCGATCCGGCCTGGCTCAGGCGGCTGGCGCGCGGCAGCCCGGAGCAGCTGTCGATCATCCGCGTCGCCGGGGATTCGATGGCCCCGACGCTAAGCGACGGCGACGAGATCCTGGTCGATCGCGGCGATGCCGGCGAGCGGTTGCGCGACGGCATCTATGTGCTCAGGATCGACGACGCCCTGGTGGTGAAACGGGTGGCGCTCAACCCCGCCGCGCGCACGCTCTCGGTGCGCAGCGACAATCCCGCCTATCCCGGCTGGCCCGATTGCGACCCGGCGGCGATCGACGTGGTCGGGCGGGTGGTTTGGGCCGGGCGCAAGATCGGTTAGGGTCGGGCCGGATCCGGAATCGTTCCCCGGCGAAGGCCGGGGCCCAGGCCGGCGCGAGCCGGGTTCGAGTGGGCGCGGGGCAAAGCTCCGACCCACGAAAGCCTTCGGCTCCTGGACCCCGGCCTTCGCCGGGGAACGACAAGTGCAATCCGTCGCGTTGGAGGCTAGCGGCGCATCCGATCGAACAGCCAGACCAGGCCCATCAGTGCCAGACCGATGCCCAGGCCCGCGAGGAAGCCGATGCTCGGCTGGCCGTTGCGAATGCCGATGAAGGCGCCGGCGAGCATCGCGAGGGCGAGCAGGGCGCCGCCGGCAAGGGGGGTGGTCTTGCGGTCCATGGCGCCGCCCATGCCATCGCCCGCCCGTTTTCGCCATGGTTTACGCTTCGTTGAGCATGGCCGTCGCCGCTTTCGCAACACAAGCCGCGCTAAAGCACGGATCCAACGACAAAAGTCGAGGAAAGCCTTGAACCAGAGCGTCTACATAACCGACCGGTCGGCCGTCGCCGACGCGTCCGAGCTGATCGAGCGGTTCGGCGTCTATGCCGCCGACGAAGCGGGCGCGCGCGCCCGGCGCAGCCGCGGGCTGGGCAACGTCATTCATTTCTGCCGGTGGCGGCAGATCGAACGGATGATCCAGATGCTGTCGTCGAGCGAGCGGACGGGGCAGGCGATCCACTGATAACAGGGGCGAATTCCGCTCTGGCGCGGCAGAGCGGCGGCGGCTAGCGTTTGCCCATGTTGCAAGCCGTAGCGGGGCGGCGCGCGGCCGTTCTGGCGGCCGTTCTTGCCCTCATTCTCACTCCCGGCGCCGCGGCCGCGCAGGCCGCCGAGGCGCCGCCCCCCGCCGAGGGCCCGCCGCTCGACCCTTCAGCCCCGCTCGAGGAGTGGCGGGATCTGGGCGTCGACTGGCCGGACATGGAGGCGCAGCAGGGCGACATCATCCCCGATCTGCCCTCCGGCCCCGATCTTACCTCTGGCGATGTCGCCGACGCCTCGGCCACGCGGGCTTATGGCTACCGCATCCTCGGCCTCGAAAATGAGGAGGTGACCGCGCTGCTGGCGCAGTTTCAGGAGCTGTCGACGCTCGAGGAACATCGCGAGCAGCCGGCCAATGCCGCCCAGATCGACCGCCGCGCCCGCGCCGACGCCGAGCTGATGGCCGAATTGCTGCGCGCCTACGGCTATTTCGACGCCACCGTGCGCACCGCGGTCGAGGCCGCGCCCGGCAACAGCTTCGCGGTCGCGATCGAGGTCGCGCCGGGGCCGCTCTATCGCTTCACCGAAGTGACCGTGCCCGGCCTCGAAGAGGCGCCGCAAGCCGACGCCGCGGCCCTGCGCGGGAGCTTCACCGTCGCGGCCGGCGATCCCGTCGATGCGGAGAAGGTGGGGCGAGCCGAGGCGGCATTGCGGGCGGAGCTGGGCGTCCGGGGCTATGCCTTCGCCGAGGTCGGGGGGCTGGACCTGGTCGTCGATCACGAGACCCGCTCGGCGACGCTGGCGCTGCCGGTCCGGCTGGCGGGCACGCGGCGCTTCGGCGCGATCCGGGTGGAGGGCACACCGCTCTTCGACGCGCGCCATCTCGCCACCATCGCCCGCTTTCGCGAAGGCGACCCCTATCGCACCGACCGGATCGACGACCTGCGTCAGGCCCTGGTCGCGACCGGCCTGGTCTCCTCGGTGACGATCCGGCCGGTGGCGCGCGAAGGCAGCGACCTGGTCGATCTCGCGGTTACGCTGGAGGCGGCGCCGCTGCGCACGATCGCGGGCGAGGCGGGCTACGGCACCGGCGAGGGGGTGCGGCTGGAGGTCAGCTGGCAGCATCGCAACCTGCTCTCGCCCGAAGGCGCGGTCACCTTCCGCGGCGTCGCCGGGACTCGCGAGCAGCTCGTCTCCGCGGTGCTGCGGCGGAGCAATTTCGGGCGCCGCGATCAGGTGCTGAACGCCCAGGTCGCGCTCAGCCATGTCGATCGCCCCGCCTTCGACGCGCGCATGTTCACCCTCACCGGCGGGATCGAGCGCCAGTCGAACATCATCTGGCAAAAGGCGTGGACCTGGTCGCTGGGCGCCGAACTGGTCGCCACCGACGAGCGCGACGTCGATATCGCCAGCGGCACCACTCGGCGGCGGACCTTCTTCATCGGCGCGATCCCGGCCTATCTCGGCTATGACGGCTCGAACGATCTGCTCGATCCGACCTCGGGCTTCCGGCTCTCGGCGCGCTTTTCGCCCGAGGCCTCGCTGCAAAACGGCGGCTTCTTCTACGCCCGTGGCCAGCTCGACGGCAGTTTCTACTGGCCCGCCACGTCCACCGTCACCGTCGCGGCGCGCGCAAGGTTCGGCACCATCTTCGGCGCGAGCCGCGATCGCATCGCGCCGTCGCGGCGCTTTTATGCGGGCGGCGGCGGCTCGGTGCGCGGCTACGGCTTCCAGGCGCTTGGGCCGCGCGATCCGGTGTTCGACGATCCGATCGGCGGCCGCAGCCTCGCCGAATTCGCCCTGGAGGCGCGGGTGCGGGTCGGCGCGTTCGGGATCGTGCCCTTCGTCGATGCCGGCAACATCTCGACCTCGCCGCTGCCGGGCTTGAGCAACCTCCAGTTCGGCGCCGGCGTCGGAGTCCGCTACCACAATCGCTTCGGCCCGATCCGGATCGACGTCGGCACCCCGCTCAACCCGCGCGGCGGCGACCCGCGGATCGCGGTCTACGTCTCGCTCGGCCAGGCCTTCTGACCATGGCCGACGCGGTCATCGACGCCGTCGAGGCGGTCCCCCAAGCGCCCGTCGGCCGCAAAGGCTGGCGGCCGTGGCTGGTCCGGCTCGCCAAATTCTTCACCGGCGCCTTGCTCGGGCTCGCGCTGGCGCTCGCCGCTTTCATGGTCTTCCTCGACACCAGCGTCGGGCACCGCTTCATTGTCGATCGGATCGCGGCGATGACTCCGCAATCGGGGCTTCGCATCCGCATCGGGCGGATCGACGGCTCGATCTGGGGCAATACCCAGCTGCGCGACGTCCGGCTCTACGACCCGCAGGGCCTGTTCGCCGAATCCTCCAGGATCGAGATGGACTGGCGGCCGATCGATTTCCTGTGGAACAGCCTCGTCATCCACGAGCTTCAATCCGAGCTCGTTATCCTGCACCGTATGCCGGAGCTCAACCCGCCGGCGGAGCCCCGCCCACTGCTCCCCGAATTCGATCTCCACCTCGGTCGGTTGGAGGTACGGCAGCTGCGCATCGGGGCGAGGGTGACCGGGCGCGAGCGGATTGGGAGCCTCACCGGCGAAGCGTCGATCCGGCGCGGACGGGCCCTGCTCGCGCTCGACCTTGCGGTCCGGGGGGGCGGCGACAGGCTCAGGTTCAATCTCGACGCCGAGCCCGAGGCGGACCGCTTCGATCTGGACGCGCGGATCCGGGCACCCGCGAACAGCGTCGTCGGCGCGATGCTGGGCACGAGGCGGCCGGTGCGGCTCGATCTGGAGGGAGAGGGCCGCTACGCCCGCTGGGACGGCAATGCGCTGCTCGACATTTCGGGGCGGCGGACCGCGGATCTTCGCCTGCGGATGGAGAATGGCCGATTCCGCCTCGCCGGCTGGGCCGCGCCGGCGCCCTTCCTGCGCGGCAAGCTGCAGCGGCTGACCAATCCGCGCGTCACTGTCTCCGGCAGCGGCCTGTTCGAGGACCGCACTGTCGATGCGCGCCTGTCGCTGCGCTCGCCCGCGGTCCGCCTCGAGGCGCGCGGCGGCTTCGATCTGCGGCGCAATGCCTATGACGATGTCCAGATCGCCGCCGATCTGACCCAGCCGGCGGCGATGTTCCGCAACATGACCGGACGGCAGATCCGCTTCACCGCTCTGCTCGACGGGCCGGCGGGTCGCGCGCGCTTCGCCTACCGGCTCACCTCGCCGCGGATCGCCTTCGACAACACCGGTTTCGAGGAGGTGCGCGCGCAAGGCGCCGGCAATCTGTCGCGCGCGCCGGTGCTCGTGCCGCTGGCCGCCACGGCTCGGCGGGTGACCGGCAATGGCGATGTCGCCGCCGGCATCCTCGCCGAGCTGCGCGTCAACGGCACGCTCAGGGTAACGCCGCAGCGGCTGACCGCCGACGATCTCGTCGTCGCCTCGCGCTGGCTGCGGGGCTTGAGCGACGTCCAGGTCGATCTTCGCACCGGCGTCTACGATGCGACCTTCAACGGCGGCATGCGCGATTATCCCATCCCCGGCTTCGGCACCGTCGATGTGCTGACCGAATTGCGCGCCGTGCCGGGGCCCAATCGGCGCGGCACCAGCGTCACCGGGGGCGCCCGCTCGTGGGTCAAGCGGCTCGACAATCGTTTCCTCGCCTGGGTGTCCGGGGGCCTGCCGCGGCTCGAAACCAATCTCGCGCGCGGGCCGGACAAAATCGTCCATTTCTCCAACCTGCGGATCACCGCCCCCAAGCTCAACCTCGCGGGTGCGGGCTTCCGGCGGGTCGACGGCACTTTCTCCTTCGAAGGCGCTGGACGGCACGGCGATTATGGCCCGCTGCGGCTCAGCCTCGACGGGCGGTTGGAACGGCCGCGGCTGACGGTGCGGCTCGATGCTCCGCTCGATTCGCTAGGCCTTCGCGACGTCATCCTCAGCATCGATCCCAACGAGGCCGGCTTTGCCTGGCGCGGCGAGGGCGGCTCGACGCTCGGCCCGTTCACCGGCAACGGCCAGATCCTTCTCCCCCGCGGGGCACCGGCGACGATTCAGTTCGCCGCGCTCAACGTTTCGGGCACCCGCGCCACCGGGGCGCTGCGCTCCGATCCGGGCGGCTTCACCGGCCAGCTCGACGTCGCCGGCGGCGGGCTCGACGGCCGGCTGCTCTTCAGCCCGCACCGGGGGCATCAACGGATCGCGGTCCGGCTCGCGGCCAACGACGCGCATTTCGCCGGGCCGCCGCCGATCGTGGTTCGGCGCGGCACGATCGAAGGGGTGATCCTGCTCGATCCGGCCGGCACTTCGATCGAGGGCCGGGTCACCGCGCGCGGCCTGAGCCGCGGCCCGCTGTCGATCGCCAATCTCGATGCGAGCGCCAGCCTGCGCGGCGGTTCGGGCACGATCAGGGCGCGGGTGGCGGGCTCGCGCGGGCGCGATTTCTCCTTCGATGCGGTCGCTCAGGTCTCGCCCGGCCGCTACCGGATCAGCGGCTCGGGCACGCTCGACCGCCGCCCGCTCGAACTGGTCACCCCGGCCGAGCTGACTTGGCAAGCCGAGGGCTGGCGGCTCGCCCCCACCCGCTTCCGCTACGCTGGCGGCAACGCCAGCCTGTCCGGCCTGTTCGGTGCCCGCACCGTGCTGGACGCGCGGCTCGAGTCGATGCCGCTGACCGTGCTCGACATCCTCTATCCCCGGCTCGGCCTCGGCGGCATCGCCTCGGGCTCGGTGCGCTATTCCTCGTCCTCGGCCGATGCGCCGCCCTCGGGCGAGGCCAATCTGCGGATTCGCGGGCTGAGCCGCGCCGGACTGGTCCTGAGTTCGCGACCGGTCGATATCGGGCTCAACGCGCGGCTGTCGGGGAGCGGCGCCGCGTTCCGCGCGGTCGCGGTAAGCGAGGGGCGGACGATCGGCCGGGCGCAGGGGCGGTTGAGCGGGATCGGCGGCCCGGGCAGCCTCGGCGAGCGGCTGGCGCGGGCGCCGATGCGCGCGCAGCTCCGCTACAACGGCGCCGCCGACACGCTCTGGCGGCTGACCGGGATCGAGCTGATCGACCTCAGCGGGCCGGCGGCAATCGGCGCGGACATGAGCGGCAGCTTCAACGATCCGCTGATCAACGGCTCGGTGCGCACCGCCGGGGCGCGGCTGGAGAGCGCGGTGACCGGGATGGTGATCGACAATCTCGTCTCCGAAGGCCGCTTCGGCGGCTCGCAGCTGCGCATCACCCGCTTCAGCGGCCGGACCGAGGGCGGCGGCACCATCTCGGGCAGCGGCGCGCTCGATTTCTCGGTCGCGCGCGGCGTCGGCATGCGCTTCGATCTCACCGCCGCCAACGCCCGCCTGCTCGACCGCGACGACATCCAGGCCTCGGTCAGCGGCGATCTCGCGATCCGCTCGGACGGGGACGGCGGCTCGATCGCGGGCAACGTGACGATGACTGAAGGCCGCTTCCAGCTCGGCAGCGCCACTTCGGCGGCGCGGGTGGCGCGGCTCAACGCGCGCGAGGTCAACCGGCCCGACAGCGACCTGGGCCCGGAGCCGCGCCGGATCGCGCCCTGGCGGCTGGCGCTCGGCGTCACCGCGGCCAATCGCCTGCGGGTCACCGGCCTCGGCATGAACAGCGAATGGCGCGCCGATCTCGACGTGCGCGGCACCGTTACCGAGCCGCGCATCACCGGCGAGGCCGGGCTGATCCGCGGCACCTACGATTTCGCCGGGCGCCGCTTCGATCTCGTTCGCGGCAATATCCGCTTCCAGGGCGAAGCGCCGGTCAATCCGGTCCTCGACATCGCCGCCGAGGCGCGGGTGCGCGGCCTCTCGGCCCAGATCAGGGTGACCGGACGAAGCCAGCGCCCCGAGATCACTTTCGCCTCCACCCCGGCGCTGCCCCAGGACGAACTGCTCTCGCGGATCCTGTTCGGCACCTCGATCACCAATTTGTCGGCGCCCGAGGCGGTGCAGCTGGCGAGCGCGATCGCCGGCCTCAACGATCCGCGCGGCGGGCTCGACCCGATCAACGCGGTGCGCCGGGGGATCGGCCTCGATCGCCTGCGCATCCTCCCCGCCGACGTCACCCAGGGGATCGGCACCCAGCTCGCCGCCGGCAAATATTTCGGCCGGCGCGTCTATGTCGAAGTGGTCACCGACGGCCGCGGCTATTCGGCCACGACGGTCGAATATCAGATCACCCGCTGGCTCTCTTTGCTCTCGAGCATCTCGACGATCGGGCGGGAGAGCGTGAATGTGCGGGTGTCGAGGGATTATTGATGGCCACTCCCGTCATTCCTGCTTTCGCGGGAGTGACGTAGAAGGGGCGCGGGAGAACCGATGACCGAAGCCGATCAAACCGCCCGTGCCAAGCACCGCCACCGCATCCGCAATATCCTCGGCGGCTCGGCGGGCAATATGGTGGAATGGTACGACTGGTACATTTACGCCGCCTTCTCGCTCTATTTCGCGCCGTCATTCTTCCCGGCGGGCGACACCCTCGCGCAGCAGACCGGTGCCGCCTTGATCTTCTGGGCCGGCTTCCTGATGCGGCCAGTCGGCGCCTGGATCATGGGAGTTTATGCCGACCGCAAGGGCCGCAAGGCGGGGCTCAGTCTTTCGGTCAGCCTGATGTGCTTCGGCTCGCTGCTGATCGCGGTCGCGCCGACCTATCAGCAGGCAGGCTGGCTCGCGCCGGCCGGGCTGATCCTCGCCCGGCTGATCCAAGGGCTGAGCCTGGGCGGCGAATATGGTTCGTCCGCCACCTATTTGAGCGAGGTCGCCGGCAAAGAGAGGCGCGGCTTTTTCTCCAGCTTTCAATATGTGACCCTGATCTCGGGCCAGTTAACCGCTTCGGCGGTGCTGATCGTGTTGCAGTTCAGCCTGTCCGAGGCGGACCTCGAGGTCTGGGGCTGGCGCATCCCCTTCGCGATCGGCGCAGTACTGGCCCTGGTGGTTTTCTATATAAGACGGCGGCTCAGCGAGACCGAGAGCTTCAACAACGCCAAGGCGGCGGGCGCGCCGAAATCGGGCGGCTGGCGGCTGGTGCGCGAGCACCCCAGGGAGGCGCTGCTGGTGATGGCGCTCACCGCGGGCGGGACGCTCGCTTTCTACGCCTATACGATCTACCTGCCCAAATTCCTCAACCTTTCGGCCGGCTTCGATCGCCAGACCGCGGCGCAAATCTCGACGGCGGCCATCCTCGTTTTCATGTGCCTGCAGCCCCTGGTCGGCGCGCTTTCCGACCGGGTCGGGCGCAAGCCGGTGATGATCGCCTTCGGTATTTCGGGCGTGATTTTCACCGTGCCCGTCTTCACCCTGCTCGAGAACGTCACCAACCCGTTCCTCGCATTTGGTCTGATGATGGTCCTGCTGGTCTCGATCAGCGGCTATACGGCGATCAACGCGGTGGTGAAGGCGGAGCTTTTCCCCGCGCACATCCGCGCCCTCGGCGTCGCCTTGCCCTATGCCCTGGCCAACGCAATCTTCGGCGGATCAGCCGACTTTGTCGCGTTCCAGTTCAAGGAATGGGGAATGGAACGTGTTTTCTACTGGTACGTGACGGCGATGATCGGCCTGTCGCTGATCGTCTACCTGCGCATGCGCGACACCAAGCAGCACAGCCAAATCCTGGAGGACTGAAACAGATTGGGGCCGCCCGGTCAGGGAGACCCGAGCGACCCCTCGTCCGGCGTGCTCTGCGGAAGCTAAAAAAACTGCCGGACTTTGATGCCGCTAAAACGGCGCAGGCCCGGCGGCGGTTCCCTGTCGCGAAGGCTCAGCTCGAATAATACATGTCATATTCGACCGCGCTCGGAGTCGTTTCCCAGCGCAGCTGCTCTTCCCACTTGAGCTCGACATAGGCGTCGATCTGATCGTCGCTGAAGACGTCCCCCCTGGTCAGGAAGTCGCGGTCGTTGTGAAGCGCGATCAGCGCCTCGCGCAAGCTGCCGCAAACGGTCGGCACGTCGACCAATTCCTGCGGCGGCAGATCGTAGAGATTCTTGTCGATCGGATCGCCCGGATGGATGCGGTTCTGAATGCCGTCGAGGCCCGCCATGAGCAGCGCCGAATAGGCCAGATAGGGATTGGCGAGCGCGTCGGGAAAGCGGAACTCGACGCGCTTCGCCTTCTCGCCCGTGCCATAAGGGATGCGGCAGGAGGCGGAGCGATTGCGGCTCGAATAAGCGAGCAGGACCGGTGCCTCGAAGCCCGGAACCAGGCGCTTGTAGCTGTTCGTCGATGGATTGGTGAAGGCGTTGAGCGCGCGCGCATGCTTGATCACCCCGCCGATGAAATAGAGGCAGGTTTCGCTGAGGCCCGCATAGCCGGTGCCGGCGAAGAGCGGCTTGCCGCCTTTCCAGATCGACATGTGGGTGTGCATCCCCGAGCCATTGTCGGCCTTGATCGGCTTGGGCATGAAGGTCGCGGTCTTGCCGTAGGCGTGGGCGACCATGTGCACGACATATTTGTAGATCTGCATCCGGTCGGCGGTCTCGGTGAGCGTGCCGAAGGTGAGGCCCAACTCGTGCTGCGCGGCGGCGACCTCGTGATGGTGCTTGTCCATCGGCAGCCCCATTTCGATCATCGTCGAGACCATCTCAGCCCGAATGTCCTGCGCGCTGTCGACCGGCGCGACCGGGAAATAGCCGCCCTTGGCGCGCGGCCGGTGGGCGAGATTGCCATTCTCATATTTGGTCGCGGTGTTGGTCGGCAGCTCGATATCGTCGAGGCTGAAGCCGGAGGCGGCGTAGCTGTCCTCGAAGCGGACGTCGTCGAACATGAAGAATTCGGCCTCGGGTCCGACATAGATGGTGTCGCCGATGCCGGTCGCCTTCAGATACGCCTCGGCCCGCTTGGCGGTCGAGCGCGGATCGCGGGCGTAGAGCTCGCCGGTGCCGGGATCGACGATGTCGCAGAACAAAATGCCCATCGGGGTCGCGCTGAACGGATCGACATACCAGGCGTCGAGATCGGGCTTGAGGATCATGTCGCTCTCGTTGATCGCCTTCCAGCCGGCGATCGAGCTGCCGTCGAACATCAGCCCGTCGGTCACCTGATCCTCGTCGAGCATGCCGGCGCACATCGACAGATGCTGCCACTTGCCCTTGGGATCGGTGAAGCGAAGATCGACCCACTCGATCTCCTCGTCCTTGATGGTCTTGAGGATCTTGCCCGCGTCGTTCGCCATGATTTTCGTCCCGCTGTTCGGTGGAGTCGCGAGCATGATTGAGGGCCGCCGCGCCAGCGTCCAGCGACCGGTGAATATTTCACGTTGGCGGAGGGTGGCTCAGAAGGCCCTGCGTTGGGCCGCGATCAGCATCCTGAGCAGCATCGCCACCGGCCGCGGCACGCCGACCTTGCCTTCGAGCCACAGACTCACCGCCGAGCGGCTCACCCCGATCGCCGCGGCAAGCTCGTTTTGCGTCTTGTAGCCGAGCGTGCGCATCGCGGACTTGAGCTCGTCCGGCGACATGGAGGCGAGGCGGGGATCGTCCACTACTTCGTCACCCCGGCGCAGGCCGGGGTCTCAGGCCAAGAGGTCACGGCACGTCTCCACGAGGTCCCGGCCTTCGCCGGGATGACGAGAAAGGTCAAATCGCGTCCGACCCCCGCTCCCCCGTGCGGATCCGGATCGCTTCTTCGACCGGGGAGACGAAGATCTTGCCGTCGCCGATCCGGCCGGTCTTGGCGGCGGTCGCGATCGCCTCGACGACGCGTTCGGCCAGGCCGTCCTCGACGACCACCTCCAGCTTCACCTTGGGGACGAAATCGACGACATATTCGGCGCCGCGATAGAGCTCGGTATGGCCCTTTTGCCGGCCGAAGCCCTCGACCTGGCAGACGGTCATCCCCGAGACGCCGATCTCGTGCAGGGCCTCCTTGACCTCGTCCAGCTTGAACGGCTTGATCACCGCCTCGATCTTCTTCACCCCAAGCCTCCGTTCTCGAAGCCGCGCATAGGCCGCGCAGGCGCGCGCTTCAATGCGCCGCAACTCGTCACGCGCCGCTGGCTCGGAAGGGTCCCGAGCACGCCGGTGTGACAATCGTCACAGACGGCCCGGCAAAAGTCTGTTCCTGTTCGGTCATCCGGTGTCTGTCAGGGATACTTGCGATGAAGTCTTTGGTCGAAACCGCGGCCATCGCCGCACTCATTCTCCTCTCCGCCTGCGACCCGGGGGCGGCAGCGAACAATACTGTCGGTATCGAAGTCATAGAGGAGGCCGCCGCCTCGAATGTGAGCGAGACCGTCTATTGCGAAGCTGTCGAGCAGAGCGTCCCAGCTGAGGATTGCGCGGAGCTGACCCGCCAGGACGCGGCGGTTCACCGGGGAGCCGCGGCCTTCAACGTGCCCGATCCGATGTCGCGGGGGGAGACCGTAGAGGTCCACCTCGTCATCGACCGCAGGCCCGCCCGTCTGATTCGACGGATCGAGGCCGGGCCAACGAGCCAGGACCTCAATACGATGGAGGATTTGCCGATCTCCAATGACTCGATGGGGAACGCAAGCAGCGCCGATCCCGCGGGCATAGAAGACGACGAGCCGGCCCCTACTCCGGGTCAGGTCGTGGACACGCTGGAGGGGAGGCCGGAGCGCTTCTACCCGCCGGTCGGCCGGAATATGCGCACCGAACTGGTGGGGCAGGGCTTCGACATCGTCCCGAAAACCGAGCTCTCCCAGCAAATTCGGCTCGGGGGCCAGGCGACTTGGATCTGGGAAGTCACGGCGCGCCAGGGCGGGCAACGGTCGCTGACCGTGTTCACGATGGTGGAGGGCGTCGTCAACGGCCGCCGTCTCGTTCTGGATCGGACGCCAAAAGTCCGAACGGTCAGGGTCGATGTGAGCACCCGCGACCGGCTGTGGGACGCGCTTGCGGCGGCGCCTGCCTGGATCAAGTTACTGACCACGATTGTGGCCGCGTTCGGGGGGCTGCTCGCGGCCTGGTACGCGCTACCCTGGTGGAAGCGCCGACGCGCAAAAAAAGGGGAGTTGCCTGATCAAGCGGATGCCGACCGGTCGAGTTGAGGCCGGGGCTGGGCCGGCAGCGATCTGCGGTCGCCAGCCTGATTGACGAAGTCGCGCGAATCGCGATCGGTCAGCATTCGTTCAGCAGGGCAGGGCCACGCTGGCTCAAGGAGCCAATCCTCGAAAGGCAGTCCCATGCGCAAGCTCATCTCCCTGATCGCCGCCAGCCTGCTGATCGGCGGCGCGGCCCAGGCCGGCCCGCCCGATCGCGAAGCCGAGTTGCAGCGCGCGGTGCGCGATCGGGTCGCCGGCGCGCCGGTCGACTGCATCGATCTGCACCGCGTCCGCTCGTCGCGGATCATCAACGACACCGCGATCGTCTACGACGCGGGCAGCGTGATCTACGTCAACCGGCCGCGCAATGGCGCCGAGCAGCTCGACCGCAACGATACCATGGTCAATCGCCTCTACGGCAGCAGCCGGCTGTGCAGCATCGACACGGTGACGATGGTCGACTCGCTGTCGCAATCCTTCTCGGGCGTGGTCTTCCTCGGCGAATTCGTGCCCTATCGGCGCGTGCGCACGGGCTCGGCCGACTGATCGCTCAATAAGGCGGCGCATCCAGCCCCTTCGGGCTCTTCGTGAAGATCTCGCAGCCGGCTTCGGTGATGCCGATGCTGTGCTCGAACTGGGCCGAGAGGCTGCGGTCGCGGGTGACCGCCGTCCAGCCGTCGTCGAGCACCTTGGAGGCGGCCTTGCCGATGTTGATCATCGGCTCGATCGTGAAGAACATGCCCGGCATCAGCTCGGGGCCGGTGCCGGGGCGGCCGGCATGGACCACTTCGGGCGAATCGTGGAAGACCTGGCCCAGACCGTGGCCGCAAAAGTCGCGTACGACGCTGTAGCGATTGGCCTCGGCGTGGCTCTGGATAGCGTGGGCGATGTCGCCCAGCCGGTTGCCGGGCCGGGCCTGCTCGATGCCGCGCATCAGGCATTCATAGGTCACTTGAACCAGCTTCTTGGCCTTGATCGGCACCTCGCCGACCAGATACATCCGGCTGGTATCGCCGTGCCAGCCGCCGACGATCGGGGTGACGTCGATATTGACGATGTCGCCGTCCTTCAGCGCCCGCTCGCCCGGAATGCCGTGGCACACGACATGGTTGATCGAGGTGCAGCAGCTCTTGGTGTAGCCGCGATAGCCGAGCGTCGCCGGCACGCCGCCCGCATCGATCGTCATGCGGTGGACGATGTCGTCAATCTCCTGGGTGGTGACCCCGGGCATGACATGCGGAACCAGCGCGTCCAGGATTTCGGCCGCGACCCGCCCGGCGGCGCGCATCCCGGCGAAACCGCCGGGTCCGTGCAGCTTGATCGGCCCGTGGCGGCCGATGACCGTGGCGTCGCGTTCGAGAAAATGGGTTTCCATGGTGTGGAATATAGCCCCGACGGGCTGGTTTGACGACCCCCGCTCCGTTATTCGGATCGGCATGACGGACGAGCGCATCTGGACGGCCGGCCTGGTCGTGATCGGGGACGAGATCCTCTCCGGCCGCACCCAGGACCGCAATGTCGCGCAAATCGCGACCTGGCTGAACCTTCAGGGGATCAGGCTGGCCGAGGTACGGGTGGTGGCCGATGACATCGCCCGGATCGGCGAAGCGGTGAATGCGCTGCGCAGCGCTTACGATTATCTGTTCACCACCGGCGGCATCGGGCCGACCCATGACGACATCACCGTCGATGCGATCGCGGCCGCGCTCGGCGTCGAGGTCGAGGTCCATCCCAAAGCGCGGGCCGTGCTCGAAAGCTATTATGAATCGCGCGGCGGCATCACCGAAGCGCGGCTCCGCATGGCGCGGGTGCCCGCGGGCGCGAGCCTGATCGAAAACCGGATGTCGGGCGCGCCGGGGATTCGTCACGGCAACATCTTCATCCTGGCCGGCGTGCCCCACATCGCCACCCTGATGCTGGAGGCGCTGTCGGGGGCGCTCGAGGGCGGGAGGCCGTTGCTCTCGCACACGATCGGCTGCTGGGCGCCCGAAAGCGAGGTCGCGGACGTGCTTCGCGAAACCGAACGGGCGCATGAAGGCTGCCAGATCGGCTCCTACCCCTTCTTCCGCGACGGCAAAGCGGGCGCCAATTTCGTGATTCGCAGTCTCGACCAGAGCGCGCTCGATGCCTGCACCGCGGATCTGATGCGGCGGCTCGAAGCGGATGGAAAGCCGATCTCGCCCGAAGAAATCTGAAAAGCCCAAGGAGGCGCGTGGCCATGGACCGCATCTTCACCTGGTTTGCCGGCCGCATGTCGGCGCTCGTCGGTCAGCCGCTCGCGTTCGTCGCGGCCTTCGCCCTGATCGTCATGTGGGCCACGACCGGGCCGATTTTCGATTATTCGGATACCTGGCAATTGGTCATCAACACGACGACCACGATCGTGACCTTCCTGATGGTCTTCCTGATCCAGAACAGCCAGAACCGCGACGCGGCGGCAATGCAGGCGAAGCTCGACGAGCTGCTCCGTACGGTGGCGACGGCACGCCCGCAATTCATCGGCATCGAGCATCTCACCGACCACGAGATCGAGCGGATCCGGTCGGCACTCGAGGCGGAGGCGAGGACCCGGGACAGCAGCGAAGGCCCGGCGGCGCACGAGACGCTGGAGCGCCTGCTCCACCGCTATTGAGCCGCTTGCCTGCCGCAAGGGGTTACGGCAATCTGGCTTGGGCGGGAGGAGAAAAGTGGCGCGATCGAAGCAGGTTGCTGCGATGCTGACGGTGCTGGGCGGCGCCGCCCTGCTGGCGTCCGCGCCCCTCCATGCCGGGCCGCAGTCGGCCGGCTGGAACCGGGGCCCGCGCAACAATCTCGTCGTCTATCGCGAAGACGCCTGCCCGCCGAGCACCGACGACCAGATTTACGTCTGCCACCGCCGGCTGACGGCCGAGGGGGTGATCGCGCTGCATCGCGTTGCCACCTGCTTCGCCGCCCGGCGGCCGCGCGTGGTCCGGGCCTTGCTGGCGCTGGACGTGCAGAGCGAGGCGCAGCGGCTGGCCATGCAGCGGCTCGTCGCCGAGCCCGGCCGCTGCCGGCCCGAGCGCAGGCTGGGCTTCAACAGCCTGCTGCTCGCCGGCGCGCTCGCCGAGGCGCTACTCCGACGCACGCCACGGCGCCTCGACGTCCTGCTGCGCGCCGATCCCGAGCGCCCGATCCGGGCCCGGGACGATGCCGAATATATGAGCTTGTGCGTGACCGGCACCGACCCGGCAAGGGTCGTCTCGCTGCTCGCCACGCGGCCGGCGAGCGTCGAGGAGGAAGGCGCGGTGACCGCAATGGCGCCGAGGCTCAGCCCGTGCCTGACTCAGGGCCGCGGCGCGAATTTCAACCGCCCCGCGCTCCGCGCCCACCTCGCCCTCGCGGCGCTGCGCCTGCGGACGCATAATCTGGAAGGGCGGCGTTAGGGGCGTGCGGGGTTCCGTCGCGGCAAAGCCGTTGGAGCGGGTGAAGGGAATCGAACCCCAGCGCAGCCCCGGCAGGGCGGAGCGCACAAAGACTCGAGGGTTCGATCGCACGCTGGAAGTATTGGAGCGGGTGAAGGGAATCGAACCCTCGTCGTAAGCTTGGGAAGCTTCTGCTCTGCCATTGAGCTACACCCGCTCGGGCACAGGCGGCGATGCCACAAGCGCTCGTCGAGCGTCAACCGGTGTTGGAATCGTAGCGCAAGTCGCTGGCCGAGAGCGCTTTCTTGTCCGCCGCGCCCTCGGCGTAGCGCAAATTGGTATAACCTTGCTGCGGCAGACGGGCGCCGAAGCTCTTGCCCTTGCCGGGCGCGAGCCGCCTGAGATCGAATTCTTCCTCGAACTGGATGCCGATCCGGCGCGATTCGGTCCAGCGCACCTCGGCGCCGAGATTGCCGCAGCCCGGCAGGTCGAGCTGAACCCTCGAGTCGGTCGGGAGCGAGCGATCGCATTCGAGCAGCGCCCCGCCCGAGGAGATGTTGCGGACCCTGACCGGCATCGACATGCCGTCGAACTGCAGGCTGGCGACCTTGAGCAGGCCCTGGCGCGGCGGCCGGTTGAACTGGAAGCCGTCGGCGGTGATCGCCTTGTTCTCGGCGGCGAGGCGGCCCGCTTCGTCGGGGTTCATCGGCCGCCCGAAAATATAGCCCTGAATATGGCTGCAGCCGAGCTGGCGGATCATGGTGAGTTCGTCATGGGTCTCGGCGCCCTCGGCGGTCGTGTCCATGCCGAGGCTCTCGGCGAGGGTCACGATGGCGCGGATGATCGCGGCGTTGCGGCTGCCGTCCTTGGCCGCGCCGCGCACGAAGCTCTGGTCGATCTTGATCTTGTCGAAGGGCGCCTTCTTCAAATAGCCGAGCGAGGAATAGCCGGTGCCGAAATCGTCGAGCGCCAGTCGGACGCCGATCTTCTTCAGCTTGGCGAACATGTCGTCGGTCGATTCGCTTTCGACCAGGAACACGCCTTCGGTGATCTCGAGCTCGAGCTGGCGCGGCGGCAGCTCGGCATGGGCGAGCGCGCTGATGATCGTTTCCGGAAGGCTGGGCTCGACGAACTGGATCGGCGAGAGATTGACCGCGACCCGGATATGCTCCGGCCATTTGCTCGCCTCAAGGCAGGCGGTGCGAAGCACCCATTCGCCGATCGAGAGGATCAGGCCGGCCTCTTCGGCGAGCGGAATGAACAAGGACGGCGAGATCAGGCCGCGGGTCGGGTGATGCCAGCGGACCAAAGCCTCGAACCCGGAGAGCTCCTCGGTCTTGGCGTTGACCACCGGCTGATATTGCAGCTGCAGCTCGCCGCGGGCGATCGCCTTCCTGAGGTCGGTTTCGAGGATCTGGCGGTCCTGCGCCTCGGAGTGCATTTCGGGCGCGAAGAAGCAATAGGTGCCGCGCCCCGCCGCCTTGGCCGAATAGAGAGCGAGATCGGCGTTGCGGATCAGCGCGTCGGCGCAGTCGCGGCCGGCCGCGGCGAGCGCGATCCCCACCGAGGCACCGATCGAGATGTTATGACCTTCGATCGTGTAGGGCATCGAGACCTGCTGGATCAGCCTACTGGCGAGCTCGCCCAGGAAGGCATTGTCATGCTGGCTCGGCAGCACCGCCTTGAACTCGTCGCCGCCCAGCCGGCCGACCTGGCCCTCCTTGCCGAGCACCGCGGTCAGGCGTTGGCCGACCTGCTTGAGGAGGGCGTCGCCGATCGGGTGGCCGAGCGTGTCGTTGACGTTCTTGAAGCGGTCGAGATCGATCAGGAAGAGCGCGCAGCCGCCGCCGTCCTTGCTCTGCATCGCCTCGTCGAGAGTCCGGCGCATCAGCGAGCGGTTGGGCAGGCCGGTCAGCGAATCATATTTTGCGAGGCGGTTGATCTCCTCTTCGGAGCGGCGCTGTTGGGTGAGATCGGTGCCGATCCCGCGAAAGCCCAGGAAGCGGCCATGTTCGTCGAAGCTCGGCGTGCCCGACAGCGACCACCAGATTTCCGCCGCCGTATTGGCGCGGACATTGATGTCGGTGAAGGGCAGCCGGGTCGACAAATGGAAGCCCAAGGAGCGCTCGGACACTTCGGGGCTGCGCCGGTCGTCCAGGCCGATCAGATCGTGGAAGGACTTGCCGATCAACTCGGCGGCCGGGGTCTTGAGATCGGCGGCGAGTTGTTCGGACACGTAGGACAGCGCGCCGCGCGCCGTGGTCTCCCAGAACCAGCCGCGGCCGGCCTGCTCGAATTCCTCGATGAAGCGGGCCGCGCGCTGCGCGTTCCAGTCGATCTCGACCCGGCGTTTCAGTTGCACCATCCGCTCGGCGGAGCGGGTCAGGCTCAGGCAGACCAGAAAGAAGGCCAAAGCGAGGGTGGTCAGCGTCGACGCTGAGTCGCCGGACAGGAAGAGCAGCTTCGCGACGCAGCCGATCGCGCCCAAAGCGGTCAGCGCCGGAAAGGACAGAAAGGCGAAGGGTACGGCAAGCACCGCGCCCGCGAACGCGATTTCGGTGAGCAAAGGATTGGCGGCAACCGGGATCGCGAGCTCGGCCATCACCGCGGTCCCGCACCACAAGACGGTCGTCGCCAGCGTGTAGAGCGCCGCGCCGCGAATCGCGCTGTGCGGCTGCATCCGCGAGGGCGGGTGCTTGCGCAGCCACAACCAGCCCGCAAGATCGGCGGCAAGCAGGATCCCAAGCGGGGCGATGATGCCGATCGATTGCCACGCTGCGCCGCCGAGGCCGATCATCAGCCCGAGCCCGCAGACGAGATGAACGCAGAAGAAGAAGGCCGGCACCGGGTCGATCGCCCGAATCCGCTCGCGCGCGGCGCTTTCCTCCTGCGCGTCGTCGAGCCTGTGGAAATCGTGGACCATCAGGCGAGCGAACGAGATGCGCTCCTCCGCTTCGGCGATTGCCGGACTGCCCCTATCTCTGACGCCTGCCATCGGCCCCTAATAGCGCCGTCCTCTTAAGATTTGTTTGCCGCCCGGCCGCTAGCGGTCGGGCTCTTCCTCATCGGGATCGCGACGGTCGCGGCATTCGTCGCGATCGGGGTTGCGAGCGCAGCGGCGGGCGATGCGGCCCTCGCGTTCCTCGGCCTCGCGGAGTTCGCGGCCACGGCGCTGATCCGCCTCGGACTGGCTGACGGTGGCGGCATCGACGCCGGCGCTCACCACCCTCACCGGCAGGGTGACGAGATCGACCGCCGTGCGGGCCAGGCAGCCCGACAGGACGAGGGCGACAGGCAAAGCGAGAAGCGCGCGCATCGCGCCTTTATAGAGCAGGCACCGGCAAAAGAACACGGACGATCGCGCGCCCGGTCCGATCTATCCGGCGATCAGGCTCATACAGGTGAGGCCGGATTCGGCCTTGTGCAGCTCCGAGACGTCGAGCTGGACGACGTCGAAACCGCGCCTGGCAAGGCTCTCCGCGGTTCGCGGCGCTTCACTGGAGACGAAGAGGCGGGCGCCGGCACGCAGCACATTGGCGCCGTTCGGCTCGTCGAGGGGGACGGCGAGGGGGTCGACGTCGCTAAAGTCCGCCGGGCAGACCCACTCGGGGTGATGGACGAGCACCGGATTTCCGGCCCCATCATGGCCGGCGAAGGTGGCACCCGATTTGAGATGGAGGCAGCCTTTCGCCGCGACCGCGACGACCTCGAAGCCGAGCGGCGCCGCGACCTCGGCGAGCGCGGCGATGCCCTCAGCGCAGGTGCGGGCCGACCGCCCGACATAGAGGCGGTCACCGATCCGAAGCACGTCGCCACCGTCGAGCGTGCCGTGCCCGAGGCGATGAACGGTGAAGTCGCTGGCCAGCCCCAGTGCGGTCGAGGCGACTTCGTCGGCCCGGGAGGCGGCGCCCGGCCGGGCGAGGATGACGTGGCCGCCGAGGATGAGCGCGGTGTCCTCGACGAAGACGCCATCCGGATGGTTCGGGAGCGCGGGCAGGCGGACGATGGCGAACCCCGCCTCGGCAAGCGCTCGCTCATAGGCGGCGTGCTGCGCCTGAGCCCGCGCCAGGTCGATCGGGGCAGCGGCGAGATGGGTCAGTTCGCACTCGGTGAGGCGGGGGCTGAGCGCGCGGGTATAGGCCTTGCCGGTCGTCGTCATGGCTTGCGCCTAGCTGGCGAGGGTGCCCGATGGAAAGTCGAAAGCGGCTTGACTTTCTTTCTCGAGAGTCTGATAATTCTGTAATGACAGAAATAGCAGTCAGGACAAGGCTGGCTCCCGCGGTCGAGAAGTTCATCCTCCACTGGGGCGACATGGGCGGGCAATGGGGGGTCAACCGCTCGGTCGCGCAGATCCATGCATTGCTCTACCTCGCCGAGCGCCCGCTGAACGCCGAGGAGATCGCCGACCAACTCGGCATCGCCCGCTCGAACGTGTCGAACAGCCTGAAGGAGCTGATCGGCTGGAAGCTGATCCGCCGGGTGCCGCTGCCCGCCGACCGCCGCGACCATTATCAGGCCCAGACCGACCTTTGGGAGATGGTCACGCGGATCGCGCAAGGCCGCAAGGAGCGGGAGATCGATCCGGCCGCGGCGGCGCTTCGCGCGTGCCTGGCCGAGGCGAAGGGCGATGCGGCGGTTAGCCCCGTCGCCTTGAAGCGGCTGAGCGAGATGAGCGCGTTCCTGGAAACGGTCGACGGTTGGTATACGCAGATGCTGGGCGTCCCGGCGCCGACAATCATGGCCCTGATGCGGATGGGATCGAAAGTGGCGAGCCTGTTGAGCTTCGGCCGCAAGGGTGAGGGTCCTCAGGCCTGAAAGGAGGCGGGTGATGGAGATGAAGGCGGACGGGGCGAAGGTCATCCCGTTTCCGGCGTTTCGCCATTGTGCCCGCCACGAGGAGGTCGGCGACCTGCGCTTCCGCGCGCTGGTCGGAGAGGCGGGCTGGGCGGCCTTGCCTGAGACGACGCGGGCACGCTTCGGCAAGCGCATCGCCGAGGGGCACAGCGCCGTCTATGCGGGCGAGATCGTCGAATGCCGGATGAACAGGGCCGGGCGGATCCTCGCCCGGCTTTGCCGGCTGCTCGGCGGGCCGCTGCCGCTGAGCCGCGATGCGGACCAGCCGGCTTTGGTCAGCGTCACCGAGGATGCCGCGAGCGGCGGCCAGCATTGGACCCGGCTCTACGGCCGCCGCGGCGCCGGCATGCAGGTGATCCGCTCGCGCAAATGCTTCGCCGGCCCGACCGGGCTCGAGGAGCATATCGGCCGCGGCTTCGGCATCGCGCTGCGCACCGAGGTCGCCGACGAGGCGCTGCACTTCCTGGGCGACCATTATTTCCTGCAGCTCTTCGGCCGCCGCCTGCGCCTGCCGCGACTGCTGGCGCCGGGGCGGATGCGGGTCAGCCACATCGATTGCAAGCACGGCCTGTTCGCCTTCGTGCTCGCGCTCGATCATCCCTTGTTCGGCGAGCTCGTCCATCAGACCGCGATGTTCCGCGACCTCCAGGAGGCAAAATGAGCGGTGACGGCGAGCTTGTCGGCGTGGCGGGCGGCATGGCCGCGGCAGCCTGCGCTCCCGCCCTGGTCGGCGCGCTGATAGGCTTGGTCGCGGGCGGGCCGCTGGCCGCGGTCTTCGTATTCATCGTCGCGCTGGTGATTGCGGCCGGACATGTGATGGTGCTCGCATTGCCGGTTCTCGCCCTGTTGAGCCTGTTGGGCCGGCGTCCCGGCTGGGCAACCGCCCTAGTCGCGGCCGTCTTGATCGGGGGCGCCCCTGTCGGTGTCCTGATTGCAAGAGAGGCGGCCCCGTGGGGCGCCGTCTTCGGCCTGATCGGCGGGCTGGCTTTCTGCGCCATGAGCTTCGTTCGTCCCGGCAGGGCCGAGGGTTGAAGCGGATCCTCGTAATCGGCGGCTATGGCGGGTTCGGGGCGCGGCTGTCGCGGCGGCTTGCCGGTGCGGGGCAGCTTGTGCTGGTTGCCGGGCGCAGCGCGGACAAAGCGGCCAGCTTCGCCGCGACGCTGTCCGGCGCCGAGCCGGTCGTAGCGGATCGCGATGGTGAGCTTGCGCCTGTCTTTGCCGTCTGCCGGCCCGATCTGGTGATCGATGCGGCCGGACCGTTTCAGGGCAGCGATTTTCGCGTCCCACGGGCCTGCATCGCGGCCCGCATTCCCTATCTCGACCTCGCCGATGCGCGCGACTTCGTCACCGGGATCGGCGCGCTCGATGGGGCGGCGAAGGCGGCCGGCGTCGCGGTCGTCAGCGGGGCATCCAGCGCACCGGCCCTGACCGGCGCGGTCGTTCGCCGGCTCGGCGAGGGGCTGGACCGGGTGGATCGCGTCGAGATCGCGCTCAGCGCCGCCAATCGCGCCACCGCGGGCGCCTCGGTCGCCAGGGCGATCCTGTCTTATATCGGGCGGCCGGTGCGCGTGTGGCGAGGCCGGCGCTGGAGCCACGGCCATGGCTGGCAGGAGCTCCGGCGCGAGGACATGCGCGTCGGTACGGTCCGCCTCGGCCGACGCCTGGTCGGCCTGATCGACGTGCCGGACCTTGCGTTGCTTCCCGAGCTGCTGCCGGGTCGCCCGACAGTTGTCTTTCGAGCGGGCAACGATCTCGCCTTCCAGATGCTGTTTCTGTGGCTGGCGAGCTGGCCGGTGCGGTGGGGCTGGCTTCGCTCGCTCAGCGGCGGCGCGCCACTGCTGCTTGCCCTGCAGCGGCTCACCCTATGGATGGGCGGGGACCGTTCGGGCATGCGCATCATCCTGACCGGCCGGCGCGGCGACGAGGCGCTCGAGCGGCAGTGGACGGTGATCGCCGAGCAGGATGAAGGCGCCGAGATCCCGACCCTGGCCGCGGCGCTGCTGGCGGAACGGGTGCTGCTGCCCGGCGCCTGCGATGCCTCGCGGCTGCTGACGCTGGCGGATTATGAGCAGGCGTTCGACGGCCTGGCTCTGTCGCACGAAATCGTCGAGCGGACCCTGCCGCCGCCGCTTTATGCCCGGATCATGGGGGCGCACTTCGACCGCCTCCCGCCGTCCGTCCGCGCGGTCCACGACATCCAGGGCGATGCGGGCGCCGCCGGCGAGGGGACCGTCAGGCGCGGCCGCAACCCGCTTGCCCGCCTGCTCGGCGCGATCATGCGCTTCCCGCCGGCAGGCCCCCATCCGCTTCACGTCGCCTTTGCCGAGCGCGGCGGGCGCGAACGCTGGGCCCGCGACTTCGGCGGCCATTTCTTCGCCAGCACCCTCAGCGAGCGGAAGGGGCTGGCGGTCGAGCGGTTCGGGCCGGTGCGCTTCGGCTTCGCGCTCGAACCGGCCACGGACGGCCTCAATATGGCGCTCAAGCGCTGGAGCGTCTTCGGCCTGCCACTGCCGCGCTTCCTCGCCCCCCGCATCGCCGCGCGCGAATGGGAGGCGGACGGCCGCTTCCATTTCGACGTCGCCGTGGCGATGCCGATCGTTGGCGACGTCGTGCATTATTCGGGCTGGCTGAAGCCGGTGGAATGAGAAAGGGCGGCCCGTTGCCGGACCGCCCCTCATCATTGGCCGAAGCCGGATAGAGTCTAGCGCTTCGAGAACTGGAAGGAGCGGCGGGCCTTGGCCTTGCCGTACTTCTTGCGCTCGACGACGCGCGGATCGCGGGTGAGGAAGCCCTCGCGCTTCACCGCCGAACGCAGCGCCGGCTCGTAGCGGGTGAGCGCCGTCGAAATGCCGTGGCGGACCGCGCCGGCCTGGCCGGAGAGGCCGCCGCCGGAGACGGTGGCGATCACGTCATACTGGCCCTTGCGGTCGGCGACGTCGAACACCTGATTGATGACCAGGCGCAGCGTCGGGCGGGCGAAATAGACCTCCTGATCGCGGCCGTTGACGACGATCTTGCCGGTGCCGGGCTTCAGCCAGACCCGCGCGACCGCATCCTTGCGGCGGCCGGTGGCATAAGCGCGGCCCTGCTTGTCGAGCTGCTGCTCGCGCAGGATCGCCTGGATCTGCGGACCCTGGGTCTCGACGCCGTCCTTGTTGGTCTCCTCGGGCTTTTCGCGGCGGCCGCCTTCACGGTCGCCACGATCGCCGCGGTCGCCACGCTCTTCGCGGGCGACCGGAGCGGGCTTCTCGGCCGGCGCGTCGGCTTCGGCCTTGGCCGGAGCCTCGGCATTGTCGGTGTCCGATGCAGGAGCTTCGGCTTCGCTCGCTTCAGCGGGAGCCTCGGCGGTCTCGGTCTCGGCGGCGGGCGCCTCGGCCTCGGGCGCGGGGGCCGCGGCCTCCTCGGTCAGCTTGGCGAGATCGGAAAGCGATTGACGGTTGTCTGACATCAGGCACCCACCTTGTTCTTGCGGTTCATCGCCGCGACGTCGAGAGTTTCGGGATTCTGGCCGCCGTGCGGATGCTCGGTGCCGCTATAGAGATGAAGCGCGCGCATCTGATCGCGGCCCAAAGGCCCGCGCGGGATCATTCGTTCGATCGCCTTTTCGAGCACGCGCTCGGGGAAACGGCCCTCGAGGATCTTGCCCGCGGTGATCGATTTGATCCCGCCCGCATAGCCGGTGTGGCGATAATAGATCTTGTCGGCCAGCTTCTTGCCGGTGAACCGCACCTTCTCCGCATTGACGATGACGACATGGTCGCCGCAATCGACGTGGGGGGTGTAGCTCGGCTTGTGCTTGCCGCGCAGGATATTGGCGACGATCGAGGCGAGACGCCCGACCACCAGCCCGTCGGCATCGATCAGATGCCATTTCTTCTCCACCTCGCGCGGCTTGGCCGACTTGGTGGTCTTCATCAGCGCCTTCATGGCCCCAGACCTCTTCTGAAATGAGCAGCGCCGCTCAAACCGAGCGGCGCGGACCCGGCCAAATGACGGAGGGGGGCGAGAAAGTCAAGGAAATGCGCGGGTTTCCTGAGAGGTAAAATAATACCCCTCCAGTCTGACAGTCCAGCCAGGGATCGACGCTGTCAGCCGGCGAGCGCCGCCTTCCGCTTGAAGCCCATCCGCATCAGCGGCGCCTCGACCCGGTCATGAAGCCACCAGGCGGCAAGCAGCCCGGCGCCAGCGAGCGTGAGGGCCATGACCCCTAGGTCCATATGCGGGCGGAGCAAGGGCGCGAGCGCGTCGAACACCACGACGTGGCTGAGGTACATGGAATAGGAGATTGTGCCGAGCCACAGGGCGACCCCGGCCAACGGGCCGGCCCCGGGCCGCCAGGCGAGCGCCGCGGTGAACAACAAGCCGCAAGGCACGCCCCAGCGAACGGCGCGCATCTCGGCAAAGGGGAGGACGAGCATGGCCATCCCGGCAAGGGCGGCCAGCACCGCCCATCGCGCGGAGATGAGATTGCGCGACCAGAGCCCGTAGGCGGCGACCCCGAACGCGAACTCCAGCATCAGCGGGCTGCTATAGGGGCTCAGCGCCGGGGGAAGGACCAGCGGCAAAGCGGGCAAGCTCACCAGCAAGGCGATCAATCCGGCCAGGCGCCAGGGCATCCGCACCGCGACGACCAGCGCCACGAGAAGATAGAAGGCCAGTTCGAAACCCAGTGTCCAGGCCGGGACGAGCGCGTAATCGAATTGTGCCGCGGTTTCGAACGCCGGCAGGATGGTCAGTCCATTGGCGAGTTGGCCGGCTTCGAATGTCCGCCCATAAGCGGTCGCCTGGATCAGGTAGACGAGGGTCACCAGGTAAAGCAGCGGCGCGATCCGGATGAACCTGCGGGACAGGAAGCTGGCGGCGTCGCCCGGCCCCGAAAGCGTTCGGACGGACAGGGCCATGACGAAGCCGGAGATGACAAGAACAGATCCACGCCGATCTGAAAGCCCTCGACCGATGTCCGAAGCGTGGCGGGGCTGTAGCGATCGAGCGTCACCACCAGGTGAAAGATGAAGACCAGGCCAGCGGCGATCCCGCGCAGGCACTGGATCGAGCCGAGCCGCTCTCCCGCATCGGCCTGCGGCTCCCGCGCCCTCGGCACGGCCCAGCCCGCCGCCGGGCTCGCGCCCCGTCCGATCCCCGCGTGCATCTTCCCCCACCTCTGACGCCGACGGCGACCACGGCGGATTAGCGCGCAGCGGGTAAAGACTTGGTTAGCTGCGCACCCGGCGGGCGTCAGTCGGTTTCGCCGATGACCCAGGCCGCATAGTCGTCAGGCGCGAGGCCGATCGGCCACGTGACCGCCGCCGGGACGTCATAGCTGTGCAAGGCGGCGATCCGCGCGAGCAAGGCCGGGGCCGCCTCGGCGCGCGTCTTGAAGATCGCGGCGACCTCGTCGGCCTCCTCGATCGCGCCGCGCCAGCGGTAGATGCTTCGACAGGGACCCAGGATGTTGCCGCAGGCGGCCAGGCGTTCTTCGACCACCGTGCGCGCGATGCGTTCGGCCTCCGCGGCATCGGCGAACACCGCATAGACGCTGACGATCGAGCCTCGCGCGAGATCGCTCACGGGTCGCGCGTGCCCAACCGGTGCGCGGCCGTCACCATCGCGGCGAGCAACAAAGCGGCCATGCCCTGGTGGGAAACCGCGATGTCGAGCTGGACGCCGGAGAGCAGGGTAAGGATGCCGAGCAGGATCTGGGCCAGGACCGCGCCGACCAGCAAGCCGGCATCGACGCGAAAGCCTTCCAGCCAGGCGCGCACTCCGAGCCAGATCGCGACCGCGGCGACGACGAAGGCGAGCCAGCGGTGGACGAACTGGACGACGATCGGATTGTCGACGAAATTGCGCAGCAGCGGCTCGAGCCAGACGGTCGCGGCGGGGAACCATTCGTCGCCCATCATCGGCCAGCTGTTGAAGGCATAGCCGCCCTCCAGGCCCGCCAGATAGGCGCCGAACAGGAATTGCACGAAGAGCAGGCTGAGCGCCCAGATGGCGAGCAGCGGCATTCTGGCGGGCCGGGCCTTGGCATCGCGGGCGAGGGTCTTGAGATCGAGCGCGACCCAGATCAAAGCGGCGAAGATCAGCAAGGCGAGCAGGAGATGGACGGCGAGGCGGATATGGCTGACCTCGGGCACGTCGACGAGCCCCGAGGCGACCATCCACCAGCCGATCGCGCCCTGCAGCGCCCCCAGCCCCAGCAGGCCGCCGAGCTTCCAGCCATAGCCGCCCGGGATCGCCCGCTTCCAGGCAAACCAGGCCAGCGGCAGCGCGAAGGCGAGGCCGATCAGGCGGCCAAGCAGGCGGTGCACATATTCCCAGAAGAAGATCGTCTTGAAATCGGCGAGGGTCATGCCGCGGTTGACCTGGGTATATTGCGGCGACTCGCGATAGTGATCGAATTCGGCCTGCCAGTCCGCCTCGTTGAGGGGTGGAATCGCGCCCGAAATCGGCTCCCAGCGGACCATCGACAGACCGGATTCGGTCAGCCGCGTGATCCCGCCGACGACGATCATCACGAAAACGAGCGCCGCGACCAGGCTCAGCCAGCCGGCGAGGAGGGCCGGGCGGGGTGCGGGCGTCATGGGGCGGGCGAACATGGCGCGGATATGGCTGACCGCTCAGCGCTTGCCAAGCGGGGCCCTGGATTGCCGCGCGAGCGGTGGAGCAGGGCTCGTCGGGATGATTACGGGCTAGTTACGATCTGCAAAATGCAGTAAAGTTGCCCGGCTCAAAGAAGGGGAGAATTATGAACAGGATCACCATGCTTCGG
>Ga0190275_10000171_pt1 | contig 69712 bp, 58 predicted proteins | sample Popmic550T_FD_133745 | JGI IMG/M metagenome (GOLD analysis project Ga0190275, IMG submission 133745) | Populus adjacent soil microbial communities from riparian zone of Yellowstone River, Montana, USA - 550 T | ecosystem: Environmental > Terrestrial > Soil > Riparian zone > Trees stand | place...
ACCCTTATATACCTAGTAAGATCCATCTTACCCTCATACAACCTAACGAGTACCATCGCTAAGTCCGAGAGCGCCATCCTCTCTGCGTGTCCCCGAAACAAAAAACACGTCGGTAGTTTTTTTCCAAAAAGTACGGAAGGCTCAGATGGACCCGCGAGAGCTGCTCTTTGTTTCGCAACGCAAGCCGCGCTAGCCAGCACGTGAAAAGTCTCTGAAAGAGCTGCATTTACTTCAGTTTCACCCCAAGAGTGCAGGATTGTTCCGATATGCACCCGTAGTAGTAAGAATAAATCACTTTCCGCAACAGCAGCTAACATACCCAAAGTAACGCAGCGTCAGAAACACTAACCCAGACGCTCCCACAACAAAGAAAACGCGAAAAGCCCTCCGCTCTCCACCAGTACGTCCTACTACAGATTTATTTCAGTGCCATAAATGCTAGGCCGCGGCAAAGAGACCCCTAAGCTCCATACAAAGCTCCCCCCTTCTACGTTCGGCTCTCTTAGTCTTGTCTGCCTGCCACCTCTCGATACACCCTTCTCGTGGGCGTCAGGATGATAGACTCTGCGCCCCACCCGGAAAGCGCGTCTCTGTCAACGGCGTTAAGAAACGCCTGAACTGCAACGGTGAACAGCTCCTCCGCCTGCAGGTCTTTTTCGTACAGCACCTCTGCTATTCCCGTCAGGTTTTGCGCTGCTGTTCCCGCGGTCGCGAAATTGGGAGGTTTATCCACACACCCGATGCAGTCCATCGTGTATATGTGCCCTTTTCCGCTAGAGTCGAACCCTGCAATGATCGGCTCGATGTAGTATGGAGAGAACCTCTTGTTGTACAAAACGTACGAGAGCAGCGAGCACATCTCTTGCGGCTCTATTTCTCGCCCCTCGTTTAGCCTGAACATGTTGGTGTGCTCTATTAGCTCTTTATACACCATCTGGCAGTCCGGCACAAAGCAGGACAGGCTCAAAACGATCCGGGGAGTCAGAAGAAACAGCCTCGAAAAGTTATTGCACAGCGTGGCCGCGTTCTGCCCAAGCCTCTTGTCTGCGGTGATAACAATCGCGTCTTTTCCCATCATTGCCAGAGCGCTTCCTCCGTACAGGGTTTCGATCGACATGTACACACGAAAAAAAAATGTGTTTATGGCCGCCGCTCCTGCACTTCTGCCGCTAGACCGCTCTGCTGCAAAGCCCGCAGCTTAGCCGGATAGCTTAGCGGGATAGCCAACGCATCGGAAAAGATATCGGCATCCTGGAGACGAGTAAAACGAAAGATCTTCTTCACTTCTTTTTTTATTGATAAGAGGCTCTGGATATCCACCTTTTTGTGATTCTACTGTGCTATCTGCCGCATCTTCACGCCTCTTCGTCTTTCAGGATCTCTTCTCTTCTCGTGCTCCATTCGTCCAGCGTGTACGTGGGAAAGAACTCGGAAGATATTGCCGCACCTCTGAACGCATCCATAACGGGGTCCAGCGCAAAAACAACCTTCGGCGTATTTGGGGCGTATCTGAGAGGCTCGATTTCTTTTTCCAGCCGTTTTTTGAGCCCCTGTATCTGGCTGAACCCGCCTGTCACAAACACGTTACGCACGTCCTGCGTCTGGAATATTTCGGAAAGAGCTTCTGTTATTCCGGGGTTGTCGATGCCCGCGATCAGCGGGTAGAAAAGCGCCTCCGGCGTGCGCACAAGTTCGATGTTTACGTTGATCCCGTCTTTTTCCTTGCCATACCCGTCTCTTATCTTATCAAACGGGTTTTTTTCTTTTGGCACGTACGTTTTGTCATTTTCTCTGAGAAACGCGTCGATATACTCGATCTCTTCGAATATTTCTCTGTCGCTCAGCTGCGACTCTTCTATTTCCTGGAGATACGCGCTTGTTTCTGGCGCTTCTGTTTGATTAGACGACAGCGTCTGCTTAAGAAGAGCAAGCGAGTGAGGGCTTTTTTTGTTCTTCAGCTCGTTTCTAACGAAGTTTCTTCTTCTCAGCGTCTTTTCTAGCGTCTCCAGTCTGGATTTTCGTATCTCCATGTATCTCGCAGGATCTGTCAGGAGCAGATGTCTTTGTTCCAGGGTGTATATGTGAAAGCTGAGTCTCTGAAGTATTTTAGCGATTTTCTGTTTGTTTCTGTGCTCTGTTGCTCCCTTTATCAGCTTTTCCCTTTTCAGTTTCTTAATTTCTTCTTCCTGCGTTTCATTCAGCTCTTCTTCTATTTTCGTGCTTTCCTCATCCACCCTAACACCATCATCATCATCCACCCTAACATCATCCTCATCATCCACCCTAGCGCCATCCTCATCATCCTCCGCCCTAACACCATCCTCATCGCGTTTGGCTCTTTTGGCGCTTTCTGGCTCCTCTACATCCGCTTCAGCGCTTTCTGGCTTGGCTTTTCTTCTGTTGAAGCCGTACACCTTCGGGGCTCTCTCCTTCTGCACTGTTTTGTCCGGTACGTACACGTTCCCCTTTCCCCTGTGAACCACCTCTTCTATTTCCCCAAAATACTCCTCTGCCACTCTGATTTTTCTAAATAACGGCTCCACTTCCTCTTTTGGTACTTTAATTCCTGTTCCGGCATACTTAAAAACCACGCTGTTCAAAAACATGCTCTGCAGAAGAAGCCCGCCCACTGGCAGAAAGAATGCCTGCCCCCGCAGAACCTTCCGCCTCTCAGGATCAACCGGCACCACGTGCACGCCCTGGTGCCCCATGCTTATAATCACATCGCACCACGGCCTTCCGCTCTTCTCTTCCGCCTCCCCTGCTCCTCCTTCCTCTTCCGCACCTGCCTGCCCTTCCACGTGGTCCCCCCCCCTTCTAATGCACTGTTTCTCCATCTCTTCGTTGTTTTTCATGTTGTACTCGTAGGCGTACACGAAGTCGTATCCAAGCTGCACTTTTTTGAATCTGAGCTGCTCGAACAAAACAGAAAGACTCTGGATCTTGAACATCCTCGGATTTAGAAAACACTCTGTCAGAACGATGCTCTCAAACGGTCCCTTCCCCACCTCTTCGCGCACCGATCGCACCACTCCTTCAAATACCTCGTAGTTGTACACCACCGGCCCATCAAACATCGTTTTCACGCTGACTGTGCTGCTTGGATGTATTTTCGCGCACTTCGACCCTTCAATCGTGTACCTGATCTTTCCACTCTTCTCTTTTACTCTGATCGCCTGGTTCTTTACCACCACCTCCGGAGGCTTTCCCTCCTTTCCTCCTCTGCACTCGTACGTTCCATTGTCAATAACCAGCACGCCTTTCATAAAATATTTTAATCTGCTCCTTTATTTGACTACTTGAACAGCGCTTTCCTTATTGCTGGCATTATCTTTGTTTCGGTTTTTCTCACGCGCTCTATGTAGCTGTTGTTTACCAGAACTGTTCGCAGCGCGTTGTGGATAACGATGCCGCCAAGAAGAGAGCTGTCCATCTTGGCATACGTGTACTTGGCGTTGCGGAGAAGCTTCTCTACCACCGCTTTGTCCTTTTCAAGAACGTGCACGAACATCTCTTCGTTTGGAAGGATGCTTCGGAATCTTTCGATGGTGTTTTTCGCTACCTCCTCGGATAGGGGCTCTTCTGAGACAGCTCTGCACGCCTCCTCCATGATTCTGTTGATGACTTTTTCTCTGGCTGCTGCAAGGGTCAGAAGAGCGTTGGAGCGGAGCTTTCCCTCTGCAATGATGCATTCTGACCTGATCTTGTTCATCTCCTCTACTTTTTGCTGGCTTATCTTTTTTGTGCTCTGAACAGCGAGCTCTGCGATCCGAATTGCGTATTCTTCGTTGGCCTTTACAAGAATCTCGTGCGCCTTCTGCTCTGACTCCTGTTCTATGAATTTCAGCATTCGCCCCATGTCCCATACGTCTATGTTGTGCTTTTTCATTTGGTGCTCGGAAGGCGCTGCTGTTCTTGTTGGCATGGGAAATTTTGCAAAACTATTGGGCACATATAAATCTGCTTACCGAGGGTGAAAAGAGATCGCGTTTTGCCGCAGCTGTGAGAGCGCAACAAAGGGCGTTACGTTGTTCTGTTGGAGTAAGGGTGCTTGTGTTAAAGCAATCGAATAGTAGTATGGTACGAAAAAGTGCGAAGAAAAACTACTTCGGGAATTGCTCAAGGTAGGGAAGGGCTTTTTCTGTGTAGAGAGTAGCTGGGTTCTGGTGATAGAAGGTGCTTGCTTATTTCCAATGGCTCAATAGGCGGGGTATCGATTTCTTTGTTTGCAAAGGTTGCTAAAAGGTCTAGACTTCGCGGTGTTGCGGCTCTGGCTGCAGGATACAGGTCGATTTTCCTTTTATGGCACTATTTCCAGAATGGTACTTTCCGAATTAACTTTTCCTTTTATGGAAGCAGAAGGTATAAATACATGTGCTTTCTCAGAATTACAAGACTATTTTAGCAACAGAATACGTCTTGTGCCTGTGAACACACTCAACAGAAGACAGCCGTGCAATCCGACAAGCACGGCCTGTCTGCATTTTGCTTTCTGGAGGTAAATATAGGGGAAACTTCCAAATAGCACAAGGTACGGGAGTACTGGGAGACTGTAAATAGAACGCCTGCTGCGGAATAGCTCTTTTCAGCGAGCCAGTACTTCGCCGCAAGAGCAGAGCTGCAGGATGTAGATAAATTGTATAATAGAATATTCATAATAAATATTTATTATTGCAGGTGGATTGTAGCGTAGGTAAGTGAATAGCTTGTGGACCACGGGGTAGTTAACTGAATTGTTACAATAAACACCTCTTACCCTTCGATATGAGGTCTACACTCTAGATAGACGCTAAATTTGATTGAGAAATCAACCCGGGGACTAGGCTCCCTCTCTCTACAAAATCATCCCGACTTACCACTTATCTTATTGGTGGTTATCAGTACTATACTCCAATAGTTAGAACTTCTGCCTTATCTCAGTTTGGCATATCGCGGAGGTAATTCTCAAACTGCCGCGCGGCCGCTTTAAGACTAGCGAAAAATTCCGAGTATTTTATGGGCGCGCTGCAATGCGTAGAGTGCGGGTCTCTTCACAGAACAGAAGAACAGTACAAAAAACACTTGTCAAGCAGCGTACACAGAGACAAGCCAAGGCCAGAAAGTCTCTGGTACATCGGCAGGGTCGGAAACAGCGAAGGAGTGTTCTTCCAAACACAAATACTCGACGTCAACCACGTCCCAACGTACACAGTAGAGAGAAAACGCGCTGAAGAAAAGATCGCGTTTACAATCAAGATATCGAAAAAAGAAGAGATCATCTTTGTCTTAGGTAAAAAAGAGATAGACCAGGGCCTCTCTTTTGATTATTTTGATGTAGAGCTGTGCGTGTACAGCGTTTATCTGATGTTTAAGTAGGTGCGTTATTTTTTTCAGATCAAAATTTATTGATTAGGTGCATCATTAGTATAATTTTTGGCGGTAGATAGATCTAGGCCAATTCAGCACCGCTCAACTTCCGCCATTTCCAAGCAGCTCCTTTTATTATCTCTTCTTGACAATCTGCACCACATCCTCGTCCATAAGCAGGTGCTCCTTCCCAACCCTCTGCGGAGTGTGTTTGACACTCTTGCCCCATACAATTGCGTTTTTGAACTCCGACAGTATTCCTCTATGGATCGAGTTACAGAAGTCCTTCACAAGCCTCTTTCCTTCTCGAAGCACAATTGGCGTGCTGTAATCGGGGTTCTGTCCCCTTGGCTTAGCAAATACTCTGATAAGTCTGAGCTTGTTCCACGACTCCTCCAGTATTCCGTCAAGGTTCCATTCCTTTTCTGCGCTGACCGGCACAGAGTCTTTGATTCTGCTGACAAGGCACAGCTCTTCGTAGCTGATGCTATCTATCTTATTCAGAAGATAGAGCGCTGGCACGTACACTCTGTTTCCTTCTATTGCATCGATAAGCTCGTCTGCTGTGGCGTCGCATCTGAATATCACGTCCATGTTCAGAATCCTGTACTCTTTCAAAATCATCTTCACGCCCTCTTCGTCTAAATGGGTTAGTCTAACGGTCGAGCGAACGGTCACGCCTCCTCTGTCTTTTTTCGCGAGCGTTATATCTGGGGGACTTTTGTTCAAGCGTATTCCGAACCCCTCAAGCTCCTGCTCTATCTTCTTTTTCTGTACGATGGGCTTTGTTATGTCCAGCACGATGTAGATAAGCGTGCACGTTCTGGCGACTGCAATGACCTGTCTTCCTCTGCCTTTTCCCTCTTTTGCGCCTTCGAGGATCCCCGGGAGGTCCAATATCTGGATCTTTGCTCCGTTGTAGTGGAGCACTCCAGGAACTGTTGTCAGCGTGGTAAACTCGTACTCTGCCACTGCGCTGTAAGTTCCTGTGAGCTTTGTCATTATTGTGCTTTTTCCCACTGAGGGGAATCCGACGAAGCCTATTCTTGCCACTCCGGTTTTTGCAACATCGAATCCTTCGCCCGTGGACCCTCCGCGCGTCGGTGTGAGAAGCTCTCTTCGCAGCTTGGCTAGTTTTGCTTTGAGAATTCCAAGGTGGTGCGCTGTGGCTTTGTTCTTTTGCGTTCTTGCCATCTCATTTTCTATTTCCTTGATTTTCTCAACTGTGCTCATGGGTTAAAATATTTGCTTCTCTGTGAATATAATTGCCTGTGGTGTAGTGTGGGCAGGGGATGCATTTTACAGGGGACGCTTTGTATAGTACGGGTTATATTGAGTATAAAATATATTGGGTATCAGTTATTGGTTATATTCACCGGTATATTAAACCAACACTATCCACTCATTACACGAATACCACCCACCCATAATATACCAACACCACCTACTCACTACATCAACAATACCCATCAATTAAACCAACACGCCTACCAATTAAACCAACACCACCTACTGATATAGTAGAGAAGCATGAACGTGACGTGCAGTGTGAATAAAACAGCTCTGTAAAGACTGCTGAACTCGTTAAATCTATCTTCCTGCGTGTTCATCGCAAGATCTGAGATTCTTATGACAACACACGTGCAGAAGACGCACGAGGATCCGCGCGCGACTATGTGCATCAGATCTTTCGAAAGCCGCAACGAGCAGACGATCACAGCAAGAAAAGACGCCAAAACAACCACAACAGAGACCAGCGCTGTCAGAAGCCAGTAGAACACCATGTAGCTAAGCGTCTGGTAGAAAAGCGAAGATACCTCTTCGTGTTTCGTTCTCAAGATAGAGTGGAAGAACGAAGAAAGGTCCGCTGACAGAAGAAAAAGAAGACCAGCCCAGGCTATAAATACAAAAACAGCGCTAAATCGCGTTAAAAACGCTCCACCAGAGAAAACACCCGACTTCACCGCCATACGCGAAAGATCTACCGTTAGAAGCACCTCCAAAACACAAAAACAAAACAGCTCGATCTGCTTCCCTGTGTACACCGCAGATCTGAAAGAGACCGCGCGATCAAGAACAATCCCGTTTCTGATACAGATTTTCAGGTCTTCGGATAGGATTTCATGCGATAAATATTTTACAAAGACATCCTGCGCTTTTCTGTACTTTTTCAAAACCAGGTTAAGCAGGTCCGTTCCGCTTCCCAAAAAAACTTTTTCTTTTTTGTATCTTTTTTCCTCTTTTCTGATCTTTCTTTCAAAATTTTTAAGCGCGATACTTTGTTTTTTGTTACTCCTGGCAGCTTCCCCAAGCTCTTTCGCGCCGTTGTACCTCTCGTGAAGGCATTCCACGTACTTCCCTATTTCTAGGCCCGCGGTTGCATTCAGCCTTATCTTCATTTCCCTGATTGCCTCGCTCCTTTGGAGATGCGCGCTTCTTAAGGCGCAAAGCTCCCCTACCACTTGAACGTTTGTCGGGCTTTTTCTTTCCTCTTGTTCTATAAACTGGTCAATAACCGCCCTCTGCAGGCGCTCTTTCTTCCTATTTCTCACGCAGCTTAGAACGTCCTCCAGTACTTTACACGTTCTTTCGTACTGTTCGAGCAGAGCCGCCGTCTCCTCGGCGATCACCGCAGCTCTCTCCTGCACCAAAGGCTTTTCCGGGCACCTGCTGACCCCTTCTATTCGACCGGCCCTTGGATCGGGCTCCTCTGATGACATATTACACAGAAGCGCGTTTTTTTGCAATAAATGGAGAAAGAGCGGACGGCCGAAGACGCAGAGGTCGAGAGGTGGAGGATGAGAAAGCTCCTGAAGTACCTGCAAAACGCAAGAGGAAACGGCACCTCGATGATTTCCCTAATTCTTCCGCCAAAGGACCAAATATCCAGAGCGGCAAGGCTTCTAATGGAGGAGTACGGCACAGCCTCAAATATCAAAAGCAGAGTGAACAGGCTCAGCGTTCTTGGAGCGATTACCTCAGCGCAACAGCGACTGAAGCTGTTCACGCGTCTTCCAGATAACGGCCTCGCAGTGTACACCGGGATGGTGCTGGGCGACGACGGAAAAGAGAAAAGAGTCTGCATCGACATAGAGCCCGTGAAGCCGATCAACACGTCGCTTTATCTGTGCGATTCGCGCTTTCACGTTCAGGACCTGCTAGATCTAATGGAAGACGATTACAAATTCGGGTTTATAGTGATGGACGGGCACGGGGCGCTATTTGCGGTGCTGTCCGGGAACACTGTGGACGTGAAGCAGAGCCTGAGCATAGACCTGCCAAAGAAGCACGGCAGAGGAGGGCAGTCGTCCGTTAGATTCGCAAGGCTGCGGTTGGAAAAGAGGCACAACTATCTCAGAAAAGTGTCAGAGATCGCAGTTAACGTTTTTATCACGAACAACAAAGTGAACGTTGATGGGATTGTTTTGGCGGGGTGCGCAGACTTCAAAAACGACCTGTACCAGTCGGACATGCTCGATCAGCGGATAAAAGCGAAGGTTGCAAAGATCGTGGACGTGGGGTACGGAGGAGAGAACGGGCTGAACCAGGCGATAGAGCAGTCAGAAGAGGTGCTGCAGAACATAAAACTCGTGGCGGAGAAAAAGGCGATAAAGACGTTTTTCGATGAGGTGGTGTCTGGGTCTGGGAAGGCGTGTTTTGGCGCAGAGGAAACGATGGGGTGTCTGGAAATGGGATGCGTGGAGACGCTTATTATCGACGAAGCATCTCTTATCAGAAGAGAGGAGATAGAAGGAGGCGTGAAATACGGAAAAGAAGTTGACGGAGAGCTGCTGACGGACTGGCTTGCCGAGAACTACAGGAAGTTTAACTGCAGCGTGATTTTTGTGTCTGGGAAGAGCCAGGAGGGAACGCAGTTCATATCGGCGTTCGGAGGAGTGGGAGGCGTTCTCAAGTACAAAGTGGAAACGCTGGATCAGGGAGAGGAGATGGAAGATTTCTCGGATGCTGATATTTTTTGAATAAACTGTTGACCAGGGGTATTTAAGTGAATAATTTTTAATAAACGATGAATTCTAACAATAAATATCTTTTAGTCTTTGATATGAAGTCTACATAAACTAGATAGAGTGTTTCTTGCAGGGGTGGTGCTTATGGCGGCGGTTACGTGGGTGTAGAGGTGGGGTACTTGGAGACTCGCGGTGCGCTGGGCGATTGTGGAGACGGGCGCTCAGAAGTTGCGCTAAACAGAAACTGCTCAAAGACGATTTAATAGTATGTTAGTCGGTGTGAGGGCTATCTTTACGTGGCTTCTGATGTTACGCTCAGATGGGCATGTGGAGTTAGCGGCTCTAGCCTGAAAACGTATCGAGATTAGAAGAAGTTTTCCAAATCGGGAAATCTCTACAGGTACGTGTTTGTTTCTGTTGATCCGTTTTTGGTGATCTCTTTGAGCACCATTGTGGCGTAGGTGCCTGGCGGAAGATCGAACGAAATTGAAACGGCTTTTTCGCCTGTTTTGTCTTTGCCTTCTTCTTTTTCTATTCTGTACGCTATGTTTCTCGGAATCAGAACGGCTTTTCTGTACCCTCCGCTTGGAAGCATTTTGTTCCTCTCGACTCTTGTCCCGCTCTGGCTCTCTTCTGGTATTTCCTCGGTATTTTTTTTATCCGCTTCTATCTGCGTTATTTCCTTATTTGGAAAGAGAGGAATAAAAATTCTGTCGAGTTCTGCTCCTTCCTCCTCTCTTATCTCCTTCAGCTCGCTCTTCGATGTGACAGATCCGACCCACGCGTTATCTCCCACGTACTCCACCCTGCGCACACCGTTTGCGAGCCTCTCCTCCAGCGCATCGTTGAACAGCTTGCTCTGGTAGCTGTGAACGTACAGCATCCTTTGCTCTCTTCTCATTCGCTCAAAAACCATCTTTGGCGGGACCCTCTTTGATAAGTTCAGCATCACGTGCTTCTCTGCGCTGAACTTGTACGGCAGAGCGTGCGACGCTGCGAAATACTCCTTCTTCTCGTACAGCTCCTGCGCTTCGCGTATCTTTTGGGAGTTCTGGAATTCAAAAACGCTTTCAATAATCAGCTTCTGCGCGTCTTTGAACTTCCTGCCAAGAATCAGAGCTCCTATTTCCGGATTGCCTGCGCGATTTCCGAATCTCTGCGCTCCGTAGTAGTTTGGAAATCCTCTCTGCTTGAGATCTTCTATCGACCTGTGCACCTTCTCATCCTCTGCGCTCGTTCGCATTTTCAGGTAAAAACGGTTACCCGAAAGATCTCCCAGCTTCAGCCCGTTTTCTGTTCTGTTGATTGTGCAGAAGTGGGTCTCTCCCTTCATTCCAAGCACTTTTTCGATGTATTCTTCGCTGCTTTGAACGCGTGTCGTCTTTTCTTTCATTCTGTTTTCGGCTTCTCTAAGCTTTTCCACTATCTCCGAAAGCCGGTACCTTTTCGTCTCGCCAGTTACTAGATGCTCGCTTTCCAGCTTAGCTCCGTCCGATTCGCGTTGTAGCCTCTGGTCTGCCCTATCAAAATCTCCAACTCTCTTGTTTTCCCTATCATTTTTAGCGACGCTGTCAGTACCGCCTATATCGTCCATCTCATCTGCATCACATATACCGTCTATCTTACATGTATCGCGCATTTCATCTGCATCACCTGTACCACCTGTATTACCTGTATTACCTACCTCACCTACCTCACCTACCTCACCCACCTCACCTGCCCCGCTTGCTCCCTCGGCTCTCCTGTTCATCTCAATGCACGTTCTTAGCAGCTTGTTAAACGACACCTGGCTTACCGATATTCTCTGCGTGGTGATTCCTTTCTTGTCCTTGTTTCCTGCATACTTCACTGCGCTGTTTGGTATCTTCATCCACCTGGCCAGCTTGTCCACTATCTCCTGCGTCGTCCTTCCTCTTTTGGTAAGGCTGACCAGATACGTGTGAAACTTGTGCTCTGTGTCCAGCACCACGTGTATTTCGCTCTCTCCGTTGCTGTTTTTCTCGTTCTTGGTGTACACGTACGGATGCGAGGAGTAGACCGTGTGTACCAGTTTTCTCTCTTCTTTTTCTTCTGCTCCCGTGACTACCCCAAGCGCTTTTCTGACCCGCGCGCCGTCTTCGCAGAGCCCGATTGCCTGCTCCAGCATCGGCACGCCGGCTAGATGGTATGCGCAGCTTCTCTCCGCTTCGATATCTTCAAACGCCAGAGGCGTGTTGGACGCGTCTATTTCCCTGACTATGAAATCTTCTTCGCTATCTTTGATAGATGCTTCGTACCCTTCTCCGCTTCCAAGACAGGTGGTCCATTTGAACTTTCTCATTTTGAAAAAAATGGTCAGATCAATAAAAGGGCTTCTTGTCGAGTGCAACGCGTCTGTTAAACAGATCATTATGAAACACAACAGAGAAGAGAACTGCGTGATACACGACATAGACGACAACACGATTTTCATAGACCAGAAGTATCTGAAAAAAATCGAAGAAGATGTCGAATGCGTAATTAACAGCATAGTTAAGAAGAATTTTGACTAATTTCGAATGGCAAATGGTGTGGTAGCAAACGCAGTCGTGTTTTTTCTCCTGTTATACCTCGTGTACGTGGTGGAAGAAATAGACCGCCTCGAAAAGGAGCTAGAGAGTCTGAGAAAAGAGGTGCGGGGAGCAAAAGAGTACGAGAGGAGCTACAAGAACCTGAAGATAAGCTATTTAGACCTACTGGGGAAAATGGAGAAAAGCGAAGGAAGAGAGAGAAAAAAAATATGAGAAGTAAGTGCGCAGGGAAGTGCAAGAAGAAAGGCGAATTAGAGGCGGAAAAAGCCCGCTTTAAAATCAGCAAGATAGACCTAGACGATATAAAAGATGGAAGCGGAGAGCATTTCGATTACGAGCTGTTCTTCAGCTGCTTCAGTAAAAAGATGAGGACGAGAAGTGACGAGAAGAAAAGAGAAATAGAGGACAAGATCTGCAAAATAATCCGAGACAAGGAGAGAAGCTACTCGGTGCTGGAGTGCGCAATAAAAACAATGCATTTTTTGGTGCCTAGTTTGATATCTCCTGTTTTGATCGAAAATGTGATAGAGAAGGGAAACGTGCTGGAGATATACTGCGCGCATCTTATCGAGAGAATAGATAGAGAAGAGGGGAAACGGTACGAGTGGGATGCGTTTGTGCGCTCTCTGCTCTACGCAGATCGGATGGTACCACAGAATTTCGGGTCTGCGATCGGCGTGCTCTGCAGATTCGAGGGAGTAGAGGAGACGCTCAAAAGATTTCTCGGATGCAGCGATGAGCAGAAGCTGCAGAAGATTCTGAGGGTTGCGGGGATGCTGGCGGCGGGGCAGAAGCGGCTTGTTGAAGGGAGTACGGAAAGATACGCAGGCTATATCGGAAGCAGGGACGGGATTTTGTCAAGGGAGGCGTCCGATTTTTTGAAAAAGTACCGGAGGCATGCGGATGCGGATTTTTACAGAGACGCGGGGGAGAAGGAGGTTTTGGTAGAGGACGCAGGACACTTTATCAGAGACATTTTTGAGCACCTGCCGCGCGCAGTTCAAGTGGAGATCAGAGAAATGCTGAAAAAGGAAAACCCGTTAGAAAACGTTTTATCGCTTCTGCCTGGCGTACGTCTTGTTAGCACACAGGAGCATGCGATACCAAGAAAAATACGCGCGCAGATTATGGATACAGAATTAGGCGAAGGAGGTGGACACTGCGATAGTCCAGAAGACATGTACACCATCAGAATGGCAGAGATATCAGAAAAGGACGGTGCTGTTGATTTTTCTTATCTTTTCAGCGAGATCGACGCGCATTACGGATGTTTCGAAGTGTAGTTTTTCATAAGACCTATCTGATCTGCACCGCATGTCTGTGTAAGACCCTTTACTCCGCTGTAGAGCTCCACCCGAAGAACAAACCCAGCACGCCCAGCTGGTGAGGTACCTACTCTTCCACACCTGTATCTTTGCAAACACCATCTTAGTACCAGCAATAAAATGAGAAATAACTTTATAGCCATAGCATTTACCTTACACCACTTAACACCAGCAATAACATGAGAAACATCTTTATAGACATGGCACTGACCTTACACTAGCCTACGCCAGGATGACTCCACTCCCCCGCCAAAGCACCACAGCGAATAGACATCAAACAAGTATATGTTCAAAAAAGGACACATTGCACAATAGAGCCGCTGTTTATGATCGGAGATCCAAGCCAGTGCGTACGCTCAGAACCCGCTTTTACGCCTTTCCTCCGTTCTACGACACAAGATCCCACACTTCCTGTGGCGGCATCTGAAGATCTACCCAAATTCTCAGTTTGTTCTTAACCTCCTCGATTATCGCCTCTCCGCTCTCTTTGTCTTCTGTTCTTACCACCACCAGCTCTTTCCCGTCTCTTCCCACTATGTCAACCTGCGTTTCTTTGTACTCGTACGTTTTTCTCGTGTACTCTCTTGTCTGCCTGTTCTGCGCCCCTATTCCCAGCAGCACCTTTTCGATTTCCTCGGCGGAGCAGACCGTCGAGCGCACTGTCCGCCGCGCCAGCACCTTTCTAGACCTGCTTCTGTCCGGTGGAAACAGCACCTTTACCGCTGTCCGCGATTTTCCGCTATCGATGCCGTACAGCACCTCCTCTTCCGATATAATAACGCTGCACTGCATGAACTGGTACGCCGTCTCTTTTATCTTCACGGCTGCTCCCCTGTCTCCGCCCATTCTGATGTACTTGAGCATCTCTTCTGTGTTGAGGGGCACCCCGCACACAAGACATTCCATTTTGGGGTTAAGAACTATTTTTATTTATACACCATGAGTAATTCTCAGAACAGCAGCCTGTTTACGTTTATGTCTGATCTGGATACATCGGATGTGCGCTCTCCAATAACAAGCAGAGTGGACAGCTCCCTCGGGGTGATAACGAAAAAGTTCATTTCGCTTCTCAAAAACGCGCCTAACAACGAAATCGACTTGAACTATGCGGCGTCTCTTTTGGAAATACACAAAAGGCGTCTCTACGACATAACAAACGTGCTGGAGGGCGTCGGATACATCAAAAAACGCCTGAAAAATAGCGTCCAGTACATCGGAGAAGACAATATCACGGGGTGCCCGGAGTGCGGAGGAGCCATTTTGGCGCCTGCGAGAGACTCGTGCGAGGTGGCGAAGCTGCTGAAAAAGGAAAAAGAGCTCGACGAGAGGCTGGACAGAGTAAATAACGAGCTGCAGAGGCTTGCAAACGAAGAAGAGAACATAAAGCTGGCGTATGTTACGTATGCAGATATCAAAGGCCTGGAGGGGCTTTCGTCTCTTTCCCTCCTGGCAGTGAAGACGCCTCCGGGAACTCTTCTGGACTTCCCCGGAACAGAGGAGCCGAGAAGCAACGTGCTCACTTTGACATCTCCATCTGATAAAATAGATGTGTTTTATTTACAGGACATCTCTGAATAGAGCGATGACGCAAAATAGTAGAGAAGGGTTCCTGTAGCATAGACACGGTGCATCTGGCGGTGTTGAGCGGCGGAGATTTGCGGGGATTCGAGGAAAGGCCCAAAGATCTCTTACCTGCAGGATTTTCTGATTTAAAATTCTGAGTTTTGCAAGTTTTAAATGCAGGGGGTACATTTTACTATTTAATTTTATTTGTTTTAATAAAACCTATGGCTGGTAATAACAAAAATTTTACCTGGATAGTTTTTTGTTTAAAATTTTTTAACCGGGCGTGTTGGTCCGGTGCGGGAGTGCTCCTGATGGATTGGAGCAGTGCACATATCACCGAAGCTGTATTTTGGCGTGGGATGTGGCACCTCCGCATGCAACCTAAATTGGAGCTACGGCTGCTCTGAAGTTGCATAATCTTGGAAGTGCGTGTGTTCCGGTAGAGCCGGCCCTGGGCTGCATTTTAACAAGCGCAAGAGTAATGCCTGCGTTTTTGATAGCGGTCTCTAGGTAAATATTGGAGCATAGTATTGATAAGTACCAATACAGATCTGAATTGCAGATCATTGGTGAATCAAGTTGATGTTTCAATAAGCTTTGCCATCTATATGAGCTGTAGACCTCATATCGAAGGGTAGGTGGTGTTTGTTGTTAGTGTTATTCAGTTAGATAGCCATGGTCTAGAAGTTACTCAGTTAAGTACCCTACAGTCAACAAGTTATTCGACTTAACTACCCCACAAGCCTACAAATTACCCAGTTAACTACCCTCCAGCCTACAAAACATGACAAACTCAAGCAATAACTCAACAACTGCAATATTGTAACCCATAGCCGTAGCAAAGCCCGAGCGGGAAAGGCCTCTTGCCATCGCAGTAACCATCTCTTGTATTTACACGCTGAGAGCTACCCTAGGACAGCCCGCGTCCGCCCAACGCTCTGCAAAGATATTAAAATAAAAACTGGTCAGAATGTTTCATCCCCACCTCGCGTAATCGGAGGCTGAAGTCATCAACGGGGAAGAAGAGCCGAGACTCTTCTCCTCCCTACCTTCCTTTAATGGGACGAAACTGCAGCTCTTCACTCCAGTAGTTGCGCCGCGCTGTTTTGGAAGGTTAGTCCTAGCAAACATACTATACAAATGATTCTGTAAAGCATAATCAACGCTGAAAAAAATATTATGCGAGCGTATATAGAAAAAGCGGAAATAAAGTGTCGGCGCCGAAGTTCCGGAAAATCTATATTGCGAGGCGAATTCGAAAAGAAATGAGCACCAGTGCGGACGGAGACGCGAGCCCGCAGACAGGCGAGGAAAGGACGCCGGAGGCCGGCGGGGAAGAGGAAAGACAAAAAAACGCGCCAAGAAACTTTAACATGTGCCTGTTCACAGAAGAAGGGACGCCGCTTCCTCTTTCGGACGAGGAGACCCTGGTGTACTTCGCAGAGGACGTTAAGTTCTACATAAAAGTTGGAAAAGGCGGGCTTATCAACACCGCCAGGTACTTCTCGAAAAGAGGCGCTATTTTTATGACGAACTGCAGGCTGATGTACATCCCGTCGGTTATCAGCACCTCTTTCTGCTCTTTCTCTGTTCCTCTTACCTCGGTGGCAGACGTTACGGCTGTTGGCGGGTCGAAAGTCGAAATGGTGATTGTCTTTAACGGGAATGTGCATGCGGTGATGAAGCTGGATCTAAGGTCGAATTTGGTGGACACCTTCACAAAACAGCTGCAGAGACTGCAAGAAAGCATAGCGTGACGGGCTGGCGTTGCTCCCGTGTGGCAGCACCGTTTGGTCGCGCTTTCTGGGGTATGTTTTGGACCTATGCAGGGATCGGTGGCCAGGAGCAAGGCGAGCCGTGACACTGAACACAATCTGCGTCCGCTGCCAGCCCCAAATACAGCCAAACTGTTGATGTTGGGGTGTTTAAGTGAATAATGTTTAATAAATATGGGTTAGTCTTTGATATGAAGTGTGCATGGTCTTTGGTATGAGGTGGTCTATATAGCATTTTATATGAATCCTACATACCCTTTGATATGAATCCTGCATATCCTTTGACATGAGGTCTACATAGCATTTTACACGAACCCTACATAGCCTTTGATATGAGCTCTACAGAATAAATAACTTAAAATTAAAACACCACGCCTGCTGCAAAATATGTCTGAAATTCCAGAAAGCGTTCCGTACCCAAATTTGAAAAAGTACGGGATGTTTTTTTGTCGGAAAATATTTACATCGCACTTGCAATATGTGCGGCGCTGCTCACGGACTGTACTAGTACTCCCAATCCTATGCTGTCTAGAGCGCTCTGGAATTAAAACAAACACTTTCGAAAGACGCACGCGAGGATCGTGTTGGATGTAGAATTTAACAGCATTTATTGAGAGCGGTCCGCGTGCAGGCGGGGTTCGTCCCGATAAAGATTGCATTAGAGTTTTTGAGCGCTTTGTAGCGCTATTTTGCGGCAATCAGGTACTCCTCACTCCTGTGGTATCTATCTAGACCTCTGTCCGCCACAGTAGCAGCACGCGTCTCCGGTGCATAGTGCAGCGCTGCTTTTCTTGCAGGAGAATCTCTTCTCGCAGGAGTCTGACGGGCACACCAAGTGTTTTTCGATTCCTGCTGGGCTCAGTCCGACAATCTCGACCTCGAAATTAGCCGAGCTGCTCTTCGCAAGCTTGACCAGGCACTTCTCGCCCTCTTCTTTGTTCGACTTCGCCACAAAAACGGACACGCGCGGTGTTTTGATGGCAAAGAGGAGCGCAGTAAACTCTTCTATTCTTTTAACCACGTCTTCTTTCCGCGTCTCGTAATCGCGATCTACCACGCTCAGCATCACCACGCCAGCTGTCATTAAAGGCTGACAGGGCTTCACGTTAATTCTTTTGGCCTCCTCCAGGACGTTTGATGTAAGCGGGAAGAGCAGAGAGATCGCCTTCACATCAAACAGAAAGATTCTCTTTCTGTCAATCTTGCTTTTGCACGCAGCCTCGCCCGCTCCCTTCACCAATGCAATGAACGTGTGAGGGTCGAAAAAGACAATCTCATCGGCAGTAGATAGCATCAGAGACAGAATTAGCGTCGAAATAGGCTCGCTGCTCTCCTTGACGTTTTCTACAGCCAGCGTCCCAATTTTCAGGCTCAGGAGATCTGGCATTTTGCCATTTTCTGGGCTTTTCGTGAATGAGTTCGCCACCTTCACGTGTTTTAGCGAGTCTTTGAATACGATCTTGTCAAGTGCGGCGAGGCTTTCCAGCTCGCAGTTGAAGAAGCCGACCGTTTCAAGCCCTGGGAAGATAAAGCTTTTGAAGAGAAGTTCGAGCACTTTGCTGCTTGCTACGTTGCGAAACTCTATCTCTTTGACCTTTGGGATGGTTTTTCTGAAGGTAAGCGTTTTGCTGTTAGAAAACTCCGTGTACGGAAGCATCAGAATGAGAGTCTTTGGGGAGTAGAGGGTCCCTATCTCTCTTATTTTTTTCATCAGGTCGTAGGGACAGTCTTTTTCGTCTTGTGAGATAATCTGGACGGTGTTGTAGTTTTGCGCTCCTTTCTTTGCTTCTTTTTGGATCTCTTCTCTCAGATGCTCTGCTGTTTCCATTCTGTCAATCCTTATACTGACAGAGTTTGGGTCTTTTTTGAATCTCACAATTCCCGGCTTTTCCATATCTTGCACAGGCGATATCGCAGTGCCCTGTGAGGGATCGAGCATCTTTCCTGCAGCTGCCGCTTTCACGCACATTTTCAGAGCTGTCTGAGCTAGAAAAAAGACTGCAGCTACCGCAAGCTTTCTCTCCCAAAGCTCTTTCCTTATCTTAATCGCTTTCATGTGCAATAAGTTCGTGTTCCTATATAAAAACCCAATAAGGAGAGATCCTGTCCAATGGTTGCTAAATTCATACCGCGTAGGAAACAAGCCGGATAGGCTGCCGTAAGGGAAGATTCCAATAGCAAATAACAAATCAGGGGAAGCCTTTCTAGGGGTACGCGAGGAGGCAGAATGGGATGGATAGGTAGGATGAGTAGGTGTGGGATTGTCACTTTAATAGCGAACAACAGATGATATTTAGTGTGAATAGTATTGAATAGGCGAAAATAGTAACAAAAGACTCACCATCTACATCACCACACACCACCCCTATCACCACTATCACACCCCACCCCGATCATCTCCACTTAATCTGAAAATACAAGCGATAGTCCCCTAACTCGAGAGTCTCTTCCTTCTTGATGGTTTGACAAGATGATCAGCTGCACAAAACAACAATCTTTTCCAACTGGGATCGTGATACACGACGACTTGTCCGTTATAAACATCCTCGTGATCTGCTCGATCGTTTCTCGCGTTTTTCCGCATCTTATTTCGATCTCTTTTGGGATGTAGCTTTTGTCCTGGATGTACCCCAGCGCTAGTTTCACCTCTTCCAGCGCTTTTATCTCCTCAAACTCTATCTCTATGTGGTGTGGAAGGTTTCCGTCCGTGTGCCAGTACTTCTCTGTGCTGTTGCTAAAAAGCTCCTCTACTCCGTGCCCCGGTTTGAACGTGCTGACTCTAGCCTCCATCTAAACAAAAATAAAACACCCTTTTTATTCACTGCCGCACACTTCACTTCCCTTGCAGAACCTGTTTCGCAAAGGCTATCGAGTCTGGATTGATGCAGGTGCTGATGTCTCCTATCTCCTGCCCCTCCAGAATATTTCTCAGAATTCTCCTCATCATCTTGCCGCTGCTTGTCTTTGGCAGCTCCGGACACGAAATGATCCTCTTCGGTACTATCACAGCTCCGATCTTCTTTCTTAGCGTCTGTTTGATTTGTGGAAGAAGAATCTCGTCGGTTATCTTCGCGTTCTTCACCACAAATATGCAGATTGCCTGTCCGGTCACCTCGTCTTCCTCTCCCAGCGCTATCGCCTCTGCAATGCCTTCGATCGAGCAGACTGCGCTTTCGATCTCTGCCGTGCTGAGCCTGTGTCCCGACACGTTAATCACGTCGTCGACGCGTCCTCTGATCCAGAAGTACCCCTCTGCGTCTTTCGACACCTCGTCCCCCGTGTAGAAGTGGTTCTTGTACGGGAAATACGCTTTTTCGTATCTCTCGTGGTTTTTTACTATCGTGCGAGCTATTCCAGGCCAGAACTCCCTGAACACCAGCAGCCCGTTCTGGTCCGCTCCTATCTCCACAACGTTTTTTTCGTCTTTTTTGATCACTAACGGCTGCATCCCGAAAAACGGAAAAGACGCGCACTCCGGCTTCGGCTTCGTTACTCCGATCAGGGGAGAGAGCATCACCCCTCCCGCCTCTGTCTGCCAGTACGTGTCGATCAGTGGAAGCCTCCCGTCGCCAAAAAACATGCTGAACCATATGTACGCCCCCTTGTTTATCGGCTCTCCAACGGATCCCAGCACACGCAGCGACTTTAATCCGATTTTTGGCAGCGGAGAGTCTCTCGCAATCTCCTTCCTGTAGTTTTCCCTATTGAACGCGTCTGTGGCGCCGTTAGAAAAGATAGATCTCAGACTGGCTGGAGAGTCCGGAACGTGGTCCACCGCTGGCGTTAAATCGTCCCTTGACTCGCTTGCATCCAGCGGCCGCACGATCAGATTGGGAAGGCTCTTTTGCAGCAGCCTGATAACGGTTGGTGCCGTGTACAGGTGCGTAGCCTTCGTTCGCTCGACCGATCTAAACAGCCTGTACGGGTCCGGGTACACCGGCACCCCTCCAAATACCACCGTGGTTATCCCGAGCGTTAGAGGCCCGTACATAACGTAACTGTGCCCCGTAATCCACCCGAGCTCCGCAGTGCAGAAAAACACGTCGTTCTCTTCGATGTCGAAACACACCAGCGTTGTAAGCGCTGTGTAGAGAAGGTACCCTGCGCTGCTGTGGGAAACTCCCTTCGGCTTTCCGGTGCTTCCGCTGGTGTACAGGTGGAATAGAACGTGCTCGGCTGGTACTTCGACGCACTTAACGGGCCTGTTCATCTCCTCTGAGCTAAAGTCTATTTCCGTGAGAATGTCGAGACGCACGGACCCCTCCATTGCGGTGATCTGCTTGTTCATCCTCAGCTCCTCGTGTCTCGTTCTGTTGCAGAGAAGCACCCCCTTGAGAGAGTTCGCAGGCCTCTCGGAGAGCGAAGAAACGGCCATGGCGACGTTTTGGAGGTAATCGATCGATTTTCCTCCTCTCTGGACGGTGTCTGCGCTGATGAGCCAGACCGCGTTAGAGTCTTCGATTCGCAGCGCGAGGCTTTCGGAGCTGAAGCCTCCAAATACGACGGTGTGGGGCGCGCCTATTCTGGCGCACGCGAGACATGCAATAAGCGAGTGCGGTTCCATTGGCATGTAGAGGCACACGGTGTCGCCTTTTTTAACGCCGCTTTTGATAAGGTAGTTCGAGAACCTGACGATCTCTGTGCGGAGCTGCGAGTACGTGAGGGAGGTTGTGTTTTCGCTGTCGTTTTCGAAAAGGATGGCGACTTTATCGGGGGTTTTTTCTGCGTGTCTGTCGACTGCGTTGTAGCACACGTTTAGTTCGGCGTCTTCGAACCACTTGATCTTTACAGGGTCCGACTGAACGCACATGACTTTAGTAAAATCCTTCGAAAAACTGAGAAGAGCTCTTGCTTGCTCGCTGAAAAAGGCCTCTTTCTCTTCGATACTTCTCTTGTACTCTGTCTGATAGTTTCTTCTAAGGTTCTTTCCGTGTTCAAAAATATTTTTCATGAAGGCTTATTCTCTTCTGTATATATAGATTATAGGTTCTAATTGGGTAGTTTTTGCATTGTTTTGTTTGGTGCTTATCTGTTGAATAATTGGTAGAGCGCGGTGGTGTTGGAAATTGGGGAGAGATTTTCGGTGGGGAGGTGGTCGCGCTGGATTTCGCGGAGCGAGAGGTACGGGTGGGCGTGGAGGAAGTGTTCGGAGAGGCGGTCTATGAGGATTGGAATGTTGGGTGGGGTAGTGGATAGTGGGATATTAGATGGCATATTGAGTGGAATATTGGACGGTATATTAGATGGCATATTGGGTGGCATATTAGATGGAATATTAGATGGAATATTGCATTTTTCATTTGCCGTATGGGGCGATATGAGGGCGAGGTCTTCGCTGATTAGGACGGAGGCCTGGGTGTGGACAAGGACGATTTCGCGGGGGAGGGGTGCGGAGGGGTGCGAAAGTAGGTCTGGAAAGATCGTGTGGAAATGGGAGGTGAAGTAGCGCACGAGGGCAGAGCGCATGTCGAAAAGAAGAAGATCTGTGTCTTTTTGGAGAAGGACCCAGTTTTTGGAGACATTTCCAATTATGGAAGCGTTTTTTAACGGATTTTTGAAAAAAAGATCGTTTTGATCCTGGGCGGAGGCGCTGTGTGCTGCAGCGGTGCTAGGGGGGTGGGTGGCTGCGATGGGAATGGGGCGAGTGACTGACGTGATGGAAGGTGCTGATTTTTGTGTTGGCGGCTTGAGAGGGGACGCGTGCCTGCTCAGCGATACTTTTGGAGATAGGAAGAGGGAGAGGGGGGCAATTTGCGGGTCTGTTCGGATTTTTTTTGACGGAGGGGTGTATTCTGCCTGCGTCTGTCTGCTGGTTATTTGCGATGGGTTTTTGGGCGCTGTGGCTGGATCGGAGCGGGGAGTTTCGGAGGTACGGGCGTCTTTGTGTTTTTGCGTTTTTGGTGCCGTTTGGGTGCTCTCTTTTGGCTCTTCCTGCGATGATATTTTCGGTATCTTTGTCTTTCCTATTAGTCTTTTTGACTCAACGGTTTTTTTGATCTTGTTTTCGATCTCTTCAACGATTTTTTCTTCGTCCTTCAGGTGGACTTCTATCTTGGAAGGGTGCACGTTGGGGTCTATTTTTTCTGCAGGCACATCTATTTCGATGTATATGAACGGCTGGCCCTTCACAAGCACCTCTTTGTAGATGTTCAGCACGGCTCTTTTGATCTTTGGAACCTCAACTAGCCTCTTATTGACAAAAATAACGGTCACTCCTGTTTTCATTCCGGCGTTCGAGTGGGTGACGTAGCACACTCCCTTCATGTCGGAGGCGGAGAGGGGGACTTCTATGAGCGAGTTGTAGAGGTGGTGCGAAAAGATCTGCGATATCGCCTCGATTTTTGTGGCGGTGCTGCTTGGGTTGTATCTTTGGGTCCGGGTGCCTTGGACAACTTCAAAACGCACCTTCCAGTAGCACGCCGCGTACTTCATTACGATCGCTGATATCTTCTTTAGCTCTTGTCTGTTGCCGGTGAACGCGTCTTTTTTCAGGGGGTCGTTGTAAAAAAGATCTCTGATAACGATTTTTGTGCCTTTTTTGGATGGCGCTTCTTTCTTTTCCGTTAGCGCTGCTCCTCTGTAGGTGCAGTGGGTGCCTGCTCCTTCTTTTTGTGCCGTTGTAACGGACATGTCCGAGACCATCGAGAGCGAGAATAGAGCCTCGCCTCTGAAGCCGAGGGTGCTGACTTTTTCGATATCTTCGTAGCTTCTTATCTTGCTTGTGGCGTGGCGCGTGCACAGCATGGGAAGGTCTTTTTCAGCCACGCCGTCTCCGTCGTCTTCTATTTCAATTCTATCCGTTACCGCGTCTGTTAGAACGATTCGGACGGTTTGTGATCGCGCATCCAGGCTGTTTTCGAGCATCTCCTTGATTACTGCGGCAGGAGACACCGCCACTTCTCCAGCTGCTATTTTCTCTATCACGCTCTGTGGAAGTATGCTGATCGCCATAAAAATAGAAAATACTTCGCTGTTATGTAGATGTGGGGTGAGGTGAGGTGGGGTATTGTTGATGGAGTAGATAAGGTAGGATAGGCAAGATGTGTTATCCAGCATCTCACCATCCCATTATCCCACAAATCCACCCAACTATCACTCCACCTCACCACCTCATTCCGATAGTTTTGGAGTTGTCGTTAGTCAAATCTCATTTGCAATTGAAGCGGTTTATGCTGGCATGAGTTGCTGGATTAATATTGGTCCATTGGCATATCTTTGCCGATCTGGCTAGCTATCCTGATAAGGCAGCATTCAGGATATCAATATGCGATGTAAGTGCGGGGACGTTGTCTCAGGTATAAAATTTTAGTAAAACAGCTAGGATTCATCGCTTATTAAAAATTTTAACATTTATACTGTAGATCTCATATCGAAGGGTAGAAGATAGTTATGTAGATCTCATATCGAAGGGTAGGAGATAGTTACTACAAATCGTTCACATAAACACCCTACTATCTACAATACTATCAAAACTGTCCAGTGCTCTGCGATAAGCTTGTCGGAACAGCAAAGTCGTCTTCCCTATCTTAGTCGTAGTTTATTAAAATTCTATACCACCTACCTCACCTATCTCATTTACCCCACCTACCTCACCTACACCTCTCAGTGAGTCTGGGTATGTATAGCGACTCTGCCACTCCATCCCTTCTATTTCCTTTTTCTTTGTATATCTTTGCACAGATAGTTCAAAAGAAGGTCGTTCTCAACCATCAGCCTCTTATACTCCTGCTGCTTGTCTTTCAGGCGTATTTCTGCTTCTTGTTCAAGTAGCGACAGGTACGAGAACTTTTTTATGTAGATATTCTCGTCTGCTGCGATCTGTTCGTGCGATTTCATGTGCTTATTTAGAGCGTCCGACCGGCTGTACTCTTTGGAGCAGAGCTTGCACCGAAACGGCTTTTCTCTTGTGTGTATTCTTATGTGCGCTAGAAGCGTGCACCTGCTGACCTTCTTTCCCTCTAATTTCGTGCAGCTTTGCCAGTGGCACTTTTTGTTCTCTCCTTCTTGAGCGTGTTTATTAACGTGTTCTATAAACTCTTTTTTTTCATCCAGAGTCTCTTTGCATCCTCCCCATCTGCACTCCATTTTTGTCAATAATTTATTTTCCTTTCATATTCTTTGCATTTCTACTTTTACCCTTCTCTTTTACCTTCGCGCACTGGCTGTGGTGGTGTGGGATCGGGTGGTAATGAATCGAGTGGTAGTATATGGGATATTAGCGGTGTGTGAGACGGTATAAAAGCCCCGTTTAAATAGAGCTTGCACTGCAGATAGTTTCAAAGCGCACCGTTCTGGGGCTATTGGCAGGCCTCTTCGATTCTGAAGTCTTCTGATATCGTGTACTTCTTTCTCTTTTGCTCTGGCGTGTTCTCTTGCTCGCTGTGGAGAAGTGTTAGAACGGCGGTGTGCGCGGAGCTGTCCCACTCGAACTGCTTGATCGTCGAAAAGGCGTTTTCTATGCCCATCTCTTTGGACGTAAACGTGCGAGACGCAATTCTGGTCTTCTCGATCCTCATAATCGTGACGGATACCGAAAAGGTTTTGGCGGGCTGTGTTTTGCTTGATTTTGGAGATAGCGCTGGCGTTTTCAAAAGCAGCGCGATGTACGGAGAAGAGTACTGGACGTCTTCTATTTCTCCGGGCTCGTCTATGGTGAGGTAGATGCTTTTGCTTTTATCAAGAAAGATAGCGGTGTTTTTAAGATACGTCAGATATCCTGAAATAACCCTGTTTTTGTACTGGAGAAACCTGCCAAGATACTCTTCGCTGGGCCTGTTCAAAAACGGGACGTATCCTTTGCTCTCTTCTTCTGGCACGTCTATTTCTATCTGCTTCTTTGCTTGTGCTGTGAAGTAGAACAGCGAGCTCGTTTTTCCCGATATCTCCACGACTTCTGCGATCTCTTTGCTTGCCAAGACCAGCTGTCCTGTTTCTGTTGCGCACACTTCGGGGTCCGCTATTTTACTGACGCAGACGAAAGAGTTAGCCAGCGTGGCTAAGTTGGTCATCAAATATGTCCTCTGCTCAGACCCAGACACAACGATGTCTGCTTCTAGGTGCACGATGGACTTTAAACCAGAGGAGTGCCAAGCTGTTCTGCCTATTGACTTGGTTTCGGTGCTCACGCTTATTAGCAGCGTGCTAGCAAGACCGGCCACAACGTAGTTCTTTGTGGCGCATATCGTTGTGATTTCTGAATTTGGTCCTAGATCGACAAAAACGCTCTCTTCCAGCGTGTCTAGATTGTGTGCGATAACAGATCCCTTTCTGCCAACGTACAGGACGTCTTCTGCAAAGAAAAAAGCGGGGTGCTCTGCGTCCAGCTGAAACACATTCGCTTCTGTGCTGCTCGCTTGCTGTTTTTTGCGGGTTTGTGCGGCGTGTTTTCCAGCAGTTTTCTTCTTGGTCTGTTGCTTTATGGGCGCGGCGTACACTTTGAGCGCTGTTTCACTTACGTGGTAGATGTACGCGGTGTTTTCTGACAGGTGGATCTTCTCTGTGCTTGTGTCTTTACCGCTTCTAGCATCTGGGATCGCAAACTCTGCTATTTTGCTCTCTGTTCCGATGGCGTACAGCGAGTTATCTTTGAAGCCGTACGCGTTTCCGTGCGCGGATAGGCACAGGTCGTACACGTTTTCGTGGGTGCGTATGACTTTCGTCAAAGAAACGTCTCTTTCTTCTATTTGATCGCTTTTTACAAGCATTATAGAGTCTTTCAAAGCTAGAATTTTGGCTACATTCTCCTGAACGTTCATAAAAATTTTCGGATTAGATGAAATTTATAACAGAGAATGGCACTGAAGATTCGCAGAAGGAAGAGAATTTCGTGGAGATCTACCATAGGCATCTCAAAAACAGCTCGTGTGCGGATTTGGTAGAGCTGGCAAGAGAGGCGGACGCGGAGGAAGCTCCCCTGTGTAGAGAAATAAGGGTGCTCGCGCTGACAAACGCTATAAGGATAGCAATGAAGAGCAACGACGTGGAGACATGCAGGGAAATTGTGGAGGACGCGAAAGAGAGCGAGATGCTTGAGGGGAAGCTCGAGTACTTTGAGTGGATGAAAGACTCGCTTCAGGGAGTAGCTATAGCAAACAGGATGCAGAAGAGAGAACAGACTATTCTGCTGGAGAGGAGAAAAGAGAAGCTTAGACGGGACTACGGGTTCAGAACGGTGCAAATGAAAAAGCGAAACAGGGTGAGACTCAGCGGGGACATGTACACGATGTTCTGGACGCTTTCGCAGCTGGCAGAAAATGGAACTATTCATATAACGGATGTGTATGTGGATGGGATGAGATGGGGTGGCGTTGATGAGACGGGTGACGGGGATAGGGATGATATTGGTGGTGATGATGGTGTGGGGGACAGGGATGCAATGATTGGTGATGATGGTATTGGTGGTGCAGATGACAGGGATGGTGATAATGGTATTGGTGTGGGTGACGTAATGGCAAGTGAATGTGGAAATGCAGAAGAACCAATAGAATCAGTACAAACAACAGAACCCATAGAGACAATAGAGCCAAGCTTGGAGGATGTGGGGAACCCTGTTGAGAGCAGATATGACAGCCAGCAAGACTCCAAAGAAGAAGCTGAAGGCAGAGATAAAAGAGATAGCACGTGCGTCGCCAGTACAGGTGGAAATACATTGAGATCTACAAGAAAAGCGGTTGATAGCAGAGCAAAGAAGCATGGCGTTGGATCGATTAGCAGCGGCGAAGAATGGGTAGAGAAGGTTCGATCGTGGGTGGTAAATCAGAAAATCGCGTTGAAAAGGGAAGTTATGGGAGGGTCTAGAGGAGCTGTAAAAAAAGGGCAGAGAACGAGAGAGCCTAAACTATCCGGAGAGTTCGCAGATTGCGTTTGCGATGTAAGCGTGTTTGGAAGAGAGAGCAGTACGCTGGAGGTCGCCTCTACCGTCCTGAGCTGGTTTTCTAGAGTGTGGGCTGGGGACCTGGACGACAGAGAAGAAAAGTACTCGTTCCACGACGCGTATCTTGCGTTGCTTGACTCGCTTCCGGAATACAAGATCACGGAAGAGATGGGGGAGTTTTTCGGCAGACACTTTGTGGATGGGAAAGATGCCGGGGAAGCGGGCGTGCAGGAAAAAGGAGAGGCGCAAATAGAAAAGAAGAGAAAGCTGCAGCGTGTGGAAATGAAAATGGCAGCGTACATGCGAAAGAGACCGGAGCACCTGAAAAAAACGGTGGAAACGGTCGCATTCCCGAAGAGGAAAGAGGGCCAGATAGGCGTGAAAAAAGAGCAGAAAGAAATAGAGGAGGTTTTAAGAGGATATTTGGCGGGAGAAGAGGGGCCAGAAGACGTCATTGAGGTTGCCACAAGCTATCCGTTTGCCGACATTGAGAAGAGCGCTGTGTACCTGCACGCAATAGAAAAAGCGGTTGTGCGGAAAGATGCAGATGTCGTGCTGTTCTGCGTTGCTGCGCCGTACAACCCGGCAGACCCCGTTTGCTTCAAGGTGCTGGGGCAGACAAAGTCTCCGCGCGTGCAGTCCTACTTTCTGGCCAGCATCCTCAACCGGCCGGAGGTGCCGCTAGATCTGAAAAAAAGCGTGTTTCTTGAGATCTGTCCGATAAAGGAGATGTTTTTGTACGGCGACGTGATCAACCTTCTGGAGATGTCGCCGCCAGAGACGCACCTTCAGTTTTTTGCGCATTTCATTCGCGCTAAGAACCTCCTGCAGCGCCGGACGCTTTACGGGCTCGACAAAAAGAAGAGGCACATGCGGTTCCACACGCTTGTGAGATCGGTTGAAATGGTGAAGAGGTACGTCCGGGCTCCTCAGAAGGCGTATCTGGTGCCTCTGGACGAAATAGACGGGCTGTACTCGAAAATACTCGATGTGCTGGTACATAGGAAGGAGTACGAGATAGCTCTGGCAATCAGGCCGTTTGACGCAGAGGTCGCGGTAAGGTACATTAAGCATCTGCATGCAGGAGCTGTTGGAAACAGGATCGAAAAGAAGAGCGCGGTGCTTTCGGTGTACGATGCGTGCAGAAAGATAGCGGGGGTGTTTTCGATGTGTTTCTGCAATCTTGAGAAGATCGGAAGGATCGAGCTTCTTGCAAGCGTATATAGCGAGACGCTGTCGGTGCTGCTGGCTCTCGAGGTTCCTCTGAAGAACAAGGCACACAGACTTCTGAAGGATATGCAGAGCACAGAGCCGGAGTTCAGGCTGCTAAAGCGTGCGATGGAGGTGGTCAGAAGGAGGATCAGGATATGGCCAGCGGAGACAGAGGAGCGCGGAGAAGAAGGGCGCGAAGTAGAAACGGAAGATAAAACCGACCCAGGTAGAGTTGTGGCGAGGCGCAGAGAGCAGAGACTAGCGATGCAGAGAAAAAAGCCGGGAAAACGGAGGAGGCGAAATGCGATCGAAAAGAAGCCTGCGAAGGCGCCGGAGTACTCGTGGCTTCTGAAATACGACCTGTGGAGGATGGCTGGGCAGGGTGGGGAGTTATCTGTGTTCCAGAAACAAGTGGTTACGTACGCGCTCAGAAGGCTGGAGCAGCTTGACACTGTGGAGTTCAGCTACTTAGTGCAGATAAGGGGCGCAAGGGTATCTGAAGAGTGGTGGAGCGCGGCGTTTGGCGAAAGAGGAAAAGCATGTGGTGGAGATAGCGAGAAATTCACAGTGATTGTGCAGAGCACGAAGAAGGCGCTGTATTCCGAGTACATTTCCTATCTGGTGGAGAAAGACTCTGAAGAGGACCTATCGGATGTGCTTTTCACGGTTCTAAAAGCGCACAAGGAGATAGACGAGAAGGAAGAAGAGAACGTAGTGGAAAGGATGTTTTTTGACAACAAGGAGAAAGTCGTATACAGATTCGGGTCCTGGGTGCCGAACATGTCGATAATCAAAAGAAGGAAGTACTTCGAGTACTTCTTCAAGTACCTCGAGAAGCACAACCCGCGCCTGCTGAAAGAGGTGAAAAGCGAGCTGAGAAAAGAAGGGTTTGTGGTGGAATAGGCCGTGGGGTGCTCGTCTGGACTGGAGTGCTGATTTGCTTGCTGTTGCGGCGGAATGGTGGCCTCAGAGGAAGCCGAAAGTAAAAAAGAGTTCCGTACTTATTTTTAAAAAAGTACGGGTTGTTTTTTTATGGCGAGTGAGGTGGGGGACGGGGGAGTGGTCGATGTGTATAACTTGAAACGAATAAACGTGTTCTAATAGAGTTATGTCCAGTTGGTGGTAGATTGTATGGTACGGGTACGGCTTTTAAGTATTTATTTACTGGACCTGCAGGGTTGCCTTCGAGGGGTTGTCCTGGGAGAATGGATCGTGTGCTAATGGTGGATGGGTAATAGGCTAATGATGCATGGATAATAGGCTAACAAAAAATCGATATTACTGCAGACCTCATATCAAAGACTATCAGATATCTGCTTCTGGCAGACCATAAGATATGTGTTACTGAGATGGGTCATGAGTTTTTTAGCGCGCTCAATGGGCTTCCTTCTAGTCATGCTCCTTTGCCTTTACATCGATTGGCCCGTGCAATGCTGTTGATGGAGTTTGAGGATCGCAAGGGGGTGTAGCCCGAGGTAGCTGCAAATTCTGAGTGCTGGGGTTCGAGACCAAAACACGCTGCCGCGTGTGGAGCAGAAAGATCAACAAAAACGTAGCAGCGCGTGTGATGGGCGTTTCAAACACAAACAAACACGGATCTAGATATAACAGCATGGCAACACGCGGCATGAAGTGGACGCCTTCGGTAATACAGACGGTTGGAAAAGAGGAATGCACGAGACAGGAGAAGAAAAGCAGGCTCGAGGAAATAATGCTCGAGATTTCGATAAAGACGCAGAACACGGGCGGCAGGGCGCTGGGAGGGGGGCCCGAGCCCAAAAGGCTGAACACAAAGCCAGTTGTGCTCACGCTGATGTACCAAAACGACCTGTACCAGAAAATAGACACGGACGAGAAGATGGAAGACCGCGAGATTCTGGATAAAAAGATCGTGCAGGTGAAAAAAAGCGGAAAAGTGCTAGACCCCGGCGAGCTTACGTCTGCCATCAGGGACAGCATCCGAGCAGAGCAGCTGCTGATACAGAGACTGGACCGGAACGAAAAGCCCGAAAAGAGCGAAATGCTGGTGACAAACGAGACGTGCTCGTATTATATCGGGAAAGAAAGGCTGCTTGGGGAAATTCTGAAAGCGCAGAGAAAGCTGGAGAAGCTGCGCAAGCTGGGCGCGCTCTGGATGCAGAAGGCTCTCGAGGACTTTATCAAGAAGCTCTGCGCGCTCAAGGTGCTTTCGGAAAAAGACGAGCTAAGGGAGGCGGAGGCGAGTAGCACGGCGCTGGCGGGGTGCTAGAAATATGGGAATAAAATGGCTGGATAGAAATGAAGCTGGCAGAAAATTATTCTGTTTTATTCAAATAATCATACTTTCTAATGTAATGGATGTAGGCGTGGTAGTGTAGCGGATATGGTTGTAGTGGTGTAATGGATGTAGGCGTGGTGGTGTAATGGATGTAGATGTAGTAGTTTAAAGGATGTAGATGTGGTAGTACAATGCATATCTCCATGATAGTGTAACGCGTATCCACAATAACATAACTTATATCTAGTATATTCTCTATAAGATGCCCAGCAAGTCTTGGGCACACCGACTCAAATTCTCAGACGGGATTACTAAGTACCAGAGGCGCACTGCACTGCGCTGGCATGCTCCGCTTTGTTGGCGGGTGCTATTTGCGGTTCACTGCGAATGTGGCGATTAGAGCGACTGCGGGCGCGCCCAGAAGATTGAAGACCACAAAAGATGCTAGGTTTGGGCTGAGTCTTAGTTTAACACAGATATGGTGCACGGAGTAGTCCAAAGGCATCTGGAGAAACATCACGAGAAAGCCAATGCCCCGGCGTTTGACGCAGTTGCCGATGATGTACTCGTGAACCACCCCGCTGAACAGAAATATCGCAAGCTTGCTCGTTCTCTGCGTGATGTTTTTCTTCAGAAGAGCTTTGTACACGTGTCTTTTGATCCACATGTGTATCATGCTGTTCCATCTTCTCCAGTACCCCAGCACGGTGGTGTCCCACCACGCGCCGAAAAACTTCTTATCTCCAAATCGGGATATCTCTCCCTGTATTCCAAAAAAGGAAATAAAGACAACGACAAACCCAGAGACCCACCCGGCGTTCACCCAAATAATCACGTCCAAGTACGCGTCAAAATCGCCGTCGTGGAGCACCTTCAGGCACGCGTTGTAGCAAAGCTCGGTCAGCGTCCAGTAGAACGCGATGCTCGACGGCATCGCCAGAAGCAGGTACACGAACATGTTAAAATACGACCTTTCCGGCGAAGCGGGGTAGTGCATCTGGTAGCACAGCGTCGGGTATATGATGAAGCCGGGGATGGTCGGAGAAAGCACAGGCTCTGCGAATTTCAGGTCGTCTTTTCCAAGGATCGCGTACTCCCTGTTTACCACAACGTACGAGACCATTTTCATCAGCTGGAGCATGCTGAGATACCGCAGAACGATCCCTGCGAAACCTTCAACGCTGTACCCGTATATAACGGCCTCCACTGCGACCCCTATGCTTAGAACGACCCCCAGCATCCTCCGCGAGATGTATCCAACGTAGTAGTACGCGCAGATCCACCGCACGCCGTTTCCAAAGGCTGCGATGCAGAGCGGCACCGGGCTCAGATCCTTCGCAACCATTGCGTACATGCCGCGCAGCATATTTCGGCAGACTTGCATAGAGAAGATCTTGTAATTCGCAATAAGGAGGAAAACGGCAATTCCGAGCCTCCCGCCCTCCCCCAGATGGACGCCTTCGAGTATTCCGTTTCTTTTTGGATGTACACACGTGCTATGCACTCTGTCCATAAAAATAATTTGGCCGCGGGGGTATAAAGCGTGCAAATGCGGTAGGGCGCTTGAAATAACGGGAAAAGAAGAAAGCTTGCTTGGTAGACGCGTATTTATTTGAGCGTGTTCTGTTTGCAGCTCGGATGTGGTTTTTATTCAGAGAGGATTTGAGGGGATGGATATGGAGGGTGGGTATGGGGGATAGAGTGATGAGTCAGTATGAATAGTCAGTATGAACAGTTGGTATGGAGGGTCGGATGAAGTGTCGGTAATTTTTGCTGCATATTCCAAATTAGGAAAACCGTTGGATGGGAGATTGAGTCAAAATGGGTGGTACTCGCCGGAATCTGCTTCTAGAAGATCCAGCACTGCCCGGCAACACTCAAAGCATAAATCGAAGTGTGTTGGGGAGGGGTTGTTTATGTAGACCTGGTATCAAAGGCTGATAGATATTTATTGAAAAAGATTCACTTAGATACCCCAAGATCAAAAGGAGTTATGGGCGGGTGAGTGCCCTTTCAGCCGTACCCCTGTACAATCAGTGGCATTTATCGGAACTTCTGTGAATACCAGAGCAATCTCCGCAGCTAATCTTCAAATTTTTTTGATTTTATCGAAGTGTCTATTTGCCCGAGCTTTATGCTTCTTTGCTTCATTTTCTGCTTCTCTTTCCTGAACTCTTTTCCTCTTCTTGTTTTCAAGTGTCCGCCAGATCTTTTCGAGTGCTTCATCAGCTCCTGTTCGCGTCTTGCCATGAAAAATTTACCTCTCGGATTCTTTTATTTTGCTTCCGCACGCTTGGCATACTTCGCTTTTATGTTCGGAAATTTCTCTGCAGCTCAAACACAGCTCGAAATTCTGAGGCAGCTCGTTGAGGCACTTGGAACATACCGGATACGCCTTAGACTTCTTTATTTCGAAGATATTCATCAGAAATGCAGAGAAGTACAGGCTGTTTCTTCTGGCAACGACGGTGGCTTTTTCCGCGCAATAGGGGCATTTTACTATTCTGTTGGCATGTGCAACAGGGTGCTTGCTCTGTCTGTTTATCAGCGATATACCCGGAAGCCAGTTGTATGCGAATTCGAAAACTGCTACTATGCATTTTGCAATCGAGCTAAAAAACCCCATTTTTTCGTTTGGCGTAAAATTTTAGACGGTTTTATGCAGTATTTTGTTTGTATGAGCTGATAGGGGTGATTTACGTAGTATTGGGCAGGCCAATTGCGTACTGCTGGCGGCAGACTTTCCTGAGGTCCAGGCTGAGTCGTAGAGATCATCGTTAAATTAACGGTTGAGATTGGTAGACACCATCGTCACATTAGCGGTTGGAATGGGTAGAGATCATCGTCCATTAACGGTCGGAATTGGTAGACACCCTTCATTCAAATTTATTCACTTAAATACCCCATGGTCACCATTATCGTCTAATCTGGCAAAATATTCCAGCAGATTACACGCGAATCTTCAAAAATACCCCACAGATAATCGCCTAGACGCAAAACTAGTACGCATCGTTCAGTATCTCAGCCAATCTGAGAAGTATCGAGGAAAGCTCCTCTGTTTTCTCCCTTGGTATTTTCCATCTATCTTTAACCACTTCCTGAACTATCCTCCCGGAGATATCGATCAGCTGGGGCGACCTACTCCACCTGCAAATGGATTTGATAGCCTTTTCCTCGTTATTCTTCATCTCCAGTATGAGACATTCAATTGGCGTCTCTGCTTCTATTCTTCTAAGGGCTTCTTTTATCTCCCTATGCGAGTCTAGCTTGAAAAACGCTGCAGCCGCTTCTGCGTACCGGCCTTTTTGCATCAGACCCTCTCCGTGCCTTCTCACGAGATACTCTGCGCGTTTTTCCTCTTCTTTCTGTCTTTCGATCTCTCTTGTGTTATCTTGCACCACTACCAGGGAGTCTCCTGCTCCTACGAGGTACCTGTGCTGGGAAATCTCCTTCATCGCCCATATTCTGGACTCTTTTGTGTCTGCCACCCTCAGAGACGCCAGCTCTTTCTCTTTTTCTGTGCACCACACCCTTATAACGCCTTCTGATGTCGCGGTGACTATTCGGTCGGATATGAGAGCTTTTATAACGGAGAGGCTGTGCTGGAGAACGTTCGTGGTGGCTCCTTCTCTCCATATCCGGACCGTTTTATCAGAGGAAGACGTGACAAGCGTGTCCTGGGTCGAGCACAGGGACCATACGCCTTTTTTGTGCCCTTCCAGGCCCTTCATAACGCGCCCGGTGAAGTCGATGCGCTTAACGTCTTTTTCTTTTGTTGCTGCAAATATTGTACTTCCTAAAATGGTAATTCCGTTGATATCTGAGTCCGAGACCGGCGCTGCGAAGATCAGGCTCAGAGTGGTTCCGATCTCCCACCCTTTTACAACCCCGTCTCCAGACCCGGAAACTATTCGGTTCTTGTGCATGCACAAAGCCGTGACAGGCGACCCGGAGTTTACAGAGAACAGAAGACTCGCTCCCTTCGCGCCCATTGTGTACCCGTTAATGTAGCCGTCTTTTGTTCCACTGACAAAAATCTTTCCGTTTCCGGTAAGCGATAACGAACAATCTTCATTTGGCCCTGCAACCATCTCGCCAACGCACAGAAACTCCCCTTCTCCGTCAAAACACTCTCTTCTAATAGCTTTAACCATGCTGCTGTTTGTCGACACCAGCACGTGCCCTTCTAGAATTTGAATATCCAGTATCTGGTCGATATTTCCAACTACCACTTTTTCCTCTAAGTACTCGACTCCCTCTACTCTTCCAATGCTGATCTCTCCCTCTTCGCTGATCAAAACGATCCTTCCTTCTTCCTCTCTTATGCTCTTCAGTATCGGCAGATTCACTTCGCACTCACCAACTCTCGATAGTTCGGTGCTTCTAGCAGATGCTGGTGTTGTCAGATAGAGTCCGTCATCATTAGCATCTTTATCATCTTTATCATTCTTAACATCTCTACCATTCTTATCTTCACCTCTACTACCATCCTTACCACCCCTATCTCCATCTCTTCTTTTTCTGTGCTTAACATCCGCTCTGCTCTCCTTTCCCATGGTGTAGAACTCGATCTTCCTCGACTCTCCAACGACCAGAACCATCCCATTCCACTTTGCGCCTCCTGTTATGGCGTACCCGACCTCTCTCACTTTGTTCTTCTCTCCTATCCTGTGCAGAATAATGCACCCGTCCGTACTTCCCGTGTATATCTGCTCGTCTTCTACTTCGATAACTGTAACCGCTGTGGTGTGTGTTTTGTCTCTGTAACTGATCCTATCATTTTCAGGCTCCACCACAAAGACGTTCCCCAGCACGTCTCCCACCACCACGCTTCCTCTGCTACTCTTATACTGTCTTTTCACACCCATATCCTCTCTGCTTCTGATCTTAGTAATACTTCCTTCCAGGGCTCTTCTGTAGACAACCTCCTTCTGCTCTAAGTCCACAACAGCCAGCACTCCCTCGCTAGACCCAAGCACCGCCTTTCCGTTGTACTCTTCTATCTCTTTTACCGTTATGTTCTCTCTAAGCAGGTACTCCAACAGGTCTCTCTTGATGTCGTACGTGTACACGATATTCCCGATTGTGCACACCACAATTCTGCCTCCTATCCTGCAGATCGCGGTTATCCCGCTTCCAACGTCTATTTCTTTCACAATTCTTCCATCTCTCAGCCTAGATCTGACAAGTTTCGTGTTCAGCGTCGTAAATATACACGCCTCCCCCTCGCAGCTCCCCGCATTCTCTCCGCCAACCGCGTCTTCTGCGCTAAGAACAACGCCCACCCCGTCAAACACCGGCCTTATTCTCACCTTCCGCTCCAGTCCCTCCATAAAAAATTTTTACTCCACCCGCGCCCGCTCTTAACAGAAACCCGCTCCCTCAAATCGCCAGCTACTTTATTTATCTGGACGCCGCTCCCGCCTCTAGTTCCGGAGCTACATCCTGAACGATATCCACTCTCCTGCTTCTTGCCTTCGTGTCAAACTCGCTCTCGTCAACTTTTGGCCTCTTAACTACTTTTACTTTTCTCACGTGGCACGACTGCAGCGGGTATATCTTGTGCCCTTCTGTCTCGATTCTTGTTCCGATGTTCTCGTTCATCAGCTTCTTCACTACCTCCTCAATTGTGCACTCCTTCAGCTCCTCTTCTATGATCTTGAATATGATCTTTCTTATGGTCTTCACTTGGGAGAGCGACGCGTAGCAGTTCTTCTTTACCGCTTTTGGCTTTCTCTTTGTGTTAGCAATTGTGAACACTCTTAGCACCCACCCGTCGACCGTTTCTATTTTGATAGATGCATCGATCAGCGTGTGCCATTTCTTGGGTATGCTCTTCACCTTGTCGCTGATTAGCTCCATTCCGTAGAAGCTGCTAAGTGCTTTTGTTCCGATCACTCCGTCGACGACGAACTTGAACCTTCTGAACGACTGGGTGCTTGCGCCCGTTACGAGGTCTGCTTGGTTTACTTCGAACGTTCTTCCTTTAACGGAGTCTGGCGCGAAATACGTTCCTTGACTTCTGTCAGCGATGGTTACTCCGGCCTCTTTTCCGCCGATGTACGAAGGAAGGGTCAGGCTGTAGAAGCTTTTCTTCTGCATTGCTTCACCTGGTTTTTTCTGTTTTCCTTTCTTTGAGGTCTTTCCTTTAGATCCGGCACTCGTCACCTTCGACTTTCCTTTGATTGCCATTCTACAGGGATAAAAAAAAAGAAATTGAAGAAGAAAAATTGCACAGCACGCGGTAGCGGGGCGGTGTGTGTTAGAATAGTTAGAGAAATTAGAGGAGAAGAGGTGCTGTAGACGGTGTAAAAGGGCAAGAGAGCAGCAGCGCGCTAGGAGCGGTGGGATTATGGGCGTGTGGGGATGCGTTACGGACGGTAGGGGCGATAGGAGTCGTCTGGGGGCGCGAGCATAACTACGGGTGTTAACATAATTATGACCAGCGCTGTTAACCCTTTCTGGTACTGCGAATAAACTGTTGACAGGGGGTATTTATCTGAATAATTTTTAATGGTATCTTTTGGTCTCTGATAAGGTCTGGATAAATATCTTCTGGTTATCGATGTTTGTAAATAGGGCAGATTAGTCAGACAGAGCAGATTGATCAGGTAGAGAAGAATAGTCAGATAGAGAAGACTTGTAACACAGGGCAGACTAATCAGACTATCCGCACTAATCTACACTCCGCACGCTACTACATCGTATCTTGGCTGGTAGGTAGATTAAAATTCACATAATGTGAGAATTCATCACATATTAGAAAATTTTACCTATTTTATATTCCCACCTATTTTATACTCACATCTGTTTTATACTCACATCTATTCATACCCACATATAATTAGGCTCTTCTAATTAATAATCGCGTAATTAATTAAAGTTCAAGGTATTTACCAGAGGTATAAAGCTTTTTTATGAGAGAAGAGGAGAGGAGCAAGAGGCTTTTTTTGTTCGATGTAGATGGAACGCTGACCCCATCGAGAGAGAAGGTGACCGAAGAGATGATTGGTTTTTTGAAAGATCTGAAGAAGATGGGAAGTATCGGGTTTGTTGGGGGATCCGATTTAGAGAAGCAGAAAGAGCAGCTCGGGCAGGAGTGCACTTCGCTGTTTGATTTTTGTTTTCCTGAGAACGGGCTGAACTACATAAGAAACGGAGAGATAGTATCGCACGAGAGCTACCTGCACCACGTAGGAGAAGAGACACACGTTCGATTAGTTAACAAAATAATGAAAATAATGTCGGAGATACCCCTGCCTAAAAAAAGAGGCAACTTTATAGAACTGAGGTCTTCGATGGTGAATATTTCTCCGGTAGGAAGGTCCTGCACAAAAGAAGAGAGAAAAGAGTTCTGCGAATATGATAAGAAGAACAAAATAAGAGAGAAAATAGTCGAAGAGCTGAGAAAAGAGTTCAAAGACCTGACTTTCTCCATAGGCGGAGAAATATCGATCGACATATTCCCTAACGGGTGGGACAAGACATACTGTCTGAACCATCTGAAGAAGGAGGGAATTGAAAAGATATTCTTTTTTGGAGACATGACGCACGAAGGCGGAAATGACTACGAAATATTCAACCACAAAGAGACGCACGCCTATACCGTTACATCACCTGCCGATACGATCAAGAAGGTGAAAGAGGTGCTGAAGCTAGAAGGGCTTAGAAGCTAGATAGAAGATAGGGGAGCTAGGAGGACCAGATAGAAAATAGGTTAATTAGATAAATAATTGACAGTTGTTTTTTCTAAGTACTTGGGTATCTAATTGGTAGCGAAGTATTTTTGGCAAGTTACTATTTGGGGGTAGTGCAGATGGGTGGTAGTGGATGGGTGGAGTGGGGGTATGGTAGGAGTGTATGGGTGATGGATTAGTCTCAGTCGTACTAGTGGGAATGGGACTGGCAGTACTGGGTCGCAGGAGGGTGCCAGTGGGATAGTACCATAGCATATACCCACGCGTATCTACCAGTTAGTGTTAGCGGAGAATACACCCAGATAATACACCCATACAACACACCCAAATAACATACCCATATAACACACCCAGATAATATCCCTCGTACAACTGCCATCCGTATCCACCCATCCCTCTAGACGCCACACCCTGCCCATCCTACGCCCTTAATTTGCTAATTTGGTTTAAAAAATTAATGGGCGTGACTGGAGTAGCTGTTAACGTGAACAGAACCGTTTACGACTTAGTGGAAATAATAGATAGAGGCAAAAAAGTGCTTCTGATAGACCTCGAATGCGAATATTCGGGGGATTTATCGCGGTGCTGTGACAATCTACGGGTGCTTAACCCGGTGCCAGACGAGCTACTGGATATTCTTAAGGACTGCAACGGGACAGAAGAAGAGGTGGTGATAATCAACAGAATAGACTCGTTTTGCGACTCTGTCTGCGACCTCCAAAAAAGACTTAACTTAGCGTGGGGCATATCTTATCAGAAGAAATCTGTGTACATAACGGTCGGATACACCTACAAGAGCGGAGATAGGGAAGTTAGACACAAAAACCAAATAGAAAGAATGTGCAGTATAAAAACTCTAGAATAATCTTGAATTTTCTTTTAATGTCGTACACAGAGTCGCTAACAAGAGAAAAACTTGTTTTTAGGCTTAGGGGAGGAAGAGGCAGAAAAAGAGTCAGCTTCACGAAAGACACCGTCGACAACGAACACCAGAACAAGAAGAAGTCGAAAAGCTGCTGCATATACCACAAAAACCAAGAATGTGAAAATGAGAAAGAGCCGAAGTAAAAATTTTTCATATGCAGCTGTCGGTCGGAGACGTGTTCAAGTCAAAAAACGAAGCGCAAAACGCCATCAGAATGTACGCGGTAGACAACAGCTTCAACTTCGAAACAACAGACAGCACGCCGAAAAAGTACACAATACAGTGCAAAGAGAGAAGAGCCTACAGATGCGATGCGATAGTAACAGCAGCGCTAAGAAAAAAAGATAACATGTTTGTAATAAAGAAGCTGAAAAACAGCCACAACTGTCCGCAGCAAGCGGCGTGCACGGTCCAGTCCTCCGCCAGGTACATCGCAGACGAGCTGAGAGAGATGCCAGACATAGTCGAGGCGAGAATAGGGCAGCTGATAAACAGAATATCCCTAAGAAGAGGAATAAAAATCGGGTACTTCGCTGCGTGGAAGGCGAGAAAAGATGCGTTAGACGAAGAGGTAGACGAGGAAAAAGCGCAAGAAGAGTGTTTGAAAAGCGTAATTCAGGAGAACAGGCATCTGAACCCGGGAGACGTAGGGGTTACGTGCAACATGAAAAAGAAGATCGGGGAGTGGGAAGGGGAGGGGTACCGCGCAGAGGACGACAGCGGGTACATCAAAAAGGCGGTTCGGGTGCTCGGGTACTTAGACACGGCGGGAAGCCAAATCGACGCGATGTTTTGGGCAAGCAGCACCTCCCTCTACGTCTACAGGCACTCGAGGCAAATAGTAGAGCTGGTGTGCCACAGGAGGTACAACGAGAGCGGAGAGCCTGCAGGGTACGCCTACTTAGGAATTTGTAACGACGCGTTCGATTCTCCGTATTTATTGTGCGTGTGCTACGTTCCCGAGTACTGTTCAAGAAAGGAGGGGTGGGTCTATTTCGTAAAAGAGCTGCTGGAGGTGGTGGACCAGGGGGTGTTTATGGTGGACTGGGAGGGAAGCCGCTCTCTAATAGAGGAGCTGGAGAAGGAGATAGAGAAAAAGAACGAGAAAATATTCGGAGGTGAAGAGAGGGGGTGGAGAGGGCACTCGGACATAGAAGAGGCGGTGCGATTAGGAGAATTGGACAGCGTTGACGTCGAGAGGCCAAAGTGTAGGCTGTTCATAAGGACGCGAAGCCTCTGCAAGGAGATATTTTCAACGCACTCGTGTTCTGCGTCGATTGGGCTCGTGTGGTCGCTGTGTAACAGCCCGGACCTGGCGACTTTCCAGATGTATTATAAGAAAATCAGGGCCCAGAACGAGCCTGCTCTGATCTCTTTGCTGTCGAGTCTGCCGGTGCACCTTTGGGCGAAGTACCAGCTGAGCTACCCGCTTTACAACAAAAATAACTCGAATATTTCTGAAATAGACAGTTTGGGCGGAATATTTACGCTGACGCTTGCAGACTCTATCTGCATGGTGCTGAAGGTGGTTTATGATAACGTGATGAAGAAAAAGGAGGTTATAGCGCACGCGGAGCTTTCTTCTAAGAAGAGCGCGGAGAGGACGAGATTTGGAGAGTCTCTGAACAGGGCGATGGAGATAAACGCGCTGAAGTCGCAGTGCTACGAAGTGGACGTTGGAAGAACGCCGGGGGCTCTAAGTAAGTCCTCGTGGATAGACCCGAGGAAGCTGAACGATGAGGAGGAGCACGGGCAGGGGATTGTTTATTCGGGAAATCTCCGCTTCTACGTTGATCTTAGACTGAGGGTCTGCTCCTGCATGAAGTTTCAGGAGATGGGGTACCCGTGCTCGCATGCGTGCGCTCTGATTACGAAAATAGGAGGAAATTCTTACATGTACGTAGACGACATATATTCCGTAGACACACTTACGCAGATGTACAAGACAGCAGGTGCCAAGTGCATCGTTAACGAGCCAATTAGAGGCACCGAGGAGAAAAGGAAATACTTCAACGAGAAGCCCAAAAAAGAAGATGGAGGGTGCGATGGAGAAGAGTTTTTGGCAATAGAGCAGAAGGAGAACATTGCAGTGAGGTAGGGAGTGGGAGGGATAAGGTGGGGATGTGGTGATGAAGATAAGGATGAGGATAAGGATGGTCTATTTGGCTAGTACTGTACTTCATATTGAGCTGGTACGATGTATCTTCTGTCTAATTGGTACGCCATATGTTACCGAATAAAACGTATCTGCACCTCTACTACCCCTACTACACCTGTTCTACTTCTCTATTACTAACAGAAATAAAGAGTATTATGTTGATGGGGGGTGGTGGTGGTTATGTTGATAAGAGTGATGATAAGGGTGGTTATGTTGATATGGGTGGTGGTGATGGTGACAGTTATAAGGGTGGTTATGATGATAATGATATGGGTAACAGTGACAGTGATAATGATGATCCTTCTAGCTGAGCATTCTGATTAGTTGAGAAATTCTTTCGTCTGTGTCTTTGTCTGCTCCTAATCTCTTCAAAAGCACCTCTTGTATGCGGAACTCTTTCAGGAACTTTGAAGTGTCGGGAGAGCTCCAGAGGATGTTCGTGAGGTACCACACGAGGTTATTGGTCAGGATAGGAGATACTGAGCAGATATCCACTACGCTTCTGATCATATTTTCGGAAGTAACGCACTCGGGGCTGAGAACTGCGATGTTCGATAGGGCCTGGAGGAGCTCGGAGAGGAGGGATAGATCTGACTCTGGGATTTTTTCTCGTTTTTTTCCTCTGATGACGTTCTCTGCTGCTATGTAGAACTCCGATACGACCAGTCTTACGACCTCCTTGAGTTGCGCTATCTGGTGTTTGCACGTGAGGTTTCTAAGTATCCTGCAGTATTCGAGTTTTTCTTCGGGAGTTCTTTTTCTGGTTCGAAAAGAGAAGAGCCACGCTGTTTTTGCGAATATTTTTGCGGATATCTCTTCGCTGCATTCGTACAGGATAGACTTGACGAATTTTAGAACGTGTAGAGAGGATGTTTTTTCCTGGATGTAGGAGGTGGCGTGTGGAAGCACGTGCTCTAGCCCTATCTCTTTCCACTCGCTGTTGTACAGGACGAGGTTGCTTACGAGAGAAAAACACTGTTTGATCACTTCTTCTCTTTCTGGGTGCTGTTCTTTTGTGTATGTTTTTTTTGTGACGGTTAGGATCTTTTCTACGGTGCTGATCATCTGGTTGCTGCACATGTACATAGAGACTATTTTTGATTTGCGCGATAGAAGCTTAAGCAGGACTATTCCTGAATGGACCTCGCCATCTACCACCTCTACGTCGAGTTTTTCGCTGATGTTTCTGAGGACGCATTCGATGTAGCCTTCGTCTGCGGCGAGAAAGGGCGATCTTCCCTGCAGCGACAGGAGCACCGAGAGGAAGTGCTCGAATTTTAGTCTCTCTTCGACATTTGGCGTGAGAGACGCTTCTTTTACGATTTTTTGGAGGTGTCCGGACTCTTCGATGTAGTTAAGCACTTCGGGCGAGGATTCGGAGAGGAAGCCTGCGGCGGAGAGCGCAAGGGTCTCTTTTTTTTTTGAGATAAGCGCGTCCACGAGGGAGTGCGTGGAGGGGGAGAGAAGAGAGACTGCGCCGTGTTTTTTCTTGTCCCACGGAACGACTTTTTTTTCAAACGGATCTTCCGCTGTGCTTGGGGTGTTCTGTAGAGTGTACCCTTCGATGTACGCTTGGAGCACTTCTATTTTTGTTCTGAGCGTGCCTGTGCTTGTTCTGTGCATCTCTGTGACGGTTTCTTGTTCGATTAGCAGATAGGTGCTCTTGCTAATAAGTCTTGTTAGTAAAACAAAAACTTTACTTGGAAAATTTTTTATATTTTTTTGTATTGCCTTGAACGTCTTTTCGTTTCTGAACAGCTCGCAGGAGGCCTCTTTTTGCGACAGCTCGAGGACCGTGTCGAGAACCTGCCCGATCCACAGGAAGTGTTCCGTGCTGCAGGCGGTGTTTTCGCTTTTTCCTGTTTTCTGGTGCTCTGCGTTTGTGCAGAGGCCCTGTTGGTGGGCGTCTGCTCCGAACGCGCTGATAGCTTCTTCTCTGCTACCGGCGCTATTTAGAGCCTCTACTAAGTAGTTGGCTACTTCTAGCGTGGCGTCTCTCGCTAGTGCAGAAAAACACTTGACAAGCTTGGTCCTGTTCTGCAGTGTGTCTCTGGATTGGGCGATTCTTTTCCACAGAAAACTTGAAAGGATCTTTTTAACGGGCGTGCCTGCGTGTCTGTACTGGTAAACGGTTGAGAGCACCCTGGACAGCTCCTGTCCTTCTGCGCTGGAAAGATCGAGAAATATCCTTTCCAGGCCGTTCGGTCCTTTTATCTGCTCTATGTACAAACTTTCCATTATATAAACAGTGAATTAATGAAATAAGAATTTAAAGTTATTACGGACTGGGCGGCCAAGGAGTTTTTAATAAGATAGGGTAGGGTGGTAGGGTAGGACAGGTGGTATGTTGGCTGGTAGGGTGGATGGTAGGACTAGTGGGGTGACTGGTAGGGTTTGTTAGCTAATTCAACGGTTGGTAGTACCTATTATACATCCCATATCCTACCCCCTATACTACCACCCATCCACCCTCTACTTGTGGAGCTAATTTGATAAGGTTACGCGTGATATTTGATCAGGCTCTGGGGATCGCAGCGACTTAGGAATTTCCTACGCAGCGTACCGGGCTGCCGGCTGCGCAATATAATAAGGTTACAAGTATAAGTATAAATAGATAAGCGCACTTTTGATATGTTCTATCCATCGGCAGGGGTCTTTCGAAACGGCTTGGTACTTCGGATCTTCCTGCACTCGTGTTTCGGCCGAAGAGACAGGCTTCTTCCTCTAAGTGTTCTTGAAGAGTGCGCAGACGCTTTGCAAACGGAGAACCTATCGCTTCGTCTCTTTTCAAGGCTTTCTCTATCTCTTCTCAGCAGCGTTCTTCTGCACTACAAAATAGCCCTATCGGAAGCGCAAAAGATAACGAAAAAAATGAACAGACCCGAGCAGGACAAGAGAACCTTTGTGGTATCTGCTGATCTGATCACTTATCACCCTCGCCCGTACGACTACGTCCTCTACCAAACGCCCGCCCTTCCAGCATACGACGAGTCCACGGAAATACCGAGGGGGTACAACACGTCCTATCTCAGCATCCAAAACACCCCCTCCGCTGCCCCCTCAGAGCCCCCCAAGAAAAAAACCAAGCTCGCAGACAGAAGAACAGAGCTGCCCGACAGCCACATCAGGTTCGTTGTTCCGTGCACAAAAGAAGTAAAAAGAGAAAAGCTCTCGAGGTACATCGTCAGCGTCCTACTAGAAGCGCTAGAACAAAAAATAGAGGACAGAACAGAAGAGCAGCACGCGTCCATAGAGCTCGCGAGAAAATACTCCTCCGATAACGTACCAGAAAACATCGAACGCACGAACGACAGCATATCTCTTCGCTACGATCTTCTATTTAACGAAAACGCGAACTACTCCAGCGCCCCAATCCAAATAGAAAAACTACCTCTCATCAACGACTTCATCGACCTTCTCCAGAAAATAACAGAAGGAAAGATCAAAGCAAAACAAGAAGTGCCTTATGGAAAAATACACACAGAAAAACTAGTATGGGAAGTCTAACAGAGAAGGGGTGTTAGCACGCCGGGTGAAACAGCGCGCCCTACGTGAACGTTATAAAAGCAAAAGAGAAGAGCCAAATGCTAGTATAAATATTTTAATCAAGAAATGTACCCCACACCCTCCTTTATCACTTTTGTTAACACCGGGCACTGCCAATCGCCTGTCCCACCTGCCGCATCTATTGTAGCTGTTGCAGCATCTGACCGCCCCTTCCTCCACCTGTGCACCTGGTTACCTGCGCATCCATTATATTCTATCTGGCCTGTGCACCTGTGCACTACTATCACATACCACTTATCTCACCTATATCACCTGTGCATCCATTAGATCCTACCTCACATATATCACCCACCAACCTACCAACCCATTACATCCTACCCCACCTACCCCATCTACCCCACCTACTTCTTAGAGAACTCCCACGGCGACGAGAGAAGGTCTGCGTTCTTCTGCTTTTTCCACTCTGCTACGACTTTCTTGCCGTGCTCGTACCCGTGCGCTACAATCTCGTCGAACTGCCTGAAGTTCATCGTTTTGTACGTTCCTAGCTCCGGCCTGATGTATTTAACCGTTACGTCCGATCTGAGGCTTCTTTCCTTATGCGTGCTGCTCAGATACGCGAGCCTGTACTGTATTTCCGTAAGTGAAAGGTACTTTTTGGTTCCAAAAAGCTTCTGGAACAGGATGTAGAACCCGTTGAGGCTGTCTCCGTACTGGTCGTAGTTCGACTCCACTTCGCTTCCCACGTCCACCGCTATGATGTTCCTTATCCCCATGTACCTCATCGCGTCGGCTGGCACGTTGTTCATGTACCCCCCGTCAAGAAGAAAAGACCCCTTATCGCACAGCGGAGGAAGGTACCCCGACAGGCTCATGCTCGCCCGCACGTACCTCCACACTATTCCCGATCTGTGGACCTTCTCTTCGAACTCCGATATGTCCGTTGTAACGCAGTAGTATGGGAGCCACAGGTCCTCTATCTTCTTCGATTTAAAAGTCAGCTGCAGCGCCCAGTTGAAGCTTTTCCCCGTGAACATAGAGCATATCGGGTACGTCATGTCTAAAAGCACCCTCCAAACGCTCCCTATCATGCTGCATATTCTTTTTGAAATAACAAAAACGTCCCTGTTGTTGCACGCCTCTGCGTATAAAGCGCCAACAAAAGCCCCCATAGAGGTACCCCCCACCGCGTCTATCGGCACCCCCGCCTCTTCCAGCGCTTGGATAACGCCGATGTGCGCTATTCCCCTCGCGCCTCCGCCTCCAAGCACCAGCCCCACGCCTTCTCCCCTCAGAGTCCTCAGGAACCTCTCGAGGTCCTTTGTGGGAAAGGTCGGAAACGTGTTTCTCTGGAAATCTTCTGTGAACGTGCAGTGCGACTTCCTCTTCATTTTTATCTCTTCTGTTTTGCTCCTGAAGACGCTTACCGGCACGTCTATGGAGGGAAACTCCACGTGGTGCCTCTGTCCGTAGTACTTTCCCCTTAGCACTTTTCTTCTGCTGTCTCTGTGCAGGACTACGGTGTCTATTTTGCACCACACTTTTCCTAAGCTGACCTCTTTCTGGTCCCCGTTGACCGTTGCGTAGAAAAGCATCTCCGACATCTTCATCGCAAGCTCCCTCGAGATGTCCGGGTGCTCCGAAGTAACTGGCAGAAGCACGTACGAGTACTCCTGCAGCAGCGAAGATATGCCGCATATGAGCGTAACAGACCACCTCGGCGTGTACTCCTCCACCCCCACCATTTTCAAAAGCTCCGAGGACGAGAGAACCGTGCACCTGTCGCTCTTTCCTATTTCCATGCTCAGAAACTGCGTGAATATCTCCACCTGCGTTGTCCTGGGGCTGTTTGGAACGAATGTTATGATCCTGGGGGGGTCCAGCATCTCTTCGGCTCCCGTTCTGTTCAGGATCTCCTTGTAGAGGCTTGGCGAGTAGCTCTGGTACTCGAGCACCACCAGATCCACGTACTGCGGAGGCACTTCGATGATTTCGGAGATTCTGGCGGCTATTGCAACGTACGGAGACTCCCGGCCCAAAATAACCTCCTTTTCGAAAAGGATCTTTCCAGAGCCGATGCCGAAGTACTTGACGTCGCCTCCCTTAAGGAAATACCCGCAGCTTATGATCTTAACGGACTTAGAAGGTATTTCCGAGGATATTTTCTCTCCGGGCTGCAGTATCCGCCAGTCTACCATCGAGCCTGTCAGTTGGATTAGTTCGGAGACTGGGCTGCTGATGTACTCCTCTAGTTCGCGGTTTAAATAAGAGAGGGTCTGGCTGCCGGAGGGGCTGAAAAAGATCTCGAGGAGCGCGCAGGCTCCTTTTATTTTTCTCTTGTACGTTAGAAAAGACGTTCTGTTTATGCAGCCTACGAGGGAGCCGGGCCCTACCTCTACTTCTCTGTTCTTGTAGATGACAGTTGGATTTCCCTTCAGAACAAGGACCAGGGAGTCTCCTGCGATCTCTTCGAGGTTCTCTACGAGTTCGTATTTGGCGACTTTTCTTCCGAGCTCTATCTGCTTCTGAACTTCACTTAGTAACTTCCTTGGTTCTGAGCTGAGCTGTACGTTTATTTTTTTTATGTCGTACGCCTCGGGGGGTATTTCTAAGTAGTTGAACAGGGTGTAGAGAGTTCCTCTGAAAAACCTCGTGTAGAGGAGTCTGAGTATCTGCTCGTTTCTCCAATTGGGTATTCGGTAGAAAATGCTCTTGGGCCTGATTCTGTAGCTGATTGCGGATCTCGCTGCTGGATTAGAGAGCCACTGCGGAGTCGTTAGAAACATGTCCTGCTCTTTTACCATCACTATCTTGTGGTTTTTTAGTATCTCGACGCTTCCTGAGACGAAGTAGTAGAGGAACTCTCCCGACTCTACGAGGATGTCTTTGCTGGTGGTGACTTTTGCGCCAAACGCAGAGGCTGAGTCGTCAACAAACAGCAGGAACCCCTCCTTGTTGTAATGCACCTCTTCAGGGATCTCTTGCACTTCTAATTTAATAAGAGTATCTGCGGGTTTTCTCGTTCTAAACAGGCGGTAAATAATAAGCGTAGTTATAGCGCATGTTACTGCTGTGGTCACGCCGTAGTGCGCGCTCAACATGTCCGCTACCGCTTTCAGTAACTCGTACATTTGCAAAAATATTAATAGCTCTTTAAAAAAGTCAGCGCTGCAAGGTACGCACGCGGAGTCCAAGCCGATAATTAGGGCTGAGAAAGATTATTACAGGAACATTTTATTAGGTTGTATTTTGGTGGGGTATGTCACTGTGCAGTTAGCAGAGCTATTAATCTACGCCAATATCCCTGCTGACGTCCTTTGTTAGGGTAAAAATCGAGTAAAATATTGCAGAAACATCCCAGTACGCCAAAACACAATTACCCCTTTTTTAAACTACCTCTTGACCTACCCCCTGTTAATGTAGCATTTGCCACGGCTGTTTTTCCTCTTTTTTTGCGTAGTAGTCCATCGGATACGTTTCAATAGGAGATTCTAGCATAAAATATTCAAATGGCGTGATAAGAGGGTGCGAGAAGAGGGTCCCCCAGTCTATCGCTATTCTTGGACACGCCACCTCGATAACCGCCGTGCTGTCTTCCAGCCCCCTTATCAGCTCTTCGTCTATCTCTGATAAAAACACTACAGAGTACCTCCTGTTGTGTCTTCTTAGCGACTCTGTTATTCTATTTAGCAGAGAGGTACCGCCCTGTCTTCCAAGGGTGCCAAATACCACTAAGAAGCTGGTGCATTTCAGCGCCTCTAATTTCTTCTGGTTTCTGAATTCTAAAAAGCTTTTGTAGTCGTGCTCTTCTCTAGTTAGGATCTTTGTTGAGGGGCAGTACCTGAAGTAGTTCTTATGAGGGTTGTTTATCATGAGGCTTTCAAGATGGAATCTTCCTTCTGACACGAAAAGGACGTTGTTTGTTCGTATCTTTGGCGAAGTGCACCCGAGAACCTCTCCTGTGCTCAGCGGGAAGGCTCTGGGGATCTCTAGACCCTTTTGGTCGCCGATAGCTTCGAGTTTTTCTTCGAGCGATTTTTTTATCTTACGTACTGCGCTGTTGTACTGGATGGTGCCTAGTACCGATAGGTGTTTGAAGTCTATGTTATTTAGCACCGTGTCTACACAGTGCGAGGTGTCTATGGATATTTCAACGAACACGTAGACAACTTCGACGAGACATTTTGGTATTTCAAAGAGGCAGGAGTGGCCGTAGTGTATTAGAAGATCGCAGCCGATGAGATAGGAGGAAATATCGTCTATGCAGCACGCTCCGTATACGACATCGCTTAGAATAACTACGTTTTCAATATCGGTGTTAGATTTTAATATGTCGGAAATAATCGTAGAAAGATGGATTATACCTTCTGGGAACTGCAGAGCTACCTTTTTGCTATTTCTCCGTTTGATCTGTCTAATTGTCTTATCTAGCTCGAACTTATAATTAGCCGGTAAATACTCTTCTCCTATTACTTTGCTGTTCATCTTTTATAAAAATTTAGAAAAGGATAAGTGGTAGGTTTGGTGGTATTGGTGGTGAGTGGTAGGTTGGGTAGTGGTAGGTTGGGCGTAATTAAATGGTTCAACGATCAATACTTAGAGTAAATGAGTACTAGACCGCACCACCTATCCCATTCCACCCATCTCACCTATCCTAACTTACCTACCACAGCTACCCCACCTAACTGCTTAAAACATATTTTAGTATAGAGATAAATGGCCTGTAATTGAGTCTATCTCCGATTCGTAACACGGCCCTATAAAACTAACTGTCCACGAGTTTGGTTCTACTTGGGTCCTTCCTGCGTCGAATATTTTGAACACTGGGATGTTTTGGCTGATGCATTTGTCTGTGATATCCTTCATCTCTTCTTTTGACGACACTTTTAGCGCGAGTTTTGTGGGACACCCGCTATTCCAGAGGGACATTGACTTTTTCCTGTTCGCTTCCATTCCTGCGCTGTAGGCTGCATGCATTGCCTGCGCTGCTACTTTACCTGGGGTCATTTTGAGATCTTTTCTAACTAGTAAAACGCCTTTTATCTTACCGTTTCTGGAATTTTCTACTGTTGTACCTGATTTTTTGTGGTTTTTTATTTTTGTTAACAATATGTGCGCTATCACCGCTGTTACTACTATTACTATCGCTACTTTCATTTCAAATAAAAAAAGAAAGATTTAAAACGTCCTCTAGTTCTAAATCTATTTCCTTATATAGAGAATGTTTGTTGTTTTCGACATATTCTTCGTACGGGAGCGATTGCTCGACTTCTATTTCCGCTTTAGCCCTTTTTGTGTCTCTGCTGCTTATGTTTGTTTTATCTTTGAGGATCTTCTTGTGTTCCATTCTCGAAAATAATAGGTAAATAAAAATTTAGGACATATTATAGGGGTGGTGGTGGTGTATAAGTGGGGTGGTGATGATATAGGTTGGGTGATGATATAGGTTAGGTGGTCTATTATGAACAATACCACCAACTTCCAGTATAATCCACATCCAGTACCACCCCACCACCACCCCACCTATAATTAGTTGACTTCAATTTATTTACCATTATGTGCACAATTACATGTGTTCGCGTCCAGTCTGCCTCTATATCGCTCGAGCGTCTAGCTTTGACGGTTAGAAAAAGTTAGACTTTGGAACGATGTATTCTGTTCCTGTGCCGTTTCTAACTGAATAATACGACCCTATTGTCTTCAGAAGCTCCACGGTCTCTCCTTTTCTGATGTACGGCGTTCCGTTGATCACAAAATCTATTTTTGCTCTGAGGTGCCGTACTTCTGTTCCCACGCTGATCTGCTGTGTTCTTATGTCTTTTTCCTTCCGCCTCTTTGTTACGGGCGCTTTTCTGAGTATCCTTCTTCTTCTGTTCTTCAGGACCCATTTAATAACGAAAAACGCGAGCTCCAAATATGTCAAAAAAACGTGCGCGCATATCAGCAGCATTGTTATAACGGACGTGTTTTCGTACTTGTAGAACCTGCGGAAAATCCACGACGAGATGCAGGCGGACAGCCCAAATATGCTCAGCTGTATCAGTTTTTTCGACGCTGCGCTAAGGGTTGTGAACAGAAGTATGAAAATAGGAAGAACGTGTATTGCGACGTTTAAAAACGAGCTGAAAACAAGAGACTTCGTGCACTTCAGGCTGCTTTTCCTGAATAAAAACAAGGTGCCCAGAATGAACGCGCTTGCTGTTGTGGCCAGCGCTAGCTTCAGCTCCTCCAAGCGCATTTTCAAATACAGGGGAGAATAAAATGAAATATAACTCGATCTTCTTTCATTTTCTGTTTATTGGCTATTCTGGCCCCGGGAATTTCTAATAAATCTTGACGGCACTATGCGGTTTACCGCGTGGATCGCGAACTCTCCCTCCTCTTCCGACATGGTTCTTCTTGTCTCTTCCCTGAATATCTGCTCTATTCTGCCAACAGATTTTTCGACGTCTTCTGTTGGCTTTTTTTGCTTTGCTACGAGCCTGCTTGTCTCCCTTAGCCGCTGCAGTATTTCGAGAGGCACGTTTGTTTTTCTTATTTGTTCTATTTTTTCCAAAACTATCTCCGGTACTTTTAGGATTTCCGGTACGGAAGACTTTTTTTTTTCTGTCTGCGCCCCGGCGCCCGCAGTATTTTTGATCAAATTGGGGTTTAGCACGTTTCCTATGCGCGCTCCGGCGCCCTGTTTTGGCGGCCTGAGAAGGAGAACTGCGTCTCTATCTGCGCTCTGCTGAAGAAAAGAGAACACGTTCAGTCTCTCTAATTGGCAGCTGCTTCTGCCGAGCTCCAGAAACACCATCTTGTCCACTTCGTTTTCCGCCTGGTTCAGGAAAATGAACCCTCCGAAAAGCTTCGCTACAAATTCGGAAAAAGTTACCGACATCTTTAGAAACACAGAGACCAGCGTAGGGTTGCTCAAGACGTACTTCGCTTTTTTCTTGCTGGAGAGCGCCTGCCCGGGGTCTATTTCGGGGTCTTTCAGGTTTTCGATGATTCTATCGCCAAATACTGCGTAGAATAGGCCCTGCGCCTCTTTTGTGATGTTTTTGTAGAACGCGCTCAGCTGCAGGTCCTGCTTAATTACTTGGGAGACCTCTTCCGACGTGATTTTCTCTTTTGATCCTATTGTTTCCTCCATTTTCTCGACCTCTTCCTTCGTGAGATGCGATATTTTGAGGGTTTCTCCGGATCCGAGAATCTTCACGGTTATGTGCGGAAGGGGCGATAGCGAAGACGCCGAGGAGGAGATCTCCGATAGATCGAATATGCGAGAAGGCGTGCATATTTTCATGTATTTGGCGTCTACTCCTATTAGAACGCGGACTCCTTCAAAACGCGCTTCGAAGACTCTCATTAAATTTTGCTGATTTATTTGCGAACTTCTAGTGCGCCGTCCTCTTTTGACTCTCCTTTTTCGACCTCGAGGACAAGATGGGACTTTTCGATGGCTGCGTCCTTGATGTGCTCGTTGCTGTTCAGCGTGAAGAAATACTTTCCAGATCTCTGAGAGGTTTCTTTTTCTGTCTTTACCTCTTTGTTGTACTCGACTGTAACGGTGTTTCCTTTTTTGGAAATCTTGATATCTTTTTCTGTTATTCCGTGCGGAAGATTAAGGCTGTAATGAGGCTTCCCGTGCTCGTTGCATCGCGTGATTCCTGTGGAGCCCGGGGCGCACGTGTCGAAGCATTCGGCAACCATCCTGTTCCACTCCCTATCAAAGCGGCCCACGCCGTTCTTGCTGGCAGGGACGCTGCATTTTTGGTTCTTGTGGCACATGCAGCTGTCGTTGCACGTCTTGCTGTTGCACGTTTTATCGCTGCAGGTTTTATCAGTGCATTTCTTATCATTGCAGGTCTTGCTGTTGCATGTCTTATCAGTGCAGGTCTTATCGCTGCATTTCTTGTCATCACATCTCTTATCACCGCAGGTCTTGCCAGTGCACGTTTTATTACTGCATGTCTTGTCAGTGCAACTCTTATCACTGCACGTCTCATCACCGCAAGTCTTATCACTGCACGTCTTGTCATCTTTATGGGGGTGTTCCGGATGACACTCTTTAGGGCAACAAACGCCGTTCTTCTGTCCGCATTTCTGTGCGGTTTTATCCGAGCCAGATCCCTCTTCCGTCTTCTTGTCTGTCCTCTGCGCGCTGTCCTTCTTGCTACTCTTCTCCATAATTAAAACTTTTGGATCTATTTATATCCCAGTCAGCCAATAGTTTTTTTCATTGAAGGGGCTACCCCTGGCTCTGTAAGAATATGCGAGATTGTAAAGAATGGAAGGTGGAGAGACGGGTCGGTCAGCGTGGATATGGGTGGTAATGCGATATGCCTGGCTGGTACTGACTACCCAATCTACACCCACCGCTACCATCCGCACGCCAATCCATTTATCAGTAAAATAAATGTGTGTTGCGCTGATATCGTATCCCAAAGATTGCGGTTAGTACTAGTTACAGTTTATTAGCTGACAAGGCACCCCTGCAATTCCGCAAATTATTCGCTTAGATACCCAGGTCCAACACATAGTGTACGGGATATCTTGATATTTGCACTCAGGTCTCTAATTCATCCATTCCTACGCGCCTGGGTGGAATGCCAGCTTAAGAGCTATCACGGACAGACACGTTGCGAACTGGATTGCTGCCACAATGTTGAAAAGCGTGTTTTCTTTGATCGGCCCGGTCCGTATCAAAATGCCGTTAAGAATGGTAAAATTCGTTATTTCGAACGATCTCTCGCCGTCTTCGGCAAGCTTTGCGCCCAAGATCTTTGCTATCTTCAGTTTGGTAGCTATAAAAACAACTATTTTTTGCATACCCCCTGCAATGCCTCTCCTGTACCTGAATACCGTAGAAGACGGAACAAGATACTCCACGTCTCCTTTCAGCACCATCTCAGGCAGCCTGTGTCTTGGGCACGGGATGACGCCCAGGATCTGCGGCGCAGAAAAGAGGAAGTTCGCAAGCTGCGGCAAAAAGAACAGAAAAACCGTTTTTGTGAACCCCCCTACCATCCCGATGCACAGAACAGAAGAGCCCGAGAAGTAGCAGAAAGTGTCGCCGACAAAACACCTCGACGGGTACCTGTTCAGAACAAAGAGCCCAAGAGTGCACGTAAACAGCGAAAACGAGAGCCCTGCCAGCATCTCCGAGCCCTTGCTAAAAAACACGATCCGATCAACCGTTAGAAAAAAACTTATCAAAAGCATCTGTCCGCACTCTACTCCGTTTATCCCGCTGAGGATGTTCACCGCGTTGGTAAAGAACACGCTCAGAACAAACAGAAGAAAATAGAACGCAGCTCCTAAGTCAAAATGTCCGAAAAACGGAGCCACCATCGACGTGCTTCCCTCGTACTTCATAACAAGAGGAAATAGCGCAACAAGAGGAAAGACCAGCTTGCACCCCCAGCTAAGGTCCAGCGTGTCATCTACGTATCCGAGAAGTATGTTGAGGGTAATAGCGCACGCGCATATGAGAAGGTTATCGGCGTGTTCCGTGTACACTCGGCTCGTCCAAAAGATCGCGCATATGAAGGACACGCCGCATCCGAGCCCTATTCCCTCGGGTATCTCTTTTCTGGTCTTTTTGTGCATGTCTTTTCCCCGTAGCTTCGTTTTTCGCATGAGAAGAGTGCAGAACCTGTAGGAAAGAAGCCCAAACATCACGGCGCCAAACAGCATTTGGGAATTCCTACTGATTTCTGGATATTTTCCGAATATGTCTTCGAAGTAGCGTCTTTGCAAGCTGATGTCTTCTTTGTTGATCATTTTGCTCTTCTAAATTAAATTCAAGATATTTTTATCTCGGGTATCTCATGGAGTGTACGCTAAATCTATCTGCTATGCTGAGAAGCGTCAATAGAATATCCAACACCGGGACACAGAAGAAGATTTTCGATCTTTTTGAAACCAACTCGTACATCAGGCTGAACGGGTACTTTATATCGCCTTTTTCTCTGATAAGCATCAGAAGAGGGCTCAGAACAAAGCTCGACTCGTGGGAGTTTCAGCTTCTACAACTCTTCTGAAATCTTCTTCCACGGAAAGCTCGCGATCTTTATGAAAAACGGAAAAATTTGGCATATCAAGATAGACACTTTTAAGATCGAAAAAACATCCCAGACGCACTACGAGATGCTGATTCGGTATTTGAAGTGTCTGGACACGTTCTATTTCATGCTAGCAGAGTCGGATCACTCTTTCCACTTTCTATCGAACCCGCTCTCTTCGAGCAGGGGGTGGAACTTCCAAAACAACGGCGCAGGCTAGAGCAGGTAGTGATGGTGCGTGTGGTGTGGCGTGGCGTGGTAGGGATGGTGATGGTGCTGTGGTGGTATGATAGTATGAGTGGTAGATGTTGTGTGGTATGGCAGGGATAATGATGGTGATGGATGTTCTGTGGTATGATAGTACGAGTGGTAGATTCATATTGCAGACTATATATATGTAAGATATGGTAATTACCGTGTTGCAGGTACCACCAATATCACCACTACCATCCCCACCACCATCCCCACCACCATCCCCACCACCCTAACGAACAATATTTCATTCATACTAAGCACACGTAAATCCTGAATTTTTCTTTGTTTTAATTATGGAGTACTTAAATAAGGGTAGACAGCTAATACAGGACATAATACAAAGAGGGCCTGTCGCATTTTTTGAGACGATATTTGGAAGACAGACAAAGATACTTTTCTTGGGAATAGACAACGCAGGCAAAACAACGCTGCTTCTAAAACTCAAAACGGACAGCATACACACAGTGGCTCCGACGCTCTCGGTGAGAGAAGAGACGCTTCAAATAGGAAATATGAAGGTGGTGGTCAGCGACCTGGGAGGACACGAAATGGCGCGGGTGGGATGGTGCTCGTATTTCGTGCAGTCGCAGGGAATCATCTTTATGATAGACATAACCGACGAGGAAAGGTACCCGCTGGTAAAAGAGACGTTCCACCACCTTCTGCACACAGTTGAAAGAGCCGACAGAAAGAGCATCCCTATTGCTGTGCTATTTAATAAGACAGATAAGTGGCAGAAGTACTGGGAAACCACGCATCCTAACGAAAGGGTTCCTGCGTTAGACGAAGACTATCTCAACTATCTCTGCCAAATTTTCCAAATAACCGTTGGAGAGGGAGAAAACGGAAGAAGAATTTCTGCGAACTACTGTAGCGTTGTAAAAGACTCTACCTCGCTAACCAACAAGGGGTTCATGGTGGCTTTCAAGTGGCTCGACATGATGGTTAGAAAAGACAAATAAACAGCCACGCATGCATGTAGCAGTTTCTGATCGGTATGTGTCGGAGCATTCTACTCGTCTAGTTAAATACTTGTTTTTTATCACATTTTGGCGTATATATAGGCAGATAGAACGCAGTAATATGTTCTTTGTCATTCTGCTCATGCTGGTGTGCGGTGCATCTGCAATATACAACAAAAACTGGTTTGGAGGGTATCCAGAGAGGTACGGCGCAGAACGGGTCATTTCCAGGCACTACTACTACCCCCCAGAGTATCTGCATCCCGACGGGTTCTTCAGAGAGTACCCTCCAGTGCACTACATGCCCCATTATACGAGATACCTGTGATAGGGATGGGCAGGGGTGTGGGGTAGGGGAGACAGGTTGGTAGGTTGAGTATGGGTTGGTAGAGAAGATAGGTTGGTAGGTATAGTTGGTGGATAGTCTAGATAGTATAAATAAGCTGAGTATGGTGTAGATAGTATAGATATTCTAGACATGCTGAGCATGGTGTAGATAGGTTACATGCTGAACATACAAATATGAGAAATAGGATACAGGTTGAGCATTTAGCAGGGTATACAGCCTGAGCATCTCGTAGATAGTCTAGACATGCTGACCATGGGAGTATATCGCGCGGACTACAAATTGCGAAAATAAACAGTAGATAGGGAAAGTGCACGGTTGCTAGTGTTTATTGCAGCTGTTTTGTGCTCTGCAGCGATAGTAGGTGGTTTGCTTCATGCGCGGTGTAAAACATGTTTTGTGTTCGATGGAGCGGTCCAACCAGATATTACACGAGAATTTTCAGTGTTTGTTTAGATGAACTATGATGAAAAGATCATTCGTAAGGAGAAAGGAGAAGAGAACGGTCTTAAAATCGTCGCGAACGTCTTTGAAGGACTGCTCGAAGACAAGTCCGGCATAAAAGTCACGGTAAAAAGGTCTAAGATGAAAATCTGTAAAAAGAGAGGCATTTTTGAGGCCATATAAATGAAAGCAAACAGAGCGAACGCATACAGAGGAATAATAGACAGAAAAGTGCCCTCGAAGCGGGGAAATGTGCTGGAGTACGTGTACCAGGGGGGCATCTCTTCTTTGATCATGCTTGCGTCGGATGTTATTGGGCAATTAATAACCGGAGGGAATTTTTCGTTCGTGACGCCGGTTGCGATGTTTTTGTACGGGTTTTTTACAGGGGTGGTGTGCTACACGATGTACACGAATTTAGACAGAGGAATGGGGGGAAAAGACGAGAAGAACAAGGACAAGCTTAAGAAGGCGGTGTACAAGATGGCTGTGGACCAGCTTCTGTGGAACCCTGCGTCGACGCTCGTGTACGTGGTCTACACGTCGCTGATCGATACGCAGAGCCGCACAAAGAAAGATCTGATACAGATGTACGTCGAGATTCTTTTCAAAAGCTACAGGCTGTGGCCGCTTGTGCAGCTGGTAAACTTCTTCTACGTACCGGCGAAGCTGCAAATTCTGTTTATGGGTGTCGTCTCACTGCTGTGGAACATATACATCAAGATAATCAGAGGTAAGAAGTGAAATAGATCTAAATAAAGCGTTTTTTGGTAATATGAAGGGTAGAATGGGTGGTAGGTGGTGGTGTGGGTATGTTTGGATGGTGGGTATCTGCGGTGGATGGCGCGTGGGGTTGTAGTTGGATGAGCATGGCGTTATCGCTCTACTGCAATGCACTTTCTAATGCCATATGTTAGTCTATCGTGGTTTAGTACATAAACAGATTTTCATCTAGGTAGCGCAGCATCTGCATCATATGGTTCGTATATTATCCCATCTACACCATTCATCAAGACTATCCCATCTGTACCACCTGTCAACCCTACTTCATCTGCACCACCTACCAGCCTCTGAAAAGCGTTCCATATTTTTTTGAAAAATAGTACGGGTCGTTTATTTTTGAGAAAGCATGGACATTGCGCGCGTTCACCGAGACTGGATTGGGGTGTTCAAGGAGCTTTTGAAAAGACCAAAGGAGAACCTTGCAAAGATAACAGAGATTGTGCACTCGTCGAGAAGGTTTCTTAGTCTGATGACGGCTGGGGAAGACTCAGCGACATACACGTCGTATTCTGAGAAAATAAGAGAGAGCGTGTCGGAGATTCTAAAGGCGCTGATCAAGAACATAGAGAAGAGAGAGGCGCAGAAGGGCATATACGAAATACTTGACAGCTGCAGAACAGTTAGAGAGTACGACTACGGAAGAATTCTCGACTTCTATGTGGAGAGCGCGCCAACAAGCTATCTTGTGTGGGCGGTAGGACACGTGGCGGAGCGGTGGGAGATAGGAGAAGAAGAGGAGAGAAGAGTTTTGAAGAAGAGCGCGGTTATTGGACAGGGAGCAGACAGCGTAGTCGGGGAAGGCGCGATCAGAATAGTTCAGACAATATACGAGAAAGCAACAAAAAACCAGAAAGAAGCGGTGTGTCTGCTTTCGAAGCTGTTCAGAATGAGGTACATCGATCTGTACGTCTCCAAAGTCTATCCAGCGCTTCTGAAAAACGAGGCCAGCGGGTTTGCAACAGGGCTGGTAGAGAAAGTAGCAGAGGTGGAGGGGTTTCCGGTGCTGTCGGTGGCGCAGCACATGAGAGCTGAAGACTTCAAAAACCTGCCTGAAAAAACGGTTTTAGAGATTAGGAGGCGGATCAAAGAAGAGAAACACGAACAGGAGGGAATAGCCGGGCTGGGGGTGCTGCGAAACAACCCAGAGCTATTCACGGTAGAAGAAATACTCGGGGCATTTAGTAGAACAGACAGAAAGCAGGAAGGGCTGCTGTACAATCGGGGGGTATTCCTTGTTAACCTTTTGGAAAGCCGCGTTAGAGAGGTCACTGGGGGTGGTGATGGGGGTGATGATGGTAGGGGTGGTGATAGGGATGATAGGGATGCTGGTAATATAGACACACCCCCCTGCAACGCTGAAAACGCAGAAGAGGATGTAGATAGCTGTTCTATCAGCCTAACACAAGACGCAAGAGAGAGTATAAACACGTTCATAAGAAGCCTGCAGCATGGCACAGACGGAACAAGAATACAGCTGTGCAGGATTTGCTACATTCTCAGACAGGATGAACACAAAGAGACGCTGCTTGCGCTTCTGAGTAACAAAAACATCAGGGTCAAGTGGAACGCATTGAGATCGCTGACAAAGTACACGCTAACCGGGACGGAGATGGAGAAGATAGCGGAGATATCGAAAAAAACAACGAACAGCAAAATCAGGCACTGGGCAGAAAAATCGCTCAAAATATCAGAGCAGGCTGGCAGATAGAAAAGACACGGCAGATAGAGGAGGGGCGATAGAGCCAGGGGCTGGGATGCGTGTAAAAAGGCCTGAACCGCAAAATAAACGAGCAGATATATCGAACATAATACGGTATTTAAATAGGCTGCACTTTTCTTTTTTAAATGGCAGGTGGACCTAGAAGGAGCGCGCAAGAAGGAAGAAAACAGAGAAGACGGGAAAAACATAAGGAGGAGGAGACAGACTCGTCGGAAACAAGGCAGCCTTTGATAAACCAGGCGCAAAGAGAAAGAAGCAGAGAAAACGCGAGAGGCGAAGTGAGAAGCGGGCTGTTTAAGAACCTTGGACAGCAGGTAGAGGAAAAAGAGCTCGAAACAAAAGGGAATTCGCAGGAAGCAGAAAATGCAACGAGTATAGAGGAGAAAATGAAGGGGCTGAACGAGTCTTTTTTAGAGGCAGCCAGCAAGGCGTATTCCATCAACAATGCGTACAACTTTAATGGGTTATTCGCACAGTACAGAAAGTACAAAGAGGAAATCGAGCCGGAGCAGGAGAAAAAGCAGGAGCAGTTCAGAGGACTGGATATACACTCGATACTTAGAAGAAACACGCAGCGAGCAGGAAGCGAAGGAGGAAGCGAAAGAGGAAGCGAAAAAGGAAGCGGAGTAGAAGAGAACACGTTCCAGCAGAGCAGAAAGCGTCCGATGGGGACGGAAGAGGAGCCAGAGCGTAGGAAAGACGGAGAACGCGAAGAAAATGGAGAGAACGGAAAAGCGGAGGGGAATACGCTGGAAATAGAGAGACCAGAGATAAAACAGGAGAGAAGGACTATAGGAGAGGTGATAAAGAGAAAAAGAAGAAGTGAAGACGATAGAGACGACAGGTATAGAGGAGGTGATACAGATGGTAGAGACGATGCAAGTGGTAGAGGTGAAGAAGGAGCGATCAAAGTAGCCGAAGGGGGTAATTCTAAAGAAGATAGCGGTAAAGATGGAAGCCAAGGTGCAGTAAGAGAAGACGGGAAAATAGAGGAAGTGGAGGAAGGAAAGGCAGCAGATGGGAAAGTTGCAGAGAGCAGAGGGGCGATAGGAAAAGAAGGTGTTAATAGCACGGGTGGTGCGGCCAATAGATCGCGAGAAAAATCGAGAGTGAAGGAAGAGGCGCTATTTGAGGCACGGTGCAAGGTGTACGAAAGAAAGTCAAGGAGGTTCGAAGATATTGGATTTCACAACGTGTCCGTTATTTCGGAAAAAGGAGAGAAGTACCTGAGCATATTAGATGGAGAGAGCGGGAAGATTTTTCTGAAGACATCGATAGATAAGTCCTCGGCTAGATCGCAAGAGCACACGAAAGAGCTCGCGTTTGTGAATGCAGATACGTCTCTTCTGTACAAGGTCAAACTTGCAACGATACAAGACGCTGATAATTTAAGAAAAATCTGCCTTAACAAGTAGAACATTTCCATTTATAGTAAAAACCAAGATAATATTGAAAAAGCGCGGTTCTTGTGGATACGCTATTTTTGGCTTAACATAGAGGGGTGGAAAGAGTCTGGGCTGAGAATTCCGGAGGATGCTTATTGCCAGCACTAGTGATGGTTTATTACCGAAGATGAGAAGACACGTCCGCATTCACCTCCACTTAAATGGTACACACCAACCGCATATCCACATCCTGAGCGGCGTTGAGGCTCGTTTAGTTATCGAGATTCTTCGCTAGGATGGTGTGTGGTAATTTGCCAAAATGTGCCATTTCATTATATCTCAACCAAAAAGTGCTTCTTAATTACCTGATCAGGAAAGACGCTACCGCATTCGATGCGAGCCTAGTACCAACCGTGCTCTAATATCCTCTGTGTTTTGACTCGCTCATCATCTTCATTATCTGCATTCGTGTCTCGTCGTCAAAAACAGAGAGATCGGTTATTGGCTCCACGTCTATATCTGCTGTATCGATCTCTTCATCGCCAACAAAAAGCTTCTTCCATATCTCCATCTCTCTCTTCTTGAGCACGAGCTCTATGACGCCATCCTCTACTGTCCAGAACATTTCGCTTTCTTTCGTGGGATTCTCGAGGGTTCTGCTGAAAAAGACTTCTCCGTTTTGCGATACCTCAAGCTTTCCATTAATCAGCGATAGTTTAACGCTCTTGTTTTCCTTATTTGGCAGCTCTATGAGAACCGAAACCTCTGACATTGTCTGAGACCAGCTCATGTATTAGCAAAAAAACAAACTAATAAGATGCAGACACAGACACTGCTAAGAAAAGAAGAGGTAGTGGAGCACGAAATTCTGCTCCAGGGCACAATCAGAGCAATAAGGGAAGCCACCGTGGAGATGGCGTCGGTTGGCGCAGTGGTTGGCGCACAGGGGGAAGTCATCCAGAAAATACAGAGAAAAATCACAGAAGCAGAACAGACGCTGAAAAGAGCAAGCAAGTCGCTCACGCAGCTGGTAAGAAAGTCCAAGAAGAGAAAGATAGCGGCTCTGTTTCTCCTTTCAGTAGCATCGGCTAGCATGCTGACGGTGTACGCGTACACTTTGATTATGCAGGGCAGGTAGAGAGACGGTAAATAGCTTAGCATCGATGTGGGATTGGTGTGTAGCGTGTGTGATTGGTGTGTAGCGTATGGGATCGGCGTGCAACCGGTTACTACCCGAGAAACATACTAATTAGTCATCTATGCTGTTGGGGTAATTTTTGATACATAATTAGGCATCGAGATAAGCGACTATTTAAACGACAAGAGACCTTCCAAGCTAACAGATTTGCGCATCTTTACAGCAAAAACTAAGTATCCCGATACGGTAATTTTCAAAGATATAAGCATGCGATGAGAAATAAATGACTGAAATGGCAAAGCATGTAGGAGCGTTAGAACAGCCGTTCTACGACAGAACCACCTGTACCACGTAGATCACCTGTACTACCTGTACCATATATCACCTCACCTATATCATCACGACCATCTGTACCACCCCCTCACCTGTACCATATACCACCACCTATACCACCACCTATATCATCACCTCACCTACACCCTCTCGCCCCCTCACCACCCATCCAAAACAGATGAAAATGCAAGGTATGTTTGTTTACATGAAAGAGAGCAACAACCTGCTGAATACAATACCCGGACAGATGCTCAGAAGAATCGAGCAGGACGGCGTGTGCTATAACGTGGTTATCGTGGGCGAGGGGTACTCCGGAAAAACCTCCCTTATAAACAGCCTTTTCGGAGCAGATATCACAGGCGAGCCGTGCGACGAGCTATTTCAGGAGGTGTGCGACATGGTATGCACAGATAACCCGCTTGGCGACCTGATTGGAGAGAAAAAACCAACTTGCGCGCTGGAAAAGATGAAAGTCACAGTGGTAGCGACCAAAATACGGCTTGTGGAGGAGGGAGGCGCAATGAACCTCACGGTCTACGAAGTGTCCGGCGTAGGAGACACCGTTGATAAGCAGCAGGAGTGGATAGCGATCAGAAACCTCGTGCTGAACAGGTACGAAGAGTACCACATAGAGGAGGAGTCAGGAGACAGAGCAAACGACAAGAGAATACACTGCTGTCTATATATCAGCACGCCGAGAAGCACACCAAGAGAGGTAGACATCGAAGCAATGAAGGAGATAGGGAAAATAACGAATCTGATACCGATTATTTCGAAATCTGATAGCGTATCTCCGAAGGAGTACAAAGACATGAAGGAGTCGTTTTTTTCCTGGCTGATGGTTAACAAGGTGCCGCTGTTCGATTCAATTCTGGTAGACGAGTGCAGAAAAGTCGTAGAGCTGAGCTTTATGCCGCTGAGGTACTCGACGCCTGGGAGGAAATACGCGTACAGTGAGGCTGCAGGGGAGGTAGACGCCGGAGTTAGCGACCTAGCGGTGCTCAGAGACCTTCTGATTAAGTCGCACGCGGTAGATGCGATAGAGATGGTAGAGAAGTTCTACGAGAACTACAGAAGAAACAAGCTGATAGTGGAAGCGCTGATGACGTCTGAGCACGGAGTTAACGCAGACTTCAAAAGATCAGTTAGTTTGGAAGAGGTGAAGCTGAGAACACTTGCAAAGAGGATCGAGGAGAAGAGAAAAAACTACAACGCGCTGATGCTGCAGCAGAGCGAAAGGGGAAAAGACCAGGTCAGATAAGATATTTGCTGTGCTGGTGGGTCGGCTGGAAGTTAGATGGATTGGGAAGCGGGTTTAGATGTGTGCAATAAAGCTGTAGATCTCATATCGAAGAGTAGAAGATGTTGATATGAGATTATCTACATAAATACCGTATGGTCTACAGATTATCCAGTTAAATACCGCATGGTCTGCAGATTATCCAGTTAAATACCGCATGGTCAACAAAAACACCATCTATAATACCTGTAGATACTCGAGAAGACCTCTTTGATATGCAAATCTTCTATTCCATTGCATATCTGCAATAGTACTGAGACAGCTATTGTGGTAAAGAGATGACCCGATTACAGGACAATAAAGGAGCGTACCGCCAAGAAGACGCACACCGCAGCAATAATTTACCCAAACTGCCTAGTACGGGTAAAATAACCGTTTATTTTTCTCTAAAAGTTCAAATACTTGGCAGCAGATGAAGTAGTATGGAGTAGAGGCTTCGACTTATCCAAATAGACCGCTAACAAGAAGTACGCAAATAATAGATCTCTAGCCGTTAGCCGCCAAGTCACTTCGCGCTGACCAAGATACTAGGTAGGCAGGAGTATCTTAGATAGTATGTTAAGAAAGAGGGTGACCAGTGGGTGGTACTGAGGTCTATTATGGTGGTACGTGTTGGTGTCTATAATGATGATTATTAAGATGATCAAACAGTACTACCGATCACCACGTATCAGCACCAGTACAACCTACCACTAATCACCACCACCTACCACCACCAGTACAACCTACCACTAATCACCAATCACCACCACCACTCATTAGATGACTTTTTTCCTCAGCTTCCCAAGATGTCCGTCAACCATTCCGTACTTCACAACAACAATGATACAGCAAATAAGCCCGCAAAGCGACGAGGAGAGGAAGAGCGCCCTGAAGTCTTTGAACGCGTGCAAAGAGGCAAGTCCAAGAAGAGATGAAAGTAGAATGGAAAGACCGTTATAACACCCGCTGTAGCACGCCTGCGCTAACGCCTTGTTTTTCTTACCGGATAGGGCATCGGCGATATTGATCGCGCTGAAAACGATGCACGCCGAGCTAATTCCCTTGAACATCTCGTTGCAAACCGACCAGATGATCACGTGTGACTGCGGCATGTACGCGTAGTTGAACTCCCGAATAGTGGCAGCTGCTAGCGAGAAGAACAGGAGCCAGTAGTACCCGAAGTATTTCAAAAGGTGTTTGCTGTAGTAGAGAATCACCATCTCGCTTAGGGTACGAATGCACATAATAGAGGAGAGCTTGTTGAACTCCAAATTGAAATAGAGCGACATGTAGTTAACGAGGTATCCCGAAGAGATGCCGCGCGTGACTCCTATCGACGTGATAACAAAGAGGAAGAAAAAGAAGTTTGGGTTCAATAGCGGCGAAGAGTTTGCTGCCGGCCTGTTCTTTTCATTTTCGTTGCTACCGGAAATTTCCTCTTTTGGCTCTTTGATCTCTTCAACGGATAAGTACGTGATGCAGACGAATACTGCGCTGGAGACAATCAGAACGCATATCAGCATCGTGAACCCGCTCTCCTCGATGACTTTTTTCCACTCTTTTGTTCTGTCGTTGAAGAGGTGGGAGACGTAGGAGATGACAAATCCCGCAAGGGAGTGGCCAATCGACGCCCACATTCGGATCCTCGAGAAAACCTCTTTTCTCTCTTCGGCGGTTTTTTTCGCGTGTTTTTCGCTGACTGTGCTCAGCACCAGAACGTCGTAGAGCGAATAGACCGGGGAGAGGAAGATCAGATAGAGCCCGTAGATGCCCCCGATAATAGCCGAGCTGGCGTTGGAGGACTTAACCAGAAGAAAGACGCTGTAGATAGCGGTGGAGCTGCACATCATAAAAATTGCTGCGATCTTTGTGATTTTGTAACGGTCGATCACCGGCGCTGCGATCATGTTGAAAAGATAGAAGACAGACAGGCACCCAATGTACCCGGAGTCGTACACAGACAGCTTCAAATGCTTATGGAAGAAGTACATGCTGAAAGAGTGCGTGGAGTACACCGCAATGTTCAGCGCGAAGTACCCGATTTTCAGGTCCATGTGGGTGTTTGGCGAAATCTCTCTGGCTATAACTGAGAACACGGGGAGAAAGTCAAGAGACAGAATAAGCGCGCAGATGTAGTAGAGAAGGACGTAGTGCTGGAGCAAAGTGGTGGCGCCGGAGACGAAGAGGCTTTTTGATTCGATCAGACCAGAAAGTATCAGAGATAGGGAAGAGAGGGCGTAGAGAGCCCCTGTGACAAGATGCATCTTTTCTAGTTTGTGTTTTTTGGTTAGCAGCAGGAGACATCCAAGAACTGAGCTAAAGAAGCCAAAACCAGGTGGTGAAAAGATAGTTCTGTACCAGGCGCCTATTTGATCGAACTTACCAGCGTTCATGGAGAGAAGAGCGCTATATGCAAGACCGGTGGCAAAAATGGGGATGTGGGCTATGTTCTTCTCCTGTCTTTCGACTCTCATTAAGAGAAAAAATTTCAAAGCTCTGGAGTAAATAGGGGTGACAGGGGGCAGGGGTGAGTAGAATGGGTAGGGTAGGATAGGATGGGTATGGTAGGTGGAATAGATAGGGTATGATGGGTGGATAGGGTGGATAGGTGGAATGTCTATGGGGTGGCTATCCAATTATGAACACGATATCTTTAATGGCATTTAGCTAACATCCATCCTACGTACTCATCCATTTTACATGCACATCCACCCCACCTATTCCAACCATCCACTCTACGCTCTCCTGATATACTTACGGAGATAGGGAGTATTGGGCTATTCTAAGTATTGGTCGTCGAATCATTGCTTGAGCTTGTCATCTTTATTGGATTTTGAATTTCCTATATAGATGAAAAAATTGATCCTTCGATCAATTGGTTTATCACTTATCTGTAGTTGAGATTTTGGTTGGTGATTATCAATACTATGCTCGAATACTAAGATCTTTCTGCTGTCTGAATGCTGTTTTGCTTTAGATGGCAGGACGCAGTAGAAAATGGCTAGTGTTTGGTGAGGGTGGCAGATTGAGGTGTAATTAACTGGAAGATTTTGATGAGCAGATCAGGTGTTTTTCCTGATAAGGTAAATTTCAGGGCGTGTGCGGTAGAAAGGAGCTGAAACGGCAATCAGGTCTTAGCGTTACGCGAGAAATCGACACAATCACCACGCGAACAGCGCTGCAGACACAAACCGCTAGCACCAGCGCGTGCCGGCAAACTGCTGTTTTCGGGACAAAATAACGGATGAAAAATTTGCCAATTTTTCTTTTTTTGGAAAGTATTTAAAACAAAAAATTTATCCAGAAGCATGGCAAAAGTTGGCGGCGGTAAAGGAATGCATTTCAGCGCAATAACGGGCATATTTAACGCCTTTGGGTTCCTAGCACACAAGCTGAGCATGTCTACGTCGGAATCAAACTCAATAGTACCTGGATTCAGCATTAAAGACGCAATTAAAAGAACGTTCATGTCGGGCATCAAGAAAAAAGTCAGCGTTACTTCAAAAGACGTCGTGAAAACAATAGCAGCAGTCTCCACAATAAAGCTGACAAAGAGCATCGTCGAAATGGCGCAGAGCTCCAACGCAGAACAGATCAAAGAAACGCTCAGCCAGTCCGCCTCTATCCTGAAAGACGTCGCAGCAAGCAGCACAAACTACGACACCATCCTCTCGTCGATGAGCAGCTCCCTCAGCTACAGCAGCCTGGAGCTCGGCGCATCGATCATGCTGGCAGCAGCAATGCTCGCGGCTTTTTCTGCTCTTGTCTCCCTGGGGCTCTATCTGTCCAAGCTGTTCGCCTTCCCTATCATCTCGGGGTCTATTGGAGGCGTCGACGAAGAAGAGGAGAACTACGAGACAAAACAGCTTGAGTACAAGAATAGAATCATAGAAGAAGAGTTCGTGTACACCAGGAAGTCTTTTTCGCTCTCAAAAATGTTCCATTTCAGATTCTACGACATAATCAAACAGAACCTCTACATCACAGCGACAGGGGTAGGGCTGATATGCATGTTTTTCGTGTACACTTTGGGATGCTTCCATTTAAGCGAGTCTCTCCACGCGAAAAACATCCTGTTCATAATCGACGTGAAAAAGAACATTATTACGCTGCAGGAGTACCTGTTTATCAAAACGGAGCTTGCGGCTCCAGCTGTGTACATAATGGTGGGAAACTTCTTTTCGACTGTTTTCTACATTATTTCTGGCGTGGTTCTGGACATCCACGGGTACATAAGCGCGATAATAACGATTTGCATGTGGATCGGCGTTTACGTTTTAACGTACATTCTGGACTGGATGTTTTCCGAAATTTTTGCGTACGGAAACGGAGTAGTTTCGAGCGTGCTGAGGCTTGTTAGAAGCTCGGTTAAGAGCCTGGTCAAAGCGACTTTTGTGAGTTTCTACGCGGTCTGCCTAAGTGCTCTGTTTGTCGTAGCTCTCAGATACGTTCTTCTGTTCAACCCGGATCTCAGAAGACCCTTTGAAATAGTACTGGACTATTTCTTGTCCATTATCAACGGAGTTCTTCTGAAGTCTGCGGCTGAGATGATGAACAAGCAGAGCAACTAATAGATAGATAGAATAGAAATAGAGACGGCTAATAGATAGATAAAATAGAAATATCGACGACTAATAGATAGATAGAATAAAAATATCAACGGAATATGGCAACGGTTTATCTCCAGTGTATCTTAACGGAAGACGTAGATTATTGCAGTCTGCTGATTGAAGGGATGCAGCCATTGTTACCACAGCTCATCCACACATCTATCTGCTATCCCTAATTGCCATTCCTACCACCCCTACCTACCATCCCTACACATCATTCCTATTTACCTACCAGCATCCCTACACCATCCGTATCTGCTATCCCTACTCATCTACCACGCCCACATACCATCTCTACACATTCACCATCTGTATTTACCACCCCTACCTACCTACCACCCCTACCTGCCAAACAAATCTAATTTATTCATAATCTTGTTTTCCTCCTTCCCATCCTAGCGGCAATGGTCTCTCCCATCAGGCTCTCTCCGTCGAGTCTTCTTAGCCCCTCGTCTCTGCCCTCTTTGGTTTTGAACTCGACCATCGCGTCCCCCGAGTTAAGAATCCTAACAGAGTTTTCCGGCGTGCTTTTGAGGTCCCTAACGCCCTTCGACATAACGAACGAGTACAGCTCGCTGATGTCGATATCTTTTGGGACATTTTCTAAGATCAGTCTCGAAACCCTCTCAGAGGACATTCTTCTGTTGCAGTGCTTGCACACCTCTTCATCTTTTTTGCCTCTTGCCATTTCGACTTTTACAGCCTGTCCCTCTATTATGTGCGTCTCTGCTCCTAATATTCTCTCTATTACTTCTCTGTCTGCGGTAACAAACCCGTATCTTCCGTGCATTCTCACGTTCCTAATGGGTCCAAACTGCAAGAAGTACTCCTCCACAACGCTCGGCTCTATTGCTTCTTTCAGTTCTCCAATATATAACTGGTCCATTATCAAAATAAAAAAAACAAAATATAAGATTGCAGAGTTACATCACAGGCCGAAAGAGACCTGCTAAAAACTGCTCGCTTAGGCAGCCAGATAGCAGGACGGCACTTACCGCTCTATTTGACTGTGTGCGTCCTGCGTTTGATCCTTCCGTACAGGTAGTTGAACCCCGGGAGGTACAGCAGCAGCCCAACGGCGCAGAGCGCGTCTCTTTTTTGCAGCATCAAATAGACTTCGCAAAGGACCCCCAGCGGATACATCAAAAGAGAGATCGCGTAGCGAAAATTTTTAAAGGACGGAAAGATGTAATAGATAAACCTGGAGGTGTCCGAAACGCCCCACGCAAGAAGCATCAGAGAAG
>Ga0190275_10000172_pt1 | contig 69690 bp, 55 predicted proteins | sample Popmic550T_FD_133745 | JGI IMG/M metagenome (GOLD analysis project Ga0190275, IMG submission 133745) | Populus adjacent soil microbial communities from riparian zone of Yellowstone River, Montana, USA - 550 T | ecosystem: Environmental > Terrestrial > Soil > Riparian zone > Trees stand | place...
AAAGTCCTTCTTTTGTTTTTGAATCAGTGGTTTTTAAGGAATTAGAATTGGATTCTCTACTGTAGGTGCCAATTCTATGACCGTAAAACCTAGTTTCCTTCGGATGTCCGCTTTGGTAGTACTGTGTGACGCAGATTTCCTTCTTGTTTTTATCTCTGTAGATTCCAATATACATATTATCCTTCCTGTACTCGTAGGTTGTGCTTGAGCCATCACGGTAAAGAGTCATAACTAATTTTCCCATTTTGCTGTACTCGGTGGTTTTAAGCAGTTTCTTGTTTTTTGGGGTCCTGTGGAATCCGGAAAAGGTGCCGTCTTCAAAGTGCTTGTATGAGACAGTGCTTCGGTCGGAAAATGTCGTTGATACTATCTGTCCCTTATCGCTGTATGTGCTAGTTCTAAAAACATACTTTCCAACAGTAGTTCTATGAACCCCTATAATTTCACTCTCGCGGTGGGTGTATATAATTTCGAACCCGTCTGAATATTCTGTTTTGATATGCTTCATACCTTCATTGTATTTAAAACACCTTACCGCTTTGCCATTTAGAGTTTCTTCTAAAGAGTATGTCCCATCTATTTCCTTGTTATAACCGGATACAATGTCTATTGGAGCAACGTCGTCTATGTAATATTTTTCGCCTAGTTTGGCCGATGCATTCTTGCCTGCTTCTGAAACGTCGTTATCGGCATATCTTTGCAGATCAGATGAATTTTGCTTGTTTAAGTAGTGTTTTGGGCTTCCTCTTAGCAAGTGGGACATGGATCCTGCACTATCTTCGCCCAAATTGAAGCCGATGGCTCCTCCCGCCTTATTGTTAGCTTTATTCAGCGTAAAGATAAAATTGCTGATCAGCAAAAAGACCCCGGCTGCGAGCAAAAGCCCTCTGTATATGTCACGTGCTTATCCGTCATAGTGTCCTTAATAAAGAAGGGGTATATTATAGATATAATACAGAGCAGAAGTACACAAAAAAAAGCGTACATCACTTTGCCGGAGTTTTTGAGAGACTTTACCTCGGGTAAGAATCTAAGAGAGAGGAAGATTAGGGCCGAGGTCGACAGCGACACGAGCTTCATCTTCAGAAGGTTAGTTCTGCCCTTTCTCGCAAGCAGCAAATACGGGACCAAGAGGCAAACAAGAGCAAATATCCATCCTTATAGAATGGGGAAGTAGAGCTTCATTTCTGGCTTAGCATCGAATGTGCTACAAAAGCGTCTAGTTGCGTAGAATATCGCTGTTAGAAGGCTGGAGATAAGCACAAAGACAAAGACTACATTCTCCGATTTACGATCTATCTTATCCTGCTCGTCGGCCTTCCCGCGTTTCAAGTTTTTTAAGAGGTAGATCGTACCGATAAGTCCAGCAGTCCCTATCAAGACGCCAGTCCCTCTCGATATCTTTAATATAGTTTTCTCATCGTATAAAAGTGTCATATCTTGGATAAAATTTGTGTTTATATCTCTAAAATAATCAGCTTTTTTTTGATAAAATGATTAATAACTTGATCGGAGATTTTTATGATCTATATTAACTTATATTAAAATCAAAAGATATTTATCATGGGGTATTTAGGGGAATTTCTCGCCGAGGGTGCAAGCACTTATTCTCAAAACTACTTACTGCTCCACTAGCTCTTAATTTTATGTCATTAGCAAGAAGCCAGAGAAAGAAGGTCGAAAAGTACAAGAGGTACGAAATGATGAAGACGCTTCTTCCGCCCTTCATTTCTTCTTCTATTTCGTACCTCGACGCATCTTCGCACTCGATTACTGCTCTTATCGTCTCCAAGTGCTTCTCTAAGTGCGCTCTTCCAGACTGCTTCATTCCAAGCCCCTCTACGTACCAGCCCTCTAAGTATCTTACAAAGGACCGGGAAATCCAAGTAACGCCTATTTCCACCTCGTTATTAGCAGCGCACGCGCCACAAAGACCCGTTTACCATAAAAAAAGAGCAAAAACCGCAGCCACCCCCTCCCAAAGCTCAATTCCAGCTATCTCACGTCAAAAACCCTTCCAAAAGCCTCCCCTTCCTCCCCGCGATCCGTACGAGCGCCTCTCATCGATGTACAGCGCACCCGGCTCTTTGAATTTTAGTTTTAATTTTTATCCCCTGTAACTGCAAATGGCAAGAAGAAGAATAATAAACAGCATTTCGAAGGAGAGAAGACAGCTCGTGATAAACTGCGAAGAGATGAAAAAAGACGACCTCTTTGATGTAGAAGAATGCGCAGAGTTTCTCAAAGAAAGAAACAAGCTCTCAAGGCACACCCAAGACTCGCTGCCAGGAGGCCCTATTACCATCACGACAAAGAAGGAAGAGTACAAGATATTCCTGGACGTAGGAGTAGACGTACAGAAAGTCTATTTCAAAAGCCTTATCAAGCTGTACCTCTACAGTAAAGGTCTGAAGGACTGGATTAGAGTGCAGATAAGTCCGGAAAACGGAGAATACGGTTTGAAGTACTACAACCTAAATAGTGAATAAACTATCTGTTCTAGAATTAGCGAGATATGCCTAGCACTTGACATATAATGGAACGGACTGTGGGGCGTGGGGTACTTCAATGAACAATCTGCAGGACGTAGAGTACTTAAGTGAACAATTTTTAATAAGAGTTAGAACTCATCATTTATTAAAAAAATTAAATATCTATCCTAACAACAAGTATCTTCTAGTCTTTGGTACGGGCCTACACGATTATTCAGTTGGAGAAGAGGATTTCTCAACTGCCTCTATCTGTTACGACCTACTTCTTCGTATCCGAGAAAAACTCCGCCATAAGCTCGTCTGTTATCGATGCTCTTCGCTTCTGGAACTCCAGCACGAACTTCTGCACCACTTCCGCACAGATGCTCTTCATCTCTCCGCTCAGAATCTTTCCTGCGGCGTATTCCCGCCCGTACCTCTCGAGCTCTGCGTCATCCTCTAAGAAAAACCTCAGATAGTGAAATGCGACGTCCACCGAAAGATCCGCTCCCTCTCTCCTGTGCTCCTCGACCGTTTGGCGGCCTCCGGAAAACGCGTACTTCTTGATCTTTCTTGCGATCTCCTCTGCCGAGTCGTTCAGGTATATCGAAGATGCGTTATCACTTGCGCTCATTTTCTCTCCGACCCCCTGGAGCGCTGGAAGGAAGTACGTGTAGATGCTTGCAGGCTTTGGACACTTCAGGTTGCTTGCGATGTCTCGGGCGAGTCTGAAGTACGGGTCCTGGTCGATCGACGCGGGGATCAGGCAGAGCGCGTTGCTATCTAAAAACGTTGGAAAAGACGTTGGAAAACAGGGAGACATCTGTTTCGAAGGGAAGCATATCTGCCCGACCTTTGAAGCCTCTGTGAACCCGAAAACTTTGTTGTAGTCCTTCAGCGATATCGTTTTTTCTATTTTCAGAGTGTTGCCTACGAAGTTATGCGAGTATTTCACGTTGGAGAAGATAAGCGTCTTCTTCGGGTCAAATCCAAATGCTGCGATGTCCTTCGAGTTCTCTATTCCGTACTGGACCGCTTGTTCTAGCGTGATGTCTTTCCATATGAATTTTTCGTCGTCTGTCATTTGGATGACGAGTTTGCATCCGAAGGTGTCCTGGAGAGACTTGCACAGAAGAAACGGAACGCTGTGGCCAAGGTGCATGCTCTTGCTGCTTGGGCCTCTTCCTGTGTACAGGTAGATCTCTCCGCCTTTTCTAGCGTGCTCCAAAATAACTCCCAGGTCTCTGTGTGCAAAAACAATGCCTCTTTTGAAAAAGTGGTGGTCCAGCCCGTACTTCCTTCTCATCTCCTCTGTAAAGTGCTCGCACCCAAACTGCCTGATTACCTTTTCATAGTCTATCTCTTCGTTTATTTTTGCTGAGGATACCTCCCACGGTGTGATATTTTGTTCTTCTGCCATAAAATTTTAAACAAAAATCGTATGTGAGTATAAATGATGAATTCTAACCCCATATATTTTTTGCACGGGGTTTGTACGGGGGTATAAGGGCTGATAGGTGGTGCGTAGTGCTAGCAGATAGTAGATGGTGCGTGGCGCTAACGATAGACCACAACTAGTGCTAGCCTATCTTTTAGCGCTTTTTAAGGACAGTTTATCCGTAGACCTCATATCAAAGAGTAACAGATTTATTGCTAGAATTGTTCAGATAACTGCCTCATGATCTGCAAACTATTCACATAACTACCCTACGGTCTACAACCTATTCACTTAACTACCCTAAAGTCCACAAAGTTAAACGCCCCACTGCCAACACTTTGTTTATTTCCTCAGAATATACTCGCCACATTCTGAGATTTTGTATTGAGATAGAAACTCGTTTGAGGTGTATATGTTTCTCGAATAGAGCCCAAGCGGCTCAAGCTTCTTCTTAAAGGAGGCCGTGGCGATAGAGCCAGACTTCTCAGCCGATCTGAACATCGAAGATAGCAAAGAAAGAGAGTTTTCCAGATCTTCTTCCGTTTTTGGTAAGTATCTTGAAAACTTTTTGCTCAGGGCCTTTTTAACCGCCAGTTTTTGCGATCCGCAGAAACTATCCAGCACCACGCGTATTGCCAAGTCGATGTCTTTCTTAAGCACGTACTCTCTCAGGTGCATTTTTGCAGACGCTTCGGATATTCTCACAATCGACTCGACGTGCCTGACAGTTATGGGCAGCCCTCCCGCCAGCGAGCTCTCTTTTCTCAGCGACGAGTACAGCGACTTTATCCGCTCCACGTCGAAGTTCTCGATTTTCGGCGATATCCGCTCCCTCGCGTACGAGATGTACTTTCTAAGAACCGTTTGCGACAGCACCCCGTCTATTTGTGCGGATGTTTGCGAAGACACGTGGCTTTTTACTATGAACTGCGCGAGCTCCCTGTCGTATTTCTCGTTGTTCTCATCTTTGATAACGCAAATCACGTCAAATCGCGAAATAATCGGGTCTGTGAGATTGACATTCTGAGAAAAGGTGTATGACGCGTTGTACTTCCCCCTGATCGGGTTTGCCGCCGCTATCACCGCGCATCTTGCCTGCAAGCTCGTCACAATTCCCGCTTTTGAAATGCTGATGCTCTGCTGCTCCATTGCCTCGTGGATGCTCACCCTGTCGGTATCTTTCATCTTGTCGAACTCGTCGATAAGACAGACGCCTTTATCCGCGAGCACCAGCGCACCCCCTTCGAGAGCCCACTCTCCCGTCGACGGGTCTTTTCTAACCATCGCTGTAAGCCCCACCGCAGACGCTCCCTGCCCGGTAGCAAAGGCCGCCCTGTGCGATATTTTCTCGACGTATTTCAGAAGCTGCGACTTTGCCATCCCCGGGTCGCCAAGCAGCAGCACGTTTATGTCTCCCCGCACGTTGTGTTTGGCTTCGAGGTGCTTTGGGACGCCCCCGAATATCGCGAGCGCAATTGCTCTTTTGGCTTCTCTCTGCCCGTGGATCGACGGCGCAATGCTCGACAGGATCAGCTCGAAGATGTTTTCGAGCTTCGACAGCTTCAGTATCTCTTTTTCCTCTTCCGGCGTGATGCTGAACATCGACGCTTCGTCTCCTCTTTTGACTATCGAGAGCGCCTCGATGGTTGTGGTGAATACCGGCGCAGCGTTGGCTATGTTCGATGACGCGTTGCTGAAGTTGTTTTTGTACACCCCTGTAAGCTCTATCTCATCTCCCGGTCTCGCGTGGTCTATTAGATCGTGCATCGTCACGACCTCTTTCGATCTGGGAAGTCTTCCGGGCGGAACTTTCCCGGGCACCTCCTGCACCGTTAGCTTCTGGAAGTCTTTGTATATCGTTTCTGCGGTGTTCACTGCGAACGGGCCGGAGCTCTGGCACTCCACGCATCTGTTTGGGCGCACTTCTTCGCTATCTACCACAAACGGGCCGAGCAGGCCCTTGCATTTCTGGCAGTTGTACTTGACCACGGAAAGCATGGGGTATACTCGGCTTCTCTTCGTAACTATTCCAACGACTTTCACAAGCGTGTTCAGATGGGACTTTCTCAGGGTTCTTATTTGGTCGAACGAAGGGATCCCGATAATTCTGCACACAAGAACAGGCCTGATCAGAAAGTATCTTGGAAATATCTCTTTTACCACGGAAGAGAGCGCTTCGTTCAGCACCGGAAGAATCTTGCTTGGAAAGCTAACAACTGAGAGCGCTACGGCTTCGTTGCTCTTCTCTAAGTCAAAGTAGTCGACGTATATCGACTGCATGTTCAGCGAGGCCATCTGTTTTATGGCTTCGACGTACTTCCTGTTTCCAAAGGTCTTCAAAAACTTTACCACCTCTCTTTTCATGGCCTCTTTTACCTCGACGTTGTCTACCATGTTTTTTACGATGTCGAAATCCTTTATCTCGATTTTTTGCTCTTTTTCCTTTTCTGGCTTTTTTCCTCTCCAGTCTTCTTCGCTTTCTCTCTCTTCCCCCAGCATCTTTGCTATCTCCTTTTCCGCCCCGCTGAACTCCCTCATCGTCAGGGGCGGGATGTACTTCTCGTCGTCCTCTTCTGTTTTGTACCTGTCAAGAGAAGAGTCTTCCGCGTAGTCGTCTTCAAGCTCTTCTCCAAACAGATCCTCGCCCCCCTCTTCGCTTCCGCTCCGATTTTCTTCTTCGTACGAGTGGCTTGAAAACGGGTCTTCTTCTCCTCTCATTAAATTTTTTCAGCATGAGCGAGCTAAAGAGTGACACAGATGGCAGCCCCGATGAAAATAGCAAAACAAAGAGAAAACAGAACAGAAGAGCGTCCAGCCGCAGCCCAGCAAAAGAGCCTGGCAAAAACAGCAAAAGAAAAAATGACACCAAAGAAGCGACGAAAAACGCCGAAGAGCAGCAAAACCCCAGCGATGACCTGAGCGACTTGCCGTCCGATAGCCTAAAAGACGCAAAAAGCGCCAAAAATAACGGAAAAGTTGAAAATAGCACAAAAACCAAAACAGCCCCCACGAGCTCCGGTACAGCAGAGCCACAAGGCACTTCAAGCTCCGAAACGAAGAAAAAAACAAAATCAAGGTTCCCCCTAGCTAGGATTAAAAAAATAATGCAGTTCGACGAAGATATAGGAAAGGTGAGCGTCACAGCGCCAATAGTGATCAGCCATGCAGTTGAGCTTTTTTTGATCGAGCTGGTCGGCAAGTTGGAAGAAGAAGCTAAAAAGAAATCGGCCAAGAGGATCGTTCTATCGCATTTAGAGCGGTGCATAGATGCCGAGTCCAAATTCAGCTTTCTAAGTACGCTTATAAATAAGAATAAATAGGATAATAGGGGTAGGCTGGGTGGTGTAGGTGGGTAGGTGGTGTAGGTTGGCTGATAATGTAGATAGGCTGAATGGTACGTCAAGTGATTGGATATCTCATAGATTACAGAGGTGATCGGTTATTGCATAGATTATAAGGGTAATTAGGTATCTCAACGGTGGTTATAGAGGGGCTTAAAATAGCTCACTGATTATAAGGGTATTCGGGTAAATATGATGTGCTATTGCTGCAGTCACAGGTCATGGCAGCGCTGGGAACCTTCTTTTGACATCCCTCAGCGTGGCATCCGGGCATCTCTTCACTTGCTAAGATATCTACCGGTAGACATATCACTGTAGCATTTGCAGCTTACACTCTGCTAGATACAGTTTTACATTGTAAGGGTATCTTAGCTGGTGTGAAATAGGTCACCATTGGTGCTGACAATGCTTCCTCACTGGTGCCAATAATAGGTTGTGAAAGTGCGGCACCCATATCACCACTATTACCACTATCACCACTATTATCACTATTATCACTATTATCACTATTACCACTAATAACACGACCACCCATATCACCAGTAATATCACCACTACCACCACCACAAATATCACCACCCCACTATCACCACCACTATCACCACCGCAACCTTTTATCTGTTGGAAAGCTCTTCTTCTGGAACTCTCTGAATATTTATTTTTTTAAATAATTTAACCCCTGGAATGGCGAAGCTTGCAACGTTGGATAATGTGATTAGACTAATGGATAAGCCGGCTAACATCAGAAACATGTCGGTGATAGCACACGTGGACCACGGAAAGAGCACACTAACAGACACGCTGGTGGTAAAAGCGGGAAGTTTATCCGTAGAAAAGTCCGGATCAAGGTTCACAGACACAAGGGCAGACGAGCAGGAAAGAGGCATAACGATAAAGTCAACAGCCATATCGATGAAGTTCAAGCTGAAAGACAGCAGCTACGAGATGTATCTGAAAGAAAAAACGGACGAAAACGATTTTTTGATAAACTTGATAGATTCACCGGGGCACGTGGACTTCAGCTCAGAAGTCACAGCTGCGCTGAGAGTAACGGACGGAGCGCTCGTGGTGGTGGACTGCATCGAGGGAATATGCGTGCAAACAGAAACGGTGCTGAGACAGGCGATAATCGAAAAGATCAAGCCCGTGCTGTGCCTCAACAAACTGGACAGGTCCCTGCTGGAGCTGCAGGAGGAGCCAGAAGTGCTCGCAAAGTCGCTGAGAAACACGCTCGAAAACTTCAACGTGACGCTTTCGAAGTTCTTGGTCGAGGAAGACAAGTCCGGAGTGAACATAAAACCGCTGGACCCCGCAAAGCTCGAAGTGAGTTTCTGTTCGGGGCTGCAGGGGTGGGGATTTACGCTCAGGCAGTTCGCGGAGTTCTACGCAGAAACGTTCGGAATACAGAACGACCAGAAAAAGATGGAAAAGTTCCAATCGAACATGTGGAAGCACAACTGCTACTACTCCGTAGCGGACCCGTTCGACAAGGCGGGGAAGTTCTCAGGCTCAGGAGCGCCCGAAAATCTCGCGTTTATCGTTTTCGTGCTGAATCCGCTATACAAAGTGAGAGACCTGTGCAAAGCAGGGGATAAGGCAGGCATCATCGAGTTCCTGGAGAAGTACAAAGTGACACTGAAAAAGTCCAGTATGGAGGATCTAACAGAGAAGGCGTTATTCAAGTACGTGATGAGGAAGTGGCTGCCGGCTGCGGACTGTTTACTGGAGCAGATTATTCTGAACCTGCCAAGTCCTGCAGAGAGTCAGGCGTACCGGGCGGAGAGTCTGTACGAGGGGCCGAAAGACGACATGTTCTGCGAAGCGATCAAGAAAACAGACGCGTCAGAGGAGGCGCCGGTTATGATGTACGTTTCGAAAATGGTACCGCAGGGGGTCGGAAGGTTCATAGCGTTCGGAAGGGTGTTTTCAGGAGTGCTCAAGACGGGGTGCACTCTCTACGTGCAGGGACCGGACTACGAGCCCGGTGCAGGGAAAGAGCCTAAGTCGAAGACGGTGTCGAGGGTATTTTTGATGATGGGAAGAACAGCACCGGAGATAAAACAGTGCCCGGCGGGAAATATCATCGGAATTCTCGGGGTAGATTCGGAAATCCAAAAAACAGCAACGCTCTGCAGCATGAAAGGCGCGCACAACATCAAGTCGATGAAGTTCAGCGTGTCTCCAGTCGTCAGGTACTCTATCCTGCCAAAGAACACGTCCGATCTCCCTAAGTTGAAGGAAGGGCTGACAAAGCTCGCGCAGGTAGACTCGCTGTGCCAGGTGCACTACATGAAGTCTGGAGAGATCGTGATAGCAGGGGCTGGAGAGATGCACGTGGAAATATGCATGAACGATCTGGAGAACGACCACGCAAAGGTGCCGATCATCAGAGGAGAGCCGCAAGTCTCGTACTACGAGAGTATTTCGAGCGCAATGAGCAACACCGTTATGTCCAAGAGTGCGAACAAGCACAACAAGATCTACATGATAGTGGAGCCGCTTGCTGAGGAGATAGTTAAGGCGATAAGCAACGGAGAACTGATATCAAACGACCCAAAAGCGAGAATCGAAATGTTCAAGAAGAAGTTCGGACAGGCAGAGGAGTGGGTGAAACAGATCCTGTGCTACTCTCCAGACGACTGCGGACCAAACGTCATCGTAGACTCCTCCAAGGGTGTTCAGAACCTGCACGAGGTGAAAGACTTCCTGAAAATGGGACTAGATGTGGCGGTGAAGGAGGGGCCTCTGATAGGAGAGACTGTGCAGGGGCTAAGACTGGACCTGATGGATCTGACGCTGCACGCAGATGCGATCCACAGAGGGGCTGGGCAGCTTATTCCCACAATGAGCAGATTGGCAATGGGGCTGATGCTTGCGGCAACGCCAATTCTGTACGAGCCGATTTTCTTGGCGGAGGTTTCGCTGCAGGACCACATGGTGGACGCGGCGATCCAGGTGGTGAAGGGAAGACGCGGGGAGGTAATTGAGGCGATTTACAACAGGCACAAGTCGGTGGTGAAGGCGTATATCCCTGTGCAGAGGTCGTTTAAGCTGAACAAGGAGCTGATGGAGAGCACGGAGGGAGGAGCAAGCGTGAATTTGGTTCTGGACCACTACGCGGTGGTGCCGGGATCGATGGAGAAGGAAGACTCGCCGATGTGCACGATAGTTAAGGAGATAAGGAAGAAGAGAGGGCTGGGAGACTTGAAGGATGCAGCGGAGTACTTCTGCAAGGACTAATTAGGAGGATGGAGCGGTGGCGAATAAAGATTTAAGTCTTTTATTTTTTGTTTTAATTTGTTATGAGCATGGAACAGGGGGAAGAGTCTTTGGTGTACAACTTGTCGTCGAATGCGCAGGGGGATCTTATTGCGGGCGCGTGCGAAAACGGATCGGTTAAGCTGTTCAGGGTGGAGAAGAACGAGTTGCATCCTGTGCAGGTGCTGGCGAGTCACAAATCGGCGGTTTTTGACGTGATATTTGCGGATAACGAGACGATTGTGTCTGGGTCGTACGATGGAACGGTTTGTTTTTGGAAAAAAGAGGGGGGCGCGTACCGCCTAAGCGGGTCGCTGCAGGTTTTTCAGGGCGCGATCAACGCGCTGAGCTCCCAAGATGGAAAAACGGTCTTTTGCGGGTGCTCAGACGGAAAAATACGGAAAATAGAGGACGGTGCTGTGGTGGGAGAGGAGGCGGCGCACAGGCACGGGGTATTTGGAATTTCTGTGTTTAAGGAGCTTGTGGTGTCCGGGGGAATGGACGGAAGCGTGAAAATAACAAGCGCAAAGGACCTGAGCCTTATTCGGGAGCTGAGAGAGCATGAGGGGCCGGTTAGGGACTGCAAAGTGTGTCCGAGCGCGTACGGCGCTCTTATGTTCGCGACGTGTTCGGACGATGGGACGGTGGTTGTGTACACAGAAGAGAATGAGGGAGAAGGAAAAGAGAGCGAGAAAGACGCGAAGGAGGATGCGGTACTGAAGAGATTGAGGACGTACCGAATTAAGGTGGGGGAGCCGTGTTTGAAGCTGGCGTGGAGCAGGTCTGGATTTGCGCTGGGGGTGGGATGCGAGGGAGGCAGCGAGAAGGTGTACGTCCCGCACGGAGCAGCGCAGTGGAAAGAGTCGAGCGATATTTTGTGCAAGAAGTAGAGATTGGGAGTGTAGTTTGGTGGGTCTGGGTCTTTGGAGATTGGAGCGGAAAGCGTGCGGTACTTTTTGATTTAATAGTACGGGACGTTTTTTGTTTTCGGGGCGGCGGAATTGCTCGTGTGGTGCACGCTGCCGAGATTAGCCAGAACGCAGACAGTTTCAGAAATAAACAGCTTATGGATAGATCTAAAACGAAGATGAGGCGTGTTTTGAATAAGGGTTTTTATAGAGAGTATTAGAGGAAGACATGGGCTTACTAGAGTTTAGAAAGAGAGCAGCTTTCATAGGGGCAGTGCTTGGAGGAGTCAGCGCCTTCTCGATCCCTATCAAGGGCTTAGAGGACACTTTTTCGAGTCTGAAAGAGGCCGGTAGTTCTTTTGAAAAAAGTACGGGACTGTTTGGGGGAGGGACTGAGATCGACTATAGCGTTCACAGGGACACTATCATCCCAAGCTGGTCGACAGGAGTGGTTGAGAAGCACGAAGGGAAGGATGTGGTGTGTTTTGAAGGCGTTTGCAACGAGGAGCCGCCGAGAATGGGCGGCGGAGACCCGTCGAGGATATTCGTGCCTCCAATTGGAAAAAGCGCAAAAAGAGACTCGAACAGGAACAAAGAGTACTACAAGAGGCCAAATGCGCCTTTCTACCCGTCGTATCCGAACGAGGACAGCGTTTTAGCGTCGGAAGACGTTCCAGGCGGAGGGCTGCAATCGTTTCCGTCGGAGTTTTCGCAGCCTGCGTCCAGCAGGGGAGAGGGCGGGCCAGAAGACGCGCTCGGTGTGATATTCTCGATAGGAGACGAGGACAGCTACCTTCTCATCGCTAATCTGAGCCTGAACCTCCCGCTGAAGAGCTTTGTCTCAGATGTTAGCATGACAGCAGAGGAGGTGTACGCAAAGGACAGAAAAGAGTATCTGATGAGCGAGCTGGAGGGAAAGGGAAGCATGTACCGCTTTGACAGCGGGCTGAACGTCCTGACCTCTCCGAAAATGAACTTCTACATCCCGAAAACAGCTCTGTCGATCACCGTTCACTCTGGGAGGCTGGTGTACCCGAGAACCTTTGTCAGTTTTATGAAGAAGCTGTTTTTCAACACTTCTCCGTTCAGCTACGTTAAGGACATAGACGGCTCCATGGTGTACTACATTCCTATTTTCAACGCGACCATTTCTCTTCCGAACCCCCAGACGCCGATTATCAGCCAGATGATAGTTACCGCAGAGGGGTACGGGGTCTCTGCGTCCAAAGCAAAAAGACTCGAAATAGATAAGGGGATCCTGGTGCTGAGCGCAACAGCGTACAGAAACGAAGATCTGCTCAGGGCAACAGAGACGCTGCGGAGGTTCGCAGCCGGTGAAACGAGAAATCCGTTCAAAGACATGGCAGACAAGTACAACTTCGGAGAAGAAGAGGTAAGCGAGGAAATTAGCTTGTCCTCTGACCAGAGAAGAGCGTCGGAGGAGTCTTCGGGGTCTTCGGAAGGGAGTTCCTCGTCAGAGAGCGCGAAGAGTCGGAGAAAGGGCTCGAAAATGGCGAACACCGTAGAAGGGTACTTAGCGATGGCCAAGAAGTGGAGAGAAAAAGCGGCGTCTGCTAAAAAGGAGAAGTACAGAGAGTTTTCGATTAAGAAAGCCGAGAAGTACGAGTCCAAGGCGTCAAAGCTGCAGCAAGAGTCGTACAACAACGCGATAATCAACGCGAGAAGCCAGTCAGCGAGCCAAGCGTCCAGTTCATCGTCCAGTCAGGCGTCCAGTCTATCATCCAGCCAGTCATCTGATCTATCATCGAGCCAAGCATCCAGCTTATCATCAAATATGTCATCGAGCCAGTCTTCATCTGCATCGGTGGTGAAGGGCGGAATAATCAGCTCTAGTTCGGCAAACCAGGTGAGCTCTTCTTGGTTCTCGGATAAGTCTTCGAAGAACACCGCGATCAAAAGAGTGATCGACAGCAAGTCCGAGAAAAGCTCCAGCTCGCAGTCTTCCGACAGTTTTTCGAGCTCCACGGCGTCCCAGAGTGTTTACGAGTCGAGCAGCATAGAGGCGATCAAGAAGGCGTTCACCTCGTCTGCGGCGTCTTCGGTTATCTCTGCGCACCAGGCGAACGAGGTGTACAGCAGCAGCGTCTCCTCGTCGGAGTACGCGAATAGAGAGATCAAGCAGTCTCTAATGGGGATCGCAATACAGAACGCGATGTTCAGCACGAATGGAACGATGTACCAGAGCCAGGAGTACTCGTCGCACGGCGTTAAGTCCAAAAAGAGCTCGAAGAGGTGGCTGAGCAAAAGAGTGTCCGAGATAACGAACATGCGCAAGTGGATGAAAACCTCTTCGGAAAAGTACAAGAAGCAGAACACCACGAAAAAGATAGCGTACGCGGCGACAAAGGAGCAGGCAACAGCGTCCGCGGCGCTGAAGTACTTCAGCAAAGCGTCGATGATGAACAAGAGCACGGTGGCGGCGTCGTCGATGGAGAAGAAGGCGAGACTGCAGGGCAACACGAAGATGGCAAGGTCGTACAGGAGAAAGTCTGCAAAAATGAGAAGATTTTTCAAGGAGTTTACCAAAAAAGGAAATCAGTTGGCAGAAGCTGCAAGAAAATTCAGGACAGAAAAGATCGCGGAGTGCAACCTGCAGGCCTCGCTCGCCGCAGCAAAGATCAAAAACCCGGAGATGCACATCTCGCAGAAAGAAACGCAGGATCTGCAGCGCGCAGTCGCGCAGATTCTCACAAGCTCCCAGATCCAGGTCCTGAGCAAGGTCCTTTCGCCCATGCAGATACGCGTTCTGACAAAGATGCTGTCTCCAATGCAGGTGCAGCAGACGCTTGTGCACATCGGCGCAATGAACCCCGAGGAGATCCAGATCTTCCTGATGAAGCTGCAGCTGAAGGGAATAGAGCTCCAAAATCTCCCGGAAAATAACGTTCAATTCCCAGATCTTCTGCAGTCTGCAACTATGCCTCTAAATAACACCCCCTGCATGAACAGGCTCGGAAAGTTCGTGGCTCTCCAATCCCCGGACTGTCTGATGAACGCGTCCGAGCTGCAGAAATATCTGCTGCAGGGGCAGCTTCTCTTCCAGGTAAAGGAGAATCTTCTGAGCCCCCTGCAAATCGAACATCTCAAGCTGAAAGCGACAGAGCAGTCGAGAGCGATCAAGATGCTCACAAGCCAGTTAGAGGCGCACAAGAAGCTCGTGGAGGAGAGACTTAGGCAAAAGATGTTCGACAGCAAATGGGGATTCAACGCGTCTACCTGCAACCCTATGTTCAACGTCCAAACAGGGGGGGACGCAGGCGCATTTGACGGAGTAGTTTCAAAAGGGGGGCTTTTGCTGGCAGGCGACGTTTTTCTTAACGACAACGCGTACCAGGCGATAAAACAGCTTCTTGCGTCGCCAGCTGTAAGTAACTACGTTGGAGCAGATCCATCCGTTATTTCCCAGCTGGTCTACAAGAACATGAGCAAGAACGACCTGATGTGCCTTTTGAGCAAGTCTCTTATGGGGATGCCGGCGTACAGCTCTATTCCGAATGAAGAACGGGCTCTGTTCAACGCCAGGTACGGGGCAGCGCAGAACAAGCTGTTTGGGCTTTTTGGGAACTCTTCTTCGAGGCTGGAACAGGCGCTCAACTCTGCGTTTGGTCTTATTAGAAATTCAACGGTTAAATGCGGGGGTTCTAACGTTGCACCGTTCTCGCAGACACCGCAGGCGTGCAGAATAGCTCCGCTGATGTCTTTGCAATAGGAGACAAGATGGATAATAAAACTCTGAGATAAAGATGGTGGGGTGGTGGTGTGGTGGGGTGTTGGTGATGTGGTGGGGTATTGGTGGTGTTGATGCGGTGAGGTGTTGGTGGTGATGCGGTGGGGTAAGGTGATGATGGTGATCGTAATTCTATGGTTTCAGCGATTTTGGTGATACATAGTGTGGGGAAGACTTGCCATTCCGATATCCTTAGCTGAGAAGACGTCTTTTCTATTTCAACGTATATTGGTTATCTTGAAAGTTGCCTTATTAGGATAGTTAGATGATCTGGTGATAGGATGGTCCGGTAAAAGCGTGCCAGTAGACCACGCAGCGATCCGAAAGATATCCCCGTAAATAGCTGCCATTTCTCGCACTACCGCATTTTAGAGTCGAAGATGCCCTCGGACAGTACCACTGCAGGTACTACCTCACTAGTACCCCCACTAGACCCCCACAAATACATTCAACAGCATCCCCACTACCCCTGCTAACTGTCTATTTTTCGCTCTTTATTTTCATATACCACGAGAGTTGCTAACATTTTTTAATGCTTTCTATTATTGGCGTTGGGCTGGATCCGGAAGATCTTTCTTTGAGGGCTCTGCGGGTAATCGGCGCTTCGGACGTCGTCTACTTAGAGAAGTACACGAGCATTATAATGAACGAGCATAAAATAGAGGAAATAATTAACAAAAAAGTATCTGCGGTGTACAGGGAGGACTTAGAGGATGTTAACGAGCCAAGAATAATCAGGGAGGCGCAGAAGATGAGCGTAGTGCTGCTGGTGGTAGGTACGCCTCTTTTTGCTACTACCCACACGGAGCTGCTAATAAGATGCAAGGAGCTGGGCGTGCCAACAGAGGTTCTGCATAACGCGTCGATTCAGAATGTGATGGGGTGCTGCGGATTTAGCTCCTACAGGTTTGGAGAGACCGTTTCAGTTCCGTTTTTCACGGAGACTTGGAGGCCGTGCGACTTTTTTCTCCACATAGTCAGAAACTTCACGAACAATCTGCACACGCTGTGTCTGTTAGATATCAAAATCAACGAGCCAACGTTAGAAACACTGATGGGAAAAGAAGATAAAAGGTACACGAGGTTCATGAGGATCAACGAAGCGCTTGAGCAGATAGAGGAGGCAGCTAAAAATCACAAAATAGAGATGTTTGATGGGGTTGAGATAATAGCGGTGGAAAGATTCGGACAGAAAGACGAGCGCTTTTCGTACGGTACTTTCAAAGAGCTAAAAAACAAAACGTACGGAGACCCCCTGCACTCGATTATTATTCCGTCACTCAAAAACAGCAGAATGGAAAGGGAAAACATAGAGAGATTTTTCAGGTGAGGGGATTTCTGGGGATATCTGGAACGGGAGCGATCGCTGGACCGGCGCTGAGTGTTGCGATATTCTTGCCAGATCGGGTAATTCTCCTAATAGGGTAATTTTCAGGGTACAAAAATGCGACAGAAATAAAGACGATTTTGACGCTAATGGCAAGGTAGAGGTCCTCGGGCTGCACCGGTCAGTTTTTGTGAAATTTTACCGTTCTGCACGATTTTAAAAAAATGCTTTCACCAGGGTTCGAACCTGGGACCTTCGGGTTATTAGTCCGATGCTCTAACCAGCTGAGCTATGAAAGCACGCAGTTTGGAAATATTTTCTGTACAAACCCGTTGTGCGCAAAATTAGATATACCGTTGCAGCGCCGGGTACTTAAGCCCGAATATATTTTTTTTGATGTCTAGCAGAAGAAAACTTGTGACAAGCGCGCTGCCGTACGTCAACAATCTTCCGCATCTTGGAAACATTGTGGGCTCTCTTCTCAGCGCAGACGTTTTTTCGAGATATTCGAGACTTAGGGGCGACGAAGTGCTCTTCGTATGCGGCACAGACGAGTACGGGACGGCGTCGGAGGTAACTGCAGACAAGGAGGGAATCAGTCCCGCCGATCTGTGCACGAAAAACAGCAAAAAGCACAAAGAAGTGTACGACTGGTTCGACATAAAATTCGAGGTTTTCGGAAGAACCTCGTGCAGTGCGCATAAGGAAATGACGCAGAAAATTTTTATGGAGATATGGAATAACGGCCATTTTACCTCGAAAATCGAAATGAGGTTCTTCTGTCCTAAGTGCGAGATGTTCCTCGCCGATAGGTACGTCAGCGGGACCTGCAGGCTCTGCCAATCGAATAACGCACGCGGCGACCAGTGCGACGGATGCGGAACAATTCTCTCAATAGAGGACGTGCTCGACCCGAAATGCTCTTCGTGTTCAAGTTCCCCAAGTAAAAAAGAGACAGAGCACCTCTTCTTCAACCTAGAGTCGTTCCAGGACCGAATTTCCGAGTGCATCGAGAAGTACTCCGCAGGGTGGACGCCTGCAGCACGACAGATCGCGCTCGAATGGAAGGGAAAAGAGCTGATTCCGAGATGCATAACGAGAGATCTCAAGTACAAGTGGGGCGTGCCCGTGCCAGTTAGCGGGTACGAGGGAAAGGTGCTGTACGTTTGGTTCGATGCGCCAATAGGCTACATAACATTTACGAGCGATGCTGGGAAGCTCAGCTGGTGGAGCGATGAAAATACCGAACTGTACGAGTTTATGGGAAAAGATAACGTATTTTTCCACAGCGTGTTTTTCCCTGCGATGCTGATGGGGACCTCTTCTATTTTCAAGTACCCGAAGGTGATATCCTCGACGCACTATCTGATGTACGAAAAAGGAAAGTTCAGTAAGTCGCAGAACAGGGGTATTTTCGGACACAATCTGCTCGAAGATAGAATCGGGCCTGCAGGGGTGTGGAGGTTCCATTTGATGAGAATTAGGCCGGAAACCGATGACTCGGACTTTTCTTGGACGGAGTTCCACGAGAGTCTCAACTCGATTTTGATTAACACCGTTGGGAACCTTTGCCACCGCGTGATTTCCTACATCAATAAGAGCCTTGGAGGCAGAATGGCGCGTGTTTCTCTTCCGCAGAGCGTTAAAGAGGCCCTCGACTCAGCGCTGCTCGATTACAACAGGCACATGGAAGCAACGAACATACGACAGGGGGTATCAAAAATAGTTGAAATAGCAAACATCGGAAACGGATACGTCCAGCAGGCGTTCTCGGAGAAAGTAGAGAAGGAGGAGATGGGAAGAAGAATGTCATCGGCTGCGAATATTCTGCTGCTTCTTTCGAGAGTTCTATCGCCCGTTACTCCAAGCGAGGCTTACAAACTACAGGAGATTCTCAACTCAATCGAAAAAAACACTATTCCAGACAGATTTACAGAAGAGCTACAGGAAGGACACGTCATTAACCCATCGGTGCTTCTCTTCAAGCCTCTAACGGATGAGCAGATCGAAGAGGTGCAGAAACTCTGCACAAAAGAGTGCCCATTCGAGATAAAGAAGCAATAAATCGCGAATTCCAACTGGAGCCGAAAATCTCTTCTCTACCATTCTTGGAAATCCGTTACCATTGGAGCATATTAGTGATAATCGCCAATACATATCTCAGTCGCAGATAAGTGATGTAGGTGCCGGCCATTTTAACCCCTCAGGCTCTTACTTCTCGAAGTTCTCAGTAACCAATGGCCAGCACTAACAACGAACCAAAAATAACACCAACTACTCATCTAAACACCCCAGGTCCGCATACCATTTATTCTATTAGAATTCATCATCTATCCCAACATTTTATCGCATTTATACCCCTAACGCTGCCATATTGCGATAATAAAGATACGGATTACACTGAATAGGACGCACTCAGCACCAATACAACTTACTCAACTTTAGTCCAACACATTCAACCCACCCAGCACCAATACAACCCACTCAGCTCCCATCCGACTCAAAGACCATCCACGACATCCTTCTGTCGGACACGACTGCCTCTAGCTCCACATAGTCCTGCACTTCGTTATCTTTTTTGATCCTCTTTATTTGGCCTTTTGCCCTTCTGCTTGTGGGGTGCCACGGTTTTTTCGCGTTTGTGTTTCTGCTCATCTTTTTACTGGTCTCCTAAAAAATAGTTGAATAGGTCCTTCATTTTATCCTCGATGTGTCTCACCACCACGGGCTGGTTCTCGTCTCTGAACTGACCGATCCACACAAGCTCGTTCATTCTCGCCACAAATAGCGTTATCTTCTCGCGTGCAGACTCTTCGCCTCCTATTTTCTTGTACAGAAGAAGCGACCACCCGTCGAACTCTAAGTGCGGCCCCACTCTTATGAACTTCTCGTCGTTAAGCATCAGCGGCGCTCTTTCTTCTGGGGGCATGTTGATTGTTTCTATTTCGCTCTCGCTCAGCATCCGGTACTTCTCGTCGTATGCGATGACAGAGGAGCTGTACAGGAGCGCGTCTTTTTCTATTTGGCTTGGGAGCTGCATTACTCCCCTGAAGTATCCCTCCCACTCGCTCATAAATAAAAAAAGTATTCCTATTTATTCTCGGCTTTTCTTCTGTTGACCGATCTTTTGGTGGTTATCGCCTTGTACCCGTGCTGTATTGCGTTGACCGAGTGGGATGCGTTGCACGCGTGGCATTTTTTGAACAGGAGCTTTTCCTCTTTTTCGAGAACTGTGTTAAGAGACAGACACTCTCCGCACGACACGTACTGCTTGATGTAGCTTTTGATGATTTTTTGGAGCTGGTTTTCCGGGAAAACGCCTTTCAGAATGAGCCTTCCCTCTGCGTCTATCGAAGAGTTCACGGAGAGCTCCACTTCTATGAACTGCTGCAGATGCGATGGCTCTCGCTTGATCATTTTGCACACCTCTTCTACGTTTAGCGACGTTTTTGTTCCGTCTCTTTTGATCGATATTGGTATCTTCATCTTGTTTTCCACTTCTTTTTCCGAAGGCTTGAGGCTATTTTCTATCCTCTGCAGGAGCATGTCGTAGGAGAGAAACGGCGCCTCTTTTTCTCTTTTGTCTTCTGGCTTTTCCAGGTGGTGTATTCCTTCTGCTATTGCGTTGAACTCTTCGTAGTTGAAGCCTACAGGGGTGAAGTCGTCGTACTCATCCTCTTTTGATATTTTCATCTCCGAGAACTTTGACTCTATTGCGTCTTTTTGGTCTTTGTTGTGCGGCGGCGTCTCTGGCGTTTCTCTTTTGTTCATTTTTGCAAAGTAAATCCGGTATTTCTGGAATCGGGGCGGTTTTTTAGCGCTGCAGGCGTTTTGGAGCGGCTGCAGATGGGCCTCTTCCACCGCAGCACCAACAGCGCTTCAGATGCTCAAATGCCCCTGCACTGCTCGTACCACCACCGCAAGACCAAAGAAAACGCCTCTCCACTGCCCTGACCGAAAAAAGATCGTACAAACCATCGACAAATAACGCATTGCAACGGTCAGTCATCGACAAATAATCCATTGCAACGGTCTCAGCCATCGACAAATAACCCATTGCAACCCTCTCAGCCATCTGAAATAACACATCACAACCCTCTCACCAATCTGCACCTCCATCACAGCCTGCTGATAACCCATTTTATGTACTACTATTTATTTGAAATATAGCTGGCAAGGCATCTCTACTTTTTTGAATAAAGATACAGACCCTGATCGGTACACCAACTGCCAAATACCGCCTCTTTTCCAAAAGCTCCTACGCCACAACCGACAGCAGCATTATGGCGTTTCCATTGACCGTATTCAGCACCGTTTCCGACAGGGGCTTCACTGTGCTCACTCTCTGGTACCCTTTGATCCTCTGCCTTATCTTGTCCATGTCGAACGTTGCCTTGATCTGCGGACTGTCCGGCTTCTCTGCAACTACGTTCACAATAGGACTCGTTGACGTCGTCTGGATGGTGATCTTCAGAACAGAGGCGGGGTCTCCCTCCATCAGATCTAAGATGTAACTGAGTATCTTCTTCATGTTTTCTATTTCCGGGCTGGTTATCGCCTTGAAGTTATCCACCTCGGACGAGTATATTTCCGCTTCTCCCTTGAACTCTCCGCACACGAACTGCGCAACAACACATGTCGAGCCGCCGTCCAGCGTATTTCTCTTCTTGCAGGTAATCTCCAGCGAGATATTTGATCCGAGCTTGTAGTCCGACAAGAGATAAAGAATCACGTGGTCCAAAGAGACGTCGTCGAATCTGCTGAGGCTCGTGATCCAGTCTGCAAACGTAACCTCGAAATTCTCCTTTGGAACGTTCATGCTGATGTCGTTTGTCTGCTTCTTTATCGTGTTGATGACGCTGCGCCCCATGAAGTACGCGCGTGTGTAGAAGAATCTCTCGGTCGCGATGGGAACGTTCGCGAACGCGCTGGTTAGCGCCTCTTCTTTCGATATCTCCACCGGCGTTTCGAATGACAGCGGCTTAGCGCTGTTTGTCATCTGAACGCGCTTTCCTTCGATCTCTCCGTAGTACATGTTTCCGCCAAACATCTTCATCAGCAGCGAGGAGAGCTTTTTGTTGTCGGTTATCGCGAAAATTTCCGTTTTGTTCTTGTCTTCGCTTTTTGCGCCCGCTTGTTCGGTCTCTAGTCTTATGAACAGGCTTCCGCCTACGCTCAGAACGGTGTACTTCTGTTTTTTGACGCTCTTGTCGTTGGTGTTCGCGTACACCAGGTCCAGCACGTCTCTTTTGTCGCTGTCTTCCTGTTTTCCGAAGAAGCTGCGAGCCGCCAGCTCCTCTCCTGCGCTTTTCGCGAACGCAAGCGACTTGAGGAGAGAGAAGAGCCACTGTTCGGTGTTTTCCGCTTTCAAAGACTTTTCGATGCCGGCGAGGAGGCTGAACTCCTGCGGGAACTCTCTCTGCACCTCTCCGTTGCTCTTCACAGTGAACGCAATTTTTTCGTTGTTCAGGGATATTTCTAGCTCGATATTCGCGTTTCTTGTGAACTCGATGTAGTCGAGCGCCTCTTTAAACATTTTCGAAGAGGCTGCCGTGGTGTTTAGCAGAATCTCAGAGATTGGACGGAGAACAATAAGGCACTGCTCTGTGGTGCACGGATTCTTCACTCTTATGTCGTTGTTTAATGAGATATCCGTTATTCTGCCGTTGAAAAAATCAGCTTTGATCGATACAGGGGCGTTTTGCGAGCTGAACTTAGATATCGCACCCAGCGCGTACATCGCGTGCACCTCCTCCGAGGTGTACGGAAGCGGCGCCGGCTCTCTTTCCGAAGGCTTGACGAGACTCCTGATACTTCTCATGATCCACTCGATTACCCCTGTAACGTGTTTTTCGACAGGGGAGACCGCGATGTTCAAAAATTTTCCCGGTTTGATCGAGCCCATTCTCTCGTAGAACTGCGAAACCATGTGCGCCATCTTGTACCTCTCTATGATGTAGAACCTGTTTTCTCTCTCGTCTCCCTTGTACCCGTACTCGACTAAAAACGTGCTGCTGTCCGTTTGCGCGTCTCTTTCTCGCAGATATTCGATGATTTCCGCGCTTCTTCTGTTCTCGATGTTCTTGTCCGAGTTGTAGATGTACCCTTCGTCGTATTCGCTGTCGTCTGCGTCGATGTGCAGGACGCATTTAACGGAAAAGCTTTCGTGTTTGTCGAGCGCGGTCACCTTTTCCGCCACTCTCATAAATAGCACGGGGATAGTGTACCCCTTGTACGAGGAGATCTCCTCGATCGAGGAAAAGAGCCCGAGAAGCTCCAAGCTCAGGACGTTTTTCAGCCTGAACCTGTGGACAATGCACTGGTCGAGTGTTTCCACGAGGATAGCGCACTCCAGCGGCTTGTTGTCTCTTTGTCTTGTTCCAAGCGATCTGAACTTTAACTCCATCGATAGCACCTGATTTTTCATGATCATTTTGCTGAGATCGAAGAAAAATACGTCGCTGAGGTTCAGGTACACGTCTTTTACCCTGTCAAATGCGAGGGCTAGCTGCTTTCTTGAGTCGTATATAACTGCCGGCTTTTTTGTGTGTTTGGAGAGACTGATTATCTCTTCGAAGAGATCTGTGTCGCTTTTGAAAACCGCGCATCTTTTGCACCCGCCGCACATGTCGTCGGTGCACTCTTTCTCATTCAGCTGCGCTGCTCCGATGGCTTCGAACTCTTTGAGCGTCATCTCCGGTCTTATTTCGGTCGCAATCACGTCGCTGTTTTTTTTTAGTTTTTTTTCTTCTGTTTTTATCTCTTGTGGCTGTTGTTCTTCGCTGAGCATGTCGATCTTTCCGGGGTCCGCTCTGTTACGGAAGCTGAAGTAGAGCCCGACGATGAGAAAGACGCAGAGACACGAGCCCACTGCGTAGAGCGCGTACTTGATCAGAGGCCTTCTTTTTACGTAGTTTTTGATCTTCATTATCACTCTTACGAGAAGCGGCCTGCCGCTGCTGTTTCCGCTCTCTTGATCACTTGGCGCAATTTCTGATCGCTCCATAAAAATTTGAAAAAAGGAGAATTTATATTTACAGCAGCAGATGAGCGAAAAAGGGATAGAGGCTTACAGCTGCGTTATTTTGGGAACGGGAGTGAAAGAGTCGATTCTCGCGGGGCTTCTCTCCTCCAAAGGGCTGAAGGTGCTGCAAATGGACGCGTCTCCGGCGTACGGCTCGTCCTCTAGAACGCTGAGATACGAAGAGTTTATTGAGGAGATGAAGAAAAAACACCCTGCGAGGCATTTTGAGAATGTTTTAAAAGAAGACGGAAAATTTTTGTATTTCGATCTGACTCCGAAGATTTTTTTAGCAGATGAGGGGCTGATAAGGATAGTCGGAGAGAACAGCCTAAGCCACTGCATCGAGTTCAGTGTGATAGAGGCGCAGTACCTGATAAGAAAAAACGAGGCGGTGCTGATCCCAAACACAAAAACATCGGCGCTGAAAAGCAATCTTTTCGGCCCGATCCAGCTTCTCAGGCTGCACACGTTCATGAACATGGTGAGAAAGTACTACGAAGAGGACGAACGCGAAAAGAAAAAAGCCCTTGCAGGGTGGAAAAACGTGCAGGAGATGTACGAGTATTACAAAATATCCGCATCGGTACAGACGGTGCTTGGACACGGGGTAGCCCTGTACACATCGGACGAGTATTTGAAAGAGCCCCCAAAAGAGTTTGTGGAAAGACTTACCACGTACTTTAGAAGCGTTGCAAAAGCGAGCGGGGTTTTTTCGAAGGGAAACTCGCCGTTCTTGTACCCGAAATACGGGATCAGCGAAATATCGCAGGGGTTTGCGAGACTATCTGCGGTAAAGGGGGGAACCACGAGAATGAGCACGCAGATCAAAGAGATGGCAAGAGAAGAGGACAGATACGTTATGAAAATAGAAACAGACGGGGTAGAGGACGTGGTGCACACGAAATTCATCATTGCTAACGACGAGTACTACGCGAGCGTTCCGGGATCGTTCGGAAGAGAGATCCACACGCTAAGGGGAATATACGTTCTAAAGGGAGGGGAGCAGGCGAAAAGCAGACAGGGGCTGGTTATTTCGGGAAACGGTGGACCGGACCTGTTCGTTCTAATCGTTGGGGCGGAAGAGGAAGTGTGCCCAGCCGGGTACTCGATTGGGTATCTCACGCAGGAGTATGCACCGAATAGCGAAAAAGACATGGGTGGAGTTGAAGATGTCGAAAAAGAGCTGGAAGAGCGCGCAGCGCCAGTAACAGCACAGATGTATTTGTGGAACTATTCGATTGTGCAGTCGGTGTTCTGGGTAGACTCAGCAGTGGAGGGGGTGCCTGGCATAGATCCCTTGATAGTTCCTCTTAGGCCGATGGATAGTACAGTCGATTTCCGAACAGTCCACAAGGAGGTAGAAGATGTTCTGGACTATGTGCAAAGAGCGTGAGAATATGATGGTGATGTGGTGGTGGTGTGGTAGATAGGATAGTGAGTGTGGTGATGTGATGGAGTGGTATATTACGATATCAGGATGGTATGACGTTAGGATATCAGGATATCAAGATTTTACGATACTATTGTAGAGCTCATACCAAAGACTAAAGATATTGATTAAAAGTTACTTACTTAGCTACTGCGCGGTCTGCAAATTATTCGCTTAACTACTCTACTATCTACATCTTAACTACTCTACGTTCTGCAGCTTACCTGCCCTACTGTCTACAAATAGAAAAATTTAACTTTGTATACAGAATGATTATAAGCTTCCGTCCTAAACATGAGAGGCTCTTGAGAGAAATATACAAGAAAGACGGAACAGTGGACGAGCAAAAGCTCTCGTTCTTCAAGCACTACCTCCAGCAGCAGCCAATGAAAATATCCGAGAGCATGAACATTCTCAAAGAGTACACGAAAAAATACTCGAATGGAGGAAACATTGAAAAACACCTTACAACAATGGAGATCTCGTCCTGCTTGATACAGGAGTACTCGATGTTCTGCACGTCTTTTGAAATATCGGCGCTGCGTCTCATAAAAACACATTTGAAGGAGACTCTCCGAATAATTAACAAGTCGAAAGACGCGGACATGGCAATTGAGAAAAGCAAAGAGGAGCTGAAAAAGTGCTTCGATCTGTTCTCGTACGCTGGCACAAGAAGCTCGAAGGCCGAGAAGATCACCACGCACATCTTTCTTGCGCTTGCGAGCTCTATCGATGCGGGATTTTTGTCAGTTAGGGAGAATCCACCGAAAAACAACGAAATATACGAGAACCTGAACAGGATGTACTCCGGAAAGTGGAACATATCCTCAACAAACATAAAAAAGGAGATAGAAGAGGAGAGAACGAATCCAGAGAGGGAGCGGGAGAGAGAGCAGGAAGAAGAGTCGTACAGCACAGATTCAACAGGGTCCAGCAACTTCGCAGATAATTCTTGCAATTACACAGATGATAGATCCTCGTCCTCTTCGCTATTTCTGGACTCAGATACGCAGGACGCGCAAAAGCCCGGAGCAGGTAAAAAAAGCTCGGACAGGGGTACCGAAAAGGATAAGGGCAGAGAAGAAGAGGAGGCGAAAAACAGAGAGAGAAAACAGGCAGAATCTAGCACGGCTGCAAATGGCAATGAGCAAAAAGCGAGCGTGCCAACTGATGGAAACATAAAACAGGCCAAAAATGGCGCGCAAAGTGAAGATGGCACTGGAGGTAGTACTGGAGATGGTATGAGGGATGTCACTAGGGATGGTATGGGAGATGATATGAAGGATATTAATGGAGATGGCACTGGAGAGGGTACTACAGGTGCTACTGGAGATAGCACTAGAGATAGCACTATAGCCCAAGGTGAAGCTCAATTAGAAACAAATAGCCAAAACAGCATCCCACACGGTGCTACCTCGACGCCGAACGAGACCCCTGAGATCAGGACAATCGGCGATGCGATAAATGAAAACGGGAACGCAGTGGCATCGACGGACCTGAACATCCCAGGTGGAATAGCGAGTACAGTTACATCGAGCGCAATCATGAACTCTTTAACTGGACTATCGATTTCGCATAACACGCTTCCTGTTTCGATAAGGGGAGAGATAACCAAAACGTTTATATCTTCGGAAAACTTCGTGGTGGAGTCGAGCGACATGGAGAAAACGAGCTCAACGGATTTTTTCAAGCTCTCTCTTCTCAACACGATCATCAAGACGTCTGGGCTTCTGATACACCACACGGAAAAGAAGCTGCACTCCCTGAACAACGCGCTTGTCAAGGCAGCGCCGTTCAACGCAGAGATCAGACAGGAGATCTTTACGTCGTATTTCCAAATGCTATCGCCAACTTCTGTGCCGCTGGCTGTTAAGCAGGTGATCGAGATAGCGAGCGTGCGAAAGATACCGAACATACACAAGGTGCTGTACTCGATGGTAAACAACGACCTGTACTCCGATCTGATCATACAGTCGAACGTTATCTTGACGCAGTACAAGACAAAGATATTCGAGGGCGGAGAGGTCGAGGCGAGGCGGGAGGCGTTTGCCTTTCTTCTGCTGCAGACCGTTCTGTTTGTTAACAGCGTGCAGGTGAGCATTCCTCCCGCGAGAATGACAAAGAGCTTCTACTTTCTGCTGCGCGCGCAGTTTCCGAAAAAGAGCCTATTCAGAAAGATCGTTATAGGAGAGGCAGACCTGCAGGAGAGATCGCTGACTATCAAGTACTTCAAGCTGTTCATATCGAAGTGCTTAGATAAGGAGATTGTATTTCTGTCGCTGCTGAGAAGAGCGTTCCAGAAAGAGGCGGGAATAGGGAACTCGAGCGTGCCGTCCGATTTGAAGCTGATAATCGCGAAGGAGCTCCAGCAGAGCCTCAGCGAGACGGGGAAGTGCACGTCGCTTGCGCTGCTCGATTTTCTGCTGGACATCGCGTGTTCGCCGCAGCTTCAGTTTAGAGAGCACATCAACAAGTCGCTGGAGAAGATGGTGGAGAAGGAGGTGCTTGGGAAAAGATCGCAGTTTGAGGAGCCGAAAAGACTCAGCACCTTTGCAAGAATCAGGACGCACGCGATGGAGCACGGGGGGCTCTACGTCACGCTGCTGAAGAAGGCGCTGCCAACGATCACGAAGGGGGAGGTGCGGACCGTTGCAGGCGTTTTTTCGACGATCAACGACCACTCCGGGCTGGAGGAGTGCGGGAAGTACATCGACATATCCGAGAGCGTGTCGTACTGCCTGGAGGAAGATCAGAAGCTGTGCAACAAGGAGGGAAGCGCGCACGGAAGCAGCGTGAAGTCCGGGACAACGTTCAGCGGCGTGCGAAAGAGCTCGATAAGGCTTTTTGATATATTCAAAAGACTCAAGTGAGTTTTTGAGCCGCTTATCTGGCGTGTTCTATATTTCAAAATAACGCCGGGACTTTCTGAGCGAGCTGCCGCATCCTGTATCCTACGCTGGGTGCCGAGCGTCTTATTTGGAGCAGGCGCAGAGGTATTTAGATGTTTTAATAAATCAAGAGTGATTGTTAGATATGGGTGGTATCAGGGGCGCAGTAGAGTGGCAATGTGGGGCTGGTTGTAGGACTTTGTCGTGGCGAGGCATCTGTCTCTTGGCTGTGAGGTGCCAAGCGAGCATTTTTTCACTTCTGGCAGCTCCGGGATAAACGCTCAGTTTTCACACCGGAAAGTGTTCCGTACTTTTTTATTCAAAGATATCGGAAGCTTTTCAAACTCGGGCCGGAATAAAAACACCAGAAAACACGAGCTAGAACCGGCAGAATGGGGACAACAGGGGGCGCAGAGATGGTGACAGACGTGCATTCTGGCCCTGCAACAGTCTCAACTATTGGAGCATAGTGTTGATGTCTATCCATACAGATCTCAAACACTTCAAATTTACCTCTACATAGACAATTCAAATTCAAATAAACATGACAAACTCAAGCAACGACTCAGCGACCAATATTAACAAATAAAGACTCACCCGCTTGCACCACCACCGCTCCACCCCCGCTTCATGGGTACTTCGCGCCATTCCACACGCATATTCAAAGATATTTTACAAAAATACATGAAGAGAATACGAAGCAAGAAAATAGAGAATGACAAGAAGCTGAGCGTTCTCTACGAAAAAGACCTAGACGCGTCTAGAATCCAAGAATACTCAAAAACAACCTTCACCACCGGCGTAGAAAAAGACGAAGAAGAGGAGCACCACCTCAAGGCAGTAATTTCCGGAAGAGAAGAGGCCATCCCCACGCCAAGAATAGAGAAAAAGCGCGCACCGTGCGACAGCAGCAGAAAAGAAAAGATAAAAGCAGAAGAAGACCTCGAAGAGTACCTGAAAGACATTGGAGACGTGGAAAACGCGTCGCTCAGCCAAGCCCAGCCTGCGCAAGACGCGATTGCACAAAGCGAAGAAGATCTCCCAAAAACGCTCCATCCGTACGTTTGCTTCCGTCGCAGGGAGATAAAGTCGCACAGGAAGACAAGAAAACTCGAAACCTCCATAGAAAAGATAAAGAGGCTGAAGGTAGACCTGCAAATGATGAGAAGGCTTGCAGAGCTGTCCATGCAGAGAGACACCTATCTCGTGCAGCACCTGAACACAATCCTGTCCATATTCAACATATGCAGAGAAATGAACAAGAGGCTCGACATAGGCGTCCTGAACATAAGCGAGTCCATACTAAGAGACATCCTGTTTACGAAGCTAATCAGCAAGAACGACCTGTTCTACAAAAAAATCCCGTCGTTCACCAACCTTTACAGCTGTAGAAAGAGCATAGGCAGCCTGAAAAAGCTAATTAAGGCAGGACCGCCGCAGGAAGAATGCATCGACCTCACAAAAAAGGAGATGGACTATCTAAACACCTATCTGTAACTCGCAAAGTCCAGTTACAAGATAGAGTCTCTTTTGGATGTAATATACTGTCATGTATTAGCATGTGTTATACCGCCATCGAGCCCGCCGGCATATTTAACAGACCTCCAAATTGGTCAGTATCCTAATAAGGCAATTCAGGTAAAAACACGCGATAAAATAAACGACCACTAAAATAGTAACGAACCCTTCTCATCTGCTGAATCTGAGACATAGAACGTTGTAAAGAGCGCACATACAGACCCGCATCAAAGCGTAGGACAATTACTGTTGACCATGGGTATTTAAGTGAATAATTTTCAGTAAATCCTCTAGTCTTTGATATGGGGTCTACAATTACTACCAAATGTGAGTGTAAATACCCACAACAGCACATATCTATGATGAGGAATGCGGCGCCACCATCAGCACCGCCTAATCATTACGATAATAGCGCACTGCCAGCAGTACCGCCATATCCGCACCACCTACCAGTACCACTCCGCCATAAATTGAAATGAAATACTCTCCGCATCCTCTGCCATCTCTTATCAAAGGCTCTTTATTAGATAGCACCGATAGTCTCTCCAGATCTACTGCTCCTCTGCCTCTGCTTCCGCCTTGACGTGTGACTTGAGCTTTCCGTAGAAGTCCTTCTTCTCCTGCGAGGTCTGGAACCTTCCTGCTCCGATCTTGGAAGACGTGTCGATGAACTTGATGGTCACAGGCTCCGAGTTCTGTCCCTTAAACTCCCTCTGCGCAATCTTCCTCAGCACCAAAACTCTTTTCCTCGGTCCCGTAACCGACCCTTTGATCATCACGAAGTTGTCCATAACGTTTCCGTAACCGACAAATCCTCCCATCGGGTTGATCGTTTTTTCGGTTAGATCGAACTCTGTCTTGCACGCTTCCTTGTCCTGCCCGTTTCCGATGAGGTAAACGCGCTTGTTTGTCAGAACTCTGTGGTGGAACCCAAGCTGTCCTGCTCTTGCCACTGAGTACATCACTCTGCTCGGGTGCCACGCCCCTATGCACGCAACCTTCCTGATACCCTTGTTGGTTTTTCGCGGGAGAATGCGCGTGCCCCATCGCTTTGTGCATCCCTGGAACCCTTTTCCCTTCGTCACGCCGATGATGTCGAGCATCTCTTCTCTCTTGCAGACTTCGCCAACCGACACTTCCCTTTCGAAGTGTCCAAGTGCAAAGTCTATCTTCTCCTGCACCGTGCCTCCGTTTAGCTGCGACTCCATGATGTGCGCCTTCTTGGTGTTGAGCGCCCGGATGTCCATAGCCTTGCTGTGGATCAGCACCCTTATCACGTCTGCGTTTTCGCGTATCTCTTTGATCTGCTCCTCCACCACTCCGTTCTTGTACTTCAGCGGGTAGTTCGACAGCGCCGTCTTCTTCGACATGTTGTACTTCTTGTAGTATCTTCTCTTCACAGACTCGTCGATGTGCTCTGCCAGAACCGTCTTGATGACTTTCAGGCCCTGCGGCGTTTTCTTGTACCCTATCATTCCAAACACTACACAGTTCGGCGTTTCCAATATCGTCACAGGGTCTATTATTTCTCTTTTCGAGAGCTTGCTTGCCTCTCTCTCTCCAACTCTCAGCACGTGCGTCATTCCTGCCTTGTATGCGAAAAAGTTCGTGAGATGCACAGGCTGTGTCTCATCATCCGCCGGATATGAAGACACTCTTGGCCTTATGCTCTTTGCCCTCTTCCTCGGAAGGAACGCAAGAGATCCGTGTCTTGGTGCTTCGTATTTTCTGTGACTCATTCTACAGGGTGTCAAAAAATTAAAAAAAAGTAGCTTCGAAAGCAACGGCCGCTCTTTCAGTAAAATTTCTCTCTAGCCAATTAGGTCTGCAGGATGGTATTGGAGTGGTAGGGTTGTAGTGGGGTGGTAGGGTGATGACGTGGTAGGGTGATGACGTGGTAGGGTGGTGTTATAGTTGGGTGGTAGGGTAGGGTAGGATGATATGATGGTAGTGTAGTGGTAGGGTATCAGGATAGCAGGGTGGTATGATGGTATTATCGTATTATGGTAATGTGGCGGTATGTTGAAGGATAGTATTATGGTAAAGTGTTAACTAAACTACATTAGTATTATAGTAGTATGACAGTATTATGGTAATGTGGTATATCGTAGGATAGCAGGATAGCACTAGACGAGAAACCGCGGGATGTTTTCTGAGATGGCTGCCTAAGCGGACAAACTATCCCCATTTGGTTCCAAAACGCTTACCCATCGAATATTCCGGTAATTATCGCATTTAGTCCATCTCTTGATACTTCTCGTCTTTTGCTAAGACTTTGTAGCGCCTAACGCACTCCTGCTCCTCCTAGCCGCATCTACGCTACGCAACACCGTCCGTATCAAAAACAATTTATTACTGAACTATATCCCTATTTTGATCCTCTTTTGTTTTTCTTATCCGGCTTATCTACGAACTTTTCTATCTTCTTTTCTACCGCACACATCCATATCCTTGTTTTGTACATTTTGTACAGCTCCTTAACTAGTTCCCTGAAATCCACCCTCTCGTTACTTCTGAAATAGAACGTGAGCTTGTTTCTGTCCCACTGGTACTCCGCCCCAACTATGTCCATCATTAGTTTTTTTATCTCGACTTTCTCTTTGCACGTGTTGAACGCTTCTATTTCCAGCTCGTTTTGTTCGAGAAGCATCAGCTTGTCCTGCTCCGTTGCGATTCTGAAGATCTTTTTTGGCTCCACCGATCCTACCCCGTGCTTGTACGCCGTTTCGTAGAGGCTTTTTTCCGAAGACAGCCCGAGAATAACCGCTCCGCAGTCCTCTCCCCTGTCGGCTGCGATGATAACGAACGCTCCTTTTGTCAGCGCAAACCCTTTGTACACTCCAAAACACCTTCTGCCGCTGCCGAACTGAACGATGCATATTTTATCTGCTGGATTTTTGTCATTTACCTCTATCTGTGCCTCATTCGCTATTTCGCCTTTCGAGCTGTCCTGGAGAATAACTGGGTCGAGCGAGTGTCTTCTGAGGGAGCTGAGCGTGTCTTTTTCTACTTTTACCCTTTCCGGGTGGGGGGATGCGCCTTCTTTTAGCGTTTGGTACAGGAGCTTGTACTGTTCTTCGTTTTCTTCGAAGCCGAGGCGTAGAGCTAGGCCGGAGATTGCAGAGGTGGACATGCTTCTCTTCTTTTCCTCTTGCGGCTCCTGTTGGCCTCTTTGTTTTAGAGGGTCTAAAATACTTGCCGCTAATTGCACGTCTCCAACGATGCTTCTGGCTCTGGCTCTACCAAGCGAGGCGTTTCCCACTGTTTTCCAGTCTTTAATACTCTCATTTGTAGACCAAATGCTGTCGCTTATAAGCGGAGAATGCGGTGATGGCTTCTGTCCTTTCTCTCCCATTGCTTTCAATTTATTTTTAATTGTTATCGCTATTATAGTGAATTTCTGAGATTTGTGCAATACAGGAATTGTGTTCAAATTGAGGGGGTGTGTAGTTTTCAGATCTAGACTGTAATAGATGGCAAGGGGTCTTAATGAAGGTGGTTTGCGGGTGGGTGGGGAGTGGAGGTCGGATTTTTATGGTGATTTTTGTGATCTTTGAGATTGATAAGAGAATTTGCACAAGTACAGGCGTTAAACCGTTTTTTTGCAATTTTTGTTTTGCAGGGCGTGCTGACAGTTTGTGTGACTATCAGTGAAAACTTGCGGGCGCGCCAGAGGGTTGTTGTTGGGCGTGGAGCGGTTATGGGAGCAGCTGCCGGGTAGGGCGGCTATAGTAGAGTTTGGGAAGCGCAGCGGCATTTTATTAAGAAAGAGTGGTAGTAGTGAAGCGGGTAATGACGAGTAGTAGGAGTAGGATGGGATTAGCACAAACATCACGCATAGCCATGAACAGCACCACCTATGCCCATGAACAACATCCCCCCATCCATCTCTCGACTTATCTGGATCTGTTATTAGGCAGGTATTTTCACAAGTCATATCTCAGGCTAACAATTAACGGCCAAACCAGTAAATTTTTTGATTTAATCAACTAACGGCATATTTCGTTTTACCTCCGCTCTCCTCTCTGCTACTATCTTTTGGATCCTATTTACTGTCTCCTCCACTGTCAGGTGGCTGTTATCCAGAAGAACTGCGTCTTGCGCTTGGATCAGCGGACTGTGCGCTCTGCTCGTGTCTAGATGGTCTCTTTCTCTTATCTCTCTTTTGATATTCTCGAGGCTTTCTTCCTTTTGCTCCTGCGCTCTTCTCTGCGCTCGCACGTCCACGCTTGCAACGAGGAAGATCTTCAGCTCTGCGTCCGGAACAACCACCGTGCCGATGTCTCTTCCCTCAATAACGATCCCAGGGACCGAGTATTTCTGCGCTAACTGTTTCTGTATGCCTGTGATCTTTTCTCTTATTATCGGGTACTTCGCAACAACCCCAACTGCGATGTCTATTTCAGGCGTTCTAAGAAACTCCGTTATGTTCTTTCCTTTTACGGTAACTTCGTTGTTTTCTATTTCTGGATCGAAGTCTTCTATTATTCTCGAGGCTTCTTCAGACCCCTTTTCCAGCATCTGCTTCACCCGCTCCAACGAAGAAGACCCCGCGGTGCTCTCTGCCGCCCTATCGAGAAGAACTCTCGAAAGCGCCCTGTACAGAATTCCCGTGTTAAGATGCGTAAAAGACAGCCGCTGCGCAAGAAAAGATGCAAGCGTTGACTTCCCTGCCCCTGCCGGCCCATCTATCGCGATTCTAAACGGACGTCTTCTCTCTTCCTGTGGAGCTGTTGCTTTCGGCATGGCTTAAAATAAATTTAGCGGATATGTGCGAGGGTGTTAGGGGGTATCTTGGTGGGTATGTGAGAGGGTGTTGAGAGGGTATGTACAAGAGTATCTGGGGGAATTGTGTGAACATTGGCATCTCTTAGGGCTAGATGGCGAACATGGTTATGTGGTAATTTGGGATTTACACCAACACCACAAAAACACCACAACAACAAGACTACCCCTGTACGCTGCAATCGAGCTGAAGACCTCTCCAGAATTCTCGAATGGTATCTTGGAGCTCAAACGCGGTGTTCTGGAACCCTTCTGTGAAATACTCCAGATAGACCATCGGTACCGTTATGTTTTTTTCTCTTCCGTTTTCCATAACGGTTATATCTACGTAGGTGTGCCGCTTGGAGTATTCAAAAACGATTTGGTCTTTGCTGGCGCTGGGGTGCGCTTTCTGTCCTGCGCTCTGCTCGTCTTCGGGATTTGGCGTATTTGGCTTGAGCGCGAACTTCAGCGTGTCTTCCGGAAGCGCGTGGTTGTTTTCCGGCCAGTAATGCTGCGAGTACACGAAAGACCGCGCTGATGCTCTTTCGGAAACCGCCACAGCGCTCGAGCCTTTGAACGCGCTGAGAGAGTCTTGCAGCGCCCGCTCTTCGCTGATTAGCGGGCCGCAGAACCTTTCGAAGTCTCCTTTGATTATGTTGATATTCGCTATTCTGCACTGCCCAATCTTCCCTTCGAGGATTCTCAGAAACTTTTGGCGCGTTGTTCTGTCCAGCACGTAGTCTCTGGAAATACTTAGCGCTAATGTCTCGATCATGCTGTCGTACGGTATCAGAGATAGCAGAAAATCGAGAATATCGCCTTGGAACGATGCGGGGCCGTGTGCGCCTCCGTCTTCCTGCCCTGAGGAGTTTGAGTCTTCGATTATTTCGTCGATCCTCATCGAAACCCCGTAGAAAAGCATCTCTGCGCCCACTACGGGCCCGAACTTGAGAAGTATCTCGGATAGAACGGGTCTGATGTGCTGTATAACCGGATTCAGCAGAACCAAAGTGAAGTCTATCTTTACAAGGCTTATGTGCATCGATATCACCTTGTCTATAACGGTTTTTATGCACTGCGGCGTCTCTATCTTTTTGGAGAGAGAGTCTGCGATGTACTTGACAAGAGAGCACATGCCTTCGGAGTCTTTCACAAGGTGTCTGAGCGTTTCTGAGTGCGCGGTGCTGTTGATATAGTCGAGCACGTTTTCTCGGTTCTGTTCTAGCATCGTTCTTGCGACTATCGAAATAGCGTCTGCTGTGTCTATGTTTATCACGTTGAGGATGGAGAGGAGCCTGCTGTTCTGTTTCTGTATGGCCTCAAAGGTCGTTTGCGGCTGCGAGGCTGCTAGGTCCTTAAGCAGCTGGACTATTTCGGACTCGTCGAGCAGGTTGTATTTGTAAAGTCTTCGGTACATTTTCGACTGTTTTGTACAGGAGACTTCCTCGACCGAAAGTTCGATGTCTTTTTTAACACAGGACCTGATGACGCCTTTTTTCTTAAGTATTGCTCCGACGTAGTTGAGGAACCCCTTTGTCTGCTCTTTTGTGTATATCTCTAGAATATCAGATAGCGAGAGACTCTCTTCAAGGGAGAGCTTTTGCAGACTTGTTTGTGTCTTGAAAAACCCCGTGCGCTTAAGGGTTGGCCTGTGCGCTGAGTGTACGCCCATTGTTTACAGGAAAATAAAATCCACTAAATATGGGCCAGTGTTACTCGATTAGAGATAAACGTAGACTGGGTCTTTTATTAGGGTGGAGCGGTAGAGTAGGGTGGTATAGCGAGGTGAAATAGTGGGGTGACATAGTGGGGCAGTATATTGGGGTGATATAGTGGGATTCCATGGCATAGCGGCATGGCATAGTAAAATGAAACAGTGCAATGGAATAATACTAGCGGTCATTCCAACCAATGGCAGCCTGTAATGGTTAGCGGATAATACTAACAAACAATGGCCATGCATCAATAGCAACCCACTAGCTATCCAAACAATGACCATGCATCAACAGCCACCTACTGGCCATTCAGACAACGCTCATCCAACCAACACCTGCCGTTGTAAATCCGCGGCTGTCGGATCTCTCAGTTGGTCATTTCTCTCCTGTACGCGCGCATAGTCTCTTCTATCCGCACGAACAGCCCGTAAATTGCTCTTGGCTCTTCAAAAAGGCCTTTTGAAACTGTCTCTTCTATCTTCTCTGCGAGCTGCGTCTCTTTCATGTATTTGCGAATCGCTTTGTCTTCTATTTGCAGCATCACCAAGACTATTTTTGCCGCTATCACCTGTTTTTCGCCTTTCTCGGTGCGAAACACCTCTTCTATGCTAAACAGCAGCCCTGACTCTATTGCGTACAGCTTGATGTGCGCAGTCATCCGCGTGGTCAGATACAGAAGGATCTTCAGATGGTGCTCTGTTAGTATGTGTTCTGTTCTGTACATTCGCCATCTGCCCTGCGAATAGAACCTCGGGCGCCCCGCTTTCTCAAATATCAGCGGCAGGTACTTCGTTAGTATCAGCGAAATTTTTGTGTTTTTTATCGAAAAGCATCCCATAACTATTTCTGAAAAGTACCAAGACCTTTCGGAATCTTTTTTCTCGACCGAGCTCTGGAGCTGTTTGCAGAGCCTCGCAAGCAGCCCGGTGTCCGGCTCAAGGTGCTCGAATACGGAGTTTGGCAGGTACTTTGCGGCTATTTGCACAATGTACGCGTCATTTAGATCTTCGAACTCGGTGCATTTTTCTATCAGCTTCGTGCGGTGGAGCACGCAGAGGAACTCTTTTAGCATCGACTTATCGGAGCACTCGAGCTGCGCAAGCGCGTTTCGGATCTCTCCCTTGCTCATGTTCTGCGGTATTTCGGTATTTCCGATAAAGCTGAGCGTCTCTGCCTGGCTTTTCTGTATCAGTTTGTCAAGGCCTCGGACTTTCCCCAGACTGAGCACTCCCGTGTAGAAGTGCTTTTCAAGCCACTGCAGCCGCCTGCTGTTCTCCACAAACTCTTTTCTAACGTATTTTCCGATGCCAACGGTTTTTTCGTACGGGATGGAAAAGAGCTTAGATACCGTTGGAACGTTCGAGACGAGGAAGCTGAAGATCTCTGGCGTGTGTATGTATCCAAGCTCTTTGACAATTTCCTGCGCTGTCTCTTTTCTGCCTTCCTGGACGGTGCGAGCTACTATTCCGAATATATCCATTGAGCGGACGACTTCTCCGGACTTCTCGCGGGAGGACAGAAGAGACGTGACTTTCTTGACGCGATCTCCGGTGCTGTCTGCTCTGATCCACTCTTCGAGGCGGGTCTCTATCTCTTCCTGCACGGCTTCTAAATGTGAGCTGTTTTCGTCCGTGCTGATGACGTATTTCTCAGTTCCATTTTTGCACGCAATTAGTGTGCTGCTGTTCAAATAGTCGATGTAGACCACTAGATCGAAAGGTATCTCCGTTATTTTGCTGTTTTCTTCAAATAGCAGTCCGTTGCGGGCGGCTGAGAATGCGCCGGAGTGGTGGGAGGTGGTGCCGTTGGCTATATGGGAGAGGAGAATAGCGAAACTTTTCATAATTAAAACAAAATGAGCAAGCGCGAAGTAAATACGGAGAGGCTCTATGGGGAGATAGCGAGGATGGTCGAGAGCTGCGAGATGTATTGCAGAGAGAACAGGTACATGGGGGAGTGTTCAAGGGCAAGGGGGGAGATGCTCAAGCGAGCGTGCAGTCAGAGGATATGCAAGATGCTAGGGGAGATAAAAAGGCTGGCAGAAAAGAGAAGAGAAGGTGGTGGTGATGCTGGTGATGGTAAGGGTGGTAGTGGTGATGGTGGTCTTATTGGTAATGCTGGTAAGGGTGGTCTTAATGGTAATGGCAGTGGTAATGCTGACAGTGGTAATGGCATTGTAGGATCTGAAAAAACTTTGAATTGCCAAAAAAGGAAGTCTTTTGGAAGTGCAGATCTGATAGGGAAGAGATTGAAAAAGAGCTGGAAAGGCGATGGAGTAGGCTACAGAGTGCCGTTTGGAGAGCCGGGGTTGAAGGACGTATACATGAAGGCGAAGATTAAAGGAAGCTACGCAGAGTTTCTGCGGGATATTCTTGGAGAGGCGGGGGAGGAAGGAAGAAGAAGAGTCTACAGGTCGGATTACGAAGAGATACGCGTCAAGATAAGGGTTCTGAAATATTTGAAGTCCGTCCAAAAACTGCAGGTATTGCCAAAAGCGGAAATAGACACGAAAAGATTTGAGGGGTTGGAGGAGTCGGTGTTCTGTGTTGCGTGCAGAAGAGCGATACACAAGAAAATGACCAGGAGGCACGCCGCGGCAAAAGCGCACGCTGGAGAAGCGCCGGTGTATTTCAAAATATCGCGTATCTCTGCAAAGCTTCTTTTGCGGAGAGTCGCGCAGTACGCCGCCGTGTTCAGAAAAGAGATAGAACACGCAGTGCAGGCAAGAAAGAGCGCAGAGAGCCCCAGAATAGAAAAAATAGATCCAACCAGAGAAAACTTTTCAAAACAACCCCGAAGAAAATTTTTATCTGAAATCCCGAAATTCACGTGCGATATCTGCAACAAGGCGTTTTCAGAAGAAAAAGAGTTTCTGAAACACTTCAGAAAAAAGCCGCACCAATCTAACCTCAAAAAAACGCTCAAAGAGCAAAAGATCCCACACCCCACCCCAAAAGCCTTCGAAGGAATCGCCACCAAAGAAAGTATATTACAGCGGATACAAACCATCAGCGCTGCTTTTGGCAGCCCAGCGGTATCTTAGAGGCCCCAATTGCACGCGCAGGACCGTCCCCCTAGGCAGAAAATAAACCACCACTGCTGGTAACGCTCAGTTGGCAACTCTTCCAGTCATCTCAACAAGTACATCGCACCTAAATCCGATAGTTACCCTATCAGAATACGCCAAAAGTTCCCACGCCAATTCAACCACCTCTACCACTCCGATACCATACCCACCTAGTCCAGCAGCCTATCAGAATATGACAATAGCTTAGATGAGCATCTACCCGCCAATACACTGCACCGTTCCACTACCAACACACAAATTACGTACTATTTTGGTTTTCCCACGGGGTTGTGTAGTGTAGCGGTATCACCTCAGACTCTGAATCTGATAACCCGAGTTCGACCCTCGGCACGACCATTTTTTATTTTTCAGCACGCCCACCCCGCTCTGCCTTTTCTCAGTATCTCCTTCTCCTCCCTGCTCAGGTGCCTCTCTCCCTTTTCCCCTAGCTCTTTCGAGTGCTTCACCACCCTTCTTCCGTGCATCGCTCTCACGAGCTCTCTCACGTCCTCGCTGACAATCGAATTATCCTCTATTTTTTCGATCAGTGTGTAAATAACGGTGTTTTCAAGGTTGCAGAAGTCTGGCGCGCCCTCTATTTCCATTTCTAGCTCTTTCTGAACGAGTTTATCGATGCTAACGTGGCTTGTCGCGGTAAGGCACTCCACCATGTGGTACGGCAGGAGGATTTTCTTATCTTCGCTTTTCTTCCCTTTTATGATCTCTTGGATGTTCTGGTCGTTCTTGTCAGCCAGCAGCTCCACTCTGATTAGCGCTCCTTCTGCTAGCGCGTCTTTTATATTGTAGTACTCCATTTTTTTTATGCGCATCAAGCTGAGCGATCTTATACCGGAGGACGGAAGCCTGGTGGAAAAAGGGACGCTTTTCGCGCTCCGCGAAGACAGAAGGAGAAAAGAGATAGAGCAGGAGCTGGAGGAGCTGAGAATGCAAGAAGAGCGCGAGAAAATGGACGTGCGAGAAGAGCGGGAAGGCGAGACGATAAACGCGATTTTAGAGCTTGCAGGAGAGACAGAGCTGGAAAAAGCGCTGCAGCGAATAAGATACACGAAAGAGGAGATAGAGGAAACAGGAATAAAGAGAAAAAGAAGAATAGAAGAGTCGAAGCAGGCGGTGAGAAACGCGTGGGTCAGAAACATAAAGAGCAGGTCGTACAGGAAGATCAAGAGACAAGAAAAGCAGAAACAGCTTCTGGACATCGCGCAAATAGAGGCAAACGCAGCAGCCGGGCAGGTGAGTATCGAAGATGCAGCGTACAGCCTAAAAGACGCTGAAAAAGAAGAAGAGAGAAGAAGCGCGCAGAGAGGCGCAGAGGAGGCACTGGGAGAGTCTTTGAACAGGATGGAAGAGGTTGAGGAGAGAAAAGCCGAAAAAAGCAGAAAAATAATCACGTGCCATCGGTACACGCGAGAAAAAGAGGACGGCGTTGGAGCAGAAGAGGACGCAGCAGATATGCGCAAACCAACGCAAATGGAAAAGATTCTCGACTTAGAAGAATTCTACGCAGAAAAGGTCCAGGAGGTAGAAAAAGACAGGCCAAAAAACATAGAGGAGGTTGTGCCAGGATGGAACGCGTGGGGAGGCGAAGAGATAGAGCCTGTTAGAAACGCAACAAACACCAAAAAGATAAAGAGAGCGGGTGTGGACGCTACAAGAAGAAAAGACTTCGGAGTTTCCCATGTAATTTACAACGAAAGAGCATCGCAGAGCAGAAACCCTAAGTACGGGGTGAAAAGAGTGCCGGCGGGGTACGAGAACCAGGAAGAGTATTCGGACGTGCTGGACCTGCCGCTTACGGACTCGCAACAGCCGCTGGTGCTGCTAAATAAGTTAATCAAAGAGGAGGAAAACAGAAACAGATAGGCAGACGGGACGGGAATGCAGTTATACGAAGCGGTGAACGGAGCTGCACGTACAGGTGCGTTCGGATATAACTGGGCAGTGGTGAGAATAAATTTAGTTCCGATAGATCCGAAGAAGCGTAAATGCGCAGGCACCCCGCCTATCGATTTGGAGAGCATTATGAGAGCTGATGTCAAAGAGTAAAAGACGTGAGTATGATCTACAACTTAACTATCCTATGATCTATAACTTAGCTACTCTACATCCTACAACTTAACCACCCTACAGCCTACAATTTATACCACATCGATTAGCTTTTGGCGAATGAAAAAAACTAATAGGACGCTTGCTCTGCTCTCATCCATTGCAAGGTACAGCATAATTAGGCGCAAGGATAGGCCAGAGGCTATGAAGCGAATAGGGAAGAGAATAGGAAGTAAGATTCCTGTTGTCTTTAGTCTAGATAGGTCTTTGGTTGGGAGGTCGCAGGACAGCTGGGGAGGAGTGATATGTACAAAAATACTTCCCCTATTTGGAATTAGCGGTGCAACACACGGAAGATCGAAGCACTCGCAAAGAGTCGTTGTAAAAATACAAAAATCATGGGAGACAAGGGACCAGCAGCTGTACCTCCCAATAATTCCGTGGGTTATTGAGCGGATTTTTGAGGGGTGGTCTATACCGATAAGCATCGAGATCCAAGTCGATAAAAGCATCTTGTTTGCGATATCGGAAAGAACGCTGCTGGATTAGCGCTGGCGGGTTGGCGTGTTGATGGGTTGGCGTGTTGGCGTTTATGCAGACCTCTTATCAAAGAGTAAAGATGTTTTTAAGGTCCAAAATTTATTGATTGTGTTGGCCGTGGTGTATTTAAATGGATAGTTTGTTGGCCTTGGGGTATATAAGTGAATAATTTTTAAATATCTTTTACCCGTTGATATGAACTCTGCATAAATATCTTTCACCTTCGATACGATATCCACCAATTCATCTTTTATCGGAAAATTTTACCTATTTATACTCACATTGATTAAATCTCCATCGCGTCCCATCCTCTCCCCGCTCCCACAAACTGCTCCTCGCTCTAAAATATGTTAGCGTGGGTTATTCGCTCAAATACTCCCGTCAACGTATTCAAATGCCTATCGAACCAACAGCTGTCGCAAAAGCATATCGCCAATGACCAGTGCTAAAACTTTATTTACAATATCGTTTAACCGCATTCTTTCACTCTGTCTATCTCTCTAAATAACCTTTCTTACATTTCTACTATCTCTTCCTGTGCGCCTCTCTAGCTGCCCCTCTCTAACTATAAATTCTCCTTCTCTTTTTTCCCTCTTGACTTGGGCGCTTGGAACTCCGGGTTGAGCTTCCAAAACCCCCCCTTGCCGGGATCTGTTAGAGGCCTTTTTACCTTGACAAACATCCTGTTTAGCGAAAGATTGTGCCTAATCGAGTTCTGCCAAGCCGGATCTGCCGTTCTGTAGTACGGAAAGCTGTCTTTTATCCATTTGTAAATTTCGCTTAGGCTTAAATGCCCTTCTGTGCTCTCGCTTAGCGCCTTTTTAATTAGAACAGCGTACGAAAATGGCGGTTTGTGGCCTGTTTTAGAGTCGCTGAACACGCCTTCCGGATTCAGCTCAATTTCGTTCAAATGTATCCCCGGCCAGTCTTTGGAGTCGAACAGCTGCTTAGGACATATCGTGCCCTCTGTTTTAATAGGGACTTCGGGGGATATTTCTTTTTCTCTTCCTATTTTTTCATTTCGCGCTCCGAAACTTGTTGCGCTGAGCCCTCTATTAGGAATGCTGTCGTCGTCTGTGACGCTTCCGTTTGGTCTTTCGGTCTTCTCTTCGCAGGGGGTGCCATCTAAATTAGAAGAACACCTTCCAACCATTTTCCGCGCATTCACTAATCTGAATATATAGAGAGAAACTCATATGGCCAAAACAGGAACTGATATTATTTTTTATATTGCTGAGTTTAATTAAGAAGCAATCCAAACTGTCTCGCTAATTTTTATTCTTTTATTTTTAGCCCCGGTAGAAAATGTCAGCATACGAGTACATGGCGCAGATCCACAGACACAAGCAGTCGGACGTGATGAGGTACCTTTTGCGAATCAGATGCTGGGAGTACAGACAGAAGAACATGATACACAAAGCAGAGTACTCGACGTGCCCAGACAGGGCAAGGAAGCTTGGGTACATCAAAAAGCACGGGATAGCGATATACAGGGTCAGAATAAGGAGAGGAGGAAGAAGGAAACTCGCAAGGAAGGGAAAGATCAGCAGAAGGCCAAGCAAGCAGGGAATATTCCAGCAGAAGCAGAAAAAAAGCCTGCAGGCTCTTTCGGAAATAAAAGTCGGAAGGAAGCTTGGGTCTCTGCGGGTGCTGAACTCGTACTGGGTCGGGCAGGACTCGACGTACAAGCACTACGAAGTGATACTCGTGGACCCGATGGTGGAGAACATAAGAAAAGACCCGAGAATCAACTGGATCTGTTCGAACAAGATGAAGCACAGGGAGTGCAGAGGGCTGACATCGGCAACCAAGAAGAGCAGAGGAATTGGAAAGGGAAGAGGATATAATAAGACTATTGGAGGATCTCGCAAGGCGTGCTGGAGAAGAAACAACACGATATCTCTTCTGCGGTACAGGTAATACGGCGGTAGAATAAAGCATTCGGTATTTCATTTTTTTATGTACGAGGAGAGGGAAAGAGAGTCGAGCAGCGAAGACTTCGACATTGTGCTGGAGGACGAGGCTGGCACAGCTGTTGAGAGGGTAGATGCACTCGAGAGCTACGGAATAGACGCGGACACTCTTGCAGATAAGCCGTGGAGAAGGCCAGGCGAAGATATAACGGACTACTTCAACTACGGATTTAATGAGACAACGTGGAAGGAGTACATAGCAAAGCAAAAGAGAATGAGAGAAGACCAAACGCAGCACCAAAGAAGAAGACGTTGGGGCGACGGGTAACTGGGTGGTGTGGTGTGGTGTGGATAGATGGATGGTGTGGGTGATTGGATGGATGTGTTGTTTTTAGCCTTACAGTAGTACCACTGTGTCAATATGCCATTGCTCTCAATAATATCACTACTGCTATGCCACCCGCTACACTACCCGCTACAGCACACCCGTTTAAATATTCGTGGAATAGATTTTTTTATGACAAGAGAAGAGACAAAGCAGTTTTGTAGAGAGTGCAACAATATTCTGTACCCTAAAGAAGATAAACAAGAGAAGATGCTGTACTTGGCGTGTAAAAACTGCGAACACTTTGAAGAGTCGGTTACTCCTGTCGTATATTCGATACAGTACAAGGGAGGCGAGATGAAAATGGAAAACAACGAGTCTGTTAGAGATATAGCTAACGATCCAACACTTAGAAGAGTTAAAACGAAAGAGTGCACAAGATGTAAGGGGAACTTACACGCGGTATTTCAGATGAGAGAGGGGCAGAACGAGTCAGCGCTTGGAATGAACTATGTGTGTTGTAGATGTTTTAAGATAGAGAGCAGCGTACGAAAAGAATAGAAGGCCTAGTTCTGGCGGATGGCTAGTGGAATTGGCATGTAATATATTTTGATAGACTGCTGGGCTAGGTGGGTATGATAACGGGGGACTAGCGGTGGTTGGGTCGGCATGGGAACTGTTGGCGTATTCTGATAGATTGGGGAACATCTCTGATAAGGTAACTATCGGGTGTAGATGCGATATACTTATTGAGATGACGGGAATCTTACCGTTAAAGACTTATTGAGATGGCGGGGATCTTACCGTCAAGGAATACCTGAAAATCAGAAGTAGATAGGCGTGGATCGGTGAAGAGCAGTGTGAAGGCGCTTCTAGAGGTGTGAAGAGGTCTTTTAGATAGCATAGAAATTTTAATAAACTGTAGTGCTGGTGCCTTATATGGATAGAATTTTTGGAAGTGCAGGGAACTTCTCAGGTGTAAATGTTTGTTGGTAATGGGCGTGGTTTATATGCTCTATACTCATGCTGTTACAAACGAAGAACAGCCCTAACACATCTTCTTGAATTGCTGAGCCAACAGCCGGACTGCTCTGCTTGCATTTTTTAATACAGGAAATGCTGGCGGTTATCTTTTGCGTTTTCTCATAAGGTATGCTGATAAAGGTACAAGTTTTTTTACGTGCGATAGCGATTCTACTATCATTTCGCTTGCTTGTGTCTCTGAAATCTCCTCAACAGATGAGAACTCTTCGGCATCCTCTTCGTCTTCTTTGGTGAAGTCAGAGAGAGAGCAGTAGCTCTCGACTCTTTCTATTTCCTGTAGGATTGTTGGCTGCTTTTCGCTCGCGCTTTCTCTGTTCGCTGCTGCGGTGGATAAATCAGCGCTGTTTTGGTCTGCGTAAAACGGGGGCGGCTGTGGAGTGGGCTGCTCTGCTATTTCCATTTTTGGTGTTTTTTGTGCATGTCCGTTTGCGGCAGCATTTTCAGGCGCGATCATTTTTCTTATCTCGTCTATCTGGAGCGGGGTCTCTGCGCATTCGTAGACCAGCTGCGTGCCTTTCTTGTCTGCTGTGTTCTTTGCCTTCTTTACGTGCTCTGAAAGCGTTATGATAAAGTGCTTCTCTTTTGGCGTGCCGAACTTCTCTGCGAGCTCTTCAGCTCTTTCCAAAGATACTCTTTTTCTGTAGCTTTCCAGCTGGTTTCTGAGAATGCCAAGAACCTCGATCGTTGCTATTTTTGCGCACTTTGGGTCGTTGATGTTTATAACCACGTCCACTTTGCCGTATTCTGCGTCTTCTGGCCTGCATCCGTGGTGCAAAAGCGAGTCTACGTGCAGCACAAACCCATTCTTAAACGTGTATGTTATGTAGAACAGCTTGAGAGTGATGAAAGAGTGGACGAGATCTTTCAAAACTATCCCGGGATTGGTCTTTTTTAGCTCCTGTATGGCCTTTCCGGACACGTACGCGTTGATCCAGTGTGTTTTGTCTCTGATTCTTATTTCCACGGAGTTTTCCTTCAGATTTGGTATCTCGCTTATTTGGCAGAGGTAGTTTGTCAGCGAGTTGAGCGCGTTGCTTCGCATTTCTCCGATTTTCGGCACGTATCTGTTGTTGTAGTCTCTGCCAAGCGTCTCTTTTCCTATTTCTTCGGCCTGGCTTGCAAAGGTAGACTCTTCGATTTCGCTTCCAAATGTAATCCAGTCAGAACCGACGTACTCTCTAAGCTCTAGGACGTGCTTTTCAATCCAGCTCATAAAATTTATCGAACGAAGAAATAATTTCACTTTTTCGGCCGAGGTGCTTAACTGGGTCGTTTTCAGCAGCTGATAGCAGAGCCGTGGAGTATCACAAACTACACCCTCTGACGCACTCTGCGCATACAGCTAATGTGAGAACTCGTTATATGTGGTTAAGTCGTAGCTGAGAAACGCTCTGTATTTACATGAAATGGGTACGGGTCGCTGGCGCGGTCTAGAGAGACACACTTGGTGCTCTCCATCTCTCGTTCTGCTGCCAGTTCTAGCCGCTTTCCTATAATCTTCCTCCCTCTCTGCACCTCCACTTTTCCGCCTCTTTACATTCACCTCCGCGCTGCACTTCTGTGCTCAGAGCCGTTTACACAAAACGCCCTCTCGAATTTTCAAAATACTTCCGTAGTTTTTTTCGAAAAGGTACGGACTCTTTTTCGATTAACCGAGAAACAAGCATAAAATATGACAGAAAGCTCCAACCCGTGCTATACTGGCTTCTGTGGAAATAAACCCCTTCTAGTAGCAAGAAATATCTGTTGACGATGTGGCATTTAAGTGAGTGATTTTTAATGAATATCTTCTAGCCTTCGATATGAGATCTGCAGATTGTTTGGTATAGCGCATATAAATCAAATATGGGCCATATCTTTTTAACAGCTACACACGTTAGCAATCGTCTAGTCCATCCTACCGCTATGCTTAGCATACCTACCGCGATGCTTAACCACCATGCTTAGCCACCATGCTTAACCACCATACCTACCACCATGCCTACCGCCTCCTCTGCTCTACTACAAGTCTTCGAAAAACTCCTTAAGCTCGTTAGGCTGTTTTTCTTCTGCCCATTCCGTTATTTTGTTTCTCCTGATTGGGAATATCTCTTTTCCTTCTCTGTATAGCCCGTCTATTCTTTTTGCATTTACCGGGAGCTGTTCTGTCTCCGTGTGTGTGACGATCTTGGCCAGGTTCTCTTTGCCTTCTATGTAGACTTCTTTATCCACTTTGAATATTTCCGAAACTTTCCCGAGAACTTTTCTGTGCTGCACAAAGTCGTTGACTTTCTTGTCCAGGACGTAGCAGGACCCCGAGGTGTCTATCACTGTTATGCGCTCGAACAGCTCTCCGATATATCTCAGAATTTTGGGTATTTCGTAGACGTCCGTTGGCTCTTCTGCTCCTATTTTCGTTTTTACAACCACCCCATCCTCGCTGGCTGAAAATATCGTCTTGTTTTTGACAACCAGCCCAATGATCATCTCTTCGTGCTCCTGATACGAGTAGCTTTCATCTTTTTCCAGCACCGATATTTTTCCGTCGTAGTCGCCCACAACCACCGTGCTTCCGCATTGAGACACGCACATCGCTGTTATTTTTGATAGATCTGTTCTTTTCAGCCTCTCTACTTTGCTTCCTTCTACTCTGAAAATAGACTCAGAAGTTGCAACGTACAGAGCCCCGTTTTCCTTAACAACGTGTTTGACAATCTCGTCCAGCTCGCACAGAAGCGTCGGAACGCCCGCAACCATTTCGTACATCTCTCCCGTAATCAGTACAACAACCGGATTTTGCAGATACTCGACAGAGTGTATGTCGTGCTTGAAAGAATATTTTGCCATAACGAAGTAAAATTAGCGGTATATGTAGGACGGCAGGATGCGGTGCGCGCGGCATAGCAGCAGAGGTCAGCACGCTATTTGGCATCTACCAGCTGTTTAGAATGTGATTGGTATGGTTAATCAGGCGGTGGATACATTCTTAGGGCAGTTGGATATCTTAACCCATCTGGAAAACATACGCCAGCAGACTACAGGTAGATCTAGCACGCGTGCCAAAATACGTTTTGCGCAAAAACGTGCGGGTACTTAGAGCAGCGAGAAAATTAAAATTATGAAAACAAGAAAAGAGAAGACGCCAACGATTAAAGAGCCGCCAAAAAAGCTCCTCGTCATAACGCAGTCCGCAAATAGCCCCAAAACACGGCACATAGCAGACTTGTTCCTGTCTGTTAAAAGAGAGTCCGCGAGATACATCGATAAAGACGGAAAATGCCTACCGTCTGGAGATAACGTAAAAATAGGAAACGGAAAGCTGGAAGAGCAGATGAAAAGACTCGAAGCGTCTCTGTTTGTCTACATCAACCCGGTTAAAAACGACAAAATAAGAGTGATTTTTGGGAGAACGCACGAATACTCGATCGTTGACGTTGCGCACTTCGATCTTAGCGACCAGACCCCGGTTGGAATCCTTCCGACCGAGAGCACTTCTCTAAGCCTTGTGTTGCTCAGCGGAAGAAGCGAGTCTCCGAGGCTTCAGAATCTTCTCCTCGACATTTTCAGAGAGTCTCTTCCTAATGCGGTAAGTATCGGGATGTGCACGCGCGCATGCGGAATCGAAATAGACAACGAGAGAGTCTCTCTTGATATCATGAAAATAGAGCAGAGCCCGTTCAGCCTCGTTAAGCTGATAGACACCGTCACACTAACGCTGATCGACACGTACCACTGCGATGAAAACATCTTCAGGGCATCTAAGAAGATAATAAGACAGACAGAGAAAAAGATAAAGAACGTCGAGAAAGGCCCGCTGAATTCTGTGCTTGGAACGCTCCACATGGAGAAACAAGACCTATCAGAGGTGAAGCTAAGCAAAGGAAAAGCCTTAAGATAAAAACGCTGGCAGACTGCCGCGGTACCATCGGAGTGTTTTGGCAAGTTGCAGATTAGAAAATGACCCAAGGAGACAGTGCTCAGAGGAACATGCGATAGAGCGATGCCGATTGAGCTGGCAAAGAGGCCTTGCCAACCGGATTAATAAACGATGGCTAGCACTATGCTAGTATGGGTTATTCAGTTAGCTGCTCTATGATCTGCAAGTTATCCGGTTAGCTGCTCCATCCTCTGCAAGTTATTCAGTTAACTACTCTATCGTCTACACTTTCAATGCTGCCCTTAATGCCCATACAGACCAATAAGTGCTCTTCAACTTTATGCCAACTTCAGCAATAACCGGGCCACTCTAATATACTACCAGTCTACCACGCCAGCTTCAGCAATAACTAGGCCACTTTAACACCGCAGTACTGAGAAAAGCTGTTTTCCAAATATTTCGGTTGGGTAGAATTTATTTTTAATTTTTTATACCCAGGCAAATGGCTACTACAGGAAAGAGAACAATCGTCGATGGAAAAGGACACGTTGTTGGAAGGCTTGCGGCGTACGTTGCAAAACAAGCAATAGAAGGAGCAGAGGTTGTGGTGTTGAGAGCAGAGGGAACGGTCTTCTCGCACCCCCTCGACAGAGCAGTTGCGATATATAAGGACAAAAAGAACAAAAGATGCCTCGTGAACCCAAAGAAAGGCCCGTTCCACTACAAGGAGCCGTCCAGATGCTTGAAAAGAGTGATAAGAGGAATGATCGACTACAAAAGACCGATGGGAGCAGAGGCGTTCGCAAGAATCCAGGTGTTCGACGGAATACCGATGGAGTACGAGAAAGTTCCAAGAGGATTACTAACGCACGCGCTGGTTGAGACGCAAATCAACCCGGTCACAAAAACGTGCACGCTCGGGCAGGTCTGCACAAAAATGGGATGGAACCACCAGGGGATCCTGGAAAAGTTCGAGGAGCAGAGAATCGCAAGAGAAAAGAAGGTGCAGATGGCAATTACGCAGAAAGAAAACGAGAAGAAGGCTCTGATTGCAAGCAAACAGTTCGAGAAGGAGGTTGCCGAGGCTCTTGCAAAGATTGAATAAACTTTGGTTGGTATGGAGAGGACGTGAAATTTTGCCGTATTAGGAAAGTGTTTTCTTTATTTGACGGATATTTAAAAAGACGCTACTTTTTGCAGAATATTGAGACTTCTTTTCCAAGCGTCCTGAACTTCCCAACCATTTGCGCGACGTCTATTGGCATTTCTCTCAGTCTTTCGTACACCTCTGCCGAGTGGTACTGCAGGCCGGTCTTTGGGCAGATGTACTTGGCTTTAAGACCCGTGAAATCGCACAGCTGAATGGTTGGCTTAGTTGATACGCGTGTGAACAGGGAAACAAACATAGGAGACTCCAACGTAAGCCTTCCGTACAGCTGCTTTAGAGTTTTGCTTTTGTTCGCACTCTCTTTGTTTTTCATCGCTTCAATAATTTTGCAGAATATTAGTAGGGCAGATAGGTGGGTAGGTTGGTGGGGAGATGAGTGGATAGGTAGATGGGTAAATATATAACTTAGCAACACTGCCCCACACTCCACTAGACATATAACTTAGAAATACTACTCCACATACCTGATGACCTTACAAACCCATATACATTGCATCTATTTGATCATATATCGAGATGCTGCACCTGACATATCGAAAAATGACATGCATAACGGATCAGCCAAGCCGTCCAAAATAGTCCTACGCCATAATTTTATTCACATTCTGTTTCTAGTCTAAAATTATCTTTTCTATTATCTATCTTACTTATCTCGTCTCCTATGTTTTTGCTTATATTTGGTATCTTTACCACTTTATCTTTGAAGACCGGAGATAGAACCAGCTGGCACCCGAGCCTAGAAGTGGACGTAAGAGACTTTGCTTGGTCCAGCAAATCTTCTTCGCGTTCTGAAATGGTTCCCGATGTATTGTCGTACGTGTTTTTGTCTAAGATAACGTGGCACGTTGTACACGCAAGCGACCCTTCGCAGGCCCCCTGCAGCGGCACTTTGTTGGCATGCGCTACCTCCAGCAAGCTAACGCCGGCCCTTCCTAGCACCGGAAACAGCTTGTTTCTAAATGAAAAAAGCAGACGTACTGCATCCATAAAAATTTTCATGTTTTTTATTCCTTCCTAATACTGTTAGAATTTTTAACGCGTTCTAACCGGCTGCTTTCCCCCGCTGCAGGAGCCTCCCTGGCCTAGTTTGCGCAGCCTGTTTCGAAGATCACCTGTCTGATAGTAAGTCCGCCTTCCAGATCTCCACCACCGCACAGCTGCAGAGGCGTTCAAAAACCGCCTGCTAACCGCTTCTGAAAAATCTCCTTATCTATCTAATTAACCTGTAGACCCCATATCAAGACTAAAAGATATTTATTAATAATTATTCACTTAGATCCACTGTCAACGTAAATACCCCATGGCCAACATAACCTACAACGGTGTCTAGAACCCCCTCGATCTTTCCACACCATTCTCTTTATTCACTTCCTATATGCACCTACCCCGGTACGCACCAGAGCAGAATAGCGGTACTTCACGCACCCAGCAAAAGAAGCGCGCTCTTTCCCCTTCTGATCGCCTCGACAAGCTTTGGAGGCCTGTCGTAGTGCCTGTATATGTAAAGGTACCCGTACAACGAGAGGATCATAATAACGTTAGACACCTCTATTAAAACGTCGTCTAGCACGCTCGCCATCTTGTACACGGGATTCAGCACCAAAACGCCCACAATTACAGCGTAAACAGACGTGATGCAGAATACGCAAAGCTTCCTCTCCATTTATTTGTTTTATTTTTTTATCCTTGTAATGATTATTCCAACAAGAGAAATTAAGTTGGTGCACGAATACCTGTTCAGAAACGGATGCATGGTGGTGGAAGACAAGCCTACGTTCGACTTACACCCTCTGCTGCCGGTTACTAACCACAAGGTAATGAAGGTCGTGAGAAGTTTAACTTCGAAAGGAGTTCTCAGCAGACAGTTTATTTGGAAACATGCGTACTACACAGTGACAATGGACGGAGTGGCTTGGCTAAGAGAGAAGCTTCTGTTAGAAGAGGACGCGTACCCAAAAACGCACAGCGCCATGGTGGGAGGAGCCGAGAAGGAGGCGGTAGCCGAGGGAGCGCCTGCCAAATTTAGAAGGATGGAGTGAACGCGGCGGTTGGCTGAAGACAGTAATTGGTTAGAAGATGAATAAAACGCCATAAAGTAGCTTTCTAAGAGACGCTATGCACTGCTGTGCTTTGTTGGAGACGTTTGCGTAGTAAATGCTTAAGTGTTTGTGAACAAGCGGGAGGTTGTCTCGGAAAAGGGACCTGCACCTGCTTGAGAAGAGAAAAGACAGAAAGATCGAGAGAAAAAAGAAGATAAGCGCAAAAAAAAACATTCTGGAGAGGTTGTTTTCGGGCTCTAGCACAAGATCTATCTGGCGGAAGGTGTCTTCGAGCGTTCGGTTGTTGTCGATCACTTCGGAGCATTTTCTTCGCTTATCTGCAAGGGGTATCTGGGACCTGGAGACTAGTTCGGGAATTTCTGAGCTGTGGTGCGCTTGGGCTATTCTTTCTTCTTGGGTCTTGGGGCCGCACTTCACGACGAGAACAGAGTCGAAGAAGTCCTCTAGAGGGCACTCGTAGAGAAACGGAACCTCGACAAAAACCGTTGCTTTTCCCAAAAGGGAATGTTTCAAAACTTTTTTATCGAGGGATTTTTTCAAGATCGAGACGAGAAACTCTTTTGCTGGGTTGGACTCCGAGAAGTTGAGCTCTATTTCGATCTTCTGCGCTATTGTGTGGGAGGGCTTGGGGATGCTCGGCCTTATCTTCGAAAGCTTCTTGAGCGTCTCGGTGTCGTCGAGCGCCTCTTTAACGCACTCCTCGACGTTTATCGTGCAGTAGCCTTTTTCTTCGATGTACTTCAGCGCTGTGGTTTTTCCTGTCGCCTTTCCTCCGGTAATTCCTATTTTTCTCATAGATAATAAGAGAAAAAGCATTATATCTTTCAAAACAAAAAAATGATCAGAAGGTTTCGGGAGCTGAAGTCAACACAAACATACTGTTTAGAGCACATAGACTCGATGAAAGACATGGAAGCTGTGGTCTGCGAAGTGCAGACGGGGGGAATAGGAAGAAGCGGGCGGAGCTGGGTTAGTTCGGAGGGGTCTCTGCTTTTTTCGGTGGTTGTCAGGGGGCCGCAAATTGAAGACGCGTCACTCAGGGCGGCTGAGGGCGTTAAAGACGCGCTTGAGAGACTTGGCGCCGAGGGAGTGAGCGTGAAGTGGCCAAACGACGTATATATCGAGGCGGGCGGAAAGCCGAGCAGGAAAATAGCAGGGGTGCTCGTGCATACGGTAGATACGAGAGAAGGACCAGCGCACGTCATAGGCATCGGAGTGAATCTAAGCGGAGAAATGTCGTACAGGACGCTGGAGGAGTGCGGAATCAGGATAGACAAAGAAGAGGCTCTCCAGGAAATACTAAAAGAGGTCAGGAAGATAGCAGAGGAGAGCAGGGGGGAAGTATGCAGCGAAAAGAAGACCGGGGAAGTTAGCAGAGGAGGGTTTGTCTCACAGGAGGTGTATTTCGAGGATAGAGTATGGAACATAGTTAGAATATGCGACAGACTGGAGATAGAGAGAAATGGAAAGAGAATAACCGTAGACCCGGAGATGTACTCGTATCTAAGAGATAGCAACTCTATTGTGTTAAAAAGATAGAGAATGTGGTGGTGGATGTGGTGAAGTGGTTGAGAGAGAGATGGTGAGTGAGCTAGTGGGATGAGTTGATGGGCTGGCGTGTGAGCTAGTGGATAGGTGCGTGAGCTAGTGGGATGGGTTAACGGATGGGTGCGTGAGTTGCTGGGATACTTCGTCAAATTACCAGATTGGGCAATATCCTAATGAGGTAATGATCAGGGTAAAAATTTGCGATGAAAATGAAAGATGCGTTGGCCATGGGGCATGTGAGCGAATAACTTTTGTAAGCGCAGGGGTACCTTCTCGGCTTTAACACAACGCAGCCAGTGCTAGAAATACACCGCAACAAGTATTAGCAATGCAACACGATCATTACTCGCAATAAATATCTTTTACTCTGACTCCACATGGCTATTCGGATGGCGAAGAAACTCTCGGGGACCTTCTGAACCGAATATTTTGAAAAGAAGCACACGACATCAGAATAAACAGCGTAGCAGTACGGATTGCGCGTGTCCTAAAAGATTTTAGTGATAGGTGGTATTTATGTTTCTTTTATTTTCAGCAGATGAGCGAATACGACCGAGGCAGCAGCAACTCAGGAGCAGACGAAAGACAGGGAGGAGAGGCACAGAGCGCCACGAGAAACAGAAGAAGCAAAAGATCCAGAGGCAACAAAAGAGCAAAAAAATCTCAAATAGAGATAGTTTTCAAAAGAGAGATAGAGATAGTAAGTCTAGACGCGCTGCAGGGGTTTATCTCAGCTTGTTTCAACCGCGCAAAGAAATCGCGCAAAATAACAGAAATAATGCAGACAGAAGGGCTGGAGTATCTCAACGTTGTCATAAGCAAGCATCCAGGAAGCAGAGCAACGAGAAAAGCAAGCAGGTACAGAGCCAAGCTAAAAGAGTCGCCTCAGTTGAAAGATATTCCGTATTTTCTGTGCCACCAGAGATTAAAAACACAGATCAAAAAAAACTCGCAAAAGGTAGCGCTATCGCGAGAGAATGTAGAACCGTACGTCATAAAAGACCTGCTGTTTATATACGGAAGAAACAGAGACCTAAGGCTGCAGTACATACCGCTAGAAGAGAAAAAGAGATTTCTAGAAGAGCACAGCGAAGGGCCGAGCATTAGAATCGATAAGGAAATAACGGTAAAACAGGACAGCAGCGAGAATACCACGCCCGAAATAAACGCAGAAAAGATTGCCAGGGTCACAGTGAACGGCGTGCAGATGTTTGAGTTTACCAAAGAGAGCAAGTACGAAGTCATCGGACTAGACTGCGAAATGGTAGAGACAGAGCGCGGAAGAGAAGTCGGAAGGGTAGGGGTTGTCGATCATAACGGAAAAGAGATATACAACGCAGTAGTGCACCCAAAAGGGAAAATTCTCGATTACTTAACAGAGTACAGCGGGTTGGACCAGAGCTCTTTCGTTGGAGCGTGCATATGCACTAGATGCGTCTTCAGCAGCCGAGGAGAAAACGGCATCGAAGAGGTTCGCGAAGAGGTGTCGTTAGAACAGTTAAGAGTTTCCGAGTGTGTTAGACCGTCTATCTCATACGAAGAAATGATCAACGGCCTATCTGACATAGTGGGAGCGAACACAGCCATAGTCGGGCACTCTCTTTCCCACGACATGCAGGCTCTCAAGATATACCACAGGAGGTTCATAGATATCTCCGCTCTTTTTTCATCTGGCACGCACTACAAGCTGAAGCTGAAGAACATCGCGCAGAAGTACCTCGGAAAAACGATCCAGGAAGAGCAGCACTCTCCGGTGGTCGATGCAGAGAGCTCTGTTAGCGCGTTTATAGCAAAAGTCTCTTCGGACATGGGTACAAACACCAAGAACTACTTCAACACAGCGGTGGCTATCGATATGAACAGGCCCGTGAAGATATTCTACGTAAAAAACCCAAAAGAAATACCAAGTTTTCCAAAAGGAGTAAACTTTATCTATTCTAGGAAGTTCTCGAAAAATTTTCTGTTGCCAAAATCCACCACCATCAGTATCTACAAAAAAACAGGTTCTATCAGAATATCTTTCTATGTGAATGCGCTTTAACACGTTTATTACCCTTAGCCTGTAGAGAGAGCCTAGTCCCACTACCCTTAGCTTAGTCAAGCTTCTGCGCTATCACTCTTGCATCTCCGTTCGTAAGAACAATTCCAAGATCTGCTGCTCTTGCGACTATTTCGGCTCTTTTCTTTCCTCCAACCTTGTGCGCTATTTCTCCGCAATACACCCTGTTCAGAGAGATCAGCGCCTCGAGGTCCCTCACGTTTCTGACCAGCACCTTTTTAAATCCGTTTGGAAGTATGTGTCTCACGATCTTTTCCGTTTTGAATCCGACGTTTGGCATTGTCAGCACTCCTTTTACTTTTCTCCTCACTTTGCTGTCGATACCTCTTGGCCTTCTCCACGCCTTCTTCAGTCTTTTGAACTGGTCGCTTTGGTACCTGTTGAACTCTCTTCTTGTCTTCTTCACCTTTATAAACTTAACAAGAGGCGTTGTCTTGAGCAGGTCGTTCATTACCGGGGTAAAATAAAAAAATATTTGAGTCTTTCCAAAATGCGTTCTAAGGGATTTCAGTACACGCCAAGCCATGGGTAGTGCTGGATGATGATGGAGGAGGTGTTTGATAGGATATTGGATGGGGTTTATTATTGGCACCATCTGTTATTTACCGTGATTAGCGTGATTACTGCCTCTGACCTATTAAAAAATACACTGTCTAAGATACCCCGCACATTCAAATATCCTAATAAGGTAATTGTCAAAGTATAAGTATCAGATAGACAAGAGGGTTGGTACGGGGCGTATCTCGAGTGACCAAGCTTAGCCATTGTTATTAGATGTGGATGTGGATGTAGAGGTAGATGTGGATGTAGAGGTAGATCGAGTCAATGCATTATCACCACCACTATCCCAACGCATCACCATCTCACCACCATCCCAGCACATCATCACCACCCCAACCGCAATCAAAACTGCCGCAGACTATTTCTTTTTTAGAGTGGCTTGGATCCAGCATCTCTGCATTTCGAGCTTTTTCTTCCTATTTATCAGTAGTCTCCGGTCTACTTCGCATTTCAGGAGCTCAAATCCCGACTCCTGCGCTAAATGCCTAAGTACTTCTTCGGTAAAGAAGTAGGCGAGCGTTCCGTCTCCTCTTCTATACAAGTTCTTCTCTACTATCTGTTCTGGCTTGAATCTGAGCTGCGCCATGTCCATATGCGCGTAGTCTCTGAAAAAAAGAAGCCCTTGCGGATTCAGACACTCGTTGATTTTCCTAAGTGTCTGCAGATGGGTGGCTGGAGGGGTGGCAGATAGTACGAATATAAGAAGAGCAGAGTCTATTTCGCGGTACTTGAGTGGGCCGTCTTGTGTGATCTCTTGGACGCTGAAGTTGGACTCTTTGAATCCTTCTCGTTTTTTGATGATATCTATTGCGGTGGGCGCGCAGTCGATGCCAAATACCTCGTTTTTACTGATAAGAGACGCAAGAGAGCTTCCCGTTCCGCATCCTATTTCGAGAATCCGCTGGTTTTCCTTTTGGAGCTCGGGAAACTCGTTTTTTATCCATTTTCTGTCCTTGAAAAACGACATTTCGTGTTTTTGATAGAAATCGTTCCAGGGGGCGTAGGACATCGCTGGGGGTTCTGTTTTGATGTTCTGTTCGTCGCGCTTGATCTTTTCTTCTGCGATTTTTCTGCTTTCGCTGGACATTTCGACGTTGTCCCACGCGTTTTCTCTGAACCTCTCGTCTATTTCTCTGAGCTCCCGATTTCTGTTCATCAAATTTTCACCATGACGGGGTATATAGGGCGCATGTTTGGCTTCGGATGTGTGTGTTTCTGTCTCATCGCAGTAGTCCAGAGGCTGAAAGCGGTAGGAAAGACAGCGGTTATCAGAAAAAAACCGGCAAGCATCCTTGTAATTAACGGATATAAGGAGGTCAGCCAGGAGCTGTTGGAGAGGCTGCAGAAGAAGCACGGGGTCGAAATTAGAATGTACAAGGAAGAGGCGTACAGCGAAGAACGCAGGAGGTTTTTGGAGAGGATAAAAAGAGAGCACAGAGGGAGCAGAGAGAGCACCTGCGATAAATTTTCGTACGAAGAAATAGAAAAGTTCGCGGACAGAAACGGAAGTCTATTTCCATCTTTGGTAATTCTGTGCTCGGACGTTTCAAGGTTCAAAAACACCACCCCGTATGTGCTTTACAGCGCCGAGATGCTGCACTACAGAGAAGAGCTCTCAGAAGCGCTGCTTGTGAAATCTCTTGCACACTTCGCCCGATGTGAGATAAGGAACGGAAAGTAGCATAGATAAGTCGTATGGGTGCTATAGATAATCCGTGGAGATGTTAGAGATAACCTATAGAGGTGCTATAGATAATCCGTGGACGTGCTATAGATAACCTATAGGCACTCTATTTGCCGAATTAACATGCAACGCATTAGTACCCTTCCGATATAAATATGCAGTGGAATAAACGATTATTGAAATGGAAAAGAAGAGCTCTCACTCCTACCAATCATCAAGATACTCCAGCAGCCAGAGTTACAACGTAGCACTAATTATCAGCACTTTACAAAAAGACCGTTTATTAGGGGGTAGATGGGATATCGCATGGGTGGCATTGGCAGATCGAAGCAATGTTGGTATCTGTGGTGGCTATTTGCCATTCCCTCTGCCATTATCCCACTCCTCATCTACACCCTCCCCCTCTACAACGCAAAGTGCCTGAACCCAAATGTATCCTGAGGCGCTAAGTACGACATGACTTTCTGTTCAATTATGGCGTCTTTTGCAGATATCCTCGCGACTATCCTGGAAGCGCGTTCTGACGCCCTCCAGTACTTCGGAATATGCTCTATAACGTTGCACATCACCACTTTTGGAGGCTCTCCGTACATCGTGTAGGGCGTTTGCGAGTCTATCAGAAGCGCGAATCTCTTGTGGTACTGGGCCTGCCGCTCAACGTCCAATAAAACGTCGAGGAAGAACGCGTCTCGCGGCTTCGCGCTCATTCGATCTGCGCTCTGTTTTGGCTCTTCGATAAGCAGCGCTCTTTTCAGTATTCCCTTAAACCCTTCCCCAATCACAACTTTTCTGATTTTTTTCAACGGCTTTTTCAGTACGATCTCTGTTTCTCCTATCTTCAGCGTGCTTTCTTTCGGCGTAGCTGTCAGCGCCACCGCCACCTTCCACCCGCCTGCGGGGTTTTTTTCGAACTCCTCTTCTATCTCCTCGATGCTCTCTTCCAACTCCACTCCGCTTCTTGTTGTGTGCGATATTTTCCCTTTTCCGTTATTGATATACACCTCTAGCGCTGTGCCGCTGTCTGACACGAGCTTGACAAGGGTCTGCCGCCCTGAGAACTCTTTTTGGACCATGCTGGCGTATACCGTTAGCTTCTTGGCGTCGACAGGCACCAGAATGAACGAAGACGCCCCAAGAACCAGCCCTCTTTCGTATCTGCTCTGCAACTCGAGCTTCTCAAGCAAAGATACAACGAAAAACGGGTCGCTAATCTCCCTGTTTCCGCATGTCTTGCTGTACGCTTCCAGAAGCCGTATGATATCTTCTTCGTTATCGATAGCGCCAAGTACGTCTTCGTACGACATAACGTTGCACAGGTGCGGAATGACTTTTCCGAACCTGATCTGTTTTTTCAGGACGTTCACCCAGTACGTTCCGTGCTGCAGCTGCTCTCTCTCTTTCATATCCGCTGCGAATTTCCAGATCTTTTTCACCTCGCTTGTCTTTCTCATTTTAGATACCGTTTTTCTGATATATCCAATGGCAAACGCGTCTATTTCTCTATTCAGAGCTAGCTCGGCCTCTTTTTCTTCTTTCGCGTCCCTGCATATTCTTTTCAGCGCGCTTGCTACGCGCGGGACGTCTCTGAAGCAGCTCAGAACCTCGAGCACCTCTTCTGCGCTGTCTTTTTTCGATATTCTGATCTGCACTCCCTTCGCATCCGCCTCTTTCCAAATGCACTGTTTAACGTATGGAAGCATCCACGGAAAATACATCGTTATGATCAGCGCTTTTTCAAGCGTTTCTTTTGTGACCGGAAGCGATGTGAAGATCTTATCTGCAAAAAGGAAAAGATCCCACGCGTGCCGAACTCTTTTCACGCCCTCTTTTGTCTCCATCGCGCTCTCTTCGTAGATTTGCGACACTCTCCTGACCAGCTCTTTGAATATTCGCGCATCGCCGCACACAAACGGGAAATACTCTCCAAGATACAGGTCGACCAGCCTTTCCCTCGGGATCAGATGGAACGACCTGCTGCAAATGGTCGCGCACTCGACGTACTCCTTATCCACGGTCGAACACATCGCGTAGAAAAGCTCCGATATCCGATCTGTTCTTCTCAGAATGATCAGAGACTTTGCAACGGACTCTGCCACCTCGGGGCTGTAGCTGTGCAGCGCCTGGAACAGCCCAAACGTCTTTTCGCTCTCTTCTGTGCTGCAGGTGTTGACAACGACCTCTGCGAGCTCTTCCGTGCGCAGCACGCCCTCTCTGTGGAAGCTCGTCAGCAAATCGGCGCAGCTGCACAGAAGCGCGTGCGATCCGCTTGCCGAGATGATTTTGCACGCTTTGGCAGCGTCTGAAAGCTTGTTTATCTCTGATCTGAAAAATTTTACGATTTCTATTTCGGGTATGTAAAAAATTTTTGAATCGATCCTGGTGATCCCGCTTTGCGCCCAGTCCAGCAGAACCCTTCCCCTTGTTTCCCTAGAGTCCGCAAACACCGCGGCAACAAAGAAAAACTCCCCAAGCGCTCCCTTCGCCTCTTTTTTCTGTTTTAGCAGCAGCGAGATGCTTGGGCTGTGCGCTCCCAGCGAATTCGCTAAGCAGAACGCGCACAGCTCGCTTCTCTTCTGCTTTATTCGCTCCTTCCTCAGCATGTGCTCCTGTGCAAGCTTCACGAGCTCAATTACTGGAACAAACGTGCCCGTAACGCTTGAATAGTTCTCAGAGGGCACCCACCCCTGCTCTTCCATAATTCCGGTCTCCTCAAGTCTTCCCAGCCACCTGTTTTTGAACTGCACCATAAACAGCCCCAGCTCAAATATCTGCAGAAGTACCATTTCATTTTCTTCTGAGGTTTTTTTCGATCGAATGATCCTGTGCGCTATTTTACAGAGCAGCACAACGACCATTTCCATTTCAGACGCTGTATTCTTCTTATCAGCGCTAGAAAAGAGCGTCTCCAGCTCTAATTCGATTTTCTGCTCGGGCTCTACCTCTCTGTTCACCTCTTCTTTGATTTGCGAAAGTCTTTCGATGCACTTCTCAACCCCTGCATGTTCTGTTGTGCCGGGGTCTTTTTGGTCAACCGCTACCTCCTCCTCGCCTTCTAATATCTCAGGAACAATATACCTTCTATCAAGCATATTATGTATTCTCGTTCAAATATATCCCTTATACGGCCTACGCAGGTTTTACCTCCAATTCGCTTCTTTTAAAACGCGTTTCACCTTCGCTTCGGACGGTAAGACCAGAGAGTGCATACATTGAGTATCTCTATATCACATATAGTGCATATATCAAGTATCTCTATAGCACATATAGTGCATACATATTCCAATTATCACATCTATCTCACTTATCTCATCCACCACATCAACCACCCCACCTATCCCACCCACCTCATTCTAACTTTCACTTTCTTTCGATCACCTCTTTAAGCTCTGCATACTTCGCATCTGTTTCTCTGACTGCGACGACTATGGGCACTTTCCCCTCTACTCTGCTGTCTATTCTCACATTTACTCTAAATATCTCGATGTTGTAGTACTTGCAGAACAGGGGCAGGTGCTGAAACACTCCCAGCTCGTGACTTCCTGTAAAGATGAACACATATCTGATCTCTCTCCGCCCGCTCTCGTATTCAATCATAATTTCGTTGTAGTCCGTGATAAAACACCCAAACTTCCCCGCCAAGAACTCCACAACAGCACTGCTCGCCTCTGGCAGTCCGCTCAGCAGGTCCACAGCTCTTGAAATGGTTCTCTTTTTCATTTTTTATGGAGAATAGAAGGCCTATAAGAGTGCAGAAAAAAGAAGACATCCTGAAATACAGATCACCCCAGGACCCTTTGCACCCCTGCAGCGAAGTAACTTCGGAAGAAGCGGAAAACAGCTCAGAAGCGCGCCCAGACAAAAAACGAGAAGAGACAAACAGGACCAAAAAGATCAACTGGGTGGTTCTAGCGGTGGTAGTGGCCGGCGCTCTGTGGATATCCAGCATAAGCAGAAGACAAAAAAAAGATCTGAGAACAATCGAGAAGATAAGAGAAGAGATCGAAAAAAGAATGCAAGAGATAGAGTACCTGATAAAAAGCAAGTCGAAAGATAACGACGTCGCAGACTTTCTCGAAGGTGCGAGAATCATTCACGAGATCACCACGCCGGTCTATAGAACTAAATGGGGGGTTCGAACGGTCATCGGGGGCAGCGCGGAACTGGCGATAGATAAAGTGTGCACAAAGGGGCACTGCTACTCCTTTTCGGGAAGCGAGGGAAAGATCGCCGTTGGGTTCCGAAACGAGAAGCTGATAAAGAAGATAGGAATATCGCATCCGAATTTTGACAATAGAGCATCTGCGGTTAGAAAGTTCACGGTGGATTGTATTGTAAATAACAGAGAACAGAAGGTCGGAGATTTTGAGTACGAAGTGCCAGGGGACTCTTTTCAGCAGTTTTCGATTGCGCCGATCAAGTGCACGGGGATAGTGCTGAGGATCAAGTCGAACCACGGGAACAAGGAGTACACGTGTGTCTACAAGATACATGCATTTGAATAAAGACAGGGCTGTTGGTGGCAGTTGGCTGGCGCTGTTGGATTAGCGTTAAAAGCTTTTGCAAGGTTGCCCGATTAGGTAAGTTTACTAATATGGAAATTATGGGTAGAACATGCGATGCGAGCTCTTGGTATGCAAAGTGGGGCTCGCCAACGATCTTGCCGCCCCTCACCCCATCTACCACACGACGCTCTCAGCTGCTATCTAAAGTTTATTCTATCGGGACTCTTCTGGGCACGGATCGAAGAGACCTCCACCCGCGGTGCAGGTCCACGGCAGAAAGCGCAAAAGACGCCGCGCTGAGCAGAAACAGGAAGATAGAAGAGAGCGCCCCGGTTTTTAAGGCGTCGGAAACAGCTGCAAGCGAGAGGAGCCCGCAGGCACCCGCCGTCTTTTTACACAAAAATTTTCCACTTACCATATATAGAAACCCCAGGATAAAAAAACACCTGAAAATCTCGCTTCCTGCAACGCGCCCGAACTCAAAAACGCTCCTCTCTCCTGCCACAAGATACGCGCACGCAAAGTACCTCAGAACAAACACGGACACCTCGCAGCATATCCGCAAATGGTAGAAAAAAACGTCTTCTTTGTTTACAAGCAGCCTCTTGTACGCTCTCCACGGCAGCCTCGTCTTTGTGTTCTGCACTCCTAAGTAGACCACCTTCAGAATCGCCAAATTAATCGCACACAAACACCCCCAGCGCCACCCCACAGCGCCTTCCCAAAACAGATAAAAAACCGACGCGATCTCAAAAACCACAACAAAAAATGAATACGACTGCTCCGAGGTCCTTCCAATAGCCCGTCCCTTGCAAAATAGAAAAAACGAACAGAGCTTAGAGACCGTTAGAAACCGCGAATAGCGGAGGGCGCCCGGGCCGTCCAAGAGCAGCCCGCAAGACAGCGCCAAAAGATACATCCAAGAGAGCGCAGCGCAGCCCAGCACGTATCTAGACCCACCGGTCATTGTTTTTTGCATTTCCGAAAAAAACGTCTCGGCAGGGACTTGAACCCAGAACCTCTCGATTAGAAGTCGAGTGCGCTGCCAGTTGCGCCACCGAGACACACTTTCTGCCAAGCATCCGGCCTCTACTATTAACCGGATTTTTCTCAAATTTGCATGCCCGCTGCTTCCGCTGAGAAGAGTCTACCCGGAGAAAAAACGTGCGCGCTGTGCGAGTCTCGCGCCGAGTGCTGCACGCTCTGTCTTCACTACTTCTGTTTTTCGTGTGCTGCTCTTTTCATGCACCAGTCTCCTAAGTGCGTCGTGTGTTACGAAGATACGCACGAAATGGTCTATTACTGCTGAGGTGGTAGGATGGGTAGGTGGTGGGGTGATATGTTGGGTAATATGATAGGTGGTAGACGTGATGGGTGATATGTTAGGTGATATGTTGGGTGATATGTTAGGTGGCATACGTGCAATGTAGCTTTTCTTGGAACTAGTAGCGCTTTTCACCCGGAGACCCTCTCATTTATAAACAATTCGCATATTAATGTGCATATTTAAGTGAAAAATTGTTGATAACATCTTTAAGGGTGTTTCTAAGGCCTATTTATTGATTAGATCTCCGTTACACCCCATCATCTCCATCTTTATGCGTTGGTAATAGTCCGTGTTATAATTAACGCTCGATTAGAGCCAGCAGACCAACTATACCGTAAAACCAGCTATACCGTAACACGTATCCACATCCCATCACGTACCACCCCACCCTTCATATCCCCTATTTACACTTTTTATTAGAGAGCTGGCGCGCTACCCGGCCAGTGCTTCATAGGCTAAGCGCTTTCCTCTTTTCTTCTTAGCAGCACCGTGAGACGCTCGATGGCTACCCCTATGGTGATCATAAAGAGGCAAACAAGGTACAGAGAAGGGTAGAGAAATATTTCGAATCCGCCGTCCAGCCCCAGCGTCACCAAAAACAGCACAACCGACAAAAAAACCGTTATACCCGATACGGCAACAAAAAAATCCGCTGCAAAAATAAAATGAACAACCATCGAAACGTAGAGACACAGCGAAAAAACTCTCCCAACAACTCTGTGCCCCGCCGTATCCCCCTCCACTCCAAAAACGTCCACCGGGCTAAACGCCCTGTACGTTATGTAGAACGCGCTCACCCCGTACAGACCCCCGCATAAAACAGCCTCAAATAGAGAACCCACCACGCTCTTTGTCCTAAATAGCCCCATCTCCACAGAAAGCGGCGCAGTAATTAAGGCGTTGCAAAAAAGAAGAAATAGCGAAGACGACGCAATAGATCCAGAAGACCCCGCTGTCACCCCGTACAAGCACTGGCACACCGCGCAAACGGTACTTTTGAACGCGTAGAACAAATACACCGCCTTAAGCCGTTCCAGACACACCGGCCCGTGGTGCGTTACGAGCCTCGACAGCGACGAGAAGTCCGGAACAACAACATCGGACACAAACGCCGCATGTCTTCCCTCCCTTCCCACTACGCACACGCCAATGTCCGATTCTTCGATCATCTCAACGTCATTTTCTCCATCTCCAACGCCTAAAACGATGCTACCGGATTTTCTCAGAAGATGCGCGACTTTTCTCTTATCTGAAGGCGTTGCTCTGTAAACAATAACCGCAGACTCTTTCACTAAGTCTTTTGCGCCGTTTGAGTTCGTGCTAGATAGCAGCTCAACGGCGTCTTTTCCTGAAATCACCTTTGACTCGTTTTCAAATATTCCGGTCGCTATTCCACACGAGATTGCGCTTTCTTTTCTGTCGCCGGTAACCATCCAGACTCTGATGCCTCTTTTTCCGATCTGATCTACCGTTTGTTTTACGTTATCTTGCAGAATATCTTCGATGTAGACCGTCCCGGTGTAGCACGCGGTTTTTTCAAGTTTCTGAATTATATCGGTAGAGTCGTTAGATCGGTTGGCTTCTGTGGGGTGGTATTGGGCACCCCTATCATCCCTATCATCTCTGACATCTCTGACATCCTTATTATCCTTATCAACCCTGACATCGTTATTATCCCTATCATCCTTATCACCTCTACCATCCCGACCATCCGTATCACCCCCACCACCTCTACCACCTTCACCGATACCGCTCAGGAAGTCGCTAATTGACATCGCCTTGTACTCCTCAAGGCTCCGGCTAGCGCTGGCTGCTGGGGACTGGAGGGCGTCTTGGGCCACGGGGCTGGCTGCGAACGTGAGACTGCGGTACCTTCCGTCGACTGGCACGCTTCCTTCGCTGTTGACGGTGTCTGCTGAGCCTTTAACTAGCAGAAAACGTCTCCTGCCCGCCTCCGCGACCACTCCCATCCTGGAGAGCGTTGGAGAAAAGCTCATCGTGTGGAGAATCCTGAACTCCGCGTGTTTTTCTGCGAATTTGACCGTTATTTTTTCGTCTTTCCTCTTTAGGAAACATATTCCTTTTGTTTTGAGAAACTCAAGAATCGACACCTCCTCCTGCGAGGCCCCGTGGTACTCCCCTTCCTCGTCTACCTCCACAGAGTGGCACAGAAGGAACCCGAGCACGTTCAGAAGCGCGTAGTCTTTGGAAAATATCTCCTCTACCGCCTGGTCTTCGAAAAAAACCGGGTCCTTTTGGCCTTTCATGTGCACGCCTTTGAAAACCATCTGGTTCTTCGTGAGGGTCCCTGTTTTATCGCTGAGAACGTGCGTGATCAGCCCAATGTCCTCTACTACCCCCTGCGTCTTTATCTCGCACCCTTTTTCGCTATCTCCGATCTTTTTATCGCTCTGCACGTAGACCGAGTACGCGATCCGCAGCCCGTCAAGCGTCACAAAAAGAGATAGCGGCACAAGGCTGCTAAAGATCAGGATGTTTCCCGCAAAGCTCTTGATAGCGTTCCTGAACAGCGAGTCCTTCTGGTAGACCGAGCGCAGCCATCCGCTCTGAACGATGAAGTAGCACGAAGACAGCGACGCAACCGACAGAATGCCTATGTACAGAAAAATAAGCATCAACGTTTTTTCCGATAGTATCTTCATAAAAAGCGAGTTTTTTATCCTTGGCACGATGTTCTCGTGCTTTCCGCCAAGTGAGAACCCAACGATGCTGCATTTTCCGTGCACCGAGGACCCTTTCAGTATCACGTTTTCTTTGTCAAACGTCTTTTCTTCTTTTTCTATCAGAACCACGCCCTTGTTCTGTCCCCTGTCGATCCTTATCTCTTTAATTTTTCCTATTTGGGAAATATCCTCCTCCGACACTCCCCCGCTTGCTCCGATGCTCAGAACGGGCCTCCTGATCTTCAGCGCGCTTTCGCCGTTTAAAAAACTCGTCTCAATGTACGTGTGCTCCTTCGACTCTTTTTCGCTGTACACTCCAAGCAGCAGCACGTTAACCGGCAGGATATTTCCGCCCTCTATTACTACCGTGTCTCCTGGGTTGATGTCTTCTCTCCGGATTTTCTGTATCGCGCCTTTTCTTATCGCCGTGAACTCCTGCATGTTTGTTTCTCTATCTAACCGGTACTTTTTTATCTCACTTACGCCTGTTTTCACGATGTTCATCGATATCACCATGAAAATGCACATAATGTAGGACGAGCTGGAAAAAGAGGTAAGGTTAGGGATGGTCACAATCACGCAGAGGAACAGGAAGAAAATATTGAAGGACTTTGTGAGCTCCTTAAGCACCCTCATTGGAAGGAAGCTTCCCAGCGAGTGCTTTGTGCTTCTCACGGCGTTTGTCTTTTTTGCGAACGTCTTCGGGAACACCACAACATCCATGCGCGAAAACAAAAGAAAAATAAAAATGACCCGGGAGAGACTCGAACTCCCAACCATTCGATCTGGAGTCGAAAGCGCTACATTTGCGCCACCGGGTCCTCCACCGCGCCCGCCAAGCGCGTTCCTCTTTTTCATATTTTCTATATTGCGGCTGAAAAAGTTTTGTTATGGACTACTTCCACAACTCGATTCTCCAGATGGTGGACGAGGCGAAAGGGTCTTTCTTCTGCACAGTAAACGAAAAAGACATGAAGGAAATAAAGTGCTCGCTGCCGAGCATCAGGGAATTCGAGAAGTTTTTGCAGCAACAGAAACGCCCCTGACATTGCTAGCACGTGGCTCTGCTCATTGTTCTCTGTTAAGATGTCATCGCTTGAAGTGGCGCGTATCCCATTAGGATGTTCTTGCCATACCGGCTACTTCCCCAATAAGGTAATTCTCGAGGCATAGATGTGCGATAAAAAGGGGATTGAGATAGCAAAGAGGTCTTCCCAACTCTAACATTTAATAAACCAAGACTGCCACCTAACTTATCTCGCTACTGTCTAACAAAAGACATCGCATATGAGGTCTACAGAACGTATTATGGGTTAGAGAGTATTACAGTGGCATATCAATAGGTGTATACCTGCTGTTACAGTGTCATCAATAGGTGCATATCTGACATCACCCTGGCATGCCAATAGGTGCATCTTGATATATCTACACATATTTCATCCACCCTGCTTATCCACCTTCTCTACCTCTGCTACCCACCCTCACTCCACCTCACCCCTCACTCCACCTCTGTGTTGTAGAAGTACAGGAGCGACTTTTTCAACGCGTTTATCATCACTCCTGGCGCGTGGTGAATGAACCCTTTGCTTGTGAGCTTTACTGCGCTGTATTCCGACCAGTGGCTTTTTCTCACAAGGTACGTGCCTGGGCTCGTCTTGATGTGTCTGATTCTGTAAACCGTTCCAGGCAGCGCAAGCTTCAGCATTCCCCTCTTCTTCATCTTCTTGAGGAGACTCTGTATGTATTTTGTTTTGTTTTTGAACCTTCCAACGCTTATCGTGTACAGATGCATTGCGATCAGGCGCAGCTCGAAAATCTTTCCGACACACAGCGTCGGTATTATGTCGTCTCCGTATATCACCGTTGTAATCGACTTGTTCTGCTCTTCTGACTCGTATTTCCTGAACGCTGTTGGGTTGTTTACCACGGGCGGCGGAGAGTACGCGATGCTGCTGATGTTGTACCCCTGAAGAGCTGGCGCTTCTTTGAAAAACACGCACACCAGAGTTGCGAGCGCGCCGCCCAGCGACTGCCCAAGCAGCTTTACGTTCTCCAGGCCGTGTTTTTTGAGCTTTTCCAGCACGATCTGTTCGTACTTCACTGCAAATTTTTGCGACTCTTCAAATATCCCCTTATGGTAAAGATTCCCCTTGTATCTGTGGTACTTGTAGTCCGTGTCTATCAGCGCCTCTCTTCTGTTCAGCGTGCCTTTGAACGTGATTATCAGCGTCTTCGTCTCTCTTTCCAAAAACAGCACGTGTTCTAGATAGCTGCTGTCGTCGTGCAGAATGTCTTCGTACGGCACCCCCGTGAACATGTGGAAGAACCTGTTTTCTGCGCCTGTTGTTTTTTCCTGGCAGTGCCTGCAGACGCACTTTTTCAGCTTATTTTGCACGATGTTCAGCATTCCGTGTATTCTCAGAAAAGAGTGTCCGTACGAGGAGATCGCGTATCTGTAGTACAGCAGATGCGAGAGGTAGAACGCCTTCGACTCAACGTGCCAGAGGTACGGATGCGACGGAAGCACCTGCTTGAGAAACTCTGCATACTCTACCCGCTTTTCCGTTTTGCTTTTTCTCCTCTGCATTGCCTCTTTGATGTTCTGCAGGAGGTCGTGGCTCTCTGTCTTCTGTCCCGGGGGGATCTTCGCGAACTCTTTTTTGTTCACGTGGCTGTAGTACGATATGAGCTCTTTTCCGCCGTATATCAGCTCCGAAAAATTTCTTATGTCCCTAAAAAGGAAATAAAAAATTTCCTGAAGATCTGCAAGCCTGTCAGCGATCTGCTCGTCTGCCAGCAGCTTCGCCACCTTCAGCGTGTAGTTTGGAGGCTGCACAAACCAGCTTGTCTTTTGGACTGCGGTTCTGAGCGCTATAAAAAAAGCCGTTTTATCGGGCCTGAACCCGGGCTTTCTGCACTCTCTGCAGCACAGCCACCCCGTAATTGGGTCGTTCGCTGGCAGGATCTTCACGTAGTGTATCTCTCCTTTTCTTTTGTACAGGATGTCTTCGATTGTCCGAAAGCAGTATCCAATAAGCTCGTTGACAAACACGCCTTTTTCCAGGATAGAAATTTCGAGGATGCCGAACCTTATGTCGTGCACAGACCCGACGTGGACGCCGAACTCTCCTGTTTTTGAATTGAACTTGACGCTGTGGCCGTTGAACCATATTTTAATCTGGTGCTCTTTGGTAAACACGGGCGCGCCTTCCCACATCCAGGAGGCGTCGCTTTCTTCAGCCGCGTGCTTTGCCTTGTACGAGAGAAGAGAAAAACGAATGTCCATAAAAAATGGAAATGAAAATGCATATTAGAGGGGCATGCGGGCGTTTTTGCAAAAAGTGCAGCACTTTGTGTTCCCACGCGGTCACCCATCGCAGTACTATCAAAGCTGTCACGGGCTTAACTTCGGAGATCGAACGGGATCCGGTGCTTACCCGAGCATATGGCCGCACG
>Ga0190275_10000173_pt1 | contig 69099 bp, 58 predicted proteins | sample Popmic550T_FD_133745 | JGI IMG/M metagenome (GOLD analysis project Ga0190275, IMG submission 133745) | Populus adjacent soil microbial communities from riparian zone of Yellowstone River, Montana, USA - 550 T | ecosystem: Environmental > Terrestrial > Soil > Riparian zone > Trees stand | place...
AGCCGCTGCTGCAGGCTGCCGATCTGCTTCTTCAACTGCTTGACGGTTTTGGCAACGGGAGCCTGCTTGGCGCCGCCCGCCGCTCCCGCCAGCGCCACCGGGGTAACAACGACGGCCAGGACCAGCGCCGCCATCGCAACCAGGAGCTGCTTTGAGTTCATAACTGCACGCACTTGGGAACTTCCTTCCTGTCGGTTTCATCGCCGCCCATCGAGCAGGACGACTCGACCGCAGCCTGCGGGGGGCGCGTTGCAGCGGCGCTGCTGGGACGTTGCAAAGCGATCAGCCCGCCCACAGCGCTCTTGAAGATCGGGTTCAACGCCCGGGCCACCCCGTCGCCGCCGAGTTCGGCCAACGGGCCAAGGGGTGACCGGAATCCGGCACCTACGCTGGAACGATGCCCGAGAACTCGAACCAGGCGAGGCACTCCGAGGGCTCGCCGAACGCCGTCCACGCGGCGATGATCGAAGCTCTGGTCGCCGGCGAAGGCCTGCAGCGGGTGGCCGCGATCGCCAGTGAACAGGCGGGCGGCCGGGTGGAGATCCTGGTGCCGCGGCCTGGCAGCGACGGCTCCGGCGGCTCGGCCGCCGAACGATACGTCGCGCAGCTGGTCGCCGGCGAGACCCCGGAGCAACCGCCGGAGGTCTCCGAGCTGGTGCCGATTCTCTCCCAGGGGGAGCTGCAGGGTGCCGTCGTCTTCTCGGGCGAGGGCGGCGAGGAAGCGCGCGAGTACCTGCGCGTCGCCGCCGTCGCCGCGCTGACCGGGATCGCGATGCTGAACGCCCGCGACGAGACCGCGCGCTCGCTCGGTGGCTCCTTCCTCGCCGAGCTGCTGACCGGCGCCGACTTCCGCCCCGGCGACATCGCTAGACGCGCGGCAGTGCTCGGCTGCGACCTCGGCGACGGCCTCGTCGGCATCTGTCTCGACCCGGCCGGGACCAAACCGGGGTTGCCGTCAGCGCGGATCGCCGCCGCGTTCCCGGACTCCATCGTCGAGCAGGTCGGCCGGCGCCTCTACGCCCTGCTGCCGGTCCCGCCTGGAACCACGCCGGAGGCGGTCGCCCGGCGGCTGCCCGGGATCAGCCCATTCGCTGGCATCTCCTCCCATCACCAGGCGGCGGAGGCGCGCGGTGCCTTGGAGGAAGCGGAGCTGCTGCTGGACATCGCCGGCGGCTCGCCCGCGGTCGCCGACAGCGTCGACCGCATCTTCCGCCTCCTCTTGCGGCTCTTCTCCACCCACCCCGACGAGGTTCGCCGCTTCTGCGACGACACGATCGGCCCGCTGGTCCGCCACGACGAGGAGTTCTCGGCCGAACTGTTGGCGACGCTCGAGACCTACCGCCAGCACAACTGCAACATGAACCTGACCGCCCGGGCGACCTACACCCACCGCCACACGGTCAGCAACCGGCTGACCAGGATCCGCGAGCTGACCGGTCTCGACCCCCAGCAGAGCGACGACCGAGCGCTGCTCGGTCTGGCCCTGAAGGCGCGGCGGGTGCTGCAACTGCGCCCGCCCGCCTAGCCCCTCGAACACGAAGAAGGGCGGGGTCTCCCCCGCCCTTCTCGTAGCGCTACTGGTTTGCGCGACCGTTACTTCTGCGCCGCCGCCACCGTCAGCTTCGCGGTCGTCTTCTTCGCCGCGAGCTTGGGGCCGCGGGCGACGAAGCTCACCTTGGTGACCTTGCCGAGGGCCTTCGGCTTGATCTTCAGGGTGACGATCCGCTTCTGTTCGGTCCCGGCCGGGATTGCGACCGTTGCGCACTTCTTGCCGACGACCTTGAGCCGCACCTTCGGCGCCGAGGCGCAGAGGTCGACCTGCGGGGCAGCGGCGTCGCCGAGGTTGGTCACCGAGAGCTTGAAGGTGACCTTCTCGGTTTCCGGCCCGACGCTGCGGGACTTCGGCGTCACCGCCACCTTCAGGCTCGGGGAGCCCTCGGGCGATGCTGCCGGAGGACCGGCGGGCGGTGCGACCGGGGAACCGGCCGGGGGACCAGCCGGGGGACCGGCGGGCGGGCCGCTCGGCGGCTCCGGCACCGTAACCAGCGGGTTGACCGGGCCGGGACGGCAGTGGTGCGGCGAGTAGAAGGAGCTGAGCTCCACGCAGCGCCACATGCTCGGGTTGGTCCAGCTGGGAGCGCCGGTCGCCCCCTCCTCGGCGAGCGGCTGGACCCCGGCCGTCGCGTCGTCGTAGTCGGGACCGGTGAGGCGGACGTCGGTTGCCTGCTCGAAGGCGTAACCGGCGGCCAACAGCTCGGCCTCTTCGTAGGCGCCGGCGACGAACACGATCCCGATCGGGTTGCGGCCGTTGGTCGTGTCGATGTCGCCGTAGCCGGCGGGCACCGTCAGCAGCGGGTAACCGGCGCGATCGGCGATCGTCACCAGGGCGCTGCCTTCCGGCACCGCGATCACGTCGGCGTCGGCGAGGATCGCGTCGATCGTCGCTTTGTCCGCCGCTTTGCCGCTCGCCAGGTCGGCTTCGTAGTCGGCTTTCTGTCCGCTGTCGGTGAGATCCACCGCGGCAGCCTCTTCGAGCTGGCCCTGCTGGTATTTCAGACCCTCGGTCGGGTTGGCTTGGTTGTAGGCGACGATCCCGTCGAGGCTGTCAGCGTTGCCGCCGGTCAGCCCGTCGAGGTAGGCGTCGAGATCGCGACCGAACTCGCGGCCGACGACCGGGTCCGGCGCCGGGGCGCCGACCGTGGTGGTGACCGTGCTCGCCCCGAGGGAGCTGAGGGCGGTCAGCGCTTCGTCGTAGGCGGCTTTGGTCGCCGCCGATTCACCCGTGTTGTCGACGACCGCGACGGTTTTGCCGTCGAGGGCTTCGAGGTCGAGGGCGCCGACGTAGTCGCCGGGTGCCGGGCCGACCTCGGTGGCGGGGTCTTTGAAATCAGGCCCAGCCAGCGTGTCCAGGCCGAGCGCCGCGTCGTAGACCGACTTGGCGATCGGACCGGGTGAGTCCTGCGACCGCGCGATCGGCATCACGCCGCTGCGGCTGACCCGCCCGACCGTCGGCTTGAGGCCGACGACTCCGGCAATCGCCGCCGGTTTGATCAGCTGCGCGGTGTCGGTAGAGGTCTCCATCCCGATCGCCATCGCCGCCATGCCGGCAGCGGTGGCCGCGGTGGAGCCGCCACTCGAGCCACCCGGGTTCTTGTCGGTGTCCGACGGAACCAGGACCTGGCCGCCGAGGGAGGAGTAGCCCTCGGGCATCGAGGCGCTGAACAGACCGTTCAGCTCCGAGACGTTGGCCTTGCCGAGGATGATCGCGCCGGCTTTCTTCAGCCGGGTCACGATCCTCGAATCGACTTTCGGCACCGCGTCCTGCAGGGCGATCGAGCCGCCCGTGCTGGGCAGGCCGGTCGCGTCGATTCCGTCGTCGAGGATGACCGGGATCCCGTGCAGCGGACCGCGCGGGCCCTCAGCCTCGCGCTCAGCATCGAGCGCTTTCGCTTCGGCGACCGCTTTCTCGTTGACCTCGCGCACTGCCTGCAGCGCGGGGCCGGTGGTGTTGGCGACCGCGATCCGGGCCAGGTAGGCCTCGGTCAGCTCGGCGGCCGTGAGACTGCCTTCGTCCATCCGCTCGCCGAGACCCGCGACCGATTCCTCCTCGAGGGAGAAGTCGAGGGCGGGGATTGCGCCGCCGGCGAGCTCGATCGTGTCGTCGTAGTTGGGGTTGCAGCCGCCGCGCTCGGAGAACGCGGGAGCCGGCACCGTGTCGGTGCAGCGGTACATGCTCGGATTGATCTCGTCGAGCGGTTTGCGGGTGTAGGACCCCTTGGCGAACATGCCCTGTTCGAGCACGTAGGAGACGCCGATCAGGTCCTTCTCGCTGAATGCCGGACCCTGGATGTAGGTGAACTGAGCGCGGCGCGAGGGGGCGTCGTAGCCCATCGGCAGCGTGATCCAGGGGTAGCCGGGCCGGGTCGGGTTTGGCGGCGCGCCGATGATCGCGGCGAAGTCGTCGCTCGGGTCGACGTTGTCGTTGGCGAACATCCGGTCGAGGCGTTCGCGGGTCAGTTGCTTGCCTTCGACCAGGCTTTTCCGGTATTCGATCGAGTCAGCCGAGTTCGGATCGAGGTCGATCGCGTTCGCGGTTTCGTGGAGGATGTGGCCGTACTTGAGCGCCTCGTGCGGGCTCGCGTCGTTGGCCGCGATCTCTTCCTCGATCGATTTGACCGGCGCGTTGGGGCCGAGCCGTTCGTAGTAGCGGGTGACGTCGCGTTTCGCCTCGTAGGCGAAGATGATCGGCGGCACCGTGCCGGTGATGTTGGGCCGGTAGACGAGGGTCGCGCCGGCGTCTTCGAGCACCTGCTTCGCCTCCAGCGTGGTGGCGGTGGTGTCCGTGTAGCCGATCCGCATGCCGTCGACGTAGCCGAGGTCGAGGGCGGAGAGGTAGTCGGGGATCGGGGTGGGCAGCGGCGGGACGATGAAGTCGTCGTCGACGCCGGGGCCCCAGAGGCCGCTGTAGTCGTTGAGCGGATCGGGGCCGGCGGTGACCGTGAGGTTCAGCGCCGCGTCGGCGACCGAGCGCTCCATCGGGCCGGCGGTGTCCTGGGAGGCGGCGATCGGCGCGATGCCGTAGCCGGGGACGAGGCCCAGCGTCGGGGTCAAGCCGACCACGCCCTGAGCGCGTGCCGGCGAGGAGATCGAGCCGCCGGTCGAGGTGCCGATCGTCAGCGTCGCCAGGGCCACGGCGGCGGAGGGGCCGGAGCCCGAGGAGGAGCCGCCGGGGTTCTGGTCGGCGTCGACCGCGTTGATCACCTGGCCGGTGAGGTTGCTGAAGCCCGACGGTTCGGAGGCGAAGTAGTGCGCGAACTCGGAGAGGCCGAGCTTGCCGAGGATGACGACGCCGTTTTCACGCAGCTTCTTGGCCACGCCCGAGTCGGTCTCCGGATAGGAATCCCGCAGCGAGTAGTTGCCCGCCGAGGTGTACATCCCTTTGACGTCGATCAGGTCCTTGAGCAGGATCGGCAGACCCATCGCAGGGCTGAGGACTTTCCCTTCCGCCCGCAGCTGGTCGTAGTGAGCCGCTTCCTTCAAAGCGTCTTTGTTGAACTGCGAGACGGCGTTGAGGCCGGGGCCGTCGTGGTTGAGGGCGGCGATCCGGTCGATGTAGGCCTGGACCAACTCGACCGAGGTCAATTCGCCGTTTTCCATCATCTGCTCGAGCTGGGAGGCGGTAACCGTCTCCAGATCGGGCACGACGGCCGCAGCCGGCGCCGCGGCAAAGGCGAAAGTGCAAAGGGTGAGGACCGCGCAGACCAACCAGCGTCTCGCGGCCCGGGGAACGAGGGTTCTCAAGGACGGCTCCTGTGCGATGGGGATTTAGCCCCGCCGGCGCATAAAACGCAGACGGAATCTGATCGCAGCCAAGCTAAGACCGAGCCGGCGAGCAAACAATGGCCCGCCGGTCCCGACTTCGGAACCGGGCATTGGACAGGTGGTCCAGTTCAGGCGAGCACGAGCAGGTCCGCAGCCACCTTGCGGACCCGCGGGTCGCCGGCCCGCAGGCTGTCGAGCAGGGCCAGAATCTCCCCAAGCTCCGGCCAGCCCTCCACCGCCTCCGACGCCGCGGGATGAAGCGGCTCAAACGCTTGGCCTCGCACCCGCCCTCTCGCAAAAGGCCAGACCGGCGGCGGATCCTCACCGGCGGAGCGAATCGCGCCCACCATCGGCTCAGCCGCCCAAGCAGCGGGAACCCCGGGCACCAGCCCTCCCAGTTGAACAGGAGCGATGAAGCGCAGCGCGTGGATCGCGAACTCCTCGAAGTGCGGAACATGAACCTCCCGCCGCTCCGCCAAATAGAGATCGGCTTCCTGCGCCCGAGCAAGCCCCCGTTGGACCACGGGATGCGGAACATGCAAGCGATCAGCGAGGGATCGGTAGCTCCACTCTGCGTCGTGAGCAAGCAGGCCACCTAGGACGTAGATGTCGGGCTCCTTGACCATATGCTCACGTAGCGTATCAGGTATCAATACATGATACACCTGTATTGCCAGCATAACCCGACGGGACTTCGCTTTGCCGGGCAATTATCAGAGCCAAACCCGTTAGTGCGTTCTCAGACAAAACATAGCGCATTGGTGCTAGCTTAACTCACGTGAACCCGACGGAAGACAGCGGCGAGCCCGAGATGGCGGAGCTGCCAGAGAGCTGGAGGACCCTGGAGAGCGGAGACTCCGCCCCCAACTGGGTCGCCGCGCTCGATGAGGCCCGGCGAGACATCGATCTTGCCCTGCCGGAAGACGCCAAACCTGGACGCGCAGGGAACGACGACTCTCGGGAGTACCCTAGGAACATGTCCCAGGATCGCGACAAGCTGAAGGTTCTCGCAGCAGGTCGCCGGAACCGATTGCAGAGCAACGGCCGTCCTCGCTTCGACCTGACCGATGCCGAGATCGAGCGCTCGACTCAAACGGCCATGCGCCTAGCGGATGCATCTAAGTCTCAGGCAGAAGCGCGAGCCGACACTGGCAAGTCCCTGCCCGCTTAGGCGCTGAATGAGATAGGCGGGCGCAGAGTGCCGGGTGCTTTCGACGCATCAGACAAGTTCGACCACGACCCGCTACCAACCGCTGAGGAGATTCAGGACAGCGGACAGAATGTCCTGCGCTGGCTTGAAGCCGTAGCGGCCTCGGAAGCTCTCTGGCCGGTCGATGTCCGGCTCGTCCAAGAGATCCACTTCCGCTGGTTCGAGACGACCTTCCCAGCCGACGCCGGCCGCTTTCGGACGCAGATGGTTCTGAACCGAAAAGGGAGTGCAGTGGAGGTTGAGGCAATCCTTCCTGCGGTGCAGAGCGCTTGCGAGAATTGGACCTGGCGCCGCGAGCGCTTCCGCCCCACCGACGACCCCGAGCTGATCGAGTTCATCGTCGCCGAGGCGAACACGCTGGCGGTCCGCGTATACGACGTCCATCCCTTCATCGACGGAAACACCCGAGCGACCTGGCATTTGCGCAACTACCTGCTGATGCTCGACGGGCTCCGGCCTCTAATCGATTTGGCTGACCCAGCCAGCTACGAAAAAGCATGGTGGAGCGCTAACTCCGAGGATCACGCACAAATCGATGCCGTGGTCCTAGATGAGCTGGCGCAGCAGGAGCGATCCGACTAACCGCCCGTTCCTTTCGGGGAGAACATGGCTCCATACAAAGCGACTCGTGACTTGGCTCTGCACCGGTAAACACGTGGCACATACCCGAACAGCAAGGAGCGCGCCCGACAGGATTTGAACCTGTGACCTTCGGTTTCGTAGGACGGGAGAGCGGGGCGCTGGAGCGGGTGATGCGGCGCTGATGTGACCGGGATGCGACCTAGAGGCGCAAGTCCTTCACTAAGCGCTTCCCTCAGCTTCAAGCTCCCCCAGCAACGCGATGATGCGCTCGCGTGCCATAGGTAGCTCCGAAGCGACTACATCCCAGACGAGATCGAGATCGACCCCGAAGTAGTCATGGACGAGCTTGTCGCGCATCCCAGCCATCTCGCGCCAAGGAACTCCGGGCGCTCGTTCCCGCAGATTCGCCGGCACCCGCTTGGCAGCCTCTCCGACGATCTCCAAATTCCGGACCACCGCATCCTGGACCATCATCGTCGCGAAGAATTCGTCCCGGCCCGACTCCGTATAAGCGAGCGCCCGATCAATGGCGTCGCGGATGTGCAGTAGATAGACCCGCTCGTCCTTCAGAGCGCTACCGCCTCAGCCAGGATTCTGTCGCGGAGGTAGGGCGAAAGGCTACCCTCCGTTACGACGTCCACGTCGACTCCAAGCGCTTTCTCCAACTCATCTGAGAGCGCCACTAGATCGAACAGCGTACGACCCGCAGCCATATCGACCAAGAGGTCGAGGTCGCTGAGGTCTCCAGCCTCTCCTCTTCGGACCGATCCGAACACGCGAACATTTCGCGCTCCATGAGCCCTCGCGATTCGGTTGATTTGAGCGCGCGCATCTACCTGCGCGCGGCTTACAGGGCTGTTCTCCAATTCCCTCACTGCTCCGGATTCTACGCCCCCTCCAGGGCGTGCTACTCGTCAGCCAACCTCTCGAATAAAGCATCCATCTCTCGCTCTTCTGCCCGTTCTTCGTAACGGGACTCCTTGTCCTCGTCGTAGTCAATGTCTTCCCAATCGGCGATATCCGGAGCCTCCTCCACCTCGCGATACTCGGCAGCAGCGGCGTCCAGTATTGACTCCTCAATGGGCATCCCGAATTCTTCGGCAACGGCTCCGTACCGCTCCAGCTCTTCTCTCGACTCAATCGCAGTTGGCTCATCTTCAAGCAGTCGCTGCGCTTCGGCCACGAACTCCTCGGTGATGCGTTGGAATTCGCCAGGAGCAAATGCAGTTGGAGCCATCTGATGCAGTTCACCGACCCGTCGATGCTCCGTGGCATTCTGCGCTGCTGCAACCATATTCTCGCGTAGAGCCGTCAAAAAGGAATCACTCGGCCTTACTGGGGAGTCCTCCAGAAGACGCTTGGTCAGCGCCAGTGCGGCAGAGGCATTCACACCACCTTGGTCCCATTCTTGAATCAGAATCTCCAGACGATCTGCAATTACCGCCTCAAGCTCCGAATCCGTCTCACCGTTTAGCAGTGCTATCAGGAATTCCAGTCGTGCCTCTGGACTGATCCTCTCTCGAACACGCGATCGCCGTCCAAAACTGCTCTGAAAGCGACTCCACGAGACCGTCTCGGTATCAAGGAGTTCGGCTGCTCGCCGGGCGAGATCCCGTTGTAAAGAGAAACCAGTGCCCTCTTTTCGCAGTAAGCGCGATAAGCCAACGATCTGATCAAAGAACACCGCTGACGACACAATCTCGCGAGTCAACGTCTCTGATCCTCGGAGCCGACCGCCAATGAAATCCTCAACGCTCGGATTAGCGAAGCCAACTATATGCTGGCCCTCTTGCATGTCGGTCTCGACCAGGCTGTCATCCAAAACCTCAAGCGCACGTTCAAATCGACATGGCTCCACTGCCACTCCAATCGTCGCGGCAATTGCTTCATACGCACGCTGAAGATCGTCCACTAGAGGACCAAGCGGCATCGTGGCCAGGGCATAGAGCAATGCGTGCTCACGAAGGCCCAACTGCTTCTCGAATGCCCGTCTCCAGAGCGTCTCCGGATCATTGAGCACAGACGCTGCATAGTCGACGAAGTCAACTCCCGACTCGACCTCTGCCTCGCCGTACTCCGCCGTAACAGCCTCGATCAAGCGGGGATTGAAGAGGGGACTGCGAACGATCTGGCGATATCGGTTTTCACGCGCTAACGAATCGCGTACCATCTCAGGGAGTCTCTCTGAGTGGTACACGTGGTTGTAAAGAATGCGAGCCCGGTCGATCTTCCGATACGAATCAAGCGTCAGCAGAAACTTGCTTGCGTCTAACTTACTCCTATCAAAGCTCTCGTAGAGAGAATGTGCTTGTTGGAGTATGTACTCCCGGGTGGTGAGTATGAAGCGTGCGTTGCTCCTCGCGGAGACCTCTGCAATGAAACCAACCAGCCTTTGATCCTCATTCTTGTTGAGTTCGCCGAGAGTGGTCGTGCCAAGGAAATCGTCGTAATAAAAGATCTGCGGCGTTTCGGGATCTAGAACTCGCCACGCCTCCTCGATGTCATATGAGACCTCGATCGGCTCGTACCCTTGGCGGATTGCATCAGCGATAAGCATTTGAGCGAGCGTGGTCTTCCCAATACCGGGGCGACCGCTGATCAGGCAGACATGCTGTTCCCCCAACTTGCTGTGTGCATCCAGCAGCGCAGGAGTTTGGACATACAGAGGCAAGGCTCGGTCGATAGCAGCCAAGAGAGCGCTGCTCCGATTCATGACATCAGCATTCAGGAGCGCTTGTAGCGCCGTGCCACCAGCCAACCACAGCTTCACATGTCTGCGCTCGACCTGGGGATACTTGTCAAGCAGGGCCTCGATGTCATTGCGTCCGAGGACTTGGCTCGGGCTTTGCATCCAGACGGAAAAGATTGTCGCCAGCTCGTCCTTGTTGCCAGGCGTTAGAGGGTGGCTAGTAGCAAAGCAATAACGGGTTGGCTGAGAGTCAAGCTGGGAAAGCCGCTGCGCCTCACGTCTCGCTTGGCTTCGGAGTTGGGCGTAGCTACTACGCACATAGTGCTTGCACTGAATGACCTCCAAGAGCTGTCCCCGGTGGTAGCGGAGATCAATCCCTTGGTCAGATCCGCGGCTGAAACGCTCATAGCGTCGCCGGTTCTCGGCCCCCAGGAGGTCCCCCACAAGATCCTCAAACTCCGTATCCGCAAGCCGCTCGTAAGGTCGCATGGCTAGGTAAATGCGTCGGCGTTGAACCCGAGTGAATGCGAGAAGGACGCCAGCGCCATTTCCTCATTTTTGAACAACTCCGAGGGAGTTGCGAACACCCTTAACTCTAGATCAAGCTTTTCAGCGCTTCCATATTGCACCTGTGCGACGGTCCATAGCCGATGAATCAACTGCGCAGCAACAAAGATGCAGCCGAAATGCCGGTCCCATTGGACCCATTTCGTCGTCTTCCTCCATTGTCTATCCCCATCATCGGTACGGCTCGACTGGAGGTATTCGAGACACGGTCCAGACCCTCCAATGAACGGTTTTCCATCAATCTCAACGCTCAAAGACAATCGCTGGGGATGTACGCCGAGGCCATGCTTTGCTGCGTTGTAGACATCTCCATCAAGAATGTAGGTACCGAACCAAGACAACCACGCTTTCGTGCTGTCCAGTAGTTCGCCCCACACTTTTTCGTCTGGAGCCTTGTCTCCGAAGGCAAGGCGATCAGTCGTATTGAAAAATACTGCTGCCATCTGATCGCGCCCACTGGGGCTATCCAGGCGCTCCAATAGATTTTTGGTCTTAGCCTTGAACCGCCGTGGGCTTCTCTCCCGGGACATGGCGATCCACGGACACGCTGGCGAGTGCTCGTGTGCCATATACAACCGAATCAGCGTCTCCCCTACGTGATGCAATAGCACCTCAGTCTCAAGCGTGACAAAAGCGTGCTGGGCTTCGCGTTGCTCCTCGTCAAGAGCATGTAGCTCTTGGCCCTCTGGCGCCGAAACGTGGAAGGTGCCGACATCGACGCCTTTTCCCATCAATTGCTCAAGCTCTAGTCCTCTGCCCGCCGAAAGCAAGAGGTTCCGGAGGCGAAAAAAGAAGTAGGAAGCGGGTTCGAGGCGATAAAAGTCGAGGTTGAGTTGATGGACGTTAGCTTCCGCCTCGCTGGCAGATCCCTGACTAGTCTCGCCTCCTGCAGCCATGAGTGGATCATAGGAAGCCTTTCGTCAGATCGGAATCAGCCTGTCAGCCGATTTCTTCGCGTACCTTCACGAAGCTGCTACCCACAGCATGGGTATACCGGGCCAGCATCGTCTCAACACGATGCCCCGCGATCTCGGCGAGATCGGCGTCGTTGATGCCGGCAGCTCGGAGTTGCGTGACGTAGCTGTGGCGGCACTCGTGGGGGCGGATGTCTAGGCCGGAGACTTCTTGGGCTGGATGCCAGAGGTCGCGGTAGAAGTTGCGCTCACGCCACATGCGGCCGGTCGGGGTCGTGAAGAGCTGCTCGCTTTCGTCGCTGACCTGGAGCTGCGCTTCGAGCATCCAGGCGAGGGTTGCCGGCACTGGGACGACGCGACCGGCGTCCGGCTCGCCGTGGTCGGTCTTCGTCCCCTCGAGGATCTGGCCCTCGTGCGCCGTGCGGCGGACTTGGAGGGTCTCGCCCTCGAAGTCTTCGCGGCACAGCGGGAGGACCTCGCCAAGTCGCAGGCCGGTGTCGGTGAAGACGCGGATCATTGGCTCGTACTGCCCGGCCGCTTTGGCGAAGCGGTGCATTTCCTCGAAGGTGAAGACGCGGATCGGGCGGGGCTTCTTCTTTGCCCTTGGATCGTTGGCGCGGATGCGGACGCCCTTGAAGGGGTTGAGATCGCAGACTTCATCGGTGATCGCGTCCTCGGCCATCGCCGAGAGGGAGCGGATGATCCCGACCGCTCCCGTGGTGGCTCGGCCTTCGGTCCTCAGCATGTGGTCGACCAGGGCGAGGGCATGGCGGCGGCGCAGCTCTCGCATTGGCCAACCCTTCAAGGAGATGCCCTCGATCTCCACGTTGGTCACGCGGCTGATGCGGTGCTCGTTCGTCGCGTTGGTCCGCTCCGAACGCGGGTGCCTCTCAGTCCAGGTGGCGAAGTAGCCGCCGAGAGTGTCCGGCCGATCCGAGAGGCCGTATGCCTCGTCGATGGCTTTCTGGGCTTCGCCTTTGCGGGCGAAGGTGCCTTTGCCTCGGTTCCAAGATGGCTTGGCTATGTGGCGGCGTCCGTCGCGGCCGGTGTACCTAGCCACCCAGACAACCTGGCCGGAGGGGTTGCGGCGCTTGACCGGAGAATCGCGCCTCATGACGCCTCGTCCCTACGGCGAGCTAGGAAGTCCTCAACATCGGCGGGGTCGATCCGCCGCGCCGCGCCGAGCTTGTAGCTGGGCAGCTCGCCGCGCCTGATCCAGTTGCGGATGGTTCGGTCACTGACTGCGAGGAAGTCGGCGAGGGTCCGCTCGGTGAAGAAGCTCGGCTTACTGGATTTCCTCTCCATGCCACCTCTGTCCAAGGCGGGCGACGCTTGCATCGGCTGAGGTTCCAAGCCCCCCAGAAGACCGAAGGTCAGACCCCTTCCGCCCCTCCCTACAGGCGGCCTCCGCACGGCGAAGCCGTGCCAAAATCGGCCGCCCGGAGGGGCGGTTGAGACTCCACTGCAGCCACTTCGCCAGCCTCTTGAAAATGGGCGGCTCAGACACGAACCGGAGGGGTCGCTCCTATGTCAAGAACACCTCTGAGAGACGACGGTGGTGCTGGGGATATAGATCAGGAAGAAAAGAGGAACAAACAGCCGATCGCCTCAGCCGGGACTTCGGGTTGAATGCTGACTTGTGCACCCGACCGGGGAGAAAAATGCGCTGCCGGAGCTGGTGATTTTCGACTGCGACGGGGTCCTGGTCGACAGCGACCGGATCTCCCTTCGAATCCAGGCGGAGAAGATCACCGCCCTCGGCCCGGAGACGAGCTATGAGGACTGCGTTCGGGACTTCCTCGGCCTGGGAATGCCGGCGACGCTGAAGATCGTCGCCGAACGGCTCGGACGGCCGCTGCCGCCGCGGTGGGAGGAGGACCTGAACGCTGCTGTCCGTGAGGCATTTCGGTCCGAGCTTCGGCCCGTCGCGGGCGTCCTCGACGCCCTTGAGGAGATCGAGCTGCCTACCTGCATCGCCTCCAGCGGCAGCCTGGAGAAGATGCGCTTCACCGTCGGGCTCACCGGCCTCTGGGATCGCTTTGCGGGGCGCATCTACTCCGGCGATGAAGTCCCGCGAGGAAAGCCGGCCCCCGACCTGTTCCTCCACGCGGCGGCGTGTATGGGCGCGGAGCCCTCCCGCTGCGTGGTCGTCGAGGACAGCCCCTTCGGGGTGGCCGGCGCGCGAGCAGCCGGGATGTCGGTGCTTGGCTACGCGCCCGACGGCAGCGGTGAGCGGCTGGCGCACGAGGGCGCCAGGACCTTCAAGTCGATGAAGGATCTGCCGGGTCTGCTCGGTCCCTCTAGGCCGGAGCGGGGGCCGGCTCCATCATCGCCCTGAAGACCACCCGCACGAGGTGTCGTTTGAGGCAGCGGAACGCCTCCTTGGTCGACTTGCCTTCGGCTCGCTTCTTCGCCAGATAAGCCCGAGCGGGAGGATGAACCCGGGCCTGCGTGAGGACGATCTGGTGAAGCGCTGCGTTCAGCTTGCGGTTGCCCATGCGCGAGAGCCGGTGGCGGGCGTAGCGGCCCGAGGAGACCTCGATCGGGGCGCAGCCGGCGTGGCGGGCGAGCGCAGCGTCGGAGTGAAAGCGCCGCGGCCCGCCGACCTCGACGAGGAGGCGGGCGGCGATCAGGTCGCCGACGCCCGAGAGAGCGAGCAGGCCTGGGGCCATCGGCCGCACCAGAATCGCGATCTCGGCGCGCAGGGCGTCGATCGCGCGGGTCAGCTCGCCGATCCGCGCCAGCAGCTCGCGGCAAATCCGCACCTGCACCCCGTCGCCGTAGCGCCCCAGGCGCTGGGAGAGGCCGCGGCGGGTGTCGGCGCGGTTCAGGGTGCGGGCGAAGGGCTCGAGGCCCGAGTCGAGGTCGTGCATGTGCCAGCGCAGCCGCGAGCAGATCGCCGTGCGCTCGCCGACCAGGTCCTCGCGGTGGTCGACCAGGAGCTTCAGTTCGCGCAGCTTGGGGTCGTAGGTGGCCTTCGGCAAATTCGGCTCCCGCAGGGCCGCGCGCGCGACGGCGAGGGCGTCGATCGAGTCCGACTTGCCGTAGGTGCGGGCGGTATTCCGCTCCCTCGCTGTCAGGCGGGTGCCGACCCGCAGCACCAGCTCCTCGGCGCCCAGCAGGAAGCGCTCCAGGCGGCCGTTGACGTGGCGGCAGTCCTCGAGGGCGAAGCGCAGCTCGCCTCCCTCGCCGGCGAGCTCGTGCGCCCAGGCCAGCAGCCGCTCGTGGCCTTCGGTTGTGCCGGGGATCGTCAGCTCGCCGAGCAGCTGCCCAGTGCCGTCGGCGACCGCGGCGGCGGTGTGGGTGTCTTTGTGGGGGTCGATGCCGATCGTGATCACTTCTGCGCGCCTCCCTAGGCTGTCGTGGGTCTCAGAGCGGATCGGCGGCGGACAGAACCGGGTTTGGTGGTCAAGCTCCTATTAGGTCACGCCGTCGATCCTCGAACGCGGCGGGCGACACGACTCACTCGGTCAGCCTCCAGAGGCGACGAGATAATGCGGAGTCAGCCCGCCGCGCTGAGGACGCTAGGCCGGGTGTTGGACGTCAACGCCGCGGCTTCGTGGAGGCATGGAACCACCCGGTTCGTAATGTGTCGGGGGGTGAGGTTGGCGCCTTGGAGAGGGCTTCGGACTCTCATGCCTGACCCCTTTGCCCTCTTCTGGCTGATCTACCTGCCTCTAGATTCGTTGCCTCCGATCTTGGCCTCTGAGGATTCGTCTGGCTGATCTTTGGGCTGGTGTGGATTGGTCTCATTTGGCTGGTTGAATGCCGAGAGCCGATCGCACCCACGGCACCTCGTCCACGAGTGCCGTCGCCTTGTAGAAGTGCTCGACCGCGCCACGCGACGGTCGCTCGCGGGCCAGCTCCACCGCTCCGTGGTCGCGGAGGACTCGCACGTGGAGCGCCACGTTCACCAGCGGCTGCTTCGTGAAGTCCGCGAGTTCCTTAGGGCTCAGCTCCTCCCCCGCCTCGACGTAGAGCCGCCAGAGCCGTCGGCGCAGCGGATGGCGGAGGAGAAAGAGGAGCGCCTGATCGGTGCCTTCGACAGTCACGATCCTCAGCCCGCAGAGAGGACGGTGAAGCTCCCCGACCGGGTGGGAGCAGGCACAACCCAGGCGATGCCTTCCAGTAGCTCCTCGGGCCTCACGTCCAGCGCTGCGGCAAGCTTGATGAGGGTGTCCACGCGAGGGAGACGCCGCCCGCTCTCGATGAAGCCGATCTCCGTTCGATGAAGGCAAGCGAGCGCGCCGAGTTCTTCCTGAGAGAACCCGGCGCGGCGGCGAGCCATGAACAGGTTTCGGCCCAGCCGCTTGGCGGCTGCCTCGTCCACCAGCCTGCCGTCCATCAGACTTCGTAGAGGCCGTGGAACTGGACTGCGGCCCTGGTCGGCAGGACGAGATCCCCGACCTGATGGACGAGCCCTCCGGAGATCAGATCGCGGACAGCGCGCTTTACCCAATCGTGCTCTGCGAACTCTGCCGAGCCGACCGTCAGCTCACGGATCAACTCATCGAGCGTCAGCGTCTCGGGATAGAGGCTCAGGACCTCTCGTAGAACCCGGCTCTGCTCGCGGACGTCTTCGTCGGCGGTGGTCGTGGCGCGCTCATCACCGGCGCCACTAGGCTTGTCTTGCATGGGAGCTAACCCTCCTGTGCCACGCCCCCGGCTGTTCCACCAGCGCGGGGGCACTTTTGTAGATCGGACGAGATTAGCAGGGTCGTAGAGACCCCTCTACAAAGGCTATTTCTTGCGGAGAATCTGCGCTACGCGGGTGAAGTGCAGGCCGGTCTCATCAGCGATATCGCGCGTAGAGAGACCGGCAGCCTGCGCGTCCTCGAATCCCTTGCGCCGAGCCTCGCGGAGCGCTTCGAGCTTGTCCTGCGCCTTCTCGAAATCGGCCTGCGTCCGCCGCACGGCTTTGCGTGCTTTGGCCTGTGGATCGCCCGCCATTGCCGTGGACCCTATTCGGCCTGAGAGATGAGACCAGGATGAGACCGAGACCTCGCGGAACGCGGCGGAATCGCTCGGCGCCCTTCGGAACGCCGATCCACCCCGAAGCCGACCATCTCGCTCTGCACCGGGAAACGCGCGGCCCTTCCCGGAACAGCGAGGAACGCGCCCGACAGGATTTGAACCTGTGACCTTCGGTTTCGTAGACCGACGCTCTATCCAGCTGAGCTACGGGCGCGAGATCGGGGTGGCTCCCCGGACGGGCGATTCTAGGGGCTTTGGGGGCTGGGCGCCTTAGCTGGGGCGGTCTTTGAGGCGGACGTGCCAGCGGACGTTGGCTGCGGCGACGACGGTGCCGTCGCTGTCGGTCAGCTCGATCTCACAGGGGAACTCGACCTTGCCGTCGGCGTCAAGGGTGGCGAGGGCCTTGTCGGCGGGGATGCCGAGGCGGGCCTTGGCGGTGATCTCGCCTTTGGCGATCTTCTCGTAGGAGATCTCGGCGCTGCGGGCGAGCGGGGTCAGGTCTCCCATGCGCTCGGCGAAGGCGCCGACGAAGGCCGCGCCCGAGGCGGTCTCGGCGACGGTGAAGAGGGCGCCGGCGTGCTGGGAGCCGACGTGATTGAGCAGCTCCGGCCGCTCGGGCAGGAGGACGGTCGCCTCCCCGGGGGAGACCTCGGTGATCTCCAGGTTGAGGTGCCCGGCGAAGGGCACGGCCTGGGTCATCCCCTTGGCGATCAGGTCGAAGTCGGTCACCGGGCCACCCTACTCAGCGACCGTGGAACTCGGCGTGCCCGGGGCCGCCCTTCTCAAGGAAGGTCTGGACGGCGTTCTGCAGGTCCTCGGTGCCGAAGAGCTCGCCCGCGTCGGTCCGCACCGCCTCGTCAGCCGCCGGGATCCCGCCTTCGCGGAAGCGGCGGAGGATGTGCTTGGTCATCGCGTGCGCCCTGGTCGGCCCGGCCGCCAGCTCCTCGGCCAGCTGGCGCGACGCGGCGTCGAAGTCCTGGTCCTCGAAGATCAGGTTGACGACGCCCCAGCGCTCCATCTCCTCGGCGCTGAAGACCCCGCCCGACATCACGAAGTGCCGCGCCCGGCCGCTGCCGGCGCGCTCGGCCAGCCGCTGCGTCCCGCCCATCGACGGCGTCAGCCCGACCACTTTCTCGACCAGCCCGAACTTGGCTTTGGGCGAGGCGACGATCAGGTCGCAGGCGAGCGAGAGCTCAAAGGCCGCGGTGAGGGTAAGTGCGTGCGCGGCGAAGACGACCGGCGCCGGCAGCGTTTCGAACTGTTCGATCATCCCCAGCAGCTCGTCCCACAACTCGCTCCCCTGCTCGGGCGTCAGCCCGGCGAAGACATTGACGTCGACCCCGCCGGAAACGGCGCGCCCCTCGGCCCGAATCAGCAGCGCCCGCGGCGGCTCTGCCGCGACCTCGTCGATCGCCGCCCGCAGGTCGTCGATCATCCGCTGATCGAAGAGGTTGAGCGGCGGGCTGTCGAGGGTGATCACGGCGAGGCCGCTCTCCTCGCGCTCCAGTCTCGCCGCCGCGCTCATAGCTCCGGCACCCTATGGACCTCGAACAGGTTCGTGCCGAGTTCCTGCCCGTCGAGCCCGGCGGTGACCGCGACCAGCTCGCCGGGCGCCGCGATCCCGTGCTTGGCGGCGAGCCCGGCGCTGTGGTTGAGCAGGCCGCGCAGCTCGGTCCCGAAGTCGCTCTGCACGGCGGTGACTCCGAACAGGAGGCTGAGCCGGCGCACCGTCTCTATATATGGGGAGACCGCCAGCACCGGCACGTTGGGCCGGTGGGCGGAGACGAGGCGTGCCGTGCGGCCGCTGTTGGTCGGCACCACCAGCGCTTTGAGGCCGAGCCGGTAGACGGCACCGACGGCGCTTTGGGCGACCGAGTCAGCGACATCCTGGGTCGCCTGGTCGGTGCGGGTGAAGAGCCACTCGCCGTAACGCAGGTCGGGCTCGGTGGCGCGGGCGATCCGGTCCATCACTTCCACCGCCTCGACCGGGTTCTGGCCGATCGCGGTCTCCTCGGAGAGCATCACCGCGTCGGTGCCGTCGTAGATCGCGTTGGCAACGTCGGTCACCTCAGCCCGGGTCGGGCGCCGCTCGGTCACCATCGAGGCGAGCATCTGGGTCGCCGTGATCGCCGGTTTCGAGCGCAGGCCGGCGAGGCGGATCAGCCGCTTCTGTTCGACTGGCATCTGCTCCAGCGGGATTTCGATCCCGAGGTCGCCGCGGGCGACCATGATCCCGCCGTTGGCGACGCGGACGATCTCCTCGGCGTTCTCGGCCGCCTCCTGCTTCTCGATCTTGGCGACCACGGGGATCCGGGAGTCGAGCTCCTTCAAGCGCGCCGCGACCGGCTCCAGGTCAGCCGCGGTCGAGACGAAGGAAACCGCCAGCAGATCGACGCCGTTCTTGACCGCGAACTCGACCCAGTCGAGGTCGACACCGGTGGTCGCCGGCAGGTCGACGCCGCCGGGGATGTTCATCCCCTTATGTGAGGAGAGAGTGCCGCCGACCTCGACCTCGGCGCCGACGCCCTCGCTCTCCTTGTCGCCGACCCGGAGCCGGATCGCGCCGTCGGCCAGGTAGACGAGCTGGTCTGTCTCGAGATCGCCCACCCCCGCCCAGGAGACCGGGATCGTGTCGTTGTCCCCCTCGACCTCCTCAGGGGTCAGGGTCACGTGCATCCCCGTCTTCAGCTCGGCGTAGTCGTTTTGCAGCGAGCCGATCCGCAGCTTCGGCCCCGGCAGGTCGCCGAGGATCGCCACCTCGCGCCCCACCCGCTCGGCCGCCGCCCTGATCGCCGCGATCGTCTCCGCCTGCCGCTCGGGGCCGGAGTGGGAGAAGTTGAGTCGGAAGACATCGGCCCCGGCCTCGACCAGCCGCTCCAGCACCGCCGGCTGCCAGCTGGCGGGACCAACCGTGGCGATGATCTTGGTGCGGCGCCCGACGTGGGCGTTGGGGCTGGGTTCGGCCTTGGCGTTCATCCCTGCGGAGGGTAGACGGCTGCCCGCAGAACCGAGCAACTCAAGACTGAACTCTGCGCTTCAGAATCCAGCGGATTTCAATAGGAGTCCCTACTTTCGACCAGCCAGCATGATCGCTGACTATCGTCGTATCCATCACGGTCTCGGAGACGAGCTCCCAGCCCTGCGCGCCGAACTCGTTCAGCAGGTCCTGGATCTTGACCATCTCGGCGCCATCGTCCTCTCGATGATTCGAATAGCCCAAGCGCCTTTCGAGCCCTTTTCCCGTCTCCCTAATCGAGAACTCATTTCTCCAGACTCGCTCGTCCGAGGTGCGTAGGAATGGTAGGTCCGTCGCCGACGCCCAAGAGATCGTCTTGTACTCCCACCGCTCCCTCATCGCAGAAGCAGAAGATGGTCGAAGAACTCACCGGATTCTTCGCGGACCGCTGCTTCTCCGTTCACCTGCTCAGCCTGCATCTGAGCGATCGCACCGGGGTGCGGGCCCCCCGGCCATGCTTCAGTGCCGGGGCTCCAGGACGAAGGACTAGTGTCATAGGGACCGTCCATCTGAGCACCCTAACTTCGAAGCGGAGAGGGAGGGATTCGAACCCTCGAGAGAGCTTGCGCCCCCTACTCGCTTAGCAGGCGAGTGCCTTCAGCCACTCGGCCACCTCTCCACGCGCTGCGAAGGATTGTAGGAACTAACCGGGGATGGCGGGGATAGGCTGGCGCCGTGTCCGCCCCGCCCCCGCAGTCGCACGAGCGCTACGAGCAGGTCTTCGCCGAGGTCGAGGCGCCGTTTGCCTTCATCGACCTCGAGGCGATGTGGGCTAACGCGGAGGAGATGCTGGGGCGCGCGAGCGAGAAGCCGATCCGGGTTGCTTCGAAGTCGCTGCGTTGCCGGGCGCTGTTGGGGGCGATCCTCGCCAAGGACCCGCGCTTCCAGGGGCTGATGACCTTCACCCTGCCCGAGACCTTGTGGCTTGCCGACCAGGGGTTCGAGAACCTGCTGCTCGCCTACCCGACTGCCGACGTCGGCGCTCTGGAAGAACTGGCGCTGCGCTCGGCGGCGAATCCGGAGGGGGCGCCGATCGTGATGGTCGACTGCGTCGAGCACCTGGAGATGATCGAGTCGGTGCTGGGGACCGGGGCGCCGCCGCTGCGCGTCTGCATCGACGTCGACGCCAGCTGGTGGTGGCTCGGCGGCCGGGTCAAGGTCGGCCCGAAACGCTCGCCGATCCACACCGTCGAGGACGCGGTGGCGCTGGCACGGGAGATCGAAAAGCGACCGCAGATCGAACTCGACGCGCTGATGGCCTATGAGGGGCAGATCGCCGGCGTCGGTGACCAGCCGCCGGGCCAATGGCGCCGCGGCGCGGCAATTCGGTTCATGCAGCGGCGCTCGGCCGAGGAGCTGGCGCAGCGGCGGCGGGCGATCGTCTCCGCCCTCGGCGAATTCGTCGAGCTGGAGATCGTCAACGGCGGCGGAACCGGCAGCCTCGACCTCACCGCCGCCGAGCCGGCGATAACCGAGGTGACCGCCGGCTCCGGTTTCTACGCACCGGTCCTCTTCGACCACTACAGCCGCTTCCGCCTCACCCCCGCCGCCGGCTTCGTGCTGCCGATCGTCCGCAAGCCCTCAAGTGCGACGGCGACCGCACTCGGCGGCGGCTACCTCGCCTCCGGGACCGGCGACGAGACGCGCCTACCTTCCCCCTGGCTGCCGGCGGGCCTCGAGCTCGACGGCGACGAGGGCGCCGGCGAGGTGCAGACGCCCCTGGGGGGAGCGGCCGCAGCCGGCCTCGAGGTCGGCGACCGCGCCTACTTCCGCCACGCCAAGGCTGGCGAGCTCTGCGAGCGCTTCGACCGCCTCTACCTGATCGAAGGCGACGCGATCATCGACGAGGTCCCCACTTACAGAGGAGAGGGCAAAACCTTCCTCTAGCCATGTCGCCTTTGTATGGCTATGCCGAACAAAGGCGACAGGAGGTCGTCTCTACGGGCCGAGGACGCGGTCGGTGTACTCGTTGCTGAAGACCCGACCCGGGTCGAGGAGGTCGCGGGCGCGTTGGAACTCCTCCCAGGCCGGATAGCGCGGCGCCAGCGTTGCCGCGGTCTGGAAGTGGCGCTTGCCCCAGTGGGGGCGGCCGCCGTAGTCGTCCATGATCGCCTCCACCGCCTCGAAGTAGGGGCGCCACTCCATCCCCCGGTACTGGTGGACGGCGATGTAGGCGGTGTCGCGTTCGTGCGAGGGGCTGAGGAAGGCGTCGTCGCCGGCGGCGACACGCATCTCGATCGGGAAGAAGACGGGATAGCGGTTCGAACGCACCCACTCGATCACCCGCCGCACCGCCTCGGGGCCGTTCTCGCGCGGCACCCCGTACTCCATCTCGGTGAAGCGGACCCGGCGCTCGTTGACGAAGACGCGGTCGCTGCGGTCGCTGGTCTCGCCCCCCGAGGCGAGCCGCCCGGCAAGCCGGGAAAGGGCCGGGATCGCGGCCGGGATCGCCTTCCCGGTTGCCGACAGCAGCTCCAGCGCCCAGTTCTCGAGGACGACGTCGTTGAAGAAGGCGGCCCCCCGTCCGCGCGGCCGCGCCGGCCCGTCCTGGCGGTTGCGCTCCAGCACCAGCGCCGAGTCTGAGTAGGGAAAGGTGAAGAGCTCGAAGTGCTCGTGCGCGTCGGCCCGCTCCTGGAAGGAGTCGAGCACCTCCTCGCGCGGATGCGGCGCGTCCACCCGCCGCAGGTCGAAGGCGGGCACGCAGCGCAGCGTCACCGCTGAGATCGCCCCCAGGGACCCGGCCCCGACCCGCGCCGCCCGCAGCAGCTCGGGGTCGGTGGCGGCGCTGAGGTGGCGGACCGTCCCGTCAGCCAGAACCAGCTCCATCCCCTCGACCTGGGCGGAGATGTTGCGCAGCCGGGCGCCGGTCCCGTGGGTGCCAGTGGAGATGGCGCCGGCGATCGTCTGGCGGTCGATGTCGCCCATGTTCTCCAGCGCCAGCCCCAGCCGCGCCAGCTCCTCGGTGAGGTCGGCGAGCACGGTGCCGCCACCGACCCGGACCAGCCCCGACTCCCGGTCGGCGTCGAGGACACCGCTCAGCGCCTCGACGTGGATCATCGTCCCCGCGGTCAGCGCCGTCTCGGTGAAGGAGTGCCCGGAGCCGGCCACCCGCACCTTGGTGCCGGCGGCCGCCGCGGTGGCGACGATCTCCGCCAGCTCCTCGCGGCTGCGCGGGCGGGCGCTCCGCTCGGGGCGGCAGGACTGGTCCCCCGCCCAGTTGACCCACTCGCCGCTCGCGACGCGGCTGCGCTTAGCCATTGCCCGAGCCTAGACGCTCGCCGCGGGGCGGGGGTCTGCCTTGGGTTGCATCGCCCGCAGCGCGTAGAAGACGGTGAGGACCAGCAGCAGGGCGATCGCCAGGCCCGGCGCCGCGTTGCCGGTGATCCCGGCGACGACGCCGCCGCCGATGCCGCCGATCACCTGCCCCAGCGCCCAGGCCATGTTCGAGAGCCCGGCGGCGAACCCCTGGTGCAGGCTGCTCGCTTCGGCGACATCGGAGATCAGCGTCAGCGCGGGGGCGAAGCAGAGGCCAGCACCGAGCGAGGTCAAGGCCAGGCCCGCCAGCACCTCCTCGAGATGGGGCACGAGCGCGATCACGACCATCGCCACCGCGCAGATCGAGAGCCCGATCGTGTACGGAAGACGGCGCCCGACGCGGTCGGAGAGGCGGCCCGAGAACGGAGCCAAGGTCGCCTCGATCGCGGCGCCGGCGATGAAGCCGCCGGCGATCACCGCGTGCCCGCCGCCGAGCTCGTCGATTCGCAACGGCACTACCACCTCGATCGCCCCGAACATCACCGAGGGGACGGCGACGAACAGGGCGGACTCGAGGACCGGCCGGCTGACCAGGGTCTTCAGCACTTCCCCCCGCGACTGGCTCTCAGGGGCCCTGGTCTCCGGCATTCGCGCCGCGGCCAGCGAGAGGAAGATCGTGACCAGGAGCACCGAGCTGAACACCACCTCGGTCCCGGCCTCGGCGGCGACCGCTCCCAGGGCGGGGCCCAGCAGGGCGCCACCCACCGCGGTGCCAAGGGCGGTGCCGATGATCGAGCCGCGCCGGTCCTCCGGGGCGCTGGTGATCAGCCAGGTCAACGCCCCCGCCCAGATCAGCGCCCCCGCGATCCCCTGGACGAACCGGGCCGTGTCGAGGAGGACGATCTCCTCGCCGAAACCGAAGACGACGCTAGAGACGCCGAGCACCAAGAGACCGACGATCACCGTACGGCGTGGACCCACCCGGCTGGCTACGAACCCGGCCGGCAGCGAGGCGAGGAGCGTCCCGGCCGCGTAGGCGGCGGAGAGGATGCCTGCCTCCGCCTTGGTCAGGCCGAGCTCGTCGACGTACTCCGGCAGCAGGGGTGCGATCGCCGCGAAGAAGGCAACGTCGAAGAAGATCATCGCCGAGGCGAGGATGAGCAGCTTGCGCATTGGCGCAAATCCAATCAGGCATGCTGCTCCGGTCCGACCGCTTGGCCTCTAGCATTGCCGGCGCGGCGTTTTCGGAGGGGTGGCAGAGCGGTTGAATGCGGCGGCCTTGAAAGCCGTTAGGCGTCTTACGGCGTCTCGTGGGTTCGAATCCCACCCCCTCCGTTGTGAGAGGGTCCAACCGTGGACTTCCTCAAGATCCTGCCGCTGGCCTTCGTGATGATCGCCGGCCCGCAGATCATCAGCGCTTTCTTATTCGCCACCAGCCCCTCGTGGAAGCGGATCTCAGCCGCCTACGTGCTCGGCGCCGCGTGCTCAATCCCGCTGGTAGTCGCCGCCGCCTACCTGCTGACCAACGGGGCCGGGGAAAACGGCGCCTCCAACGGCTCCGGCCTCGGCACGATCGACTACGTCGTCGTCGCGCTGCTGCTCTTCGCGATCGTCCACACCTACCTGAAGCGGACCGACAGCGAGCCGCCGAAATGGATGGGCAAGCTGCAGAACATCACTCCGAAGACGGCGTTCGTCCTCGGCTTCCTCCTGCTTGGCCTCTTCCCCAGCGACCTCGTCACCGCAGCCAGCATCGGTGGCTTCCTCTCCGGCCACGGCGATCCCTACCTGCACGCCCTGCCCTTCATCTTCCTCACCCTGCTCCTGCTGGCACTGCCGGCGCTGTTCGTCGCCGCCATGGGCGAGCGGGCGCACGCCCTGCTGCCCAAGATCCGCGACTGGATGAACCAGAACTCCTGGATCATCAGCGAGGTCGTGCTCGTCTTCTTCGTCGCGATCGTCCTCAGCGGCTGAGCGGGCCGCCGGGGACAGCGCCGAGCTCAGCCCTGGTCGAGCTCGACGCGTTCGATCGTCTGCGCCTCCAGCGGTTTGTCGGAGGCATCGGTCGGCGTGGACTCGATCGCATCGACCACATCCATGCCGTCGATCACCTCGCCGAAGACCGTGTGCTTGCCGTCGAGCCAAGGGGCGGCGCCGGTGGTGACGATGAAGAACTGGGAGCCGTTGGTGTTCGGCCCCGCGTTGGCCATCGCCAGCGCCCCGCGAACGATCTTGTGGTCGTTGATCTCGTCCTCGAAGGTGTAGCCGGGACCGCCCCGGCCGGTGCCTTCCGGGCAACCGCCCTGGACCATGAAGTCCGGGATCACCCGGTGGAAGACGAGCTGGTCGTAGAACCCGTCCGCGGAGAGCTTGCGGAAGTTCTCGACGGTTTTCGGCGCGTCCTCGTCGTGTAGCTCGAGCACGATCGCCCCGGCGCTGGTGTGAAGGGTCGCTTGCGACATGGGCTCAAACCCTAGCTGCCCCGGACGCGGACCGTGACCGTCGCCGAGGACCCCGGCGCGTAGGGCCAGCGCTCCTCGGGCAAGGCGGTCGCGCGCAGCCGGATCGCCGCCCGGCCGGTCACGTAGCGAAAGCGATACCGGGCGCGAAAGCGGCCGCGATGATCGCTGCGGGTGACGAGGACCGGGCGCCAGGTGCCGGTCGCCTGCTCGAGGTACTGGACGGCGACGAGCTTGCCCCGACGCGGGATTGGCACCCCCTTGCTCCTGACCGTGCCGCTGAGTCGCACGAGCTGCCCGGTCTCCAACTGTCGGGGAACCGCCCGCAGTGAGATCCCCGCCCGCACCTGCAGCTCCAGCGCCCGGCGACTCGTCGGCTCAAGACCGTCGTCGCCGAGGAAGCTGACGGTGAGGCGCCGCGAGGGGCCCGGCGGCACTTGCAGCTCGAAGCCTCCCTCCTCCCCGGTCCTCACCGTTTCCACCACGACCGGCGCGAGGGCGCCCTGGAAGGGACGGGAGACGACGCGCAACTCGCGATCTCCGATCCCGACGCCATCGGCCCGGGTAAGGCGGCCGCTGAGGAGCACCGGCGCTCCGAAGCCGACCAGGAGCGAGTCGCCGTGGAGGCGACCGCCGTGCAGACGGGCGAACAGACGCGCTTTGTCCCGAATCCGCTGCGGCACCTTGACGACTTGCGGCTTGGGCACGAGCTGCGGTTTCGAGGGGCTCGGCAGCTGCGGCGGTGGGATCCGGCGGACGGCCATCTGGGTGCCGTCGGTCCGCAGGTTCGTCGAGGCCGAGTTGCCAGCGGCGTCGCGGGCGTCGGCACGGAAGATGAAGGTGCCGAAGCCGAGCTGGGGCATCGGGGCGACGAGGTGAGCGCGACCGGCGGCGTTGCCGCGGACGAGCTTGGTGGGGAGCTCGATCCAGGCGGCCGCGTCGACCTGGCGGTAGAGGATCTCCCCGGAAACGGGGCCGGAGTGGGCGTCGCTTACATCCACCTTCACGTGCGTATCCGACCCCTCGACCGAGAAGCCGAGGGTCGGGCGCACGTCGTCGAGGCGCAGCGGCACCGTCACCGCCGAGGAAGGCGCTTCGTTCCCCGCCTCGTCGCGCAGCCACAGCTGCAGCAGGTAGGTCCCGGCGGACGGAGTGCTGAGGTTGGCGAGGGAGCGACGATCGCGGCCGGAGGCGAACCTGACGCCGGTGTCGTATCCGGCGGAACCGACCATCCGCCAGTTGGCGCCGGCGATCGGGCTCGCGGGCCCCTGGTCGGGGTTCTCCCAGCCGAGATCGAAGTCGTTGGTCCGCCGCCAGCCATCGCCGCCGGCAACCGCAACCGCGCGCGGATGTGCGGGCGGGTTGTTGTCGATCAGGATCGTCCGCGATGCTGCGCAAGCAGAATTGGCCCCGAAGTCGGTCGCGCAGTGGACGAGCGTGTGCGGCCCGTCGCTGAAGCTGGTGGTGGCGATCGGGTGGACCTGGGAGACGGTGGTGAGGCAGGGCTGCATCCGCGTCGCCCTCCACTCGCCACCGATCGAGGCCATCGCGCAGGGGTACTCGGTGAGCCCGACCCGGGCGCCGTCGAGCCGAGTTTCGCCGAAGCGCACCCCCGACCCCGCATCGGAGCTGCTGAACAAGACAGCCTGGACCCCCCGGCGCCAGCCGCCGGCGACGAGGTCGCCACCGGTGATCCCGGCCGAAGGCGCGATCGGGTCTTCGACGGTGATCGTCAACGCCCGCAGCCCCGACCAGGAGCCGGGGTCAAGCGCGCACCACTTGCTCTCCGCCCGCGCGCAGAGCAGCCGGCTTTCGAACCCGGCCACCGGGACGGAGAAGCCCCTGACGAACTCGCGGGGGGTGACGTCAACGCCGTCAGCCGCGAACTGCGGTTCGAAGCCACCGGCCCAGTTGATCGCCCCGAGCCGGTGCTCGAACCCGTCGTGGAGGGCGTGCCACCAGGTTCCGCGCACCTGGGAGATCCAGTTGCCCGGCGGCGGCGTCCAGCGCCAGCCGGCGAAGCGGGTTCCCGAAACCGTTCCCTGCCCCTCGCGACCGAAGCTCTTCATATGGGCACCGGCAAACGGGTCGGCGCCGGCCGGTGGCACGCAGTAGGCGTCGGGGCGGAACTTGGCACCCCCCGTGGTGTCGCCCCAGCTGGCGTCGGCTCCCACGTACCAACCGCACTGCGCGACCGCGTACTTGCCCGCGTCCGCCTTCGAAGCCGCCAGCAGCAGCACGCTCATCGCCAGCAGTACCCCCAGCGCGACAACCCGCCCCGCTCCACTCCTCGTACCCGACATCGGTCCTCCTTCGCTCGACTGCATTCCGGGGACCCAAGGGCAGCGCGGGCAGAACTCTCCCCCCGGGGGGCGGCCGAGCGGGTGCCTTTGCGAGAATCGGACGCAATGCCACTTCCCACCAAAGATCAAATCACCGAGAAGCTTCGCGCCGTCATCGACCCCGAGCTGCGGCGCTCAATCGTCGAGCTGGGCATGGTCCGCTCGATCGAGGTCAAGGAAAGCGGTCGCGTCGAGGTGATCGTCTCGCTGACCACCGCCGGCTGCCCGATCCGCTCCCACTTCGAACAGGCCGTTGCTCAGAACGTCTCCCAGCTGGAAGGGGTGACCGGGGTCGGGGTCGGCTTCGACGTCCTCTCCGACGAGGAGAAAGGCACCCTGCAGCAGACGCTCGGGCGCAACAAGCTGCCGCAGGGCGCGCTGGCGAAGGTGAAGAACGTGATCTGCGTCTCCTCCGGCAAGGGCGGGGTCGGCAAGTCGACGATGACCGCCAACCTGGCCGCGGCACTGACCGCCGAAGGCCACCCGGCCGGGGCGCTCGACTGCGACGTCTACGGCTATTCGATCCCGCGCATGCTCGGGGTCAACCACAAACCGGAAGTCAACGGCGAGCGCAAAATCTTGCCGCTGGACTCCCCCAGCGGCGTCAAGGTGATGTCGATCGGCTTCTTCGTCGAGGACAACTCGGCGGTCGTCTGGCGCGGCCCGATGCTGCACAAGGCGATCCAGCAGTTCCTCGAGGACGTCGCCTGGGAAGAGCTCGAGTACCTGCTTCTCGACCTGCCGCCCGGGACCGGGGACGTCTCGATGACCCTGGCTCAGCTGCTGCCGCAGGCGAAATTCGTCGTCGTCACGACGCCGCAGCCGGCGGCGCAGTCGGTCGCCCAGCGCGGCGCGGAGATGGCGAAGAAGTTCGACCTCGAGATCCTCGGCGTGATCGAGAACATGTCCGGCTTCACGACGCCCGACGGCGAGCGCTTCACGATCTTCGGCGAGGGCGGCGGCCAGCTGCTCTCCGACGAGCTCGACGTGCCGCTGCTCGGCAAGGTGCCGCTCTCCGAGCCGCTGCGCGAGCACGCCGACAACGGCTCACCGCTGGTGATCGCCGAGCCCGACGCGCCCGCCTCGCAGGCGATCCGCCAGGCGGCCCGCGGGATCCTCGCGGCGACGCCGCAGGAGCTGCCGGTGCTGCAGCCGATGCCGGCCGCCGCGGAAGCGCCCCCGGTCGGCGGCACGCCGCTGCCGGTCGTCCAGTAGCGCCAGTTCGGTTCAGAGTGACCAAGCGCACACTGGAAACCGAAACTTCCGCCATCCTTCAACGTTAAGGTCTGCACATAAACGCCTAATCCCAGGCTAAGAGCGCCTGGGAGCGGGGGAACCAAGTTTTTGGGGCGAGCCCACCGAGAGGTGGGGGCGCAGGCTCCTTCAGCGCTAGCCCGACAGCTAACCCCGCCGGCCGACGAAGGAGGAGTGAATGAAGCACGTCCCTGGGGCGGCCGGGAAAGCGTCCGCCCTTTGCATCTCCATAACGATTCTGGCTCTCGCGGCCGTTGCGGCACTGCTACCCGCGATGGCCAAAGCCGACACCCCTGGTGGTGTCACCACGACTACCCCGGAAGTGACCGCACCGGTCGCGCCCGCGGGCAAAGCGATGCTGGTCAACGGCCGGGCGATCGCGCCCGCCGACGCCCCCGCAGCGGTGAAAAAGGTGATCGCCGCCGCGAACAAGATCCGCACCAAGCCCTACGTCTACGGCGGCGGCCACGGCCGCTGGTGGGATCGCGGCTATGACTGCTCGGGGGCAGTCAGCTTCGCCCTGCGCGGTGCCAACCTGATCACCAGCCCGATGCCCTCGGGATCACTGGCGGGTTGGGGCAGCCCCGGCAAAGGCAGCTGGATCAGCGTCTACGCCAACGGCGGCCACGCCTACGCGGTGATAGCCGGCCTCCGCTGGGACACCGCCGGAGTCAACAACGGCACCGGCCCAAGGTGGCACCAATCCCTCAAAGCAGCAGCGAGTGGGCCCTACACGGTCCGCCACCCCGACGGCTACTAGAGCGCGGAAGCGGATAGCGGGAGGGGGCGGGATCCCCTCTCCAGACACTCAACCGCGAGCCATTGGCGAGCGGTGTCTGGAGAGGGAGTCCCCGCCCCCTCTCCCGCTACGCAGCCTGATTCTTGAAGTAGTTGGCGTTGATCTCAGCGAATTTGGCCCACTCGGCCGGGAGCTGATCCTCGGCGAAGCAGGCATCGACCGGGCAGGCCTCGACGCAGGCGTCGCAGTCGATGCACTCGTCCGGGTCGATGTAGAGCTGCTCGACGTTGTCGTAATCAGCCTCGTCAGGCGTCGGGTGGATGCAGTCGACGGGGCAAACCTCGACGCACGAGTTGTCCTTCTGGCCTATGCACGGCTCGGCGATTACGTAGGTCATTGGGGCAGTTCTCCTAGCTCGTATTTCCGGGGCCTGCCGGGGGGCCCGGCCAAGCGCGAGCGCACATTTTAGGGATGATGCGGACATGCTGCTGTTGACGGGGGCGACTGGAAGCATCGGCTCAAGGCTGTTACCGCTGCTGCTGGAGCAGGGCGAAGAGGTGCGCTGCCTGGTGAGGGAGCCGCGGAAACTGGGAGCGCGGCGGGTCGACGTCCAGATCGCGCTCGGGGATCTGGGTGAGATGTCGGACCCCTACCTGGTGCGCCAGGCGCTGCGCGGGGTCGACACCGTGATCCACCTGGCGGCCTCGATCCGGGATCAGCCGCCGAAGCGGATCGAGGAGCTGAACGGGCTGGCGACGGTCCGGCTGCTGCGAGCGGCCGAGCGCAGCGGTGTCGGCAGCTTCCACTTCTTCAGCGCCCTCGACGCTCAAGCGGCGCAGCGGACCCGGTTCTTCCGGGCGAAGTGGCTGGCCGAGCAGGCGGTCCTCTCCTCGCCGCTGCAGACCACCGTCTTCGCACCCTCGATCGTCTACGACCACAGCGACCCCTGGATCACGCTGCTGCGCCGCTTCTCCTTCCTGCCGGTGCTGCCGGTCTCCGGCGAAGGGCAGGCCCGGTTCCAGCCGATCTGGGCGGCCGACGTGGCGCGCTGCGTGGTCGGCGCGCTGCAGGCAGCCGAGCCGCGGGAACGCTACGAGCTGGCGGGCCCGGACACCCTCACCTACGACCAGATGTCCGACCTGGTCAGCCGCATCGCCGGCCGGCCGCGAACGCTGGTGCACGTACCGCTGCCGCTGGTGCGGGCCGGATTGATCGCCCTGCGCTCCTTCTTCGGCGAGGCCGTGTTCGCTACTTGGGAGGAGGCCGAACTGATGGAGGTCTCGATGGTGAGCGAGCGGGGGCCGGCCGACGCGCAGGCACTCGGAGTCCAACCGCGAAGGATGAGCGATGTCCTGGAGAGCAATTAGACGACTGGCGCTGGCGGCGACCTGCGTGGCGGCGCTACTGGCGCCCGCGCAGGCGGCGGCGGTCTCGCTGGTGCCGCCGAAGCCGAGCGTCTTCCTCGGGGTCAGCGACCGCGGCACGACCACCGAGTTCAACGAATACGTCGAACTGACCGGCAAGCACCCGGCGCTGCTGGAGACCTTCCATCCCTGGGGGAACAGCCTCAACCAGGCCTACGAACGCTGGCGGGAAACGGCGACGCGGCCGATCCTCCACATCTCCACCGCCGACGACCAGACGCTGGCCGAGCTGATCACCCCGGCTCAGATCGCCCTCGGCGCCGGTGACGACTACCTGCTGCAGCTGAACGCCTTCTTCGCCACCACGGGGCTGCCGGCCTACATCCGGCCACTGGGCGAGCCCAACCGCTGCCTCAATGCCTGGTCAGCGGTCTACTGCGACGGCACCCAGAAAGGCGGCGAACACACCACCGGCTGGTACAAACAGGCGTTCCGCCGCATCGCCGCGATCGTCCGCGGTGGACAGACCCTGGAAGGGGTCAACTTGACCCTGGCGGAAATCGGCCTGCCGCCGGTGACCCGGACCAAAGGGCCGCCGCCGGTGAGCCTTCCGGTGGCGCCGGTGAGCATGATCTGGAGCCCGCTGCCGGGCGGCTCGCCGCGGGTGAAAGGGAACTTCCCCGGCAACTACTGGCCCGGGCGGCGCTGGGTCGACTGGGTCGGCACCGACTTCTACTCCGAGTATCCCGTCTGGGAAGACCTCAACCGCTTCTACAACGGCAAACAGTGGAAGGGCAAACCGATCGCGATGACCGAGTGGGCGGTCTCCGGCGAGGACGACCCCAAATGGGTCAAGCAAGTGATCGCCTGGACCGTCAAGCACCCGCGCGTGCGGATGCTCGTCTACTACGTCGGCTTCGGCCCCGGCAACCCCTACGACCTCCGCCTCTACCCGCGCACCACCAACACGCTGCGCCAAAAGATCCGCCGGGCCAACTTCCTCTCCACCGCCGAATGGAACGCCGGCGTCTTTCCGGCGCTGCCGCCGAAACCGAAAAAATAAAGAGAGGCCCGGTTTCCCGGGCCTCTCGAAACTGCTCCCCGTTGGAGAGAGTTACATCATGCCGCCCATACCGCCCATGTCCGGCATGCCGCCGCCGGCACCGCCGCCGTTCTCCTCCGGCGGTTCGGCGATGATCGCCTCGGTCACGAGGATGTTCTTCGCGATCGAGGCTGCGTTCTCCAGAGCGGAGCGGGTGACCTTGGTCGGGTCGATGACACCGGCCTTGATCAGGTCGCCGTACTCGCCACTCGCTGCGTTCAGGCCTTCGCCTTCCTTCAGGTCGCGGACCTTGTTGACGACAACCGAGCCCTCGAGGCCCGAGTTCTCGGCGATCTGCCGCACCGGCTCCTCGAGCGAGCGATGGATGATCCGGGCGCCCGTGATCTCGTCCGGATCGCTCAGCAGCGACTCCGGGTTGAGGCCGGCCTGCGCGTTCAGCAGAGCCACGCCACCTCCCGGCACGACACCCTCCTCGAGGGCGGCGCGGGTCGCCTGCAGCGCGTCCTCGACGCGGTGCTTTTTCTCCTTCATCTCGGTCTCGGTGGCGGCGCCGACCTTGACCACGGCGACACCTCCGGCGAGTTTGGCCAGGCGCTCCTGGAGCTTCTCGCGATCGAAGTCGGAGTCGGTGTTCTCGACCTCCGATTTGATCTGCTTGATCCGGCCCTTGATGTCCTCGGCGTCACCGGCACCATCGATGATCGTGGTGGTGTCCTTGGAGACGACGACGGTCCGAGCCTGACCGAGCTGGGCGAGCTGGGTGTTCTCCAGTTTGAGGCCCATCTCCTCGGTGATTACCTCGCCGCCGCTGAGGATCGCGATGTCCTCGAGCATCCGCTTGCGGCGGTCGCCGAAGCCGGGGGCTTTGACGGCCACACCGGTGAAGGTGCCGCGGAGCTTGTTCACGACCAGGGTCGCGAGGCACTCGCCCTCGACGTCCTCGGCCACGATCAGCAACGGTTTGCCGCCCTGCATCACCTGCTCGAGCACCGGCAGGATGTCCCGCACGGAGCCGATTTTCTGGTTGGCGATGAGGATGTAGGGGTCTTTCAGCACCGCCTCCATGCGGTCCTGATCGGTGACCATGTACGGGGAGATGTAGCCCTTGTCGAACTGCATCCCCTCGGTGAACTCCAGCTCCATGCCGAAGGTCTGGCCCTCCTCGACGTTGACGACGCCGTCTTTGCCGACTTTCTCGATCGCGTCGGCGATGACGTTGCCGATCTCGTCGTCACCGGCGGAGATGGCGGCGACACGGGCGATCTGATCTTTGCCCGAGACCTCCTTCGACTGCGTGTTCCGCAGGTTGTCGACGACGGCCTCGACGGCCTTCTCGATCCCGCGGCGCAGGGCCAGCGGGTTAGCGCCAGCGGCCACGTTCTTCAGGCCCTGGCGAACAATCGTCTGGGCCAGCAGGGTGGCGGTGGTGGTGCCGTCACCGGCGACGTCGTTGGTGGCCGTAGCGACCTCGCGGACGAGCTGGGCGCCTTGGTTCTCGAAGACGTCCTCGACCTCGACCTCGCGGGCGATGGTGACGCCGTCATTGGTGATCGTCGGCGCGCCAAACTTTTTGTCGAGCACGACGTAGCGGCCTTTGGGGCCGAGGGTCACCTTGACGGCGTTTGCGACGGAGTCGACGCCGGCCTGTAGGGCCCCGCGTGCCTCCTCTGCGTACTTCAGCTCCTTGTGAGCCATTTGTGTTCAGTCCTCCTTAGTTACGTAAGTCCGGTGGGAGCTCAGCTGAGCTTTGCCAGGACGTCTGACTCGCGCAGCACCAGCAACTCGTCGCCCTCGACGGTCACCTCGGTGCCGCCGTATTTGGAGTAGAGGACCTCGTCCCCCTCCGCGACGTCGAGCGGGATGCGCTTCTCCCCGTCCTCGTCCCATTTGCCGTCGCCGACAGCCACGACCCGGCCCTTCTGCGGCTTCTCTTTGGCCGTGTCGGGGAGCACGATGCCGCTGGCAGTCGTCTCCTCCTCCTCAATCGGCTTGACGATCAGCCGGTCCCCGAGGGGCTTCAGCTTCATCCGTGAACCTCCGTTTATAGGTGTGTGTGGTGAAAGTTGAGAAAAACGTCGCCTGCAGAGCCAAAGTTGGATCCTGCGACGCTTGGCACTCTCGGGGTGAGAGTGCCAACAACAGGGAAAGATAGCGAGAAGTCGGCGCCAGTCAAGCCGGCGGCACCTCGCCGGGCCTCAATCCAGCGCCAGCAGCCGGCAGCCGAGCAGCTCGGCGATGCCTTCGCCGCCGCGGCGCATCACCCAGTCGTGGTTCCACTCGAAGACCGGCCGCAGCAGCGGCGCCGCCAGGTTCATCCAAGCCTTCGTCGTCCGCACGTTCCACTCGTAGAGGACTGCCGTCACCCCCTCCTGCTCGTAGAGACGCCAGCGACCGACCCCTTCCAGCTCGCCCCGCGCGCGGCCCTCCATCAAAGTGGGGAACTCGATGCGGGTCGACGTCACCTCGAAGCGCACCCGATAGGGCAGCAGGCTTCGCCAGGCCATCTGCGAGACCGCCCCGAGGCCGGCCTCGTCGCCGGGGCGCAGCTCACGCGCCTCCTCGACCCCGCGCCACCACTGCGGCCAACGGGCCTGGTCGTGAATCGCTTCCCAGACCGGCTCGCGCGGTGACTCGAGCAGCCAGGTCGTGAGAAAGGCGTACTCCGCCATCAGACGACCACCTAGTTGTGGTGCGGCGTCTCTCCGTTGCCGAGATGCGCCCGGGGGGGCTCGACGATCTGCGAGAAGCGGATCACCGTCACCAGGTCGTCGTCGGAGACCGGGCGGCTGTAGATCTGCTCGAGGAAGCGCTTCGTCTCCTCGAGGCGGCGGAACTCGGGGTTGTCGTGCTCGATGTCGCGCCGGCTGAGGTCGGCCACTCGCTTGACCTCGACGTCGTCGATCACCGCGGTGAAGATCTTCTCCCGGGGGCTGTGCCGGAAACCGACCGTGACCCAGACCACCTGGCCACGCTCGTACTTGTTGCTCTTGTCGCCCAGCCGGATGGTCGCGCTCTTACGACCGCGCTTCAGCTGGTCGATGAAGACCGCCGAATAGAAGTTCAAGACGTAGATGCCGCCCTTCACGCAGCGAGCGTATAGGAGAGCGAGATTTATGCGTGAACTGGACGTTTGTACGGCTCCACTGGACGAGTTTTTGGTGTTTTCGCCCGAAGCTCCAGGTTCTGGAAATCGGAACCGATGTGCTCAGGGATGCCGACCTCACTCAAAGCCCTTCGCGTCCCCGTCTTCGCCCTCTTCGCGATGTTTGCCCTTCTCGTCTTTGCCGCCCAGGCAGAGGCGATGAGGTGCGACGGCAAGAAGGTGACGATCAAGGGGACTGCCGGTAACGACCGCATCGTCGGCAAGAAGGCAAGCGACGTGATCTATGGCGGTGGCGGCGACGACGTCATCACCGGCGGCCCCAACGGCAACGACACGATCTGCGGTGGCCCCGGCGACGACACGATCGACGGCGGCCGCGGCTTCGACTCACTGCACGGTGAAGGCGGCGACGACAAGCTCCTCGGCGACACCGGCTCCGACAGCCTCCACGGCGGCGAGGGCGACGACGAGCTCTCCGGCTCCAAAGGCGCCGACGGCCTCAACGGTGGCGGTGGCGATGACGTCCTCGTTGGATACAAAGGGCCGGACAAGTTCAGCGGCGGCGCCGGTGATGACTACATCGACGGCCAGCAGGGCAGCGACAAGATCGATGGCGACGGCGGCGACGACAAGCTCCTCGGCGACAAGGGCAATGACGTGATCGGCGGCGGCGAGGGCGAAGACCACATCGAAGGCGGACCCGGCGACGAGCCAGACCTCAATGGCGGCCCCGGCGCCGACGAAGTCTTCGGCGGCACCGGCATCGACAACGTAGATGGCGGCCCCGGCGACGGCGACATCATCCGCGGCGACGCCGGCACCGACAACCTTTCCGGCGGCGAAGGCGCCAACGACATCGTCTCCTACGCCAGCGCTACCCGCAGTGGCGTCATCGTCAGCCTCGGGGCCAACAAGGCCAAAGGCGACGGTCACGACAACCTCGGCGGCTTCGAGGACGTGGTCGGTTCGCCCCAGGGCGACACGATCGCCGGCGACGGCGGCTCCAACCGGATCGACGGCGGCGTCGGCAACGACGAGCTGCAGAGTGGCAGCGGCGGCGACCACGCCTTCGGCGGTCCCGGCAGCGACAACTGCGACGGCTTCGCGGCCGAGACCTCCTGCGGCTCCGAAGACCCGCACCCGGCGAATATGGCCTACGGAACCCTCAACCAGGGCCTCGACGGCTCCAGCCTGATTGTCCTCGGCAGCCCCGGCAACGACAACATCGGCATCTCCTTCTCCCCCGGCGGCTGGGCCATCACCTCCGCGATCCCGATCTTCGCCGGCGACGGCTGCCTGGCGCAAGGCGGCGGGCTGGTCTGCCCGGACGCGGGCGGAGCGCCGCTGATCGTCGTCACCGGCGGCACCGGCGACGACGGGCTCGCCGTCGACGGCAGCGTCCCGGGCGGCGCCAAAGTCCGGATCAACGGCAACGCCGGTAACGACAGCCTCGTCGGCGGCAATGGCGAGGACGTACTGGAAGCGGGCGAGAACTACAACAGCCCCGACAACGGCAACGACCGACTCGAAGGCAACGGCGGCAGCGACGTCCTCTATGCCGACCCGGGCGGCGACACCCTGCTCGGCGGCAGCGGCAACGACCTCCTGGTCAACAGCGTCCCGACCTGCCAGGGCCACGTCTACGACGGCGGCAGCGGCGCCGACACCGTCTCCTACGCCCGATCCAAGGACACCCTGCGGGTCTCCCTCGGCGGCAGCGGCGGACCTCCCGGCTGCGGCAACGACGACAAGGTCCTGGCCGCCAACGAGAGCCTCGAGGGATCCGACGGCAACGACACCCTGATCGGCGACAACGGTTCCAACAGCTTCATGGGCCACATCGGCAACGACACGATGGTCGGCAAGGGCGGCAGCGACTTCTTCGAAGCCCTCGACGGCGAGCGCGACAAGATCGAGTGCGGTGGAGGCGGCGACGACTTCATCAAAGACGGCATGGACGTCACCTCCGGCTGCTGAGCGCCGTCTGACGAACTAGCTGTCGAATCCCTCCTCGCCGATCAGCGGCACGAAGCGGCAGGGCCCGATCACGGTGCTCTCGAAGTTCTCCCTCCGTCGCCGCAGCACCGTCAGTAGGTCCGCTTCGCCGGCGGCGACCGGGACGACGAGGCGGCCGCCCTCGGCGAGCTGCGCAAGCAGCGCCGGCGGCGCTGCTGGAGCGCGAGCGTGGACGGCGACCGCGTCGAACGGGGCTCGCCCGGGCACGCCAAGGCTGCCGTCGCCGACCACCAGCTCGACGTTGGCAATGCCAAGGGCCTCCAGCGCCTGGGCTGCCGCGCGCGAGAGCGGCTCGTGGCGCTCGACGCTGACCACGTGGTCGGCGAGCAGCGAGAGCACCGCTGCCGAGTAACCCGAGCCGGTGCCGACCTCCAGGACCAGCTCCGATCCCTCCAGCTGCAGGGCCTGACAGATCGCGGCGACGATCCAGGGCTGGGAGATCGTCTGCTCGGAGCCGATCGGCAGGGCCGAGTCGGCATAGGCCCGGCGGCGCAACTCCGCCGGCAGGAACTCCTCGCGCGGCACCTCCCCCATGGCCGCCAGCACCCGCTCGTCCTCGATCCCCCGCCCTCGCAGTTGGCGCTCGACCATCCGGCGACGGGCGGCGGCCAAGCTGCCCATCAGCCGTCGGTCCTCACCGGCTCAGTAGATGTAGTTGCGGAGCTTCGCTGGCTCCAGCACAGTGACGCGGCCGCGGCCCGAACGGACGACGCCGGCGCGCTCGAGCTCGGCGAGGAAGCGGCTGACCGACTCCCGCGAGGTCCCGGCGAGCTGCGCGAGGTCGGTTTGGTTCATCTGGATCGTCACCTCTTCGGTGGGGTTGCCTTCGCCGCCCCCATTGTCCTGGGCCTCGCGGCTGAGCTGGGAGAGGATGCCGGCGACGCGGCTGGGGACGGTCTGGAAGGACTGGCGGGAGAGGCGGACGTTGGCGGCGCGCAGGCGGCGGACGAGGCCGGCGACCAGCTTCAGCGAGATCTCCGGATGACGGGCGAGCAGGGCCCGCACGTCGTTGGCTGGCAGCGCCAGCAGCTCCCCCTCGGTCAGCGCCTCGGCGCTGGCCGAGCGCTTGTCGCCGTCGAGCATCGCCAGCTCACCGAAGATCTCGCCGGCGCCGAGGGTGGCAAGGGTGATCGCGCGGCCGTCGGAGTGTTCGCGGGTGACGCGAAAGCTGCCCTCCTTGACGATGTAACAGGCATCGGAGTCATCGCCCTCGTGGAAGACGCGGGTCCCAGCCGGAAAGGTGCGCGGAACGGCAACGTGGGAGAAGCGCTCCAGCTCTCCCTCCTCCAGGTCGGCGAAGAGCGTCACGCTCTTCAGCAGCTCGACCGCGCTCTGATCTGCCTCAGGCACTGGACCGATTATGGCAATGGTTCGGCTGCCCGGCCAAACCGCTTCCGTCTAAGTGGCCGAAGCGGTGAGTTTTCGCGGCCCACGGCTGAAGCCGGCGCCGACCAGCGCCTCCTCGTGGCCGGAGCCGATTATCGCCTCGCCGTCGAGCTTCTCGACCGCCAGTTTCGGCAGCTGCCCGGCGCTGACGGCGTCGGCGAGGGCGCGCATCGCCGCCTCCAGCTCCTGGTCTTCGAGCGAGCGCAGGCGCAGCAGGCCGCGGCCGCCGCGCTCGACGAAGACCAGCGGCTCGCCGTCGCGGAGGAGGAGGTGCGCGCCCGGCGTGCGGCCGGGGCGCCGGCCACCCTCGAGCTTTGGCCAGGGCAGCGAGGCGCCGTAGGGATTGGCGGGATCGGTGGCAGCGAGGACGACGAAGGAGCCGTCGCGTTCGGGCAGCGAACGCAGCCGCTCGACCGCGCCGGGGAGGGCGAACTGGGCGCCGCCGAGACCCTCGACGAAGTAGCCGCGGCGGGCGGTGCCGAGCAGCTCGAGGTTGCCGAGCTCCCCGTAGAGGGTGGAGAAGCCGCCGGGGACGCCCTCGGCCAGCACCGTCTCGCGGGTGACGATCCCGTAGCGCTCGAGCATCAGCTCGGCCGTGGCCCGGAGCTTGGCGCCAGGGCCGGGGGCGTTGGCGAACAGCGGTGCGGTCAGGGACCAGCGGCCCTGGACGGCGGCGCCGGCAGTCGAGCGGCGGCGGGCGAAGCGGCGCCCGGGCCGTTCAGATTGCGGCACCGCCCGCAGGCGCGGCGCCCGCAACGGCGCGAAGGCGTCGTTGGTCACCTCGCCGCTCCAGGCCAGGTCCCAGAGCGCGTTGTGGATCTCCTCGGCCGGGTGTTCGAGGTCGAACGCGAGGTCGAGCCAGAAGGAGGGGCCGGCGGCGAGGCGCTCGCGGATCGCCTCGTGGACCTCCCCCACGGGCGACTCCAGCTTCGCGTTCGACGGCGGCGGGCCGGCAAGGCGGACGTCTTCGCGGAAGTAGAGGGCGACGCGGCCGTCGTTGCGCCCGAGCGCGCCGGACCCGACCCAGACCATCTCGCCACTGGTGCAGAGCTCGTCGAGCCAGCTCTGCGAGTAGGCGCCGAGGCGGCGTGGCAACACGTCCCCCTCCCAGACTTTCGGCGTCAGCGCCACCCCCTGCAGCGGCACCAGCGCCTCACGCAGACGGTCGATGCCGGCGCCGGTGCGGCGGAAGGCGTCGACGTTCTGCCAGCTCGGCAGGAAGCGGGCGAGCTCACGGGTGTCGGCCGCCTCGACCTCTTTGCGCAGGCGAGCGAGGCTGGCGCGGCGGACCCGGCGCAGAACTTCGGCGTCGCACCACTCGCGCTCGGTGCCTCCCGGCAGCAGCTCGCCACGTACCATCGCCCCTTCGGACTCGAGCTCGCGCAGCGAGGGCAGCGGGTCGACGCCGTAGCGCGCGGCGAGCTGGGCGGTCGGGAAGGGCCCGTGGGTGCGGGCGTAGCGGCGGACCAGCGCCCGCATCGCGTCGGGGTGCTCCTCGAGGAAGGTCTCCGGCAGCCCGGGTGGCTCCGGCACCCCGAGGGCGTCGCGGTAGAGGCCGGCGTCCTCGGCGGCGATGTAGCGCTCCTCGCCGGCGATGCGGACCAACGCCACCCGGCGCTCGGCGACGAGTTTCTCCAGCATCGATTTCGCCGAGTAGCCATCGGCGACGCGCTCCTCGCACTCCGCCGCGGTCATGTCGCCGAGGTTTCGCAATAGCTGCTGGAGGGCGTCGCGGTCGCCGGCGCGGCCGACCTCGATGCGGTGCTGGAGCTGCTCCTCGACTTCTTCCAGCGCCTCGGGGTCGATCAGCTCGCGCAGCTCCTCCTGGCCGAGCAGCTCGCGCAGGAGGTCGCGGTCGAGGGCGAGCGCCGCCGCCCGACGCTCGGCGTTCGGCGTGTCCCCCTCGTACATGTAGGTGGCGACGTAGTCGAAGAGCAGCGAGGAGGCAAAGGGCGAGGCGGTCGGGGTCTCGACCTCGACCAGGCTGAGCGAGCGGGCGTGGAGCTTGCCGAGCAGGTCGCGCAGCGAGGGCAGGTCGAGCACGTCCTGAAGGCACTCGCGGTAGGTCTCGAGGATGACTGGGAAGCGGGGGAAGTCCCGCGCGACCTCGAGCAGGCTCTGCGACTTCAGCCGCTGCTGCCAGAGCGGCGTGCGCTTGCCGGGGTAGGCGCGCGGGATCAGCAGTGAGCGCGAGGCGTTCTCGCGGAAACGGGCGCCGAACAGGGCCGAGCCGGAGAGCTCGGAGACGATCAGATCCTCGATTTCGTCGGGGTCGATGAGGACGAGGTCGGCGGGTGGCGGCTCGTCGGCGTCGGGGAGGTGGATGACGATGCCGTCGTCAGACCAGATCGCGTCGGCCTCGAGGTCACGCTCGGCACGGATCTTTGCCGCCAGCGCCAGGCCCCAGGCGGCGTGGACGCGGCCGCCGTAGGGGGAGAGGATGCAGAGGCGCCAGTCGCCGATCTCGTCGCGGAAGCGCTCGACCACGATCGTCTCGTCGGAGGGGACGACCCGGGTCGCCTGCTGCTGCTCGCGCAGGTAGGTGACGAGGTTGTTGGCGGCGCGCTCGTCGAGGTCGTATTCGGCGGCCAGCTCGGCCGGCTCCTTGGCGACCGCCTCGCGGGCGAAGGCGCCGATCGCCCGGCCCAGCTCGGCCGGGCGGCCGATCCCATCCCCCTTCCAGAAGGGGACGGCGCCGGGGGCGCCGGGGGCGGGAGTGACGATCACCCGGTCGCGGGTGATTTCCTCGATCCGCCAGGTGCTGGAGCCGAGCAGGAAAGTCTGGCCGGCGCGCGCCTCGTAGACCATCTCCTCGTCGAGCTCGCCGACCCGGCGGCCGTCGGGGAGGTGGACGCCGTAGAGGCCGCGGTCGGGGATCGTGCCGGCGTTGGTGACGACCAGCTGACGGGCGCCTTTGCGGGCGTGGATCGTGCCTTCGGTTCGATCCCAGACGATCCGCGGCCGCAGCTCGGCGAAGCGGTCGGAGGGGTAGCGGCCGTCGAGCATGTCGAGGACGTTCTCCAGCTGTTCGCGGGAGAGGTCATGGAAGGGCTCGGTGGCGGTGACGAGGCGCTCGACCTCGTCGACCTCCCACTCCTTGTGGGCGGCGATCGAGACCAGGTGCTGGGCGAGGACGTCGAGCGGGTTCTGCGGGATCACCGTCTCCTCGATCTCGGCCTCGCGCATGCGGCGGGCGACGACCGCGCACTCGAGCAGGTCGCCGCGGTATTTGGGGAAGATCCGGCCTTTGGAGACTTCGCCCATGCGGTGGCCGGCGCGGCCGATCCGCTGCAGGCCGCGGGTCACCGACTTCGGCGACTCAACCTGGATCACCAGGTCGACCGCGCCCATGTCGATGCCGAGCTCCAGTGAACTGGTGGCGACGAGGCAGGGCAACTGCCCGGACTTCAACATCTCCTCGACGACCGAGCGCTCCTCGTGGGAAAGCGATCCGTGATGCGCCCGCGCGATCTCGACGTAGGCGTGGGGGGAGTCGGGGGAGTCCTCGGCGGACAACTGCGGGGGAGGGTCCGGCGAGGACTCCCCCGACTCCCCACGCGACGGCGCCGCATGCCCCGCGTGCTCGGTAGCGGGGAGCTCGCCTTCGCCTTCGCCGTTGGCTAGCTCGTTTAGACGCTTGGCGAGGCGCTCCGCCCCACGCCTGTTGTTGACGAAGATCATGGTGGAGGTGTGTTCCTGGACCAACTCCAGCAGGCGCGGGTAGATCGCCGGCCAGATCGACCTCACATGGGCGCTGGGCTCGACTTCGGTAGGAGGCGGCCCGTCCTCGCTCGGATAAGCAGGCGCCCCGGGATCGGCCATGTCCTCAACAGGCACAACGATCTCCAAATCAAGCGCCTTCTTCTGCCCAGCATCAACGATCCGGCACTCCCTCTTAGGGCCAACCAAGAACTGACCTATCCGCTCCAACGGCCGCTGCGTAGCCGAGAGCCCAATCCTTTGGACCCCTGGCCCCTGAGCCTTCACCGCGGATTTCGAGGGCGACGGGGGAGGGGTCGCCGGACCCTCCCCGCTGTTGTCCGCCGACCCCTCCCCCGTCGCCCCCGCCACCTGACCCGAGTGCTCCTGCACCAAGTGGTCCAACCTCTCGAGCGTCAGCGCCAAATGCGACCCCCGCTTGGTCTGAGCCACAGCATGAATCTCGTCAACGATCACCGCCTCAACCCCGGTGAGGATCTCCCGCACGCTGGAGGAGAGCATCAGGTAGAGCGACTCCGGCGTGGTGATGAGGATGTCCGGCGGCTCTTTGGCCATCGCCCGCCGTTCTTTTTGCGAGGTGTCGCCGGTGCGCAGGCCGACGGAGACGTCGGCGCCGATGCCGCGCAGGGGCGCCCGCAGGTTGCGCTCGATGTCGTAGGAGAGCGCTTTCAGCGGCGAGATGTAGACGAGCTTGACGCCGGTTCCGAGCTCGCTGGAGCGTGCGAGTTTGTCGATCCCCCAGAGGAAGCTGGCGAGCGTCTTCCCCGACCCGGTCGGGGCGCAGATCAGCGTGTGCTCACCACTGGAGATCGCCTCCCAGCCGCCGGTCTGCGCCGGCGTCGGCCCCTCGAAAGAGGCCTCGAACCAACGCCGCGTAGCCGCGCTGAACGGCCCCAACGGATCACTCGTCGCACTCGGTTTCGCCTTAGCAGCCAACCGACCGATCTTACGCAGCCCCCACCACCGGCGTTCGTCCTTTCAGCGGGATACCTCATGAAAGGACGAACGCCGACCTGGGGACGCGCCTACGAACTCTCGCCACCGGACCCCCGCAACGGCTTACGGGGGCGACGGGGGAGGGGTCGCCGGACCCTCCCCGCTGTTGTCCGCCGACCCCTCCCCCGTCGCCCTACTACGACCTAAGCGCTACGGAGTCCCGCCGGCGAATTTGACGTACGAAAACCAGGATGCCTTCGGCACGAACCCCTCGGCGAAGAGGCCGGAGCCATCGCAGAAGTTGCAGGCCCCGGGGGCGTCGTCGACGGAGAACCAGAAGACGCTCTTCAGCTTCCATTTGGCCTGATTGCTCCGCAGGGTCGTGAAGGCGGAGCGCAGTTCGCGCGCCTGACCGCCCGGGCCTTTGGCGAACTGGTTGGCCGAGCTTGCCTTGCCCGAGCTCCAACCTAGCTCGGTAATCCAGAGGCCCTTGGCGGCATCGCCGTTCTCGACCAGGACGTCGCGGAATTCTTCAGTCACGCCGGGCAGTTCTCCGGCACGGATCGTGTAGGGGTGGAGGGCGACACCGTTGAACCGGGTCTTGATGCCAGGAGTGAGCTTGTACATCTGGCTGATGAAGTCACTCGCGTACCAGTTGAGGCTTTTGTGTTTGCCGCTGGCGGTGCGGGCGCCCTTCGGCCGGGAGAAGAGGCCGGCGAGGACGATCTGCGCCCCCGGATCGGCGGCCCGTAGCGCGGTGTAGGAGATCTTCACCAGCTGCCCGTACTCGGCCGGGTTCGGCTTGGCGATGAAGTACTTGAAGTTGGGCTCGTTCCAGATCTGCCAGGTGCGGATCGGCCGGACCGGCACGCTCGGGTGCTCGGACCAGAAGCTGCCGTTGGGGCCGTAGCGCGCGACCGCGGCGGTGACGAAGGAGACCCAGCCGGTGCGCGCGGCGCCGCTGACGGGCAGACGGGCGGGGGCTTTGAGTCCACCGGCGCCGGGAACGGTCTTTTCTGGCACCGCCCATTTCGGGGCGCCGGAAAGGAAGGGGAGGACTTTGATCCCGGCTTTGGCGGCCTCTTCGAACTGGCTGTCGTAGCCGCTCCAGTCGAATTGCCCTCCCTGGGTTCCCTGGACGGCGGCCCAGCTGATCGGGAGGCGGAGGCTTTCGACCCCACCGTTGCCGAGCCGCTGGAACTGTTCGCCGTTGAGGTGGCTCTGGGGGACGACGCCCCAGAAGCCGACCGGCAGCGCCTGGGCGCCGGCGGCGAACGTCGCCAAGATCGCAAGCGCGGCAAAGGCCGCGCTGCAGGCACGCAGAATCCTCATCTTGTACTCCCTCGCTTTCGACATCGCTCAGCTCGCTTTGGGCGAGATGGGGGAACCGGAGTCCTGGCGGCGCTGGCGGTAGTAGTAGGCGCCGATCGAGATAGCCGCCAAAACGGCGACCGCGATCAGGATCGGAACCAATGGCGAGGAGCCGTCATCGGAGGTCTGAACGGCAGACGAAGAGGCGGTCGGGAGCTCTTTCGAGTTGCCTATCTCGCCTGCAGCCTTATTGCCGCCGGCGGCTTGGCCGTCGTTGCCGCCCTGGGCTTGGTTACCCTGGCCGGTACCGGCGCCGCCGCCGGAATTCGAACCGCCGCCGCCGGAACCTTCGCCGTTCGGCGCGGTTGAGGCTTCTGCATCCGATTCGTTGGAAGTACCGCCGGAGTTTTTCTGCGACGGAATATTCGAATTGCCGCCAGTGGGGGCCGACGGGGCCGTCTGAACTTCGTACTGAATTCCAGAATTTTCTTCAGCCGCAGCCAAACCCGGAAAACAAGCCATTGCCAGCACAGCAAGCACTGACAGAAGCGAGAGAACGGGTCGGGCCGAGCTACGGGCGCGGGGGGGGTTCGTCCGAGACATGGCGCGCAAGATTAGAGGAATCATCGGCGCTGATAAGTCCGCTGGCCTTGATCCTTGGCCTCGCCGTGGCCGGCGGCGGGTTTGTCCTGGACGAGCGCCACATCGCAGGATTGGCCGTCTGGTTGATCCTCGTGGCAATGCTCGCCCTCGGAGCCGCCGGGCGGGCGACGCTGGGACGGCCGTTCTACTGGGCGGCGGGGCTGATCGGAGGACTGGCGCTTTTTTCCGCATTCTCTTCTCTCTGGTCTGGGTCAGTTGAGCTCAGCGTCACCGAAGCCGACCGGGTTCTGGTCTATCTCGGGTTCTTTCTCGCTTCCTTCCTGATCGCCCAAACCGACCAAAGACGGCAACGTTTCGCTGAAGGACTCGGAATTGCTCTAATTGCAATCGCTGTTGTCGCTCTTTCCACGCGCCTGCTGCCCGATTTGATCGGCCTCGGGCCGGGCCCGGGGGCAAATGCGCGGCTCGGTTATCCGCTCGGGTACTGGAACGCCAACGGCCTCGCTTTCGGGATCGGGGCCGCCTTCTGCCTCTGGATGAGCAGGCGCTCGCTGAACGCACCGCTGCGCTGGCTGGCGGTCGCCGCCCTGCCCACCCTCCTCCTCGCTCTCTACTTCACCTACTCCCGCGGCGGCCTGCTGGCGCTGGTCCTCGCCTGCGGCTGCCTGATCGCGCTCTCCCACGACCGCCTCTGGTTGCTGGCGACGCTGGCGATCGGGGCTCTGGCGACGATTCCGGCGGTGCTGGCGGTGCAGGCCCGCGGCAGCCTTGCCAGCAACGCCCCCAGCCAGCTCACCGTGGACCAGGGCGCCATCGTCTTCGTCTACCTGCTCGCCGCCACCGTCGTGGTCCTGGGCCTCTACGCGCTGCTGCGTCGGCTCGAGCAGCGCAACGACGAAGCGACGGGGCGAGCGCTGGCCTTCTCCCGCAACCCCACCGTGCTCAAATGGGTCGCCGTGGGCCTGGCGGTGGTCGGGATCGGCGGCGCCGTTGCGGTCGCCGGCCGGGCCTGGGATCAGTTCTCCAGCTCCGATGTCCAGCGGTTCCCGAGCGACCCCTCCGAGCATTTCAATTCGCTCTCCGGCGGTGGCCGGGACGAATTCTTCCGCGTCGCCCTCGACGCCTTCGAGGAGGACCCGCTGACCGGCCAGGGAGCCGGCACCTACCGCTTCTCCTGGACCGAACAGCGGGAGATTCCGATCCAGGTCCTCGACGCCCACTCCCTCTACCTCGAGGCCTTCGCCGAGCTGGGCCTGATCGGCGGCCTGCTCGTGCTGGCCCTGGTCGGAACCCTGCTGTGGACCGGCATCGCCGCCTGGCGCGGCGCCAGCGGGGCGCGGAGGGAGCTGAATGCGGTCCTGCTCGCCGCCTGCATCGCCTTCGCAGTGGCCGCCGGGATCGACTGGTTCTGGGAGATCGCCGCAGTGGGGGCGATCTTCTTCCTCGCCGCCGGCGCTCTCGTCGCCGCCCGCTGCGGGCAGCTCGCGCACGCCCGCGCCGAGGGCAACGGCAAAGGCAAGGTCGAGCGCCGCCGCTTCGGTCTCACCGTGGCCGGCCTGGCGACGGCCTGGATCGCGGCCCTGGCGCTGGTCGGCCCGCTGCTGGTCGACCGCGAGATCGACACCAGCAACGCCGCCGCCGCCGACGGTGACATCGCGGCGGCCTTCGAGCACGCCGAAAACGCCCGCTCGATCGAGCCCTGGGCCGCCAGCCCCTACGTCCAGCTCGGCCTCCTCTCCGAATCCCAGCGCGATTACGCGACCGCCGCCGACCGCCTGGGGCAGGCAATCGACCGCGAAGAAGACAACTGGCTCCTCTACTACCTGCGGGCGCGGATCGAGCACCGGGGTGGAGACGATGCCGCGGCCCGTGCCGACATGGAGAGGGCGCTGCAGCTGAACCCCGAAGAGAAATGCCTGAGTGAGGGTTTCGAAGGATGCGGATGACCAAGACCCCCGACACCAGGCGCGAGACCGGCGGGGCGTCGGCGCCCCGGATCCCGGCGCCGGTTCCCTTCGACACCGACGGCCACGGCCCTAACCAGTCGCGCCAGCGCGGGGCGCTGTTGCGGCGCCTGCTCGCCCTCGGTGACTGGGGGGCGCTGCTCGGCGCCCTCTCCCTCGTCACCGCCGCCAGCGCGACCACCGACGTCGGCGTCTTCTTCTGGGCGGTCCTCTTCAGCCCCTCCTGGGTGATCGTCCTCAAGCTCCACGGCCTCTACGACAACGACCACCGCCGGATCCGCCACAGCACCCTCGACGAGCTGCCGGCGCTGATCTCGGCCAGCGTCCTCGGCACCCTCGTCCTCGACGGGCTGCTGGCGATCAGCCCGGTTGGCCCCCTCTCCCCCGCCAGTGCGATCGGAATCGGCGTCGGCGCCTTCGCTGGCAGCTTCGTCGCCCGCGGCGTCCTGCGCTTCCTCTTCCACCTGCTGACCGGACAGGCGACGGGGCTGGTGATCGGCCCGGCGCGGTCGGTCGACATGGTCGCGCGCCGGGTCTCGACCCATCCGGAGACGCGGCTGGCGCTGGTCGGCTACCTCTCCCCCGCGGCGGAGGCGACGGCGACGGAGCTGCCGCGCCTGGGATCGCTGGCCGACATCAACCGCGTCGCCCGCGAGCACGCGATCGAGCGCGTCGTCGTCACCGAACAGGAGATGAGCGAGGTCGACGCCGAGCGGCTGATCGAGGAGTGCAAGGCCGAGGGCCTCGCCCTCACCTTCCTCCCCCAGCACTACGGGCTGCTGGGCCCGGGCATCGAGCTCAACCGGCTGGCCGAGCTGCCGGTGCTCGACTTCCGCTTCAGCGACCCGCCGCGCTCGACCCTGGCGATGAAGCGGTTGATGGACGTCGTCATCTCCGCCGTCGGGCTGGTCGCGCTGTCGCCGCTGTTGCTGGGGATCGCGCTCTGGATCCTGCTCGACGACGGACGGCCGGTCTTCTTCCGCCAGCGCCGGGCAGGCAAAGACGGTGACCCGTTCACGATGATCAAGTTCCGGACGATGGTGACCGACGCCGAGCAGCGACTGCCCGAGCTGGTCGACATCGAGAACCTCGACCAGCCCGCCTTCAAGATTCCCGATGACCCGCGGGTGACGCGCAGCGGCCGCTGGCTGCGCCGGACCAGCTTCGACGAGCTGCCGCAGCTGTTCAACGTCCTGCGCGGCGACATGTCGCTGGTCGGCCCGCGGCCCGAGGAGGAGAGCGTCGTCGCCCTCTACGACGAGCGCCAGCGCGGGCGACTGGCGGTGAAGCCGGGGATGACCGGGCCGATGCAGGTCTACGGCCGCAGCGACCTCACCTTCGAGGAGCGGCTGGCGATGGAGCGCGACTACCTCGACAACCTCTCGCTGCTGACCGACTTGGCGATCCTGATGCGGACGCCGCGGGCGATGGTTCGCGGCGAAGGCGCTTACTGACCCGCATGCTCGAGCTCGAGGTCGTCGTCGTCAGCCACGGCGCCGAAGCGCTGCTGCGCCGCTGCCTGCGCTCGCTCGCCGAGCACCCGATCTCAAGCGGCGAGATGCGGGTCACCGTCGTCGACAGCGGCAGCCCCGACCGCACGCCTGACATGGTCGAGAGCGAGTTCCCGGCGGTACGGCTGCTGCGGTGCGGCAACATCGGCTTCTCGGCGGCGAACAATTTGGCGCTGCGCGAGAGCGAGGCGGCGGCGGTGCTGTTGCTCAATCCCGACACCGAGGTCTACGCGGGCACGCTCGACGCGGCGCTGACGCGACTGCGCGCCGAGCCCCGGATCGGCATGGTCGGGGTCAAGCTGGTGACCGAGAGTGGCGAGCTCGACCACGCCTGCAAGCGCTCCTTCCCGACCCCGCTAAGCGCGCTCGCCCACTTCACCGGGATCGGCCGCGGCGAGGACGCGGGCGGTGCCCTCGGCCAGTACCGCGCCACCCACCTCGACGACGACGAGGCGGGCGAGATCGACGCCGTCAACGGTGCTTTCATGCTCTGCCGGGCGGAGGCAATTCGGGAGGTCGGCCTGCTCGACGAGGGCTACTGGCTCTACATGGAGGACCTCGACTGGTGCCACCGCTTCTGGGACGCCGGCTGGAAAGTCTTCTACGAGCCGGCCGGGGTGGCCCTGCACGTCAAGGGCGGCTCCAGCGCCGATCGCCGGCGACTGAGGCAAGAGATCGCCTTCCACCGCGGCATGGGCCGCTTCTACCGCCGCTTCGACGCCCCCGAGCGCAACCCCCTGCTAAACGCCGCGGTCTACGCCGGGATCGGCGCCAAGCTCGGGGTGAGCCTGGCGATCACCGCTTACAAGCGGGCGAGGTAGGCGTCCTGGAGGACGACCTGGCTGGCGCAGCCGAGGTCGAAGCGGCGCACCTCTGAGAAGGCGGAGAGCAGCTCGCCTTCGACGTAGGAGCGCGGGTGGTAGACGGTGCAGAGGTTGCGGCCCGCCATCCGCGGGCGCTGCACGACCATCTCGCCGCAATCGAAGCGCTGCTGCTCCTCGAGGCCGAGCCGGTGGCGCATCCGCTCTCCCAGCACGCTCAGGACCAGCAGCCCACCGGGACGCAGCAGGCGCCGGAACTCGGCCAGCCAGCCGCGCTGCAAGACCGCGTCGAGGTGGCTGAAGACAGAGAGGGCGTAGACGAGATCGAAGCTGCCGCTGACGTAGGGAGTCGGCGGGGCCAGCTCGTTGCGGGCTGCCCGCAGGTTCGGCAGGTTCGCCGTACACCAGGCGACGAGGTCGGGGTTGTAGTCGCAGCCGTATACCTCCGGACCCTCCACCGCCGCCCAGTGGCGAGCGACGCGTCCGCATCCGCAACCGAAGTCGAGGATCGCCCGCATCCGCTCGACCGGCTCCTCCGCCGCCGCCGCGGCGCCGCGGATCGAGTCGCACATCTGCGCGCCCAGCCGCAGGAACGCGTCGGCGTCGCCGGTGCGGCCGTCCACGAGCAGGCGCAGTCGGGGCGGCGGTACCGGTAACCCGTCGGAGCCGGTCGCCCCCTGCTCGTGGACGCGCATCGACAGCCATCCCTCCCGCAGCCGCTCGGCCGGTAGGAGCAACCTCGTCCGGTCGAGTCCATCGGCGATCCGGCTCCGCGTTTGCTGCCTCATCAGCAGCATCAACATCTAGGTGCGTGGAAAGTCGCGGCGAGGGCCGCGGGCGGTTCTAGAAAGGCAGCTCGTCGCGAACGTCGGCGAGGCGCGGGGCTTTCTTGTCGCGCTCGGAGAGCAGCGGCTCGGAGACCCGCCAGTTGACGCCGACCTCGGGGTCGTCCCAGGCGATCCCGGCCTCGGTCGCCGGGTCGTAGTAGCTGGAGACTTGGTAGGCGACATCGGCGACGTCGGAGAGGACGGCGAAGCCGTGGCCGAAGCCGACCGGGACGAAGAGCTGGTGGTGCTTCGCGTCGTCGAGCACGTGCGCCTCCCACTGGCCGTAGGTGGGCGAGCCGCGACGCAGGTCGACGGCGACGTCGAGGATCTCGCCGCGGGCGCAGCGGACCAGCTTCGCCTGGCCCGGCTCGGTCTGGAAGTGGATCCCCCGCAGGGTGCCCCGCGAGGAGCGCGAGTGGTTGTGCTGGACGAAGTCGACGTCGACGCCGAGCTCGCGCCAGGCCTCGCGGCTGTAGGACTCGAGCATGAAGCCGCGCTCGTCGCCGTGGACGACCGGCTCGATCAGGACGACGCCGTCGAGCTTCGTCTCCAGCCGCTCCGCCACCGGTTAGCCCAACGCCTTCCCGTAATGCTTTTCGTAGTACTCGCGGTACTCGCCGGAGCGGATCGGGCCCCACCAGTCCTCGTTGTCGCGGTACCACTGCACGGTCCGCTCGAGACCCTCGGCGAAGTGGACCTGCGCCTCCCAGCCGAGTTCCTCTTGGAGCTTGGCCGAGGAGAGGGAGTAGCGCTGGTCGTGGCCGGGGCGGTCTTTGACGTACTCGATCAGCGACTCGTCGCCGCCGGTCAGCTCGATCACCCGCTTGACGACTTCGATGTTCTCGCACTCGTCGGGGCCGCCGACGTTGTAGGCCTCGCCGGCTTTGCCTTTCGCCAGCACGGTGTGGATGCCGCGGCAGAAGTCCTCGACGTAGAGCCAGTTGCGGACCTGGCGGCCGTCGCCGTAGATCGGCAGCGAGTCGCCGTGGATCGCGTTCAGGACCATCAGCGGGATCAGCTTCTCCGGGTACTGGCGCGGGCCGTAGTTGTTGGAGCCGCGGACGATCGAGGCGTCGATCCCGTAGGTGTGAACGTGGGCGGTCACCAGCAGGTCGCCGGCCGCCTTCGTCGCCGAGTAGGGCGAGGAGGGATCAAGCGGCGAGGTCTCGGTGAAGGAACCGGAGGCGATCGAGCCGTAGACCTCGTCGGTGGAGACCTGCAGGTAGCGCTCGACGCCGAGCTCGCGGGCGGCGTCCAGCAGGGTGCCGGTGCCGATCACGTGGGTGCGGGCGAAAGCGTCCTGGTCGTCGATCGAGCGGTCGACGTGGCTCTCGGCGGCGAAGTTGACGACCGCATCGGCGCCCCGCATCGCTTCGCGGACCACCGCCGGGTCCTCGATCGCGCCCTCGATCAGCTCCGTCCCCTCGGGCAGGTTCTCGCGCCGCCCAGCGTAGGTGAGCTTGTCGAGGACGACGACATCGTGCTCGTCGCCGACCAGCCGCACGTAGGTGGAGCCGATAAATCCAGCCGCTCCGGTGACCAAAAGCCTCATTCCGCTGCCTCCGCTTGTCGTTGGGCGAGATAGCCTGCCAGCCCGTCCTGCCAGGTGGGGAGCCGGATCGCGTGCTCCCGCTGGCTGGTCAGGGCCGAGAAGGGGGGTCGTGGCGCCGCGGCGCCGAATTCCTCGCTGGTGATCGAGAGCACCCGGCACTCGACCTTGGCCTGCTCGAAGATCTCGCGGGCGAACTCGTACCAGGAGCACTGCCCGGCCGCTGCCATGTGGTGGATGCCGTACTCGATCCCCTCGATCAGGCGGACGATCCCGTAGGCGAGGTGCCAGGTGTAGGTGGGCGAGCCGATCTGGTCGCGGACCACGGTGACCTCGTTGCGGGTCGTGGCCAACTGCAGCATCGTGTCGACGAAGTTGCGGCCGCCGAGGCCGAAGAGGCCGGCCGAGCGGACGATGAAGTGGCGTTTGTTGGCGGCGGCGACCGCCTCCTCCCCGGCCAGCTTGCTGCGGCCGTAGGCCGACAGCGGTGCCGGCTGGTCGCTCTCCACGTAGGGCGCGCCCTTGGCGCCGTCGAAGACGTAGTCGGTGGAGACGTGGAGGACCCCGGCTTCGACCTTGGCCGCAGCGGCGGCGACGTTGCCGGCGCCGGCGGCGTTGACTGCAAAGGCGGCCTCCTCGGCCTCCTCGGCGCCGTCGACGTCGGTCCAGGCGGCGCAGTTGATGACGATGTCCGGGCGCTCGAGGTCGAGCTTGCGGTCGAGCACCCCCGGGTCGGTGACGTCGAGCTCAGCGCGACCGTAGCCGACGAGGTCGTGGCCGGCGTTGGCGGCGGCGAGCATCACATCGCGCCCCAACATCCCGGCGGCTCCGGTGATCAAGAGCTTCACGACCCTGCCCCCACTAGACGAGTTTGATCTCGGATTTGTCGCCGACCAGCATCTGCAGGGTCTTCGGCATCCCTGCGCTGCGGGTCAGCTTCACTTCCTTGCCGAGCAGGCTCGCCTCCATCCGGGTGCCGAGGTCCTCGACCACCGATCCGGAGAGGACGATCGAGTTCTCGACTTCGGAGCGGCGAACCTGGACGCCGTCGCCGATCGAGGTGTAGGGGCCGATGTAGGCGTCCTCGACACAGGCGCCGGCGCCGATCACCGCCGGGCCGCGGATAACCGAACCCGCGACCTTGGCGCCGGGACCGATCACGACCCGGCCCTCGACCTTGGAGGCCTCGTCGACCTCGCCCTCGATCGCGGTGACCAGCTCCTCGAGGACGAGGCGGTTGGCCTCGAGCATGTCGGCGAGCTGGCCGGTGTCCTTCCACCAGCCGCGCACGACCTCGGAGCGGACGGTGCGGCCGTCGTCGATCAGCTTGTCGATCGCCTCGGTGATCTCGAGCTCGCCGCGCCAGGAGGGCTCCAGCGAACGGGCCGCCTCGAAAATCAGGCTGCTGAAGAGGTAGACGCCGACCAGGGCGAGGTTCGAAGGCGGGTTTTTCGGCTTCTCGATCAGGCGCACGATGTGGCCGTCGTCGTCGAGCTCGGCGACCCCGTAGGACTGCGGGTCATCAACCGGGGTGAGCAGGATCAGCGCGTCGGGGCCGTGCTCGGTGAAGGTGGAGACGAGGCCGCGGAGGCCGTCGCGCAGGAGGTTGTCGCCGAGGTACATGACGAAGGGGGAGTCGCCGATGAACTCCTCCGCGGTGAGGACGGCGTGGGCGAGGCCGGCGGGCTTGTCCTGGAGGATGTAGGTGATCTCGGCGCCGAACTGCGAACCGTCGCCGGCTTCCTCGCGGATCTCGTCGCCGGTCTCCGGGGCGATGATGATCCCGATCTCCTTTACCCCGGCTTCGACCAGCGCCTCGATCCCGTAGAAGAGCACGGGTTTATTGGCGACAGGTACGAGCTGCTTCGCCGAGGTGTGGGTAATGGGGCTCAGGCGCGTGCCGGCGCCACCGGAGAGGATCAGTCCCTTGAGGGGCTCCATGCGAGGCTGCAACCCTACTGACCGGCGAAAAGATCGTGCGACCAGCCGTTTACATCCCAAATTTCAACGGTGCCGATCGGCTCGGGCCGACGCTGCGGGCGCTCGGCGCCCAGACGGCGCCGGTCGACGTGGTTCTGGTCGACAACGGCTCCGACGACGACTCGGTCGCGGTCGCCCGCCGCGAGCTCGAGGCAGTGGAGATCCTCGCGATGGGGGCCAACCTGGGCTTCGGCCCGGCGATCAACCGAGCGGTGGCCGAGCGCCCCGCCGACCCGGTGATCCTGCTCAACAACGACGCGGTGCCCGAGCCCCGCTTCGTCGAGGCGCTGCTGGACGGCCTCGGACCCGGGGTCGACTCGGTCGCCGGGGTGATGACCCAGGAACAGGCACCGGGGCTGATCGATTCCGCCGGGGTCGTCGCCGACGCGACCCTGATGGGGTTCGACTACCTCCACGGCGAACCGGTGAGCGCGGCCGCGGGAGCGGCGGACCCCCTCGGTCCGACCGGCGGCGCCGCGCTCTACCGCCTCGAGGCGTTGAACGCGGTCGGCGGCTTCGACGAGCGGATCTTCCTCTACTACGAGGACCTCGACCTGGCGCTGCGGATGGCCGCCGGCGGCGCCCGCTGCCGCCTCGCCCCCGAGGCCCAGGCCCTGCACGCCTACTCGGCCAGCCTCGGCGCCGCTAGCGCCCGCAAGTACGGCTGGACGGGCTGGAGCCGCGGCTACATGCTGCGCCGCTACGGCGTCCTGCGCAACCCCCACCTGGCCTTGCGGGTGCTGGCCTGCGAGGGAGCGCTTTGCGCCGGGCAGCTGCTGAAGGACCACACGGCCGGCGGCCTGAAGGGACGTTTGCGGGGCTGGCGTGAGGCCGGCGGACTGGCGCAGCTCGACCCCGGCGATGCGCCTCTGCTCGAGATCAGCGCCCGCGAGGCACTGGCGCTGCGTCGCCGCCGGCGCGGCTAGCCGACGAAGCGGCCGCGCAGGCGCCGCAGAAGTCCCGGGAAGCCGGCGCTGAGGCGAGCGACCTCCCGGGCCAGCTCCTGGTTCTGCCGTTCCAGGCCCGCCCGGTGGGCGGCCACCGACTCCAGCTCGCCCCGCGTCGCCTCGAGCGCCGCTCCCGCTGCCCCCAGCTCCGCCCTGGTTGCCTCAAGCTCCGCGCGCAGGCGATCGCGTTCGGCGCTCTGGCGGCCGAGACGACGGGCGGTCGGCATCGCCGCCGGTCGTGGAGCATCGCCGCCGCCGAGGCTGAGGTTGCGAACCTCGGCCGCCAGGCGTTCGTTGGTGCGCAGCAGCTCCTCGACCCGCTCATCCCGCCGCTCGGGCGCGCTCATGCCGGTACCTCCGCGGTCCAACGGGTCTCCGCCAGGACCATCTGTTCGCCCGATTCGCGCCAGCTGTGGTCCTGCAACTCCTGGGGATGGGCGCGGATCAATGAGTCCTCGAGGACGCGGTAGCGGGCGAGCCGCTCCGGGATCACGGCGCCGTAGGCCCCGCCCCGACGCAGCGAGCGGTAGAGCTGCCAATCGGAGTGCATCGAGCCTTCGGGGTGGAACTCGAAACCAAGCTCGGTGAAGACGCGGCGGGGCAGCATCGCCAGAGTGTCCCCGTCCCAGTTCTCCGAGTCGTCCTCCAGCACCGAGTTGCCGAGCGGGGCGAAGCCCGGGTGAATCGAGGTGTCGCGACCATCGGCGCCGATCATCCGCAACCAACAGGTGACATAGGCGAGATCGGGCTGGCGGCGCAAGACCGCCAGGGTTCGCTCCACAAAGGTCGGCTCGAGCACGTTGTCGGCGTCGAGCATGACCACGTACTCGCCCGCCGCCACCCGGGCGGCGAGGGTGCGAGCGGTCCCCTCGCCGCGGTTGACCTGGGTCACCACCCGCACCCGCGGATCCGCGGCGAGCTCGTCGAGGATTGCGTCGGCAGGCTCGAAGGAGCCGTCGTTGACGATCAGCACCTCGACCCGCGGATAGGTCTGCTCCAGCAGCGAGGCAACCGCCTCGGCGACGTACTCGTGGGCGTGGAAGTAGGGGACGATGCCGGTGACCAAGGGCTGCTCTTCCACGCTCACCGCAGCGGGGTCCGGCGCTGACGCCAGCAGCTCGTCGTAGGCGTCGAGCGTCCGCTCCGGATCGGCCAGTTCCAGGGCCCGCCGCCGCGGTGCACCGGAGGCGCGCACCCGCTCGAGCTCGGTGCGGTCGTCCTCGAGGCGGGCGAGGGCGCGGCCGAGGGCGGTGGCGCCGACGTCCGCGGTGATCCAGCCGGCATCGCCGACCGCCTCGCCCAGCTCCCCCACCGGCGTCGCCAAGACCGGAACTCCGGCTGCCATCGCGGCCAGCGCCACCGCCGAGGAGGCTTCAAGTCGCGCCGGCACGACCAGCAGGTCGGCAGCTGCGAGCCGGGCCGCCGAAAGCTTGTCCGGGGGCTCTTCTTCGAACACGAGCTCGCCGCTCTCGCCGCTTATCGCTTCGGCCGTTTCGCGTACCGATTGCCCGATCGGGGCGGTGCGGCTGTCACGACCGATCAGGGTCAGTGACCAACTTTCGGGCGGCAGCAGCTGACACGCTTCCACCAGGTCAAGCGCTCCTGTCGAGCGGCGCAGGTCGCCGACGAAGAGCAGCCGCAGGCGAGGGTCGCGATTCCCGGCGGCGGGGGCAGGCGGCTCCGCCGGAAGCTCGACCGGCGGCCTGATCCGGGCTCCGGGCGGCAGCTCGATCCCGGCGTAGTAGCGCTGGTAGACGCCGAGGCAGTCGCCGCCGGGCCAGAGCAGTCGGTCGGCGAGGCGAAGCTGCTCGCGCTCCAGATCCGCAAGCCGGCGGTTGGCGGGCTGCTGCAAGAGGCTGTCGTGGAGGTTGCGCAGCTCGGTGCTGGGGGAAATGCGGACGGCGATGGTGGTGCCCGCCAGCAGCGGGTCCCCGGCCCGCCTCGCCTGCAGCGCAACCAGGCCGTGGGCGCGGAAGTCACAGAGCTCGAGGTAGTCGGGGCCGCCGTCGCCATAGAGGCGCCGCAGCGTCTCCATCGCCGCCGCCGAGTGGCGATGGTCCTCGCAGGCGAACTTCAACGGTTGCAGTTCCTCCGGCAGGGTCGCGTAGACCTCACGGAAATTGGCGGCCGGCGGCTGCTGGGGAGGCTCGTCGGTGTAGCCGCTGTGGATCAGCGTCACCTCGTGGCGTCGCGAGAGCAGTTCGGCGAGGAGGCGAGGCGAGTGGCCCGGGGAGCCGGCCTCACTCGGCCCCGGAGCGATCAGACAAACCCGCATGTAGGCCTACCCTCTCATCCCGAGCCAACGCCGGGCATCTTCGAGGCTTCCCCGCTGCCGCAGCAGCCGTCGCTCGCGCAGCAGCGCCGGCACCCAGCGCAGGGCCGCGAGCTTGCCGGCGAGCGTCGCCCGCAGTCGTCGCTGCCGCGCCGCCCGCGCCAGCGCCCCGATCTCGACCGCAAAGATCAGCGGCAGCGCCCGCGCCGGCATGAACTTGACCTGGGTGGCGACCCGGTTGCGCGCCACAAGGCGCGCGTTTTCGGCGCCTGGGCGCGAGAAGCCGGCCTGCCAGGAAGCGTTGCCGAGGTGCCAGGCGACCGCCTCGGGAACGTAGGCGAAACGCCAGCCGGCGATCCGAGCGCGGACGTTGAGGTCGACGTCCTCGTAGAAGGCGAAGTAGCGCTCGTCGTAGCCGCCGAGCCCGTCGAACAGCTCCCGCCGCAGCAGGCAGGCGGCGCCACAGACGCCGAAGATCTCCCGCGCCGATTCGCTGAACGGGCTCTGCGCTTCGCCGGCTCCCAGCTCCAGTGCCCGGCCGTCCCGGGTGAGGGCCATGCCGGCGCTGTAGACGCGGGCGCTGGCCTCGTCCATCTCCCGCCCCTCCTCCAGCTGGAGGATCCGCGGCTGGACTCCGCCCAGGCCCGGGTCGGCACGAAGCTGCCCGAGGAGGGCCTCGATGCAGCCCGGCTCCAGGACCGCGTCGGCGTTGAGAACCAGCACGGCGTCGGCGCGGACGCGGGCGACGCCGAGGTTGACGGCGGCGGCGAAGCCGGTGTTGCGGGGGAGGGCGACGTGCTCGATGCCCCGCTCCTCGAGCAGCGCCAGGGAGCCGTCGGTGGAGCCGTTGTCGATGACCAGCAGCTCGACCTCGACGGTTTGGGCGGCGATCGAGTCGAGGCACTGCGGCAGCAGCTGGGCGGAGTTCCAGCTCGGGATCACCACCGCGACCGATCGTGCCGAGTCCAAGGGCCCCTAGCCTGACAGCCGCCGCTATCGTGCGCGCCGATGGCGCTCCGCGACAGGGCCGAGAACGGCCGCCGGCTGCTTGATCGCTACCTGTTCGCCGAACCCGCAGCTGCCGTGGACGGGGGCGCCCGCTGGGAAAAGGCAGGGCTGGCGCTGGCGGTCCTGGTGCTGGCCGTCGTCCTCCAGCTCGCCCGGATCGGCTGGACCGGCTCGCTCAACGCGCTTTGGGCCGAGGACGGCCCGATCTTCCTCCAAAGCGCCCTGACGCAGAGCTTCGGCGACTCCCTCGGCAGCGAATACTCCGGCTACCTGGTCCTCGTCCCGCGCCTGATCGGCGAGCTCGCGACCGTGCTGCCACTGGAGAGCGCCGCCGCAGTCGTCTCGATCCTCTCGGCGACCCTGATCGCGCTCAGCGGCTTCGCCGTTTGGCATGCCGCGGCCGGCCACATCCCCGACCCCCTCCTGCGCGGCGCCCTGGTGGCAGCGACGGTGCTGACCCCCGTCGGCGGCCTGGAGAGCATCGACTCCGCCTCCTACGTCTCCTGGTTCATGCTCTTCGCCGTCTTCTGGATCCTGCTCTGGCGGCCGCGCACGCTCGCCGGCGCGATCTGGGGCGGCCTCCTGGTCGCCGTCACGGTCCTCAGCAACCCCGGTGCCTGGTTCCTGCTGCCGCTGGCGGCGCTGCGAGCGGTGGCGATCCGAGACCGCCGCGACGCGACGATCGTCGGCGCCTACTTTGCCGCCTCCGCGGTTCAGCTGGTGGCGATGCTGAGCACCAGCTACGAACCGGTGGAGCCGCTTTGGAGCAGCGACATCTGGGGGGTGCTGCTGCAGCGCCTGGTCGACGGGGCCGTGTTCGGGCTGAGGCTCGGCGGCGAGGCCTGGGACTGGCTCGGCTGGCCTTTCTTGATCGCCCTCACCATCGCCCTCACCGTCGCCTTCGCCCTTGGCCTCTGGCGGGGAGACGGCCGTGCGCGCGCCTTCGCCTTGATCGCCCTGCCGACGGGGCTCGGGATGTTCGTCCTCTCCATCTACCAGCGGGCGGCGGGACCGCCGATGCTCTGGCCCGAGGGGTTCCACAGCGGCGCCGGCGGCCGCTACGCGATCGTCCCGGTCCTGATCGTCCTCAGCGCCGCGATGGTGCTCGTCGCCCGACGGCCGCGGGCAGGCGCAGCGGCCTGGCCGAGATTTGCGCTCGCGGCGCTGGTCCTCGTCTCGGTCGCCGTCTCCTACCCCGCGGGGGATACCGCCGTCCGCGGCACCCCGGCCTGGGATGAGGCGCTCGACGAAGCCGCCGCCGCCTGCGCCGGCGATCGGGAGGCGATCGTCACCGCCCCCACCTCGCCGCCGGGCTTCCAGATGAGCCTGCCCTGCTCCGAGCTGCCGGTGGATTCGGCCGGCCCACCGCAACGGTAGGCTGCTGCCTGTCTTCTATAGGCGCCATGTCCGCCGAAAACGCCATCGCACACCTAGCCCCAGCGGACACCCCGCCGCCAGCCCCCGCACCGGGAGACCCCCTGGCGGTTCAGGTCGAGGGCCTGAGCAAGACGTTCCGCATCCCGACCCACCGGGTCGACTCGCTGAAGGAGCGGGCCGTGCGGCCGTTCGCGAGCCCCGATCACCGCGAGCTCCACGCCCTCCGCGGGATCTCCTTCGAGATTCGCCAAGGGGAGTTCTTCGGCATCGTCGGCCGCAACGGCTCCGGCAAGAGCACCCTGCTGAAGCTGCTGGCGAGCATCTACCGCGCCGACGCGGGCTCGATCAAGATCGCCGGTCGCCTCGCCCCGTTCATCGAGCTCGGCGTCGGCTTCAACCACGACCTCTCAGCCCGCGAGAACGTCGTCCTCAACGGGGTGATGATGGGGCTGACGCCGCGGGAGATGCGGCGGCGCCTGGACTCGATCATCGAGTTCGCCGAGCTCGAGGAGTTCGCCGACCTGAAGCTGAAGAACTACTCGTCGGGGATGCTGGTCCGCCTCGCCTTCTCGGTGATGATGGAGGCCGACGCCGACGTGCTCCTGATCGATGAGGTGCTCGCGGTCGGCGACGCCTCCTTCCAGCAGAAGTGCGCCGACGCCTTCCACGCGATGAAAGCCCGCGGCAAGACGATCATCCTCGTCACCCATGAGATGGCCACGGTCGAGGACTACTGCCACCGGGCGATGCTGATCAGCGACGGGCTGATCCAGGGGATCGGCGACCCCGGCGAGATCGGTCGCGAATACCTGCGCCTCAACTTCGAAGAGGAGGCCGCGCCGGTCTCCGAGGAGCAATCCGAGAGCGAGGAGGTCCGCATCCTCGACGCCCGCCTTGAGGACGCCGATGGCGCTCGGCTGAGCCGGCTCGAGCACGGCCAACCGATCCGCATCGCCCTGGAGCTGGAAGCCAAGCGCGCCCTGCCGGGGCTCGACATCGGCTTCCTGCTTGCCAACGCGGACGGGGTCAACGTCTTCAATTTCGGGATCCCGGTCGGCGAGGCCGAGGGGCAGAGGACCGTGGCGACCGGGCAGCGGGTGACCGTTCGCGCCAAGCTGGAGAACTCCCTCGTCGCCGGTCGCTACTTCATCCACTGCGGCATCAACCGCGCCTTCGAAGGGGGCATCGCCCTCTACGTCCAGAACGCGATCGACTTCCTCGTCTTCGGCGGCCCGCAGTCGCGCGGGGTCATCTACCCCGAGGTGGAGATCGAAGCCGGGATCGAAGGAGGCGAGGGGCGATGAACGCGAACGCCGAGCGCCCGGCGCTGCCGCTGCGCGAGGTAAGCGGGCCCTCCGCCCTGGGCGGCGGCCGCCGCCGCTTCTTCGACCTGCTCTGGCTGCTCTCGGTGACCGAGTTCCGGCGCACCTACTTCGGCACTGTCTTCGGCTACCTCTGGTCCCTGGTCCGCCCGCTGATGCTTTTCGCGGTCCTCCTCTTCGTCTTCACCCAGGTCTTCCGGATCGGCGCCGACCTCGACAACTACCCGGTGCTGCTGCTGCTCGGGATCGTCCTCTTCACCTTCTTCCAGGAAGCGACGACGAACGCGGTCACCTCCGTCGCCGCCCAGGAGGGGGTGGTGCGCAAGACGCAGTTCCCGCGCCTGGTGATCCCGCTCTCGACCGTGCTCACGGCGGCCTTCAACTTCGGCCTCAACCTGGTCGTGGTCTTCGTCTTCATCCTCGCCTGGGGCGTCGACCCGACCTGGACCTGGTTCCTCTTCCCGGTCGCGCTGCTTGCCCTCTTCGTGCTGACGGCGGCGGTCAGCATGCTGCTCTCGGTCCTCTACGTCCGCTTCCGCGACATCGCGATCATCTGGACGGTCCTCGCTCAGATGCTCTTCTACGCGACGCCGATCCTCTATCCGCTGGGCAAGTTCGGGCTGGAAAAAGAGGGGATCGAACAGGCGCTGATGATCAGCCCGCTGGCGGTGATCTTCGAGCAGGTCCGGGTCTGGGTCCTGGAACCCGACGCCCCCACCGCCGCTGAGGCCGCCGGCGGCGCCATCCACCTGCTGCCCGCCCTCGTGATCTACCTCGGCATCTGCGTGCTCTCGGTCTGGATCTTCAACCGAGAAGCACCGCGAATCGCCGAGGACCTCTAGCCCTCCGCTCGTCAGATGATCGTTAGCCGCGAGAGAGCCGTGATGCTCGTCCTGTGGGCGCTGGCGGCGCTGGCCTGCCTGCTGGGGGCGGTCGCCCCCGTTCCCGACGAACCCGGCCCCGGGGTCGCCGGGCAGGCTCTCGACCTGCTCCGGATCCTCTCCACCACCGCCCTGGCAATCACCCTCCTGCTCGGCCCGGGGATCCTCTGGCGAGCGGGGAGCCAGCGCCGGATTGGGCTTGCCTTTCTGCCGCTGCCGGGGCTGTTCCTGCTGGTCGCCACCGGTGGCCTCGCCTGGGCGCTGGCGGGGTCGGTCGAGCCGCGGGTCGCCTGCTTTGCCGTGCTCGCGCCCCTGCTCGGCCTGATGCTCGGCGCCCTGCTCGGCGCCGGGCCGGAGCCGATGCTCGAGCGCGAGGAGCAGCGCGCCCTGGTCCTCATCTCCCTGGCCCTGGGGGTGGCGGTCGGCCGCAGCATATGGTCGATGGGCGTGGCCGGGGAACTCTACGAAGGGACGATCTCCCGCAACCTCGTCGCCGAGCCCAGGCCCGACAGCCGCCTCCCCTACCTCGTCACCGCGCTGATCGCGCACGGCTTCCCCCCCTACGACCCGGAACTGAACCTCTTCGCCCCCTACAACTTCTCCAGTCGCGGGCCGATGGCGGGGATGGCGTCCGCCCCGATCGTCCTCGTCACCGGCGCCCGGCCGCCGCTAGGACCCCCGGAGATGCCCTGGTATCCGTTCGACCCGCAGGGGTTCATGGCCTTCCGACTGGCGATGATCACCTTCAGCTGCACCGCCCTGCTCGCCCTCTGGGAACTGGTGCGGCGGCTCGGCGGAGACATGGCGGGACGGCTGGTGCTGGTGCTCGGGATATGCACCCCCTACTTCCTCGCGGAGCTGCTCTTCACCTGGCCGAAACTTCTCGCCGCCGGCCTCGCGCTCCTCGGCGGCATCCTCGTCGTCGAACGCAAGCCGCTGCGCGGCGGGCTCGCGGCCGGGCTCGGCTACCTGGCCCACCCGAGCGCCCTCCTCAGCGTGCCGACGCTAGGCCTGGTCGCCCTCTGGCCGCTGCGGGGCGCCAGCTGGAAGCGACCCAACCTGCTGGCGGCGGTGCTGCTCGCGGTCGGTGTCGGCGTCGTGATGCTGGGCTGGAAATACGTCAACGAACCCCACTACATCCAGAGCTCCTTCTACCACTACTTCGAGCAGGCCTACCCGGAGTTCCACCCGACCACGGCCGAGTGGATCGAGTTCCGCCTCAACTCGCTCGGCAACACCCTGGTGCCGCTGTTCCTGCCGCTCGCGCACGGCAGCGACGTCTCGATCAACCCCCTCTTCGGGAGGACGAACGGGGCGGTGCACTTCTTCTTCCAGTACTGGACCGGGGTGCCGTTCGGGTTCGGCATCCTTTTCTTCCCGCTTCTGCTCGTCGCCCTCTGGCGGGCAGCACGGCGCTGGCCCTGGGCGGTCACCGCCGTCGTCGTCTTCCCCCTCCTGCTCTTCACCGCCTACTGGGGAGCCTCGCTCAGCGGGATGCTGCGCGAGGGCCTGCAAGCGTGGGCCTTGACCCTGCTGGCGGTGGTCGCTCTGCAGCAGGCGGCCACCAGGTTCCCCTGGACCGGCTCCCGGCCAATCCGAGCGATCCTCGCCCTGCGAGCGCTCGAGGTGCTGGCCGTCGCCGTCGGCCCGGTAATCGCAACCCAGGACCTCGACCTGCTCAGCCACTCGTTGGCCCTAAACGACGGCGCCGCCCTCCTGCTCATGATCGGCGGCTCGGCTGCGATCGCGGCGGCCGTCTGGAGGGAAACCGGCCGCCTCGGGTTTAGCCGAAGTCCAGAAGGCGACGGCCGCGAACCCGATTAGGGCGAGGGGGGCAAGCAGCGCGTTGCCCAGGGAGAAGGAGGAGCCTGGCAACGGGTCGAGCACAGGCACGTAGATCGCCAGCATCAGCGCTGCTCCCAGCAGCGTCAGGAAGATCGCGAAGCGGGGAAGGACGGCGCGAAGGCCGGCGACGGCGCCGGCGTAGGCGAGGATCGGCAGCATGTAGCTGGACACGTGGAGCACCGTCCTCGAAGGGAGGTCGCCGAAAGCCAGCAGCCCCCAGGTAAGGCAGCCGACCACGACCACGGCGAAGCTGAGGAGCGCGAAGGACCACTCGGCCGACCTCTCGGCCCGCCGTCGCCTTGCCAACAGGAGCATCGCCAGGGGCGCGAGCAGGAGCAACCCGAGCGAGGGGAAGAAATCGAAGAACAGCACGTTGCGGACCTCCCGCACCGCGGGTTCGAGTTCGCCTTCGCCGACGTAGTCGCCGGCGCGGTCAAGTGCTTCCCAGGCGGGGCCGCCGCCGAGCATCGTCACGTAGTTCTGACCCTTGTTGTGTAGGGCGCCACCGAGACCGGCCTCGCTGTAGGAGTCGACGATCGTCTCCAGCGTCCCCCGGTCGTCGATTTCGGTCACCCCCGCCAGCGACCACTTCAAGAGCCGGTCTCCGGGCGGCTGGCCGTATTTCTGGTACGCCGACCAGGGCGCCATGACGACGATCGCGACCAGCGCCGCAACTCCGATCCAGCGCCAGCTCGGCAGGCCTCGGAAGGCGGCGACAAGCGCCAGGGGGATGACACCGAAGACGCTGGAGCCGTGCCCCATCATCGCCAGCGCCACCAGGACCCCGATCAATGCCGCCGCCCAGCGATTCGCGCGCAGCTCCTCCCACAGCGGCGTGATCACCAGCGCCGCGGCGCCGAGCAGCATCGCCGCCGGCAACAGCTTCGGCCAGACGTAGAAGCCGTTGACGAGCACCAAGGAGCTGAGCAGGACCGCGATCATGATCAGCCCTCGGGTCAGCCGGTCCAGCCGTGCCGCCACCAGCAGCGCCCAGAGGCCGATGATCCAGAGCTGCTGCAGGACGACTCCGAGAACCTGGTAGTTGAGGGCCGGCAGGTCGATTACCAGCGGCCGCTGCGCGAGGACGAAGCCGATCTGCAGCGGCGGCCGGTCGCTGGCGAGCCAGTCGGGTGGGTAGATCGGCGAGCCAGCTGAGCCGTTTTCGTAGAACCACTCGGAGAAGAAGCGCGGGAGGTCGCTATCGGAGGGAAGCGGCCCGTAGAACCTGGCCGTGGCGGACTCGACCGGGAAGGCGATGTCGCCATGGATGAAGCCGAGGAAGACGATGAAAGCCGAACCGGCCGCCCAGAGCAGCAGCGGCGTCCCCAGCTGGCGCAGCAAGCCGCGGTCGAGGTGGCCACCGTGGAGCGACCAGCCCGTCAGCAGGATCGAGCCGAAGAAGGCAAAGAAGGTGAAGGTCTGGCCCACCCTCTGGTCCCAGAAGTAAGCCCAGAAGGCAATCATCGCGACGACTCCGGTGGCGGCGAGGCCGATTGCCAGAAGCACCGGCACCTGGCGAACACCGCGGCGGGCGGCATAGAGGCTCGCGGCCACCCCCGGCAGCGCCGTCAGGATTAGGTGGAGCGCAAGCTGGAGTCCGAGTTCGCCCTGCACCGGCGGCAGGATCGCAGATGGCCCAGCGTCTACGCCGAACAAGCGGCGGTCGCTGCCACACTACCCCCCATCACATCGTCTCGACGCTGACGATGTCGGCCTTCCCGTCTGCGTCGAGATCGCCAACGTGGAAGAAGTATGGACCAGCCAACCCGCTCATCACTTGGCTCCAGCTGCCGATGCCGGCGCCGTTGCTGGTGCCCAGCATGTAGCGGCATTTGCCGCTGCCTTCGGACTCGACGCTGACGATGTCGGCTTTGCCGTCGGCGTTGAAGTCGCCCAGGTCCAAGAACTCCGCGTACGCCATTTCACCCATCACCTGGCTCCAGCTGCCGATGCCGGCGCCGTTGCTTTTGCCGAACATGTAGCGGTATTTGCCGTTGGGCTGGGACTCGACACTGACGATGTCGGCTTTGCCGTCGCCGCTCAGGTCGCCGACAGCAAGCTTGTGCGGGTAGCTCAAGCCTCCGAGGATCTGGGTCCAACTGGAGATACCAGCGCCGTTGCTTTTGCCGAGCATGATCCGGTATTTCCCCGTGCCGTCAGGCTCGAAGACGACGATGTCTGCTTTGCCATCGCCGCTGAAGTCCCCGAGGCGCATTCGGGTTGGCAGGCTCATGCCAGAGAGGATCGAGCTCCAGCTGGAGATGCCAGTCCCGTTGCTGACGCCCAGCATGTAGCGGTATTTGCCGTTGCCTTCGGGCTCGATGGCGACGATGTCGGCTTTGCCGTCGCCGGTGAGGTCACGAACTCCGATCGCGTTCGGCAGACCCATGCCGCTCAACGCCCCCCTCCAGTTGGAGACGATGCCAGAGGCGCCGCTGGATCCGAACTTGTAGCGGTATTTGCCGTTGCCTTCGGACTCAACGCTGACGATGTCGGCTTTGCCGTCACCGCTGACGTCACCGACCGCCGTCGCTCGTGGGGGGCGCATCCAGCTCACGATCTGATTCCAGTTGGACACGCCCGCGCCGTTGCTGATCCCGACCCGGTAGTTGTAGGAGCCGGTCGTTTCGGTCTCGACACTGACGATGTCGGCTTTGCCGTCGCCAGTGAAGTCGCCGAGATCGCTTCGCACCGGCAGTCCCATTTCGCTCATCACTTGGCTCCAGCTGCCGATGCCGGCGCCGTTGCTGGTGCCCAGCATGTAGCGGTATTTGCTGTTGCCTTCGGGCTCGATGGCGACGATGTCGGCTTTGCCGTCGCCGCTCAGGTCGCCCAGGTTGAGGAAATACGGGCCGCTCATTTCGCTCATCACCTGGCTCCAACTGCCGATGCCGGCGCCGTTGCTTTGGCCCAGCATGTAGCGGTATTTGCCGTTGGCCTGGGACTCGACACTGACGATGTCGGCTTTGCCGTCGCCACTCAGGTCGCCCAGGTCCATGAACTCCGCATAGCTCATTTCGCTCATCACTTGGCTCCAGCTGCTGACCCCGGCGCCGTTGCTGGTGCCCAGCATGTAGCGGTATTTGCCGTTGGCCTGGGACTCGACACTGACGATGTCGGCTTTGCCGTCGCCGCTCAGGTCGCCTACGGCGAGCTTGTGCGGGTAGCTCATTTCGCTCATCACCTGGCTCCAGCTGCCGACGCCGGCGCCGTTGCTGGTGCCCAGCATGTAGCGGTATTTGCTGTTGCCTTCGGGCTCGATGGCGACGATGTCGGCTTTGCCGTCGCCGGTGAGGTCCCCGACGGCCAGCCGGGTAGGACGTCCCATCCCACCCAAAACCGGATCCCAGCTAGGGACACTCGAGCCGTTGCTGTAGCCGAACTTGTAGCGATAGAGCCCGTTGTCCCTCTCGACGCTGACCACGTCGGCTTTGCCATCGCCGTTGACATCGCCTACAGCCATCGGCGGCAGGTCCATGCCGATCGCCGTGCTCCAACTTGAGACGCCGCTGCCGCTACTAAGGCCGCGCATGAACCGCCAACCTGGGGTGTGGAGGGTCTGGTCGGCGCCGTAACTGGTGCCGCCTGAATTGCTGGCGACCAGGCGGTAGTGGTAGGTCGTACCGGGCTCCAGGCGCTGGGCCGTGGCGTTAACCGACACCACGCTGGTCCCACTGCCCGCGCTAACGCCCGGAACCGGGACCGACTCCCCGTAGGAGGGCGTCGTCCCGTACTCGAATCGATAACTCGTGGTCGAGCCGTTGGGATTGATCGTGCCGTTCAGCGTTGCCTGGAACTCACTGACGTTGCTGGCCGGTTTGGTCACGACGGTAGGTTTGACATCAGCCACCGCCACGCCCAAATCAGCCGTTACAAACGTTATTTCGTGATAGTAGGCGTGGGTAGTGCAGGGAGAGAACTGATCCTCGCTACCAATATGTATGCCGTATGCGACGTTGGCTGAAAAGTAGGGGCCACCGCTGTCTCCCGCTTCGTAGCAACCGCCTTTTACCCGGACCAGATCGGTTCCCGGTTCCCCGCTTTCGCCAAAGTCATAGGTCACATCAACCTGTTTAACTTCACCGCAGGTGGTGCCGGATGCGATTCCCGAGTGACACACTCCTTGGCCAACGATGCTTTTTGCTTCCGCATTGATGGCATATTCCTCAGCGATCGCTGGGCGCTGGTACCTTTCTGATGGCCAATACACGACCATCGCGGGCCATCCTTGCGGAGCATGCCAAGTATCCCATTCAGTTCCATTTACGTTGATTTTCATCCAGTCGGATGACGGAAAGGCGGATACCTGCTCCACCTGACCCAGATAATGCACTTCTCCCCAATAGTTCCATTGGGGAAGCTGCTGCTGGTCCCAGGCCTCCCATTGCGCACCGGTGGCATAGGGGTTCGCGTTGCAGTGATTTGCGGTAATGAGGTACCTACTTCCGTTGTGGCCGATTGCGCGAAAGCCGGCCGTACAGGTCCCTCCAAGATTGGGCGCTCTACCCCAAGGTGCGATTTCCACTCCACCACGCAAGGGAGCGCTGCAGTTCATCGCCCCGGGCTGGGGACTGCAAGCGTCCCGCGTCCCTTGAAATGAACGGTCGGCCTCCGCTCTGAGTTCGATCTCACTCCCGACGCCTCTCGCGATCCTGTTCAGGGTGACACGCTCTCGTCCGCTGACACTCGCGGCCAGATGCAGAACGACAGCATTTGCGCGCGGATCAATCGAGGTGTAAACCAGGCCGGCCCCGAAGAACTCCCGCAATCTCGCGTCTAGTTCGTCCTGAGCGGCTTCCAGTTCGATCCAGGAGTACTCGGCCGGACGTACGTGGTAAGCACTCGCAAGATGAGCAGATGCCATCTCTTTACCGACAGAAGTTACCGCTCGTTCAGAAGTCGTCGGAACGACGTATTCGCCAGATTCTGAGTCAAACCAGATGCCCGCGTAAGAGCCTTGCAGCGCAGCTTCTAAACTCGTAACTAATTCGACTTCTCCCGCTCTTGCCTGAACTTCGAGGTACTTCTTGGCAGTTGCCGGCGGAACCTTCAGCATCTCCCCATACGCACCGACCTCGGGTGAATGAACCGCCGCTTGCGTGGTTGACGTGCCGAGCCAGGCACCTAGAAGTATTAGTAGGCCGACCGAGATTCTTAAAAAGAACGGGCAGCTAGCTTGGCCGTTTTTCCACGCAGTCACCACTGAGCTTCCCTTCGGTCGAGTTCTCCTAGAACGATGGGGGACCTAACAGGACCGGACCGACTATTGCAACTCACTTTCCTGACAACTTGGTACTGAGTTTTCTAAATTTCAGATCACCGTAGTAGGACATAATGTCCAATGAACGGCTACAAGAGCTCACTCCAGGGCTTAAACTTGTGTCGCAGCGGTTGTACAGGCTGACCATTTCAGGGCAGTAGGGCCATCGTAAAGTGTCGACAACTTTCTTAAGCTGCCGATCTTGGGCCCGTGAGAACACATCGGAGTTGATCGGTCACCGCTTGGAAGAAATCGAAGCGGCACCCCTTGACGGAGTGCACCGAACCTCAAAAGGGAAACCATTAGCGCCGAATGGCGATTGCCGGCAGCGCGAGAGCGAAGCACAGCACCGGCAGGTTGAAGAGCAGCCCCGAAGAAGTCCAACAGATCTCGGAAGTGACGGCGGCGGACGGCCTTGCACATGACACGGGGGTAGACTCGCCGCGATGTCAGACCGCGAGGAGCTGTTGCGCGAGCTCGGGCGTCGCGACGAGGAGATCCTCAGACTGCGCGACCTCCTGCTCGCCAAAGATGTCGAACTGGGCGAGGCGGTGGGCCGCCAGCGCGAACTCGAGGACATCACGCGCGGCCTCCTGACGATCGCCGCGCAGGTGCAGGCGCGGGTCCCGATCCTGATGCGGCTCGCTCGCGCGGTGGTCCGACACGGGCGCCGGACCCTTCGCAGGCTCCGGGCCCGGCGAGGGCGCGTC